>VOFF01000696.1_pt1 | contig 24001 bp, 36 predicted proteins | sample 5384061 | NCBI WGS metagenome assembly VOFF01 (sample SAMN12384725, study PRJNA508395) | human gut metagenome | isolation source: healthy gut E | host: Homo sapiens
GCTCGGCCTGCCTGCTCAACGCGCTCAAGTACCTCGGCGGCATCCCGAAGGACGTCACGCTCATCTCGCCAGAGATCATCGAGCCGATCCAGCACCTGAAGGTGGAGCATCTGGGCAACCACAATCCGCGCCTGCACACCGACGAGGTGCTCATCGCGCTGAGCATCTGCGCCGTGAACGACCCGACCGCAGAGACCGCCATGCAGCAGCTCGAAAAGCTCGCGCACTGCGAGGCGCACTCGTCCGTCATTCTCTCGCACGTGGATGAAAACGTGTTCAAAAAGCTCGAGGTGAACATCACGTTCGAGCCGCATTTCCAGACCAAAAAGCTCTTTCATCGCTGAAATCCGCGGGGACGGCCTGTGCCGTCCCCGGATTTGCGATTTTTTCGCATTTTGAACAGGTTTTGTTTGACAAACACCGCGCAGGGATGGTATATTCGTAAAGCTGAATGTGGGACGACCTCTGCGGGTGTAGTTCAATGGTAGAACACCAGCCTTCCAAGCTGGATACGTGTGGGTTCGATTCCCATCACCCGCTCCATATCTTCTGAGCGGGCAGCCAAATATTGCATGCGCGCCAATAGCTCAGTTGGATAGAGCAACTGCCTTCTAAGCAGTAGGCCGGGGGTTCGAATCCCTCCTTGGCGTACCATTTCAGACCTATGGTGGGTATAGCTCAGTCGGGAGAGCACCGGATTGTGGTTCCGGGTGTCGAGGGTTCGAACCCCTTTACCCACCCCACGAAATCGGGGATTGGGAGTGATCCCGATCCCCGTTGATTTTGCCCCGATATTGGGATGTAGTGTAATGGTAACACACCAGACTTTGACTCTGATATCGTGGGTTCGAATCCCGCCATCCCAGCCACGTCGCTGATGTTCTTCCAACTCCTGCTTCCTGCAAGCAGAAAGCATCCGTTTCCGAACACCAGCTCCTTTCAGCCGCGAATCGCTTCGCTGGATTCGCGTCTGAGTATTTGTTGGGTGCGTCTGATGTTTTGGATAGCAGATAACTTTTCACACCGATATGCCCCAGTAGCTCAGTCGGCAGAGCATCTGCCTTTTAAGCAGAGGGTCCGGGGTTCGAATCCCCGCTGGAGCACCAAAAAATATCCCTCGCCTTTTGGCGGGGGATATTTTTTCTGGTCGCGCCCGGGGAGTCGAAGTTTATCCCCGACAGGGGAAATCCCCGCTGGAGCACCAAAAAATATTCCCTCGCCTTTTTGGCGGTGGATATTTTTTCCGGTCGCTCCCGGGGAGTCGAAGTTTATCCCCGGCAGGGGAAATCCCCGCTGGAGCACCAAAAATCTTTCATCTCAAAAGGATGGGCTTTCCATCCTGTATATGATAAAATTGGATAAACAGTCGAAAAAATCAAATACAGGAAAGCGAGTGTGCATTATGGATTTCATTGACCAGCTCAAACAATTTTCTAAGCGTGTGGACACTCTGAAAGATTCTATCCAGACAGAGGAAGCCACAAAAACCGCAATTATTATGCCGTTTTTCTCCATGCTTGGCTACGATGTTTTTAATCCACAGGAATTCGTTCCAGAGTACACTGCAGATGTAGGCATTAAAAAGGGTGAAAAAGTCGATTACGCCATCATGAAAGACGACACACCTGTTATCCTAATTGAATGCAAATCCATATCTGAAAATCTGGAGCGTCACGACTCTCAGCTTTTCCGCTACTTCGGCACAACAGATGCAAAATTCGCAATTTTAACAAACGGTCTCATCTATCGCTTCTTTACCGATTTGGATAATCCCAACAAAATGGATAGCGATCCGTTTTTGAGCATCAATATTCTTGATATTCGTGAAAACCAGGTGCGTGAGCTTAAAAAATTCTGCAAATCAGAATTCGATATTGATTCCATTTTCAGCACTGCATCGGAACTGAAGTATGTGCACGAGTTTAAAAACCAATTTGCGGAGCAGGTAGAAAATCCGTCCGACGAACTGACGCGGCTTTTCCTGCAAGGGTGCTACACCGGCCAAAAAACGCAGGCTGTCATTGAAAAGTTCCGTCCCCTCCTGAAAAAAAGCGCTCAATGATTATATCAGCGAGACGATGAACGATAAAATTAAAAACGCGCTCGGCGGCTCTGGTGGCAGCGTTTCCGTCTCTGAAAAGTCCACAGTGGAAGCGGCAAGTACAGAAAAAAGATGCGGATACTCCTGACAGCAACGAATCGAAAATCGTGACGACGGAAGAGGAACTGGAAGCCTACTTCATCATCAAAAACCTACTGAAAGACGTCGTTGACCTGCAAGACATTACATATAAGGACACCGAATCCTATATCAATATTCTCTACAAGAAAAATACCCGAAAATGGATTTGCCGCTTAAAACTCACCGACACAGTGAAAACACTGATTGTGCCGGACGAGGAAAAAAGGGCCAAAAAATTCAACCTGACGAGTGTACAATCTGGAACAATACAACGATCTGCTGCACAAAATATTGGCTCGTTATATGTGATTCCAGCATGAAAAAAGAGGGATGCAAAGTTGCATCCCTCTTTTTTCAACGGTGCTTGCCATCCCGCAAAAATGCAAGTATAATCGGGGCATCGAGACAAGATAAGGAGGAATCCGCATGGAAAAACACACTCAAACAGAAGCTCGCCGCCGGTGCGCAGCCCATCGGCACCTTTTTTTTGACACCGCCAGCGTGAGCCTTATGGAGTGCCTCGGCCGCACGGGGCTCGACTTTGCCATCATCGACAACGAGCACTCCCCCATCGAGGCCGAGACCACCGCCGCGCTCGTGCGTGCCTCCGAGCTGAGCGGCATCTGCCCGATCGCGCGCGTGCGCGAGATCAGCCGCCCCGCCGTGCTCAAGCTGCTCGACGTCGGCGTGCAGGGGCCTGATTGTGCCGAACGTCAAGACGCTCGCGCAGGTGCAGGAACTCGTAAACTACGCGAAATATTACCCCATCGGCCAGCGGGGCTTCTGCCCGTCGCGCAAGGACGGCTGGGGCTTTGACGGGCTTGGCTCCGTGCCGGAGACCATGCGCCACTTCAACGGCGAGACCCTGCTCTTCCCACAGTGCGAGACCGCCGAGGCGCTCGCCATCATCGAGGACATCTGCGCCGTGGACGGCGTGGACGGCATCTTCGTCGGTCCGTTCGACCTGTCGATCTCGATGGGCATGCCGGGGCAGTTTGACGCGCCGGAATTTCAGGCGGCCATCACGCGCATCGTCGCCGCCTGCCGTGCGGCCGGAAAGTACTGCATGTTCTTCACCGGCACAGCTGACGGCGTGGTCGACGGCTTCCGTAAGGGCTTCGACGCCATGGCCTACAGCCTCGACGCCGCGCTGTTCATCCAGGGCGTGAAGCGCGATGTGGAGGACATCCGCAGCCGACTGTAAAGAAAATATGGATATAGCAAAGGCGCGCACCAGCCGGTGCGCGCCTTTGCCATCTGTGCGTCATTCTTCCACTTTGACGATCTCCATGGCGGAATCCAGCAGGAGATTGATCAGTTCGTTGCGCGAGCGGTTCGTCTGCGCGGCCAGACGATCCAGCCACTCCAGCATCTCCTCTTTCATGCGCACGGACACGGTCTTATAGCCATCGTCGCCGCGGCGCGGCGTCTTTTTCGTGATTTTAATTTCCTTATCCATACGAATCACACCTCAGTGAATAATAGTTTATCCCCAAAGATGATGATTTAATATATTATATATCAATAGTCTTATATTGATTATATTTTTTATAGTTGCAGTCAGAATATATAGTATTGCCAGTTCTTCTCTTTTTATGCTAAAATTTATAGTTAAGAGAGGAGCGTATAACATGGGTTTCCGATTTCGCAAAAAGCATCCCGATAGGCAAACACTTCCGGATCAACCTCAGCAAATCCGGCGTCGGATACAGTTGGGGAGTAAAAGGCGCACGGTTCAAAACAGAACTACGTTGAGCGTGCCAGGAACCGGCATCTCCTACACGACCGAATCCAAGGCACACACATCCAAGGAAAAACCGTCTAAAAAGAAAAACGTCGATCAAGCAGCAGCCTCCGCAAAACAGCAAGTGCAGCAAACAGCAGGCGCACAAAATCCCGCCTACCAACAGCGCACCAACGAAAAGCTCACCCAACATCACTTCGTTCAAAACCACATATCCGGTTTTGTTCTGGATCATTGCGATAGCCATTTGGCCGATTTCCTTATCCATCTGGTTTTTGAAGACCGACAACATAAAAAAGCTCAACAAGACCGTAAGGATCTGTCTACTGGCAGCCTTCTGGATCGTTTTCTGCACCATCGGCGGAATCGCGGGTACGCAAAAAGGGCCGGGGACATCCAGCTTTCCGACCCGATCTCCAAAATCACTTCCAAAGCATCGCCGGCTCCGACTGCATCGTCGGAACCGACTCCGACCCCAAGAGCCGTCTCCGACGCCGGAGCCGACAAACACGCCTGTTCCCGAAACGGCCAAGCCGCCTGCAGCACCATCGCAAGCACAGCAAGGTACACAAAACAACAGCGTCACGCCGGGAAACACTTCCGGTTCCGGCGGACAAACCGCACCTCAGCCCGCAAATGAGGCCAACTATGTTCTGAACACCAGTACGCACAAATTCCACAGGCCAACATGCAGGGATGTAGACAAAATCGCTGCAGAAAACCGCAGCGATGTCCATACCAGCAGAACAACATTGTCGCGCAGGGGATACACGCCATGCGGGCATTGCCATCCGTGACCACAAAAACACCCGGGCGGGAGCACAATTCCCGTCCGGGTATTTTTTTTGCATACCTCAATGCTTGTCGCCGCAGAAGGCAGCCTCGTCGTTCGACCAGCCGCGGTCGAGCAGCCAGTAGGTCGTCTCGTCATCGGCCGCCATCTCGTCGTCCGTCAGCTCACGATCCTGGTGCTGGCGGCCCCACTTGAGCAGCTCATAATTGCGCAGCTCCTTGAGCGTGAACGGCAGGCCCAGCTCCTCCGCCACCGGCAGGAGCACGTGCTCGGTCATCACGTCCCGGATCTCGAGACTGCCGGGATAGCAGTCCATCGCCTGCTGCACGCGCGCCTGCAGGGCGGGGGTCCGCATCATAAATCTCAAAGAACTTGTCCACATTCGTTTTCGGTTTGTCTGCCATATCGGTCACTCATGATACAGGTATTTTTCCTGCATTATACTACACCAAGCGCCCGCGCGCAAGGCGCGTTCACATCTCCGGGGACTCCGCCAGCTGCGCGAGCGCGCTGCGCACCGCCGCGATCACGAATGCAGAAAACGTGCAGTCCTTGCCCGCGATGGCCGCCTCCACGTCCGCGATGACATCATCCGGAAAGCGGATGGTCTTGTTCGTCGTGTGCGGTGTGCGCAGTATCTGAAATGCTGCCATGATGCCGCTCCTTTCCTCGTTTTTCCTGATAACACCACGCCGGGCACAAAAATGCAACCGCCCGCACCCCGCGCACCCTGCCGAATACCATGGGTACGGGAGGCACCCGCCTCCGGAGGAAGGGAAGCAACCATGACACAGATCCAAACGCTCAGCGAGCTGCAGCCCGGCCAGAGCGCGACCGTGCGCAGCGTGTGCGCGCCCGACGGGATGCAGCGGCGGCCGACCTCGGCTGATCGAGAACACGCGCGTCGTCTGCCTCGGCCGCAGCCCCATGGGCGACCCGAGCGCCTATCTCATCCGCGGCACCGTGATCGCGCTGCGGCGGTGCGACTGCCGCGGCATCCGCGTGGCCGTGACGTAAAGGGGGGGTGCGCACATGGGACTGACGCACCGCTCTGTCGGCGCGCACGCGGCCGCGTTCGGCGGCACACGCCGGGCGGGCGAGCGCGTCGTGGCGCTGGCAGGCAACCCGAATGTCGGCAAGAGCACCGTCTTCAACGCCCTGACCGGGATGCACCAGCACACCGGCAACTGGGCGGGCAAGACCGTCGGCTGCGCATGCGGCCGGTGCCGCTCGGCGCGGGAGTTATTTATTCGTGGACATTCCGGGCACATACTCCCTGTGTCCGCACTCGGCGGAGGAGGCCGTCGCGTGCGACTTTTGTGCCGCGGCGGTGAGGCCAACGCCGTGGTCGTCGTGTGCGATGCGACGTCCCTGGAGCGCACGCTCGTGCTCGCGCTGCAGGTGCGCAGCGTGACGCCGAACCTGATCGTGTGCGTGAACCTGCTCGACGAGGCGCGGCGCAAGCGCATCACCGTCGACCTGCCGGAGCTGCAGGTGCAGCTCGGCGTGCCGGTCGTGGGCGTGACGGCGCGGAAAAACGCTCTCCGCCCTGCTCGACGCGCTCGACACCGTCGCGGCGGCGCCGCAGCCCGCTGCCGGACGCGCCGCCGCCATCCGACCCCGCGGACGATGTGCGCCGGGCAGAGGCCATCTGCCGCGCGTGTGTGACTTACGGCACGGCCGAATACGCCGCGCGCGACCGGCGGCTCGACCGCCTGCTCACGAGCCGGGCGACCGGCTATCCCGTCATGCTGCTGGGGCTGGCAGGCGTGCTGTGGCTGACGATCGCGGGCGCAAACGCCCCGTCGGAGTTGCTGGCGCGCGGGCTCGGCTGGGTACAGGCGCAGTTTTCGGCGCTGCTCACGGCGCTGCGCGCACCGCTCTGGCTGCACGGGCTGCTGGTGGACGGCATGTTCCGGACGCTGGCATGGGTCGTGGCCGTGATGCTGCCGCCGATGGCCATCTTTTTCCCGCTGTTCACACTGCTCGAGGACGCGGGGTATCTGCCGCGCGTGGCGTATAACCTCGACCGTCCGTTTCACGCCTGCCGCGCGTGCGGCAAGCAGGCGCTGACGATGTGCATGGGCCTCGGCTGCAACGCGGCGGGCGTGGTCGGCTGCCGCATCATCGACTCCGAGCGCGAACGGCTGCTCGCCGTGCTGACCAACAGCCTCATGCCGTGCAACGGGCGGTTCCCGGCACTCATCGCGCTCATGACCATGTTTTTCGCAGCGGCCAGCGGCAGTTCGCTCGTCAGCGCGCTGCTGCTCACGGCGGCACTCGTGCTGAGCGTAGGGCTGACGTTCGGCGCGACGTGGCTGCTGAGCGTGACCGTGCTGCACGGCAGGCCGTCGGCCTTTGCGCTGGAGCTGCCGGCGTACCGCGCGCCGCAGGTCGGGCAGGTGATCGTGCGCTCCGTGCTCGACCGGACACTGTTCGTGCTCGGTCGAGCGGCCGCCGTGGCAGCACCGGCCGGGACGCTCCTATGGACGCTGGCAAACGTGCACATCGGCGGCGCGAGCCTGCTGGCATGGTGCGCGAATGCGCTCGACCCGCTCGGGCGGGCAATGGGCATGGACGGTGTGCTGCTGCTGGCGTTCGTGCTCGGGTTTCCGGCCAACGAGATCGTGCTGCCGATCGCCGTGATGGGGTATCTGGCGCAGGGCAGTCTGGGCGATTCGCTCGGGCTGGCGCAGATGCACGCACTGCTGACCGCCAACGGCTGGACGTGGACGACCGCCGTGAGCGCCGTGCTGTTTTTCCTGCTGCACTGGCCGTGCTCGACGACGCTCTGGACCATCCGGCGCGAGACCGGCAGCACAAAGTGGACGCTGCTGGCGGCACTGCTGCCGACGGCAATGGGCATGGCGCTGTGCACGGCGTTCACGGCGCTGGCGCGCGCACTCGGCTGGTGAGCGGATAGGCCGCGGCCGCCGGGACATACTAGCCGCAGGACGCAGGAAAGGAAGAAGCAAGTGACCCGACCGACCACGGAGGAGCTGGCGCGCCGCGCGCTCGAGACCGTCGCCCGGGCGCATGGCGTGCCCGTCAGCGATGTGCACGCCGCCGTGCGCAGGGCGGCGGAGCATACGGAAGCCCTCGGCGCACTCGCGCCGGAAGAGCTGGTGGCATATCTCGCGCACAAGAGCAGGAACCGGGAGCCGTAACGGCTCCGATGGCACAAATTCCACAATTTCCCCCAGCCTGAGCGGTATTTTCTCCGCCGCACATGTCGCCGGAGAAAATGATTGAGATCCAATTTGCCGCCTGCGGGCGCAAACTCTGCGAGGCTTCTTCTGTGCGGGGCCGGTGCTTTCATATGCTCCCGGTTTTGTTAGGTTTGCGCGAAAAATCGCCGTTGTTCCGGAGCACGATTCGGATTATAATGGAAGCAACCACACCGCGGCCCAGCCGCGAAGGAAGCGGACCAACATGAAATTTCTTCACCTCGCCGACCTGCATCTCGGCAAGCGGGTCAACGGCTTTTCGATGCTGGAGGATCAGGCATATATTCTGCGGCAAATTCTTACGATCCTGGACGACGAGCGGCCGGACGGCGTGCTGATTGCGGGCGACGTGTACGACAAGCCCGTGCCGCCGACCGAGGCCGTCGAGCTGCTCGACGGGTTTCTGACCGAACTATGCACGCGCGGCGTGCCAGTGCTGCTCATCAGCGGCAACCACGACTCGCCGGAACGGCTCGCCTTCGGTGGGCGGGTCATGGATAGCTGCGGCATCCACATCGCGCCGGTTTACGGCGGCGCGGTCGCGCCCGTTGTGCTGCGCGACGAATTCGGCCCCGTGTCCGTGTGGCTGCTGCCGTTTTGAAGCCCGCGCACGTGCGCCGCTGGTTCCCGGACGCCGAGATCGAGAGCTATACCGACGCCGTGGCCGAAGCGATCGCGCACATGGACATCGACAAAAGTACGCGCAACGTGCTCGTGACGCACCAGTTCGTGACCGGCGGGGCGCGCAGCGGCTCGGAGGAGCTGTCCGTCGGCGGGACGGACAATGTGGACAGCCGCGTCTTCGCGCCGTTTGACTACGTGGCGCTCGGCCACCTGCACGGCGCGCAGCAGATCGACCGCCCGACGATCCGCTACGCCGGGTCGCCGCTCAAGTACTCGTTTTTCCGAGGCGAGCCAGCACAAATCCGTCACCGTCGTGACGCTGGGCGGGTGCGGTCGATGTGCGCACCCTGCCGCTGACGCCGCTGCGCGACCTGCGCGAGATCCGCGGCAGCTACGACGTGCTGACCGCGCGGAGCTTTTACGAGCACACGACCTACCGCAGCGACTACCTGCACCTGATCCTCACGGACGAGCAGGACGTGTACGACGCCGTGGGCCGGCTGCGGGCGATCTACCCATACCTGATGACGCTCGACTACGACAACGCGCGCACGCGCGCCGCCGGGACGGTGGCGATCCCCGCCGCCATGGAGCAGCGCACGCCGCTGGAGCTGTTCGAGGCGCTGTACTTACAGCAAAACAACCAGCCCATGAGCGACGAGCAGCGCGCGTTCGCGGCACAGCTCATGGAGGAAATCCGGGAGGTGCAGCCATGAGACCGCTGAACCTGACCATGTCCGCCTTCGGCCCCTACGCCGGGCAGACGACCGTAGACTTTTCTGCGCTCGGCACGACCGGGCTCTACCTCATCACCGGTGACACGGGCGCCGGCAAGACGACGATCTTTGACGCGATCACCTACGCGCTCTACGGCGAGGCGAGCGGCGAGAGCCGCGAGAGCTCCATGCTGCGCAGCAAATACGCCGCGGCCGAGACGCCGACGTTCGTCGAGCTGACCTTCACAAACGGCGGCAAGACCTACACCGTGCACCGCAACCCCGAATACACGCGCCCGAAAACGCGCGGCACGGGGTACGACCGTGCAGAAGGCGGACGCCGAGCTGACGATGCCGGACGGCCGCGTCATCACCAAGGCGCGCGACGTGACCGCCGCCGTGACGGACATCGTCGGCGTGGACCGGGAGCAGTTTGCGCGCATCGCGATGATCGCGCAGGGGAGTTTCGAAAGCTGCTGCTCGCCCAGACGGACGAGCGCAAGGCCATCTTCCGCCAGATTTTCCACACGGAGCGGTATCAGGCGCTGCAAAACCGGCTCAAGGAAGAGGCGGCTGCGCTCGACCGGCAGTGCGGCGAGCTGGAGGCCGGGCTGCGCCAGGCGGCCGGGAGCATCCGCAGCGCCGACCCGGAGACGCTGCCGGACGCGCTGGACACCGGCGCGCTGCTGGAAGCCCCGCTGGATGCGCTGCTGCACGCGGACGAAGCCGCGCTGACGCAGGCACAGGCAGAACGCGCGGATGCGGAGACGCGGCGCGAGCAGGTGCTCTCCGACCTCGGCAAGGCAGAGGCACTGGAGACCGCGCGTGTGAAACTCACCGAAGCGGAGGCCGCGTGGACGCAGGCGCAGGCGGAAGCCAAGACCGCACAGGCGGCGCTGGACGCCGCCAAGGCCTCGCAGCCGGAGATTCAGAGCCGGCGGCAGGGCATCACGCGGCTGGAAGATGCGCTGCGGCGGTATGAACAAGCTCGACACGCTGCGCACACAGGCGCAAGCGGAACGCAAACGGCTGGCGCAAAAGCAGCAGGATCTCGACGCGGCACGCGCCCGGACGGACGCGGCCGCAAAGGCGCTGGAGACCGCGCGCGGGAAACTGAGCGATCAGCCGAAGCTGGCCGTGGCCGCCGCGCAGACCGGGTACGCGCAGGGGAAGCGGCCGCGCGCGCTGCACGCAGCTGGCAGCGCTGGCAGAGCAGCAGCGGCAGTGCGCCAATTGGGCGCAGCACTTGCCGCCGCGCAGACGGAATATCGGCAGGCGGCCGAGGCCGCGCAGGCGGCGCTGGAGCACTACGGCGCGCAAAACCGCGCCTATCTCGACGCACAGGCGGGCATCCTCGCGCGCACGCTCGTGCCCGGGCAGCCCTGCCCGGTCTGCGGCAACGGAACACCCTGCCCCGCCGCGCCGGGCAGACGCCGGACGCCGCCGCGCTCAAGCGCGCGCTGGCCGATAGCGACCGGGCGCAGAAAGCGGCCGCGGGTGCAGCGCACAGGCGGCGGGCCTGCGCGGGCAGCGCTGGAGGCCGTGCGCACCGCGCTGGCACAATCGTGCCGGGCGCTGACGCCGCCGCTCGACCCGGACACGCTGGCAGACACCCTCCCAGCCCTGCGCGCGGCGGCCGCGCGCGACGCTGAAGCGCTCAAAGCGCAGCACACGCAGCGCAGCAGCAGGCGCTGGAGGCACTTCAGGCGCTGGAAGCCGGCCTGCCGGCACAGGAGGCGGCCCCTCCGGCAGCAGCAGGCGGATATTCAGGACTGCGCGCAGGAAATCTCCGCGCTCGAGGCGCGGTGTGCGGAATTGGACGCGGATGCCCTTCGCCGCGCGAAGGGAGCTGCCGCACGCAGACCGCGCGGCGGCACAGCGCGCGCTCGACGAGACGCGCACGCAGTGCGATGCGCTGCAGCAGGCGCTGGATACGGCGCATGCGCGCAGCAGCGCGGCACAGTCCGCGCTCGCCGGCTGACCGGAAAGCGCGACGTTGCGCGCCCAGCTGCAGGCCGCGCCTCCGGCAGACATCGCCGCCCTGCGTGCGCAGCGGGACGAGCTGACGCGCGCGCGTGGAGCAGCTGCAAAAGCAGATCAACGCCTGCGCCGCGCGGCTGGAGCAAAAACCGCACCGCCCGCGCCGCCATCGACACACAGCGGCAGCAGCACGCCGCCGTGCGCGCACGCTGGCAATGGGTGCACGCGCTGGCCGCGACGGCCAACGGTGCCGTGCCCGGCAAGGAAAAAAAATCATGCTCGAGACCTACATCCAGACCGCGTACTTCGACCGCATCCTCGGCCGCGCGAACACACGCCTGCTCATCATGTCCGGCGGGCAGTACGAGCTGCGCCGCTGCGGCCCGCGCGGGCGACAACCGCAGCCAGACCGGGCTGGAGCTCGAGGTCATCGACCACTACAACGGCACGGCGCGCAGCGTCAAGACGCTCTCCGGCGGCGAGACGTTTGCCGCCTCCCTGTCGCTGGCGCTGGGCCTGTCCGACGAGGTGCAGGCAACCGCCGGCGGCGTGCAGCTCGAGGCGATGTTCGTCGACGAGGGCTTCGGCTCGCTCGACAGCGAGGCGCTGCAGCAGGCGCTCGCCGCGCTGGTTGGCGTGTCGGGCGGCAATCGCATCGTGGGCATCATCTCCCACGTGGCGGAGCTCAAGGACCGCATCGACCGGCAGATCATCGTGACGAAAGACCGCAGCGGCGGCAGCCGCGTGCAGGTGCAGGCATAAAAATATCCCCGGCAGCCGAAGCTGCCGGGGATATTTCGATCATGCGGTCACCCACGACGAACAGCAGATACCACTGCCCGTCGACCTGGACAAACTCGAAAACAAAAATCGTTGTCCTGACCGTTTTGATACGTCACGTCGCAGGCGACGATGACATTGTCGTCGATGCGCACACCGAGCTCGCGCTGGAGCTCGCGCACGTCGCTGGCGTCGAGACTGTCGTCATCATAGACGTAATAGTCGTCGATGGCCTTTGCCGTAATCATAATACCAGTCGTCGAGCTGGATGAGGGCGTCCTCGCGGCTGATGACGGTATCATCGTCCTGCATGTACGAGATGACCTCCGGCAGGAAGAGATCGAGCATGGCATCGGCATCGTCATTTTCAAAGTATGTGAAGTAGTTCTCGAGCAGACGGTCCACCTCCGTACCGCCGGCCGTGCTGGGCTCGCCCGCCTGACGGGCGGCGAAAATGCCGGCCAAGACCGCCACGATCACGACCAGTGCGGCAAAGCCGCACAGCAGACCGATGAGCAGCTTCTTCGGCTTGTGCTTCGGGCCGATCTCCGGCGAGGAGACCGTGCCGCCGGGTGCGGACGCATACCAGTCGGTCTGGCCCTGCGGCGCTTCGGGCGCGGGCATGCCGCAGACGGTGCAAAAACGCGCACCTGGTGCGAACCGGCTGCCGCAGCGCGGGCAGACGCCCGGGCCGAACGGGGCCGCAGCGCCGGTGTAGGACGCGTTCGCCGTGTCCTGCTGCGGCGGGACGGACTGCGCCGTGTCAGAGGAAGCGGGCCGTTCCGGTACGGGCGCGCCGCAGTTGGTGCAAAAAGCGCACGCCGCTCCCGAGCGGGGGGCACCGCATTGGGCACAGGTGCGCGGGACGGCGAGCTGCTCGGGCAGCATGGCGCCGCAGGCGCGGCAGATCACGGCACTGTCGGAAAGCTGCGCGCCGCATTTCGGGCAGAGCATGGCAAAAACCTCGTTTCTGTTTCGGTTTTTTCTCATTGTAACATCCGGCTTTCGATTTTACAATCCATTCTTTGCGTGTTATACTCACATTATCTCATATTCTGATTTTTCCGGAGGCAACGAACCCATGAACATCACAGCCATCATCTATGACGCCGACGCGCGTCGCACGGCCTACATCCTCGGCACGGTCATCGGCAACTGCAAGCTCTTCCCGGCCGAGCGCGCGCCCCGCGCGACTGGAGCGGGTATGCAAACGTCATCACCGTCGCCGCGGGCGAGGACGGCCCGGTCGTGACAGCCGGGCTGCAAAAAGCGCGTGACCTTCCGCCCGAAGGGCGAGGACAGACCGTCGCCGCGGCCGAGCTGATCGCGAAAAGCCTTCTGCCCGCCGGAGGCGCCGATGCCGACGGACGCGCTCAGGGCGCGCATCGACGCCTTTTTTTGGGCCGCGCACAACACGCTCGCGCTCGCGACCGGCTGCGGCAAATGGGTGCGGTGCACGCCGCTGGAATACCTGCGCGTGGACGGCAGGCTCTATATTCTCACCGAGGGCGGGCTGAAGTTCAAGGGCATCTGGTGGAACGGGGCGGTCTCCGCCGCCGTGTACGACAGCTACACGGGCATGGCATCGCTCGCCGGGCTGCAGATGACGGGCACGGCCGTGTACATCGACCCGCTGAGCGACGAGTACCGCAGCGTGATCGAGGCGCGCGGCGTGCAGCTGCAGCAGCTGCAGCAGATGCCCGCGATGCTGCACGCAGTGCGGCTGGACATCACGCGCTATGAGCTGCTTGACGGCGCGCTGCGCAGCGAGGGCTATGCCGCGCGGCAGGTGCTCGATCTGGGCTGATGTATTCTATTTTTCCCATCTGTGCCATACTATGGTTAGGGAGCACCCGCTCGAAACCGGACACAGAGGAAGGTGGAATCTTTGCACGAAGCAGGCACGCAGCCGGCCATCCCGGTCGGGCTGGGCATGGCGCTGGTGCACAACCAGCAGGCGCTGGCAAAGTTTTCGGCGCTCACGGACGAAGAAAAGCGCGCGTTCATCGCGGGCGTGCACGGCATCGACTCGCGGCAGGAGATGCGCGCGTATGTCGACCGATTCGCGGAAAGCTGAAAAATACCCCCGCTGCGAAAAACGCAGCGGGGGTATCTTCATGTCTCAAAGCGGATGAGCGTGCAGAGCGTGTCCGCACTGTAGACGCACACGAAGGGGCCGGTGTCCGTCAGGGTGTATTTGAGCGTGACGGCCTCCACATCCTTGACCGCCTTCGGGTAGACCATGCGAAAGCCCGTGAACGCGTCGCGCGGCACGGTGTCCGGCAGAGCCTCGAGCGCAAAGTCAAGATATTTCGTGTTATGTACATGGCCGTTAAAATCCATGTCGCTGCGGCGCAGGGGCAGCGTTTTCTCCCCGTCGAAGGCAGCGGGCGCGCGCAGACGCGGCGCAGCGGACGCAAACACACCGCGCGCCTCCGGCCGGTAGGACTGGAAGCGCGGCTGGTCGATGCGGATGATCTTCTGCGCGCGCAGGTCGAACAGCACGAGCCGCGACTCGGCGCGGACAAGCTCCGTGCCGGTCTCGTCCGCAAGCGTATAGTCACGGAAGATGCGCCCGGTGGGCACACTGTCGCGCACCCAGGTCGTGACGCGCAGGGGCGCCTTGCTGTCCGGCCGGCGCACGATCTGGACGCGCCAGTCGGTCAGCACCCAGGTGATGCCGTGTCGGCTGGACTCGATCACGTCGTCGCCCGTGCTGTCGGAGTGGCGGCTGGCCGTGTTTTCAAAAATGCGCAGAATCGTTTCATACCCGAACTTGCCGTTGGGGTCAAAATCGGCAACGCCCGGCTGATAAATTTCCGAATAAAACATGATGATCGCTCCGTAATCGTGAATGTGTGCCTTCAGACGCCCGGCAGGCAGCCGTTTGCGAACATCCAGCTGTAGGCCAGCGCCCAGGAACCGAAGAGGTCCGTCTCGTGCAGGGCGCGCACCTGCGCGCGCGTGTACCACGCCGACTCGATCTCCTCCATGGGGTCGGTGCTCGGGCGGAACGTCCCCTCCGCCGTGCCGAAGACGCAGACCGTGCGCTCATCGCCGATGCCGACCGTGCACGCCGCCGGCGGCAGGACGTGCGTGATGGCCGTCAGGCGCAGGCCGGTCTCCTCGCGCAGCTCGCGGCGGGCCGCCTGTTCGGGCGTCTCCCCCGGCTCGATGAGGCCGCCGGGCAGGCCATAAATGCGCTGGCCGAGCTCCATGCGAAACTCGTGGATGAGCGCGATGTGCTCGCGCGCAGCATCCGTGAGCACCATGACGACCGCGTCCGTGCGGTGGTGCTGCAGGTGCTCGAGCGAGTCGATGTTCCGGTCACGGCTGACCATCTCATACGTGCGCGGGCAGCCGGTGCGGTCGATATAGTGCAGGTCGTAGCGGTGCAGGAACGCGCCGCCGTCCTTTTTTTCAATGTCAACAAATTGCAATGGTGGTCGCCTCTCTGGTCATGATAGCTTAGGATACCACGTTTTGCGCCGGTCTACAACCGGAAATGATAATAGATCAGCCGCTGTCACTTTCGACAGCGGCTGATCTGTTGGGGGAAGAAAAAAGGGAGGATGCCGGGCCGGCCGGACGGCCGCGCCCAGTTTGAGGGTAACACATCTTTCTTAAAATATCATGAGTATCAGCCGGTCTCCGGCAGCGGCATGATGCCGTGCGCGAGTTTGAGCTGCAGCACGCGCAGCACGCTCTGATCGAGCGCCGCCTGCGTGAGCGTGCCGTCCGCGAGCGCCTGCTCCACGGCCGCGACCGCGCCGGGCACGTCGCTGATCTCGAGCAGCATGTCGTTGCCGGCGGCAAGGGCGAGCACGGCCTTCTCCCCGTCGGTATACTGCGCGAGGGCCTGCATCTGCAGCCCGTCCGTGACGATGACGCCCGCGGAAACCGAGGTCGTAGCGCAGCAGGTTCGTGACGAGCTTGTGCGAGAGAGACGCGGGCACATCGTCCATCGTCGGCACGGTCAGGTGGCCGACCATGACCATGTCCGCCCCGGCGGCAATGCCGGAGACGAAGGGCTTGAGGTCCTCCTGCCGGAGCTGCGGGAGCGTCTTGTCGACCGTGGCGGCGCCGTTGTGCGAGTCCGTGGCCGTGCTGCCGTGGCCGGGGAAAATGCTTCAGGCAGCAGATGACCCCGGCGTCGCGAAAGCCGCTCACGGCGGCGGCGACAAGCTCTGCCGCCTCGTCATAATCATCGCTGTAGGCGCGGTCGCCGATGGCACTGCTTTTCTTGTTCGTCCAGACATCGGCCACGGGCGCAAAGTCCGTATTGAAGCCGTAGGCCGCGATGTCGTGCGCGGTCTGCGCGTTGTCATACGCGCCCTGCGTGCCGAGACTGCGGTAGCTGTACATGCTGTTGAGCTTTGTCGTGCCGACGGTGTTCATCAGGCGCGCGACGCGGCCACCCTCCTCGTCACGGTGACGAGCAGGGGCCGTGGCACTGGCGGACGTGAGCGCGGACGTGAGCGCCGCAAAAAGCTGCTCGCCGGAGGTCATGTTGCCCGCCGAGCAGAAAGCCGCCGACGGGATAATCCCGCAGCGCGGCGGAGAGATCGTCCGTCATGGCCGTGACGGTGCCGCCGTCCGTAAGCACCTCTGGGTGCACGATGAGCAGCTGGCAGATCTTCTCGCGCGTGGTCATGCCGTCGAGCAGCGTCTGCGCCGCGTCGCTTCCGGACGGCGGCGGACGTGCGGGAGGCGTGGGCTCGGCTGCGCGGCAGTCTGCCGCGGCGGACGCACACGACCACAAGCAGCACCGCCAGCGCCGCGAGCACGAGCAGATAGACGGCTGCGCGCCAGTTTCGCTTTAAAGTTTTCCAAAATGTATTCCAACTCATGGCTCCAGTTTACCGCAGCGGCGGCGAAAACGCAAACCACATCCCATCGACGCGGCGGACTTGTTTCGTTCACAATTTCGTGCTATAATAATGGACAAAATTTCGGGAGTGCGTGCTCCCAGACAGGAGGTGCTTTCTTTTATGACAAAATTGATATTTTCTCCGGTTTTTCTCGGTGCCGGCAAGACCACGCTGATCAAAAAGCTGATTGCCGAAGGCGTACACGGGCGAAAAGATCGTGCTGATCGAAAAACGAGTTCGGTGAGATCGCCATCGACGGCGGCTTCCTCAAGGACTCCGGCGTGCAGATCAACGAGATGAACTCCGGCTGCATCTGCTGCAGTCTCGTGGGGGACTTTGCCGACGCGCTCAAGAAGGTGCTGGCGCAGTTTCACCCCGACCGCATCCTCATCGAGCCCTCGGGCGTCGGCAAGCTCAGCGACGTCATCCGCGCCGTGCAGGGCGTACAGTCCGACGAGCTGGTGCTCAACGGCTTCACGACCGTCGTGGACGCGAACAAGTGCAAGATGTACATGAAGAACTTCGGTGAGTTTTTCAACAACCAGGTCGAGAACGCGAGCGCCATCATCCTCTCGCGCACCGGGGCATCCGCCCCGAGAAGCTCGACGCCGCCGTGGCGCTGCTGCGCGAGAAGAACCCGACCGCCACGATCGTGACAACGCCGTGGACGGAGCTCGACGGCAAGCAGATCCTCGAGACGATGGAGCGGCGCGACACGCTGTCCGCCGAGCTCGAGCACCTCAAGGCCGAGGCCACCGAGGAGGACGAGGACGAGCACGAGCACCATCACCATCATCACGACGATGAGGACGACCACGAATGCTGCTGCGGCCACCACCATCACCATGACGACGACGATGACGACGATGATGACGATGACCACGAACATGAGCACGAGCATCATCATGACCACGACGAGCATGACCACGATCACTGCTGCGGCCACGATCATGACCACGATGACCACGATCATGACGAGCACGGCCATGACCGCTGCTGCGGCCATCACCACCATCACCACCACGCGGATGAGGTGTTCACGAGCTGGGGCACCGAGACGCCGCGCAAATACACCGACGACGAGATCCGCACCGCGCTCGACGCGCTCATCAACGAGCACCGCTACATGGAGTCGTGTGCTGCGCGCCAAGGGCATCGTGCCCGCGACCGACGGCGGCTGGATCCACTTTGACTACGTGCCCGGCGAGTCCGACGTCCGCCGCGGCAGCGCACAGGTCACCGGCCGCGTGTGCGTGATCGGGTCGCACCTGGCCGAGGATGCACTGAAGGAGCTGTTCCACATTGGCTGACACAAAACAGCAGGCACCGGATCTGCCGGTATACCTGTTCACCGGCTTCCTGGAAGCCGGCAAGACGAAATTCATCCAGGAGACGCTTGAGGACAGCCGCTTCCACAAGGGCGAGCGCACTGCTGCTGCTGTGCGAAGAGGGCGAGGAGGTCTATGAGCCGGACAAGTTCTGCGCCGGGAACGTCTTTGTGCGCAACATTGACGAGGAGTCCGACCTCACGGTCGAATACCTGAAGGCGCTGCAGGACGAGATCCGCCCCGAGCGTGTGCTTGTGGAGTACAACGGCATGTGGATGCTCGACTCGCTCTACGGCAACCTGCCGGAGGGCTGGGCGGTCGCGCAGGAATTCCTGTTTTGCGACGCGACGTCGTTTTTGAGCTACAACGCGAACATGCGCCAGCTCATGGTGGACAAGCTCAAGAGCGCCGAGCTCGTCGTGCTCAACCGCTACAACGACAGCATGGACCGCATGGAGATGCACCGCATCATCCGCGCCATCTCCCGCCGGTGCGACATCGCGTATGAATACACCGACGGCAAGGTCGTGTACGACGACATTGAGGATCCGCTGCCGTTCGACCTCGACGCCCCGGTCGTCGAGATCGAGGACCGCGACTTCGCCATCTGGTACCGCGACATGTCCGAGGAGCCGAAGAAATACGACGGCAAGACCATCGAGGTCAAGTGCCGCTGCCTCGTGCGCAAGAACGTGCCGAAGGGGCTGCTTCATCGCCGGACGGCACATCATGACCTGCTGCGTGCAGGACATTCAGTTCGCGGGCATCATCTGCGTGTGGGACCGTGCGGACGAGATCCGCAACGACGAGTGGGCCATCATCACGGCCCGGCTGGACTACAAGTTCCACCGCGCCTACGGCCGCAAGGGCCCCGTGTTCACGGTGCAGTCCGTGCAGGAGGTCGAAAAGCCGGAGGAACCGGTGGCCACGTTCTATTAAGTGCACAAACGCAAAAAATCAGCCGCCCGATGGGCGGCTGATTTTTCTTTGTCGGGATTCAATTTTTCTTTGTCCTCGGCCGTGGACAGCAGGACGCGGTCGTTATCAAAGGCCTCGCCCGCCTTGGCGGCGAAGGCATCGAGCAGGCCCTGCACGGTCATGCCCCGCGCGCTCCGGGCCGGAGACATCGAGCACGATGCGGCCGGCATCCATCATGAGCGTGCGCGTGCCGAGTTCGAGCGCCTGGTGCATATTGTGCGTGATCATGAGGCAGGAGATGCTGCGCTCCGACACGACGCTGCGCGTGAGCGCGAGCACCTTGTCGGCCGTGACGGGGTCGAGCGCGGCCGTGTGCTCGTCCAGCAGCAGCAGCTCGGGCGTGACCATGGTGGCCATGAGCAGCGTCAGCGCCTGGCGCTGGCCGCCGGAGAGCAGGCCGACGGGCGTGTTCATGCGGTCCTCCAGCCCCATGTCGAGCTGGGCGAGCGCGTCGCGGAAGAAGTCGCGGTCGCGGCGGCTCACGCGGCCGAAGAGCACGTGCCGGTCCGAAGAGCGCAGGTAGGCCACGGCGAGGTTCTCCTCGATGGTCATGTGCGGCGCGGTGCCCTTGAGCGGGTCCTGGAACAGGTGGCCGATGCGGCGGCTGCGCTTATACGACGGCAGGAATGTGATGTCCCGCCCATCGAGCGTGATGGTGCCGGCATCGACATAGAACACACCGGCGATGGCATTGAAGAAAGCGTGCTCTTGCCGGCGCCGTTGGAGCCGACGATGGTGGCAAACTCCCCGTCGGCCAGCCGGAGCGAGAGGTCGGACAGGGCGCGCTTCTCGTTCACGGTGCCGGCGTTGAATGTCTTGGAGATGTGGGAAACTTCAAGCATCGGTCTCGTCCCCCTTTCCGGACAGGGGCGCAGCTTGCGGGCGTTGGACTTGATCTTCGCCAGATGGACGTAGCCCTTCATGTTCGGCGCGGCGATGGCGACGGCCACGATGACGGCGGACACGAGCTTGAAATACTCGGCCGAGATGTTCAGCCGCAGCGCCAGCGCTATGATGAAGCGGTAGACGATGCTGCCGAGTACGACGCAGACGACGCGCTTGCCCACGCCGCCGCGGTGACCGGCAAAGACCTCGCCGATGATGAGACTCGCCAGCGCGATCGTGACCATGCCGGTGCCGAGGTTGATGTCACAAAACTTGTTATACTCCCCCGATCAGGCAGCCGGACAGCGCCGTGAGGGCGTTGGCCAGGCACAGGCCGATCGTGATGGTAGCTTTGGGGTTGATGGAGGAAGCGCTGACCATATCCAGACTATCGCCCGTGGCGCGGATGGACAGGCCCAAGGATGTGCCGAAAAAGCGGATGAGCGCGAACGCGATCACGGCTACAATAAGTGCGAGCAGGATCAGCCGGCTCCACTGCCCGCCGACAAGGCCCTTGAAGAGTGAAAACACCGTGTCGACCACGGTGATGGACACGTTGGACGAAAAAGCCCATGACCGCGAGGTTGATCGTGTAGAGGCCGGTGTTCGAGATGATGCCGGCGAGGATGCTCTCGACGCCGAGGCGCGTCTGCAAAAAGGCCGTGACGTAGCCCGAGAGCATGCCCGCCGCCATGGCGGCAAACAGCGCAAGGATCGGGTGGCCGGCGATGGTGAGCATGGCGCCGACGGCGCAGCCGAGCGTGAAGCAGCCGTCCGTGGAGAGGTCGGCGATATTCAGGATGGAAAAGCTGATGAACAGCGCCAGCGCGACGAGGCCGTAAATGAGGCCGACCTCAAGCGCCGTCTGCAAAACGGTCAGCATGGAGCTCCCTCCTTCGGGATGTTAGATCAATTAGTCAAAATTCTGCTGCGTGGTCGTCTCGAGCACGGGCTGCACTTGCCTTCAAACGCGCTGCGCACGGCGGTGATGTCATAGCCGATGGCGGCGCAGCTATCGGTGTTGATCATGGCGATGCCGTTATCGAACGTGGTCACAGGCAGCGTAGCGGGGTCCTTACCGTCGACCAGCACCTGCACGACCATGTCGGCCGTGATGGTGCCGAGCTTGGTGTAATCCACGCCGTAGCCGACAAACGCGCCGTTGAGGGCAAAGGAATCCGCGCCGCAGTACTGCGGAATCTTGGCATTGAGGAACTTCTCATAGATGGCGAGCTCGGCAGTCATGATGGTGTTGTCGGTCGGGGTGAAGACGGCGTCGACCTTCTCGGCGATGAGCGCGTCGACAGCGGAGGAAACTTCATCGGTGGTGGTGCCGGTCTTTTCCACGCAGCGGATGCCCTTGCCCTCGAGGTAGGCCTTCGCGTCCTCGATCGGCTGCTTGGAGGAATCCCTCGCTCTTGGAGTAGAGCAGGCCGACGGTCTTGGTGTCCGGGTTCTGGGCGAGCATCAGGTCGAGCAGGCCCTTGGTGTTGAGCGCGTCGCTCGTGCCGGTGATGCGGCCGCCGGGCGCGTCGAGCGAATCGACAATGCCGGCGCCGACGGGGTCAGACACGGCGGAGAAGACGATGGGGATCTCCGTGTCCTCGGTGGCGGACTGCATGATCTTTACGGCCGGGGTCGCGATCGGGACGATGAGGTCCACGCCCTTGCCGACGAGCTCGGCACCGATCTGGTTGAGCGTCGTGGCGTCGCCCTGACCGTTGTAGAGCGTGTAGTCAAAGGTCACGCCCAGCTCCGTGGCCTTCGCGTCGAGCTCGGTCTCGATGGCCGCCTCGATCTGGTTGAGGGACGCATCGTCCACAAACTGCACGATGCCGACCTTATAGGTCTTGCCTTCGGCCTTGTTGTCCTCGGTCTTGCTGCCGCAGGCGGACAGGCCCATGAGCGCGGTGACGGCGAGCACGCCGCCGACGATCTTCTGGAAAGTCTGATTCATAATATATTCTCCTTCTATTGGAATCTGATAATCGTTGATTTAAGATATTCGGATACGGTCTGACGCGGCAAAAATTCTCCGGCCGCCACGCCATCGTCTGGTTTTGCGGGTCATATGCATCCCTCCTGCGGTGATTTAAGCAACAAAAAAAGCCTCGTCCACGAAACGGTTCCTTCCGTTTCATGGGACAAGACTGTAACTCCTGCGGTGCCACCCATGTTGGCGCTCATGCGCCCACTTTGCACGTACGATCATACGCTCCGCCGGATAACGGCCGCGGCCACCGTCGCCCCTCATGCTGCTGCAATCGGTTTGCCCTCGCGAGTCCATTCGCCATTCGTCCGCTGCAGCGCTTCCACCGTCCGCTGCTCTCTGAAAGCTTCGTAAATGGGTACTCCTCTCGGTCATCGGTTTCTCGATGGTGTTACTCTACCACTTCCCGCGCCGGATTGCAAGCCCCATTTTCACAAATCTGCATGGAGGCAGCAAAAAAAGATTTGTACAAGGCAAACAAACGTCCCTGACCGGTGGTCAGGGACGTTGGGTGCAATATTATTTTCCGGCGTAGACAAAGGCGTTCGGCAGCGTGCGCCCGGCGGTGAGCGCGGGGTTGGAGCTGCGCATGATGTACTTGCCCTTGTACCAGATCATGGCGCTGGTGCCGCCGTCGAGGTTCATGGCCTGCATGCAGTCGTGCTTGGCCATGATGGCCGCGCAGTCCGGCACGCTGATGCCGACCGACGTCGCGAGCCGGCCCTCGACGAGCAGGGCGATGATCTCGCCGTACTTCGACTGGCCGAGGCAGGCGCGCGGCTGCAGGTCGGAGAAGCCGCTGCGGGCATTGACGACCGTCTCCCCGTCGATGATCATGGCGGGCGAGAACTCGACCGCGTCCGTCGTGCCGGGAGAGACCTCGGAATCGCTATCTCGGATGTAGATGCGGTTGTCCTCATGCAGCTCCAGGCGCTTGTAGCCGTAGCCCATGTGGCCGCCGTAGGACTTGCCGTTGCACATGGCGTAGCCCGCGAGGGTGCCGCCGTTGCCGGTGCCGCCCGGGTCGATGAAGCCCGAGCCGGTCATGCCGATGACGCCGCCGTGGGCCTCGGCGATCTTGCCGCAGACCTGGCCGACGCTGCCGAGCGTGGACGCGGCCTGCAGGCTCAGGCGCGACGGGTCTTTCATGATGACGAGCACGCCGCGGTAAGTACTGCCTTTCACGCGCGCGATCATAATTTCGTTCTGTGCGTCGATCGCAAGCACCTGCTCGCCCCTGGATGGTGCGGATGCTGGTGCCGTTGTCCGTGAGGGCGGACTTGTCGATGTTGATGCGGCTCCAGCCGGCGGCGAGGGCGTCAGGATGCTCCTTGATATACGCCTGCATGCTCGGCACATCCACCTCCCAGAAGAGGTTATAAAACGCAATCTCTTCCTTGCTCATGCCCTTGGTATCCGTGAGCGTGGGGTTGCGGGACTCGATCTCTTCCTCGTCCCACTCGCTGTTGACACCGATCTGCGCCTCCCTGGCCGCCTCCATTTCGGCAATGACCTTGTCTATGACGCTGCGCGGGATGAACGCCGTGGCCAGCCACTGGTGGCTTAGCGTGTTCATGGCCGTCTGGATATAGGCCGTGCGCCACTTGGCGATGAACGGAATGTCGGAATAGACCGCCGTCAGGTACAGTCCGGCGAGGATGGCCAGCACGAGAAACAGGATCAGCAGCCGGCGGCCGAGGCTCTTTTTTTCTTCTTCGGCTTTTTGGTCTTCTTTGCCTTGCGGCCGTGTTTGCCGGCCGGGGCCGGGGCAGGCTGCTGCACACGCCGGCGGTCGTCCGGCGCGCTGCGACGCGGGCGGGCGGTGTCATCCGTCCACTGGCTGGCGCTCCGCTGCGCGGGGTGCTGCTGAGCGGGACGCTGCTGAGCAGGGTGTTGCTGAGCA
>VOFF01000774.1_pt1 | contig 24001 bp, 22 predicted proteins | sample 5384061 | NCBI WGS metagenome assembly VOFF01 (sample SAMN12384725, study PRJNA508395) | human gut metagenome | isolation source: healthy gut E | host: Homo sapiens
ATCCGAGCAGGGTTTTCACCTTACCGTCTTCGGGATAAAGACCTCCTAAAGTACCTGCGAATTTATTGGCTGTAGAGGTGGAAAGATACCAGATTCCCATCATGAGAGAGGCAAAACGGACAGGGGTGAGTTTGTTTACCATGGATAAGCCGATAGGAGAGAGGGCTATTTCTCCCATAGTATGGATGAAATAAAGTCCGGTTAGCCAGATAAGGCTGACTTTTACACCTGGCTGTACATCTTTCACACCGAAACAAATGACTAAATATCCCAGTGAGAGCAGCAGCAAACCGATAGCTTGTTTGGTGGGGGAAGCCGGCTCCATGCCTCGTTTGTTCAGCGCACCCCATACACTGGGCATAATGGCTGCCAGTATAACTACGAAGAAGGGATTGAAAGATTGTATCCAAGAGGCAGGCATTTCCCAACCGAAGATTGTACGGTCGGTTTGCTCGGCAGCAAAAAGGGTGAGTGAAGCACCTGCTTGTTCGTAGGCTGCCCAGAAGAATATAACGAAGAAAGCGATAATGTAAATAACGAAGATACGGTCACGCTCTATCTTTGTCAGAGAACCATCCAGCAGAATGCTGACGGGGAAGATGATACAGGCTGTGAATATCCCTATACTGACCCAATCGTTGCCGAAACACCAGTAGAAGAATAGGGCAAGGGCAATGGCCAGTGCTCCGAGAAGCAAATTGTTGCGCATCTTCTTATCTTTATCTATGGCTGTTTGCTGAACTGTTTTATGTTCTTTCGGTTGCTCCCGTTTGGCGTCTGGAATAATACCGAGTGGCTTTCCGTCAGGACCGATCAGATACTTGCTCTTTTGCGTTTCAAACAGAATTACTGTGAATACTGTAACGATTGCTGCAATCAGGAATCCCCATTTGAAATCATTAGGATTACCTGTCTCACCGAAGTAACCGCAAACCAGCGGGGCAAAGAAAGAACCCACATTTACACCCATATAAAATATAGTATAAGCAGAGTCCAGGCGTCTGTCTCCCCGGTTCATAAAGTTGTCCGACCAATGACGAAACTGTAGGCTTAAAGCATCCGTTGCCTAAAATCAAAAAAGTGAGTCCCCCATACATCAACCAATGGGAAAGCTCTTTAGTATCCAGCATCGACGCACTGAAGAACATCAGGAACTGGCCTACTGCCATCATCATAGCACCCCAGAAAACGGAACGCCGGATGCCCCAGTATTTATCAGCAATATATCCGCCGATGAGCGGAGTAAGATAAACCAGTCCGGTATAACTGCCATAAATAGAGGCGGCATGTTCCTTATCGAACAAGAGTGCCTGGGTTAGAAACAGAATGAAAATAGCACGCATACCGTAGTAGCTGAAACGTTCTGCCGTGCTGGTAGCAAAGACGAGGTAAAGACCTTTGGGGTGTTTGGATGTACTCATTATAGTATAGATATTTTCTTTATGGGAGGCAAAGTTATAGAATCTGATGAAAAAAACGTTTCTGTATTCAAATAAATTGTCTCTCCTTTGTGCTGTAAGTGGAAAAAATATATTTTTGCATACGAAGAGGATGAGAAAAAGATTTAGCAGGAAAGAGGTGCAGTCGCCTCGTAAGCTCAAGAGCTTTCTTAGAATGTAAATACTCTGGTATAAATACCACGATTTACATTAGTAAATACTCATCCTCTTCCTTTTTTATCAGCTATGTAAAATGAATGGAATTCTAATAGCGGTACTGATTGTCACTGGCTTGTTGATTTACAAAATTATCTCTTCGAGTCGTAAACAGGAAGGATACAAAAGGTGGAAAGCCGGAAACCGCAGTAATACGGAAGATATTACCGATACAGAAGCTACCCGTAAAGGATGGTTCAGCCGGTACTTTGGTGCTTCTGCTCCGATAACCATTCCGTGGTTCGACGAGGAGGCGGTGGCGAAGTGTGCCAATCTGTTGGGAGTGAAAGAAGAGGTTCTGAAGGAGATATTGAAAGATATTTCCGGGCATTACCGGGAATTCTGGATTGGTAAACGAAAAGGAGGCTATCGTATGATTTCAGCACCGGACAAAGAGTTGAAAGCCATTCAGGACACTATCAATCATCGTGTTCTGTCCTTTGTGAATATTCATCCCGCAGCTACCGGTTTTCGGTGCAAGATGTCCATTTCCGATAATGTCCGGCCACACTTGGGCAAGCCCTATGTACTGAAAACTGATATTCATGATTTCTTTGGCTCTGTACGCAGTCCGCGGATACGGAAAATGTTTGAGGACATGGGATATCCGCCCAAGATTGCAAGAGTGCTTGCGGCTTTATGTTGTGTACACAGATGTTTGCCTCAGGGAGCATCTACCAGTCCGGCACTGAGTAATATCATCTCTTATGAGATGGATAAAAAACTGGCGGCACTGGCTACTGAATATAATCTGGTTTATACCCGCTACGCGGATGATCTCACCTTTTCAGGAGATGTCTTTCCGGCGCAACAGATATTGCCTCTGATTAAACAGATCATTCGGGAGGAAAAGTTTGAAATCAATCATAAGAAAACCCGTTTCCTGAGTGGGCATAAGAGAAAGATTATCACAGGCGTTTCCATCAGTTCCGGTGTGAAGCTGACCATTCCTAAAGCAAAGAAAGGGAGATACGCAAGAATGTCCATTTCATTCTTACGAAAGGGCTTGGGGAGCATCAACGCCGAATAGGTTCTCATGATCCTGCTTACCTGAAGCGTCTGATCGGGACTCTTTGCTATTGGCGGTCAATAGAACCGGATAATGTGTATGTGTCCGATTCTATCGCAGCCTTGAAGCACTTAGAGAGAAGTTATTGATTGTTGCGTTTCTGAGTTGTCGGTTCTATATCGTAGTATCCCTCTTCTGTTTTTATAATCTTGAATTTTCCCTCTTTTATCCATTTGTTCCAATCATCGAATAGTCCGGTGATATACTGGAACAGGTCTTCCGCAATGTTGATTTCCGCACCCGATTTCAGGTTCAATACTAATTGGTCGTTTTCAACGGAAAGGAATTTTTTAGCTCTGTCTACCGCAATTAAATAAACCGTTTGATTGTATGCACGGTCTTCGTTCAATCCTGTGTGGTAGTTGTAGGGGCCGATTGCATCGTCAGACATCGGACGCTTGGTTTTCAAGAAAGTGGTGTCGGTGATGGAAGCCCGTAACTTGCGGGCCTCTTCCCATGCTTTCTTATGTTCCGAAGCAATCTCTTCGTTTTTGATGTCCTCTTGAATTTGCCTGTACATGGCTTTGAACTCAGGCCCTTCACCTGAAATCGCAAAATTACCACTTTCGATGCGAGCGTTCACCAAGGGATTACATACTACCTTGTTGTTGCATACAAAACCGATATGCTTGCCAATCGACTGTTCGGTAGCGTCTGCCCATATCTTAATGGACTGGTCGTTCACTCTACCCACAATCTGATAGGCCATTTTACCTGTTCGCTCACTCATAAAAGAGTCAAGCCTTATAGCAACAAAATCTTTGGTTGTAACGATGGGCTCTGCCGAAAGGCTGTCTTGTGCGCCGCTTGTGATGTAGTACCAGCCGTTAGGGCGGTATGGTTCAAAACTCCTTCCCAATGAAGTTAACGTTAAAGACGTAATTACTAATAAAACAGTGAACGTTTTCATGGTCTGACTTTTTATATGTAGTTATTCAATCTTTATTTTAGTCCGACAACTACCTCATGGATTGATGAATGAGTCGGAATATCCGGTATCAAACATAAGATGCTCATTGTCATCTTCTAAATAATAGCTTAGAGCTGGTTCACCTAAATAATAATCATCTATATAGTTGTTGTACCTCTTTTGCAAAGATAACAACTAATCAACGTAATAACTATATAGACAGGGCAAAATAAACTTGTTTATCAGGCATTTTTTTATTGTGATACAGAAATGCTGTTACTTTTTTTTCTGTTTCCCTTAATAATCCGCATTAACTTATTCTTTATGAGTTGTTTTCTCAACGGAGACAAGCGGTCGATGTACAATTTTCCTTGTGTGTGCTCAAATTCATGCTGAATGATTCGTGCGGTATAGCCGTAGTAAGTCCTGTTTTGCTCTTTGAACTCATTATCCTGATACCTGATTGTCACCGACCAGGGGCGTGTAACTTCTTCGTAAAGGTCGGGAATACTCAGGCAACCTTCCCCTGCAGTCCATACTTTCTCGCTATAAGCTATTATTTTTGCATTGATGAATGTTTCCTCCATTCCGCAATCCTCTTCCACAAAGAAGTGTTCTCTTTCCTTAGCGGACATATATGTATAGGTATCTCTGCTGTTTACTATGAACAGCTTGATGGGAAGATTGATTTGTGGTGCGGCTAATCCGCATCCGTCCGCATCTCTCAGCGTCTGCCACATGGTTTCTATAACTTCCTGGATATTGGGATAATTCTGTTCTATGTCTTCACATTCTTTTCTTAATACGGAGTTGCCGTAGACGGTTATCGGTTTAATCATATTCTTTTTTGTGGCAAAGGTAGGTTATAACTACCATTGTTCATCATAAATTTAGACGTATTTTCTATGTGTATACATAAGTTCTTTGCTGCGAAATTATATATATGCAAAAGGTGTTTTGAAAGCTTTAAGATGTACTCTTGACCAGATATTCTACATTTTCTGACCAGTTTATAGTCGTTTTTGCCAATAAAAGTACAGAAATAGATATATATTGCTTTTTATTTTCAACATCTCTCAATTAATTAACCATTAAATTTGCAATATAACCATTAAATTTTATACGCTTATGAAGACAAGATTGCTTATCTTATTATTATTCCTATATGTAGGAGGAAATCTAGTAGCTCAAAATGCTACAATTACGGGTGTTGTCACAGATAGTGAGACTAAGGACTTCTTAATTGGCGCAACTGTCATGCTAAAAGGTTCGAATAAGGGAACAATAACAGATGCCAATGGGCAGTATACCTTATTTATACCTAAAGGCAAGCAGACAATCCAATTCTCTTTCATTGGATATCAGACGCAAGATTTTGATGTAGATCTTAAATCTAATGAAGTGAAGACACTGAACCTCGTTATGCGTCCGGATAATCATATGTTGAAAGAAGTCGTGATCAGCGCTCAAGCCAAAGGGCAGACAGCAGCGATTAAAAGTCAGTTAAATGCAACTGGTATTATGAATGCTGTATCTGAAGAAAAGTTGCATGAACTTCCGGATGTAAATGTTGCTGATGCTATTGGCCGTCTTCCTGGTTTAATGATCCAGCGTGATGGAGGAGAGGGCCAAAAAATCATCATACGTGGTTTGGATCCTAAGTATAACTCGGTAGCTATTAACGGTATGAATGCGCCATCAACAAGTAGCACCGATCGGAGTACTGACTTGAATATGATTTCACCGGACATGATTGCTGGGGCTGAAGTATTGAAAGCCAGTACGGCCGACAAGGATGCCGATGGATTGGGAGGAACAGTAAACCTAATAATGAAAGATGCCCCGAGAGACTTCAAACTTAATGTAACCGGAGAAACAGGTTACCATTCACAAATTAATGGAATGGGGCGGTATAAAGGTGGTATCATGGCGAGCAATCGATTTTTTAGTGAAAGATTAGGTGTCATATTTACCGCAAGCGCTGACCAGACAGACCGGAGCAATGATACATTTAATGCAGCTTATAAAGTAAATGGTAATACGCCTACTCCTGGGTTTGATTACACGAAACCATGGATTACAGGGGTTAGTCTGGAATCAAATTTAGAAAAGCGTCAACGTTTTAACGTAAACCTGAATATGGATTTCGACTTGGGAAAAGGGTCTAAACTCAAAATGTCTAATCTCTTTAGTAGAATGAACAGAGATCGTGATATTCGTCAAAAACGTTATGATTTAGAAGGAACCCGATTGAGATTTCAACAAACTGACCGTAATTCACATAATACCAATATTACCAATATGTTGCAAGGCGAGTTCAATGTTTTGGGAGCAACCTTGAATCTCGGAGTGGGACGTAGTAGTTCGCGCACAAGAACCCCATACGATCACCAAATGCAATTCCGGCTGAATGCCCCTTTACAGCTGATATCGATGCATTATCTTATCAACCTCCCTATTTGATAGCTAATTCTAAATTCGTCAAAGAAGATGATCTTACACAGTACTATCTGTATGAAGCTATTTTTAATACAGAGTTTGCCAAAGAAACAGAATACAGTGCATGGCTAGATTTAAAGAAACCTTTTAGTTTCGGCGAAAAGGTCAATGGATACATTAAAATCGGTGGAAAGTTCCGTCAAAAAGAGAGAAGCCTTGAAACTGCTCGTAGGTATAGACGTATGGATTTGTCTGAAGGAGCTGATCCGGTATTCGAGAATATGCCTGATTTAACTCCATCATCTTTCAAAAAATTCCTATATAGGTATCACTGATTTCTTAGATTCTGATTATAAGCCTCACGATTTTTTAAACAATAAGTATAAGGACTTATGCATTAATTTTGCACTAGATCATAATGCCATGAGAAACTTTTATAATATAAACCAAGATATATATGGCAAGATCCTTACTAGAAAAATTCTGAAAGACTATGATGGGAATGAGAATCTTTGGGCAGGATATATTATGGGTGAAATAAATTTTGGCAAGTACGTTACATTTATACCAGGCGTACGCTATGATTTTTCTCACCTGAAGTACAATGCATACAGTGGCTCTAATGTTCCTGACAATGAAGAAAAAGAACATGAGTTTGAATATGAAAAGAGTAGTGATTCCGACAAATATGGATATTGGCTACCACAAATCCATTTGCGTGTAAAAGCCAACAAACTGGATGGACATCAGGCTGGCATACACTGAAACACTGTCAAGACCTGATTATAATCTGCTTGCTCCACGAACAATCATAAAACCGAATGTGAATGAAGTAACATGGAGTCGTACTAATTTGAAGCCTGCTTTATCTCGAAATTATGATGTTATATTGACGTTCTATCAACCGGATTATGGACTGTTTACTATTAGTGGATTTTATAAGGATATTAAAAACTTTACTTATACTCGCTCTGCCTATATGTTGAATGGTACAGTGACGGATCCTGCTAATTTTGACTTACCTATGAGTTTGTCAGGTGGTAGCATTACCTATCCTTTAAATAGTCCATATAATGCAACGTTGAAGGGGTTGGAATTTGATTTGCAACTGCAGTTCCGCAAAAATGAGGAACTTCATGAAAGGTGTGGTATTCAGTGCTAATCTTACTCTTATGGACTCTAAAATGAACTACTTTGAAACATTGAAGTCAAGAATTAAAAATCCGGATTTTACTCCCGGAGGTACTGAGAAGCCATTCCTTCCGACCAACTCTGACATTATATATACAGACCGGTTGTTAAAGCAACCTTCCCTACTATTCAACGTTTCTTTGGGATATGATTACAAAAAATTCTCAGGCAGAATATCTTGCAACTATCAAGACGGAGTATTGATTGCAGAACAGCACCGCCAAGATGCAGCTGATGTGGAATCTACGCGTCCATTCGTGAAATGGGATATGCAGTTGAAATATAGTTTGACCAGACAATTCTCTCTGTATGCTACTTTGTCCAACTTTACACAATCTTCCGATCGTAAACGTCGTGATATAACGAACTATCCGTCCAGAGTTGAATACTATGGTTCGGCTGCATACATCGGCTTTAAATATGATATCTTTAAATAAACATTATTCCACTAAAACACTAAAGTTATGAAACTATATAAAATATATTCTAGAGCTATAGGATTACTTTTCGCATTGTCACTCTTGTGTGTGGGCTGCGAGAATGAAGATATACTCGATATTAATGATCTGGAAATCTCTCCAAGTAATCCTGAGAGTGTAGTTATTGTAGAACCGGACGATGGTATTACGTCGGTCAACGCTTTAACCAAAGCTATTAATGAAAATGGAGATGCAACATATATATTGCGTCGTGATGGAGTTTACTATATGGAAGGCAAGAATGTCTTCAAACATAATGTTGTAATTAAGGCCGAAAATGGTTCTGGCAAAATGCCTATCATACAACCTATTTGTGACGCGCAAGGAGCCTTAAATGCTGATATGATCCGTTTGGAAGGTAGCGCCACTTTTGAGAATATCTATATCATAGGTAAAGATGCGGCAACTGGTAATCTCATGCAGCGTTTATTTCGTATTGACGAATCAAATGTGAGGCTGAAATTTGACAATTGTTTTATTGACCATTGCAGGAACTTCTGTATTCGTACTGACAATGTCAATAATAAAATTTATCTGAATAACTCTACCATTCGTAATTTAGCTCTCACAAGTGATCCAGCCAATGGCAGATTGATAGATTCACGTGGAAACGAGCAAGATAGTATTGTCATCAATAATTGCTATGTTTATAATAACACTGCCCATATTGTACGATTTGATAATGTAGTCACAAACTATTTTGGAATTAAGCACAGTACATTCTATAATGTTGGGCACCATATACAAATAAACTATGCTATCAAAGTTGAAATTGAGAACAATATTTTTTTTGCTAATGTAGGGTGGAAATCAAGTGCCGCGAGTGATGTGTTTTGGCAAATTTCAATACCAAAGAAAGATGAACGTGCTCAGGATATTAGTATGAGTGTTTGCAATAACAACTTATTTTTCTCTGAGGAATTTGAAAGACTGTTTGCCAAATACCCGCAGAATTTGAAGCGTACTACACTCTCTGACGATGGCTATCAACTGATAGAGGAAGGCAAACTGACTTTTAAAGATAATTTCTCGGAAGTACTGACTTTTGATTATCCGCCTGTTTTGCCAATGGAATATATTGACAAGTTTTTTGAGAATATGGGAAGTAATATGTCCAAATGGGCAGATCTTCCATTTTATGTTGACGAAGACGGGTAGAAGGTATTGAAGTAGGAAAGACATTCACATTTCATTATTCAACCTCTTCCAAATCAGCAACAGCTTCCACAACCCAAGGACCTATTGGAGCATCGTTTTAAAACTAAAAGAAAATGAAGAATATACTATTTATATTTTTAGCAGTGTTATACTCTGCTTGCATATCGGCTCAAGAAGGAGATAGTAAGAAGGTTAAAGACAGGGTCCATCCCTATCTGATAATGACAACAGAAGATGAATCTGTCATCCGTTCTGCTATACAAACAGATGGAGTGTGGAAGGAATATCATGCCATCATGATAGAAGAGGCCGATAATATTCTTGGCAAGCCTAATTGCCAAAGAGTTATTCTTGGCAGAAGATTGCTTGAAGTGTCGCGTGAATGTTTGCGCAGGACGTTACTTTTAGGATATGCCTACAGAATGACTGGTGAAGTGAAATATGCCAAACGGGCAGAAAGTGAATTAGATAATGCCGCAGACTTTGTTGATTGGAATCCATCTCACTTTCTGGATGTAGCTGAAATGACTACAGCTATGGCTATCGGATATGACTGGCTTTACAATTTTATCAGTGATCAGACTAAGCTTAAAATAGAGAAAGCTATAGAAACCAAAGGTTTGAATCCATCATTAGACAGCCAATATAATAGCTGGCTCTATCGAAATAATAATTGGAATCAGGTATGTAATGGGGAATAACACTTGGTGCCTTGGCTATTTATGATAAAATTCAACCCTTGCTGATGAGTTGATTAACCGAGCTGTTCAGTCTGTTAAACTACCTATGTCCGTGTATGCACCTGATGGTGCGTATGCCGAAGGCTATTCCTATTGGGGATATGGGACGACTTACAATCTCCTCTTAATTGATGCTTTGGAAAATGTTATGGGAACTGATTATAATCTTTCTCAGGAACCAGGTTTCTTGAATACTGGAAAGTTTATCCAGAACATGTTACTTTCTGATGGCAAATCCTTCAACTATGGAGATTGTTCATCATCTGGTCGCGTAAGTCCTGCTATGTTTTGGTTTGCTAATAGGACTGCCGATAAAGATATTCTTTGGAGTGAGAAATACCAGTTTAGCCTGTCTTCTAAAAAGAGTATTAGGTCCTATCGATATGCTGTACTGGCTCTGATATGGGGCGCTTCTACTTCTATGGATAATCTGCCTAAACCTACTCAAAGAATGTGGGTATCGAGTAAAACAACCACTCCTGTTGCCCTTATGCGGACTACTTGGGATTATCAACAGGGATTATCCATTGCGCTCAAAGGAGGGACAGCACAATCAGGACACACACATTTGGATGCCGGTTCTTTTATCTTTATCAGTAAGGATACTCGCTGGAGTACGGATTTAGGTCCTCAGGATTACAACTCATTAGAATCCAAAGGCATTGATTTGTGGAATAAGAGTCAGGAATCTGATCGTTGGAAAGTGTTTAGATACAATAACCTGGCTCATAATACACTTTCTTTTGACAATAAATATCAAAATGTGAATGGTTATGCAACGATTACAGACTTTTCGGATAATGAAAACTACATGTATGCTATTGCAGACCTTACCAAGATATACGAAGGTCAAGCAAAGGAAGTAAAAAGAGGAGTAGCTATCGTTGATTCTCACTACGCCGCTGTTAGGGATGAAGTAAAGACATTGGGACAGCCCACTGTTATTCGCTGGAATATGGTGACGGAAGCTCAACCTGCTATTATAGGAGAACATACAATACAGCTATCCCAGAATGGAGAAAAACTGTTATTGGAGGTGGAATCTCCGGCAAAGGTCAGAATGAAAACTTGGAGTGCGACATCACCCAACAGTTGGGATGCCAAAAATCCGGGTGTGACATTCGTTGGGTTTGAAGCTGAACTGCGGCCCAATGCAACAGAAGTATTGCAAGTTAAACTCATACCGGAAGGTAATTTCGATTCCAACAAAGAAATAATGCCGTTAACTGATTGGAAAAATAACTAATAATAAAAATTTTATATGAAGAAAAAGACATTGATTTTGGCAGTCCTAGTAATAGGACTACTCTTACCATCATGCAGTAATAATAGTAATGATATGATGAGTTCTGTGATAGAAAAAGGATTAAAACGTAGCATTGAACAGTCTGAATTTATGGCTGCCAGTCTGATGGATCAGCCTGACAGGCTTCCAAAAACTACAGAGAAAGATGGAACTCTTGTTACGTCAGATACGCATTGGTGGTGTAGTGGTTTTTTTCAGGAACTTTATGGATGCTTTATGAAGCTACTGGGAATGAAACGCTGAAAAAATATGCAGAAAACTATACGATGCGTATTGAAAAGGAGCAATATGCTTTAGATACGCATGATTTAGGCTTTATGATGAACTGTAGTTTTGGAAATGGTTACAGAATAACAGGAAATGAAAATTATAAAAAAAATCCTGTTACAAAGTGCCCGGTCATTAGCAACACGCTATAACGAAAATATAGGAGTTATTCGTTCGTGGGATAATAAGCCTAAATGGATGTATCCTGTAATTATTGACAATTTAATGAATTTGGAACTATTAGAAAATGCATATAAATTATCACAGGACTCATTGTTTGATAAAATTGCAAACAGCCATGCTACGATAACTATAACAAATCATTTTCGCCCGGATTATAGTTCATGCCATGTTGTAGATTATGATACCATAACTAATAAAGCGCTCAAAATGGATACCCATCAAGGATATTCAAGTACTTCGGCATGGGCACGTGGACAAGCGTGGGGATTGTATGGCTATACAATGATGTATAGAGAAACCCAGAACGAAAAATATCTTCAGCAAGCCATTAACATTGCGAAGTTTATCTTGCACCACCCAAACCTTCCGGAAGACAAGATACCTTATTGGGATTTTGATGCACCTAATATTCCGGACGAACCGCGGGATGCTTCTGCTGGAGCTATCATAGCATCCGCTCTGTTAGAATTGGGTCAATACGTCAATGATGATAAGCTTTCTAAAGAATATCAGTCTGTAGCCGCTCAACAACTGAGAACACTCTCGTCAGACGAGTACTTGGCGGCTCCCCAGACAAATGGTGGGTTTATTCTTAAGCATTCAGTGGGAAATAAACCCCGAAACAGTGAAGTTGATGCTCCACTTACGTATGCCGATTATTATTATGTAGAAGCGTTACTCAGATATAAGAAACTGTTGCAATAGGTATTTCGGCCAATTATATAAGAATGCGGGTTAGGACGGTTAAGACAATCTAACCTGCATTTTATTTATAAACAACACTTAACAACTACCATGAAAAAGAAATTGGTTTATTTGTTTTTACTATTATGGGGCTGCTGCAATCAAGTACAGATTGCACGCGCCCAATTTGCTATGACAAACGTATATGGACGGAAATATGTACTATTAAATGGGAAATGGGATGTAATCATAGATCCTTATCTGCATGGGCATAAAGACTCTATCTATAAGGATAAACCTTTAAAAAGTAAGTCCGATTTCAAAGAATATGCTTTTGAAGGAGGAGTACGGCTTAATGTACCGGGTGACTGGAATTCTCAATATCCGGAATTAAAATATTATGAAGGTACAGTATGGTACGCAAGGCATTTCAGTATAAAAAGGAGTTCTGACGAAAATGTATTTCTATATTTCGGGGCAGTAAATTACCAATGCACTGTATATCTGAATGGAACCAAAGTGGGGGAGCATGAAGGAGGATTTACTCCATTTCAGATAAATATAACAGACTATATTGTTTCTGGAGACAATTTTCTTGTATTGGAGGTTAATAACTATAGAAATAAAGATGCGATACCTGCTTTACTCTATGACTGGTGGAACTATGGTGGCATAACTCGGAATGTTATGATTGTGAAAACTCCCCAACTATATATTGATCATTATTTTATACAGTTAGACAAATATAAGCCGGATCTGGTTCATGTCAAAGTACAACTTTCTGAAAAGCGTGTAAATGAAAATATCCGAATTACTATTCCCGCTTTAAATGTACTTCGACAGTTGAGCACAGATAGTACAGGCATGGCGCAGACTTCCATAAAAGTTAAGCGGTTACAACGGTGGTCACCGCAAACGCCTCAGCTATATCTGGTTCAACTGGCTACTCGCAGCGATACTATTAAAGAAGAACTCGGATTTAGAAATCTTTATGTCAAAGGGAAACAAATTTATCTGAATGGTAGTCCTGTTTTTATGAAGGGTATCAGTTTTCATGAAGAAATAGCTCAGAGACAAGGTAGAGCTTTCTCTCAACAAGACGCAGTAGCTCTGTTATCCGAAGCAAAGGCATTGGGAGCTAATTTGATACGACTGGCACATTATCCTCAAAATGAGTACATCGTAAGATTGGCTGAAAAAATGGGTTTCATGCTGTGGGAAGAAATACCACTTTGGCAAAATATAGATTTCACTAGTAAAGCAACTCTGCAGAAAGCATTGACTATGCATTCTGAAATGATAATGAGAGATAGAAACAGATGTGCTTTGACATTTTGGGGAATTGCTAATGAAACCAGTCCCTCAAGTCGCGTAACAGTTTTCTAAAAGAAATTATAAATAATTGTCAAAAGATGGATACCACCCGTTTGCTTACTGCTGCTTTTTGATAAGGTGAAGTGGAATGGTGATACCCAAACATTTGAGTTGGAGGATACACTTACAGAATATCTGGACGTTGTATCTATCAATAAATATATGGGGTGGTATCATCCGTGGTCAATTAAGCCGTCTGAGATTAGCTGGAATATCTGTCCAGATAAACCGCTTTTTATTTCCGAATTTGGTGGAGAAGCATTATACGGCCAGTCTGGAGATGCTACAGTTGCGAGTTCTTGGAGTGAAGAATATCAGGAACGGCTATATAAGGACAATTTAGAAATGTTTATCTCTATTCCTAATTTGACAGGTATAGCCCCTTGGATTTTGTTTGATTTTCGTTCTCCTTATCGTTTTCACCCGCTCAATCAAAATGGTTGGAATCGAAAAGGGTTAATTTCAGATCAAGGATATCGCAAAAAAGCATGGTATGTAATAAATGAATTCTATAAAAACATTAACTTTTAAATATCTGACAATGAATATTCATATACTTTCTTTACTAAGTGTTGCAACTATTGCACAAGTATCAATTGCGACGGCACAGACTGCGCCTAGGGTCAATATTTTGTTTTGTGTAGCTGATGATGCAGGTCATATGAGTGCTTATGGGGTTCCATGGATAAATACACCTGCATTTGATACTGTAGCTCGCAATGGACTTTTATTTAATAATATGTATACATGTAATGCCAAATCCGCACCCTCACGTGCTGCTATGATTACAGGTAGAAATTCATGGCAGTTGGAAGAAGCCTGTAATCATTGGCCGAACTTTCCTGAGAAATTTAAATCCTATCCGGAAGCTTTAGCTGATAATGGATATTATGTAGGCTGTACGGGAAAGGGTTGGGGACCTGGATATGCTGTCAATTCAAGAGGTGAGAACCGAAATCTCACCGGTCAGGTATGGAACAAACGTAAACTTACGCCTCCAACTACGGGGATTTCTGATTGTGATTATGCAGCCAATTTTAACGATTTTCTAAAGAGTTGGGACAAGTCTAAGCCATTTTGTTTTTGGTATGGAGCACTTGAACCGCACCGTGGCTATGAATATGAATCTTCTAAGCGCTTTGGGAAGAATATCAATGATATTGATTCTGTACCGTCCTATTGGCCAGACAATGAGGTTGTGAGAAGAGATATGCTGGATTATGCAGTGGAAGTAGAGCATTTTGATAAACATTTAGGTCTGATACTTCAGTCTATAGAGGAAATAGGCGAACTTGACAATACTGTTATAATTGTTACTTCTGATCATAATATGCCTTTTCCACGTTGTAAAGGACAGGAGTATTATAACTCCAATCATATCCCAATGGCAGTCATGTGGAAGAACGGGATAAGACATCCGGGAAGACAGATCAATGAATACATCAGTGTCATAGATTTGGCACCTACTATTTTGAAGGTAGCAGGTATAAGTGAAATGCAATCAGGGATGCAAGCTATCACTGGAAGAGACTTTGTTGACTTGCTGAAAGATGAAAACACAGGGATAGACCGTAATTACGTAATGATTGGTAAAGAACGGCATGATGTAGGTCGCCCCAATGATCAGGGATATCCTATCCGTGGGTTGATCAGAGGAGACTTCCTTTACCTTAAAAACTTTAAACCTGAACGCTGGCCTGCAGGTGATCCTGAAACAGGTTATATGAATGTGGACGGTAGCCCTACTAAAACTGAGATCCTGAAAGCCCGTCATAATCCCAAAACAAAATATTTATGGCAACTGTCTTTTGGGAAACGGGAAACGGAGGAATTATATAATATAAAAAGGATCCAATTGCATGGTCAATTTGATTCAAAAGAAGGAATATGCTTGCATAAAAGATAGAATGGAAGAAGAAATGACCAGACGATTATTGGATCAAAAAGATCCGCGAATGTATAATAAGGGGGATATCTTTGATAAATATCCGGACACCAGCGAAGCCCATGACTTTTGGCACAGGATAAGGAACGGAGAGCGAGTTCCGGCAGATTGGATTAATCTTTCTGATTTTGAAAAAGACTTTCCACAATAAGAGTTTTTCCAATAAAAAAAAAAAGAAAATAAAAGAGTATCTATATGATATTTCATCCGCAGATGACACAGATTTATAATAGTAAATAATTGCTATATCTGAAGAATATCTGCGGATGTCAAACTCTGTTTCTATACCTTTTTCTGAATAGAATATTGTTTCGGGGGTCATACCAAACTCTTTCTTAAAGCTTTGTCCGAAATAGCGTTGATCTGAATATCCCACCATATAACATATTTCTGAGACAGGATGGGAAGTTTGTTTTAACAGCTCTGCGGCCCGTCGCATGCGCCTTTTTCTGATTAAATCACTTGGTGACAAATTCGTGATTTCCATAGCTCTTCGATATAAAGTAGAACGGCTTATGTTTAATAAACTAGCCAATTTATCAATATTAAACTCAACATCTGCTATGTTATCTTCTATAACGTTGATGATATTAGCAACGAATTTGTCGTCATCTGATGTGATAAGTACTTCTTTAGGATCTATAATCAACTCTTTCCGAATGTTCTCTTTGATTGCCGTACGTACATCAAGCAGCTGTCTTATTCTTGCATCCAGGCTAGCTACATTGAATGGTTTTGCAATAAACACATCAGCCCCTGCTTCATATGCCTTCTGCTCCGTTATTTCAGAAGAAAGTGAGGAAATGAAAATGACGGGTATTGCTGATAATATCTGGTATTCCTTCATTTTGCGACATAACTCAAATTTATAGTCGTCTTCTTTCACCACATCAAAAATAACTAGAGAAGGTATTTTGTCGAGTATGTGCTTTATGTCGGTAGCAGCTGTGTTTAGTGATATGTTAAACTTATTTTGAAAAACAGACTTTATGAAGAGGTCTATGTCCTTGTCTCCCTCATACAGATAAATCACTGGCAAAGTTTTATCCGAATCAATATTCAATTCATCCACAGTTCTATCTTTTTGAACAGTTACAGGTAATAACAGCGATACAGATTGTGCTTTATCCAATGTTTTCATTTCTCTTGCACTATAATGAGAGTCGCCTAATAGCAAGTCGAAAATATATTCCCTCATCCGGTTTCCTTCGATATTACGTATGGATAGTTCGCTATGATGCACTTTTAGATAATCGTATGCAATTTTCACCTCAACCCTACCATTATCTATTATATAGGAAATAGCATCTTCCATAATATTATATAGAGCTACTTCTATCTTAGTTATGTCTATGATAGTTGTAACAGAAGTCACGTTTCCTTCTATTGAATAAGTTACATGTTTGGTGGCAAACTCATCTAGAAATAAATTACAAATTCCTTGGATAACAGGAATAACATCTACTTTTGATAACTGTACATCATATTCTCCCAAGGATACTTTTTTGAACTCCATCAATTTCGATACTTGTTCCGACAATTTGAATACATTGCCTGACATCGTATGTAGCATACGCTTAACATCTGTATTTGTCAACTGGTCATAATTTTTTAGTAAATATTGCAGAGGCGCATAAATCAGAGTTAAGGGTACCTTAAAACCATATGACAAACGAGTGTAATAGTCTAATTTCCACTTAGATAAAGCATCCTTGTGCCGCAATTTAGAACCTAAATTAAAGTTTCGGACAACTAATAGTAAAATGCCTGCAACTATGCTTACATATAAGGAGTAGGCCCACCAAGTTCTCCATGGTGCCTTTTCTACCACAATCTCAATAGTCCGTATATTGTCCATCCAGATACCCGAAGCATTAGTTGATTTTACTTTAAAAGTGTATGTGCCGGGAGTTAAATTGGAATAAGAAGCGTTATTTCTTGATGCGTCTGTAATAATCCAGTCTTTATCAAAGTCCTCTAACATATAGGCATACTCTATTTTTAGCGGATCTTTATAATAGAGAGAGCTGAAAGACAAGGAAAATTGAGTATCTTTATACGATAGCACTAACTTGCCCGAATTATTGATCTCGTGCAAACGATTTTTCTTCTCATCGGAAAAATTCTCTTTATTCAGAAGTTTTTATGCCGGATATATAGACATTATGCGGATAAGTGTCTGGTGTCAATTGAGTAGGATTAAAAAGTTGAGTCCATTTACTCCTCCTATGAATATTTCTCCATTGCGGTTGACGCATGTTCCCAAAATATACCATGTCTTTACAATATCTTGATTTACATTCAATTCATAATAGACAATCAAATCTTCTAGATTGATCTTATAAATACCGTGTAAACTAACCGCCCATATATTCTCCATATTATCCTGTATAATAGCCCCAATATAGGAACTCTTTCTTGAATATGGGAATTCTAATCTGGTAAACTTATCTTGCTCAATGTTGTATCTATATAATCCGTTTGCTGTTCCGGCCCATATTCTTTTTTGATGGTCTATATATATTGCCGTTATCCACGATCCACCAAACATATTTCTAGGGTATAATTTTGTACTTATAACTTTCAAATCATCGTCCAGTTGTAGGCGATATAACCCATCATTGTCTGATGAAAGCCAAATGTTTCCATTGCTGTCCCTACAAATGGCTCTGTGTTTGCCTTTCACCTTTTTTCTGGATAGTCTAATCTGGTGAATTTGTCGGTTGAAGCATTGATACTACCAACCCCACCTTCGGAGAATGCAAGCCAGATATTATTGTAATAGTCCTTAAATATGGAACGTACATATCGCATTCCATATTGCTCTAATGCAACATTCAGTGATTGATCGTCATAAAAAAGGCATCTTCCCGAATCGAAAAATTTGATTGCGTTTTTTGTGCTGATCAAGAAGGTTTGATCTTTGAATTTGGTGATGCACTGTATTTTGTTGCCAGCCATTATGTCATTTGTATTTCTCCGGTCAACATATTGCGTAATAGTATAGTCATTTTTATTGTTCCACTTTATCTTATTAATTCCATTGGATGTGGCCAACCATAAATAATCATTGTCACAGTATATGGAAGAAATAATATTGCTGGATGGAACATTCTTTCCATTTTTACTATGCTTGATGGCATGAAAGTTGGAGGACTCATCATTGTATAAATATACTCCCTCTAATGTACATATCCAAATTCTGGATTTCTTGTCTTTATAAATTTTATTAATAGTGTTTTTCAGTTCGCTATCTCCTGATTTATCTATTAATAATTTATTTTTCAAGACTGCCTTTCCGCTATGGTCATATTCATATATGGAAATACCATATCCCCTGGTTCCCACCCACACTTGATTTGCGTATTCGAAGAAAGAGATAACTTCATGATTATAGGCAATATGCTTAAATCCCGATATTCCCACAGAATCCAAAGTATCTATGTTACTATATAATATTTCTTCGCCACGGCATATCCATAGTTTATTGCGGCTATCAATAAATAATTGAACAATTTTGTCTCCACTATATAAAGTGTTGCTCTTCGTTTTACCGTCATTTTCAATATGAATGATCACCAAACCGGATTCTGTACCCAATAAGGCTTCTTGATTGCCATAAATCACCATAGAGGTAATATGATTATTCAGTGATTCCTTATATATGGTTATTTTGTGGATGAAATTCCAGTTATAGTCAAAGAGGAAAACCTCTCTGTCTGTAGCTACAACTTGATAATCGCTGTTACACTGATAAGCTATAATATTTTTGGATTTCAATAATGGAGAACAAAGGTCACATTGGTTATTTATATAGTTGTAGGCATAAAGTCCTTCATTGGTTCCTATATACAATGTTGTTTTTCTGTGGCTTAAGAAATTAACATAACGGTCGCTTATCATTGAATGAATTAATGGCTGAAGAGAATAACCATCAAAAAAAAAACGCCGTTATCCAAACCTAACCACATAAAGCCTAACGTATCTTGTTCAATAGAAGTAATTGTATTATAGAAAAAGTTTCCTTTAAAATCAAAAGACTTTATGTTTTGTGCCATTCCATAAAATGGATAGGACAGCAAAATACACAATAGTACTAAGATAACTTTACTAATATGTTTCATAGTATACTCATCTAAAACTTTACATATAAGATAGTCGCCTTTATCACACCTATATCTCTTCAGGTTTCTACTAATATGCTATTTCCTATTAAGAAAACAAATCTACTAATTTATATTGTTTAATGTGCTATTTAGAATCTTAAAATGTAAAAAATGCATTTGGAGCTTGAAATAATTTAGGTTTGTGATGTCTATTGAGTTATCCATGTATGGCGGGTGGTTTCCTAAAATTAATTAAGATTATCTGTCTCTATCAGTCTTGATGGTAAATTTTAGCCAGCTTGTTTCGGGACATGCAATATTTGCATGGAAAATACTATTGATTCTTTTTAATTCTTTCTTGTTTATCTCTATTAAATAGTCTACCTTTGTTATAGTAACCCTGTTACCAACACCCGGGTGTCGGGAATGCTTACATGGGGATGTTGGTAGTGTCAACATGAGGGTATCGGATATTCTAACACCCGGGTGTTGGTAACACTGTTCTTTAATGAAGCGAGGACTATCTTATAAAGAGGTGATAACTATTAGTAAAGCAAAGATATGGCAATACCTTATATTGTCCGTCGCAAGGCGGATGTATCGAGTGGAGAAAGAAAAGAATTGTGGTATGCCGTTGGCAAGAAATTGCAGAAGAAAGGCGGTAAAACGGAGCGGGACGTGGCACATCAGGTGGCACAACGGACTGGTTTTCATCGGGGAGTGGTAGAAGCTGTTCTGGCCGCAACGGGTGAAATCATCGAAGAGGCGTTGAGTGACGGGCATTCTGTAACGTTGCGCGGCATCGGCTCATTTCAGACGGCGGTCACGAGCAAAGGGTTTGAACATCCGGAAGATGTGTTGCCGCATTCCGTGAACCTGTCGCGTGTGTATTTCAAGGCAGACCGTATGTTGACGTTGGCGGTGAAGCGTGCGGGATGCCATCGGATTCCGTTTAAGTATTATTTCCCGAAGGAACTGCTGACGAAGAAAATGGAACAGGCTGACAAGGAGGCGGAAAAAGAAGAAAATGGATTTAATGAATAATATTAGTTTGAAGATTTAGATATGAAAATATTTCTTACCCAAAGCATCAAAGAGTTGGATGCTTACACCATAGAGAACGAACCGATTGCTTCCATCGACCTGATGGAACGTGCCTCGCAGGCATTGGTAAAAGCTATTGCCGGACGTTGGGATGCAAAAACACCTTTTACGGTATTTGCCGGGCCGGGCAATAACGGGGGAGATGCATTGGCCGTTTCCCGTTTGCTGGCAAAGAAAGGTTATAAAGTCTCGGTTTATTTGTTTAATACCAAGGGAGAGCTTTCTCCCGATTGCGAGACGAATAAAGAACGACTTGCGGATGTGGAGAATGTAGATTTCCACGAAGTGACCTCACAATTTGTGCCGCCTGTGTTGACGGACGACCATGTGGTGGTTGACGGACTGTTTGGTAGCGGACTGAACAAGCCGTTGAGCGGTGGTTTTGCTGCCGTGGTGAAGTATATCAATGCTTCGCCGGCGCGGGTGGTGGCCATTGATGTTCCCTCGGGCTTGATGGGAGAAGAAAATACGTTCAATGTTCGTGCGAATATTGTCCGTGCGGATGTGACGCTAACTCTGCAATTGCCGAAGTTGGCTTTTCTTTTTGCGGAAAATCAGGAGTTCGTGGGCGAATGGGAATTGCTGGACATCGGTCTGAGTGAAGATGCAATAGAGGAAACGGATACGGATTATTTCTTGCTGGAAGGGGAAGATATGCAGTATTTGTTGAAGACACGCAATAAGTTTGCCCATAAGGGGGACTTCGGACGGGCTTTGCTTATTGCGGGTTCGCAAGGAATGGCGGGAGCTTCCATACTTGCCGCAAAGGGCTTGCCTGCGCTCCGGAGTAGGATTGCTGACGGTGCATGTGCCTTATTGCAACAATATGATTGTGCAGACTTCTGTTCCGGAAGCAATGACGGAAATGGATCCCAGTGATACCTGTTTTGCCTGTCCTACGGATACGGATGATTATCAGGCGGTAGGCATCGGACCGGGACTGGGAAAGTCGGAAGAAACCGAGGCGGCGGTATTGGAACAGATAGATGCTTATCAGACGCCTATGGTGGTGGATGCTGATGCACTGAATGTGTTGGCGGGACACCGCAATTATATCGGTCGTTTGCCGAAAGGCAGCATACTTACACCTCATCCCAAAGAGCTGGAACGTTTGGTAGGAAAATGTCAGGATTCTTATGAACGGCTGACGAAGGCACGTGAACTGGCACGGACGGCAGGGGTATATATTGTGTTGAAAGGTGCGTATTCTGCTATTATCACTCCGCAAGGGAAGTGCTATTTTAATACGACAGGCAATCCCGGTATGGCAACAGGGAGGCAGTGGTGATGTGCTGACAGGCGTTGTGCTTGCGTTGTTAGCTCAGGGGATATGCGCCGCAGGATGCTGCTTGTCTGGCTACGTATGTTCATGGCCTTGCCGGAGACATCGCTTGCAAGAAGCAGGGAATGATGGGAATGACGGCAGGGGACATTGTAAATTACTTGCCACTGGCGTGGAGGATGATGGAGGAATGAGGGGAGGTATTATGTCAACAGAGATAAGATATTTTGAAAACAGAGAAGATTGGCGAAAGTGGTTGACTGACAACTTTGAGACTGCCAATGAAATTTGGTTTGTATTTCCCGGCAAATCTTCGGGAAAGAAAAGTATTACATACAATGACGCTGTGGAAGAAGCCCTTTGCTTCGAGTGGATTGACAGTACAATAAAGTCGCTTGACAAAGAACATAAAATTCAGCATTTCACGCCTAGAAACCCTAAAAGTACATACTCGCAAGCCAACAAAGAAAGACTTAAATGGTTATTGGCAAATAAAATGATACACCCTAAATTTGAGGATAAAATACGAACTATTTTGTCTGTTCCTTTTGTTTTCCCCGATGATATAATTGACAGATTGAAAGAGGATAAGATCACATGGAAAAATTATCAACTTTTCTCTGATGCATATAAACGTATCCGAATTGCATACATTGAAGCTGCCAGGAAACGGCCTGAAGAATTTGAAAAGCGATTAAACAACTTTATCAATAAAACGAAAGATAATAGAATAATAACGGGGGTTTGGTGGAATTGGGAAATATTATTAATCTTTTTATCCCTTTCCTCTCGTAGTAATGTGAAAACATCCTTGTTTCAATTCGTATTTGATATAACATTTCTCGGCTTTCCGCAGGTCTCGCAACACTTCTGAGAGAACGAGTTTCAGGGTATCTGCACTGACATCCTGCAAGGGGCGTCCGTCTTCATCTTCTATTTTCTGGAAACGTTTCCAGCTTACATCGAATGTTGTACCATAGAAGTGTGCAGAATTTGCGGAGGCATTTCCGTTGCGGCGGCGCAGGCGTTTTCACATCATCCTGGGTGCGAAGTACGGAAGTCACGATGACTTTATTCGGATTCAGTCCTTTTGCCGTAAGCGAATCTAGGAAATTGCTGCCGATGGTATCGAGCAATTGTGCTGCACTCGGAATCAGATAAGGGATGGGAGTGTGTGAGGGAATCCACCTTATATAAATCATTTGTTTCTATATGATGCAATTTCTCTTTCATGTTTTCTGCATCCTTGCGCGAAGCGATAAGGGGGGCGATAAATGTGCTTCATTCAAGTCTCCGAAAGTCCGTCTGTAGCTGATTACCCCTTTGATGTTTCTCGGTTCATTCAACTTGAGGGACATATCTTTCTTTTTGCATCCGGCAAGGGAAGTGCTGGTGATGATTATTGCTAAAAATAAGAGTGGAAGTTTACTGTATACTTGTTGCATATTGTTTGGAATTGTTTTTATGTGGGCACAAAAGTATAAAAAAGAAAAGAGAGTTCTTCTCTATTTGCTTGTCATTTTTCCGCTTTATAATATCTTTGCTTGAAAGCGAAGATAGGCTGCACCTCAGCATTAAAAATGAGCAAGCTTATTTTGTACAGCTTTGGGTTTGCACTATCTTTGCAGCCGAAAAAATGAAAGCAAAAGAGTATGCAACGGTATTTTATCTATTTAGCTTACGACGGAACCGCTTACCACGGCTGGCAAATACAACCCAACGGAGACAGTGTACAAGAGTGTCTGATGCGCGCACTTGCCACATTGATGCGCCGTGAAGTAGAGGTTATCGGTGCCGGACGTACCGATGCCGGTGTGCATGCTTCCCTGATGGTAGCCCACTTTGATAGTGATGAACCATTGGATACTGTCTTTTTTACCGACAAGTTGAATCGCCTTCTGCCACCGGACATCTCTATCTACCGTATCCGTGCAGTGAAGCCCGATGCGCATGCCCGTTTTGATGCAACAGCCCGCATGTATAAATACTACGTGACTACGGTAAAGTCTCCCTTTAATCGTCAATATCGTTGCCGTCTTTTCCAAGCGCCGGACTTTGAGCGAATGAACGAAGCTGCCCGTATTTTGTTTGATTATACGGACTTCACCA
>VOFF01000841.1_pt1 | contig 24001 bp, 33 predicted proteins | sample 5384061 | NCBI WGS metagenome assembly VOFF01 (sample SAMN12384725, study PRJNA508395) | human gut metagenome | isolation source: healthy gut E | host: Homo sapiens
CACATCGGCGTCACCATGTACATGGACCTGGGCCTCTGCCTGGGAGAAGGCACGGGGGCCGCCTGTTCTTTCCCCTGCTGGACGCCGCCACGCGCGTACTTTCTGAAATGAAAACCCTGCCGGAACTGGACATCACCGTTCCCGCGCTGACCCCTTTCTTCCCTGTATCCATGGCTGTCATCACTACCATCCGCTCCGCCTTCGGCTTCCTGACCCGGCTGCCCGTTGGGCCGTGGCCGCTGCAAAATGACCTGAACGGATTTCCCGCCTGGCTACCGCTGGTTGGCCTGGTGGTGGGGGGCTTGCGGGCGGCCTGACATGGACGGCAACCCTGCTCTTCCCCCCTGGTCTGCGGAATTATCGGCTGTGCCTGCTGGGTAGCCGTCACGGGCGGCCTGCACCTGGACGGAGTAGCGGACTGCGGAGACGGGCTTCCCATTGAAGTATCCGGGAACGCAGGCTGGAAATCATGAAAGACTTCCGTCTGGGAACCTTCGGCGGCACGGCCCTGTTTTTCAACCTGGCATTCAAGGGAGCCGCCCTGGCGACTCTGGCGGCCCACGGCACCTGGGAACTTCTGCTCACGGCGTGCGCTCTGGCAGGATTGCTTGCCCGCAGCCAGATATTCATCGCCATGCGCTTTCCGGGCGCACGCCCCGGCGGCATGGGGGAAGCGTTCAAGCAGGGAACGCGCCCCTGGGCACGCCCCTGGCTGCTGCAGCCGTCACCCTGGCTGCCTGCGCTCTGGCAGGATGGAACGGGCTGTACGCGCCCCTGCTCTCCGCCCTGGCCGGCTCCATGGGCCTGCTTCTATACGCGCGCCGCCGCCTGGGCGGCGTTACCGGGGATGTATTCGGCTGTACCGTGGAATGTACGGAATGGCTCGTCCTGCTCACCTTCTGCACTTTATGAAAACTCCACACAAATGCCGCGTTCCAGGCCTCAACATCGGATGCACCTCCTTTATCATCCCGGACTACTACGTGCCCGCCATCGGGGAATGCGTCCATTACGCGGATGATGTCGCTCTGCTCCTGCTGGAAGCCGGAGAATGCGGAAAGGAACTCATTACCCCCTGCGGAAATACGGGAACTGGCCGGAATCGCTGCAGATGCCGGGGTTACCTGGAACGTCCACCTGCCCACGGGACGGCGGCTTCGCCACGGAAGAATCAAGCCGCCGTTATACGGGAAAAACATCATTCGCGCCATTGACCTGACACGGGAACTGGAACCCCACACCTGGGTCATGCATGTGGTCACGGACCATATTCCCGGTCCTGATATGCGCCCCCATCTTACGGAATGCGAAACGGAACGAAATCCTCCGGAGTCTGGAACAAATCACGCCCCACCTCCCGCACCGGAATGCCTGGCCCTGGAAAATTTGGAACGCCATCCGACCGACTATCTGGACAAACTGGTAGCTGCTACACCCCATTCACGTTGCTTTGACATAGGCCATGTCTGGAAAGAAGGCTTGCGGCCGGAAAAACTTCTGCCGCTCTGGCTGCCGGACATACGCATGTGCCACCTGCACGGGCTGGAAAAACAGGACCACAAATCCCTGCACATGCCTGCCGCTACTCTGGACGCCATTCTGCACCCCATGTGGGACCTCCATTTCTCCCCTCTTATTACGCTGGAAGTCTTCAGCCTGGATGACTTCCTGAACTCCCACCAGGCTATGCTGGAATCCCATGAACGTTACATCACCAAACACTGACGCCAATACCGCACGCATGGCGCTCGTCCTGGGCGGCATCAGAAGCGGCAAAAAGCCAATACGCTGAACAAATAGCCGCCGGATTCGGGGAAAAATCCTGTATGTCGCCACGGCGGAAGTCTGGCCCGGGGCCGGCTCCATGGAATACCGCGTGCGCAAGCACCGGGAACGCCGTCCTGAAAGCTGGCTCACGCTGGAATGTCCCCGTCATGTAGCTTCTGCCGTCGGGGAATCCGGGCTTGCTGGACCAGGTGGACGGCGTCATTCTGGAATGCGTCACCTTGCTCGCCTCCAATACCCTGTACGCCCAGAAGGACCCCACGGACTACGAGCCGTTCCAGGAAGCGCTGATTGAGGAAATAGAAGCTTTGAAAAAGCTCATCCGCCAATCCCCCGTGCCATGGGTGCTTGTTTCTTCTGAAACCGGCATGGGCATCAGCCAGTCAGATGCGGAAACGCGACACTACTGCGACGGGCTGGGCATTGCCAACCAACTCCTTGCCAAAAGCGCGGATGAAGTCTACTTCATGGTGGCGGGACTGCCCCTGACCGTGAAAAAAGGCTGAAACGCCCGGAGAGAGGTTCTCCTGTTAGTCAGGAAAAGAAAACGCCGGAGATTAAGCGTACCATCCCCCCTTGTGCCATGTTGGTTCCGCTTTCATCATCCATGAAAAGCTCTTCCGGGAAGTTCGCGGCACAGGCGGGGAATAAAAAGGAAATCCGGTGTTCGGCCGGGACACCATACCTCAATCGTCAACGCTGGTCTGAACCGAACCATCTCTAGAGTTTGGGAGCCGAAACCTTCTACCGCCTGGAACAGAAGGAACACATGGTCAACCAAAGCGTTAACGCTGCCGTGCATTGCTCATTCCAAACATTTATTTCCATCCGGAAACATGACGGAGGGAATCCACAGAAAAATCCCTCCGTTTTTTCAGCAGCTCACCATATTCCACAGGAAATTTTGACTCTCGCCCTCTTGCCTCTTAATTCTTTTTCGCTTCACGTGCCGTCGTGGCGGAATGGTAGACGCGCTCGACTCAAAATCGAGTTCCAAAAAGAGTGTGGGTTCGAGTCCCACCGGCGGTACCAATCAATAAACCCTGGGAGCTAAACGCTCCCAGGGTTTTTATTATCAGTCGATAACGCTTCATTTCTCAAAGAGACTTCCCCGTAGTAATTTCAGGAAGGAATGAGACGGACTTCCGCACCCAGTCCGCGTCAGACAATGATCTGGCGGTGAAGTCCCGCTCCCCGTAAAGGTTCGAAAAACCATGGACAAACAACCTTTTGACCGGATTGCTCATGAGCGCTGCGCTTAATCGCGGGCGATCAGAAAAAAAGAAATGGTTCATACCGCTTTTTTCCACCGTCGGATTTTTTAAATCAGCATTTACTCCCGGCCTTATGCCGCTGCGGGCAGACAATCCCGAGCGGTTGTTTTTAAAAGTTTGTGTCACCAGGGCGTGTTCGTCTGATACCTCTATTGTATCAGTGGGAGCTATAAAAAAAAAATATTGTCCGGGGTTTTCCGTTTCCAGGATAACCAGAGAAGAAGCGTCGCTAAGAAGCGCATGGATAGTACACGCAGCCGTACAAGTCAGCGCATAGGATGCGCCCGGTATGGTATTCACTTTCATCAAGCAGATTTAGTGCCGGAAACGGGAGAAAAGTCATCCATGCTGATACGTGCACATTTCCTGCCGGAAATATGGAGGAAAGTGAGAAAAGGGAGGTAATAAATGGCCCTGTCTAACAACAAAATACGCAATAAAATATTTATCTTAAATGAATTAAAAATAATTACAAACCACCTGAAGCCGTACCGCTCAGGAATGTAATGCATTGATAACACTATATCATTTATACATTATCCGCCCACTTTACCTCATCAAAAAAAGACCAGTAGCTTAAATCCTAAAACGATTTACAGAATATCAACAACTTGCAACAACACCAGATCTCCTTTCGGATTCTGCGGGCCAGGCAATCCCTACAATTGGCTCGAATTCACGCAATGCGATACGTATATACAAGAGTATGACTTCTTCGTTGCCAATAGAAGAAGAAACGGTTAAAAATATCTTTTGCCATCCGGTTCAGGAAAAAAAAAGAAATTCTCGGGTTTCTGACGCCCCAGCCCCTCAAAAAAGGCTGGCTCAAAGCGTATTGGCGGAAATATATACCATCTCCAAAATTCTGGAGGAAGACGGCATCAGCGTCCGTATCTTTGAAGCTCCCTGGATCTTAGGCAACAATCCGGACAAGAGGCTTGCCAAGCTGGTTACCAAATCCGAATGCGTCTGCTGGATACTTCACCGTTCCTCGGAGCAAACCCAGCTCTGGTTCAAGACGCACCGCATCCCCTGCATTGTGCGCGGCACCTCCTACCAGAGCAGCAACCTTCCCTATCTGGACCGCCACTGGGCGGCCACCACGCATCATGCGGCGCAGCATCTTTGGAACAAGGGGCATCGAACGGTAGGCCTGTGCCTGCCTCCTGATCCGTTGAAGGGCCACCAGCTCATGCAAAAAGGTTTTTTCAGCTTTGCGGAACAGGGATGGAATCCCATCCTGGTACCCACCCCGTTTGAAACGCCGCTCTTCTTTGAATATCTGGCCAAAGCGTTTAAAAAACATCCGGATATGTCCGCCCTGGTAGCCACACGGGGCAACCAGATCGTTCCCATTCTTTCCTGGGTGGAAGCCCGTTCGCTGAGCATTCCGGATCAGCTCAGCCTGGTCAGCCTGACGTATGAACCCTTCATGGAACGCCTGCTGCCCACGATCACCTATTATGAAGAGAACCAGACAAAAACGGTTCACAAGCTCATACGGATGCTCCGCTCCCTGACAGCCGGGAAAAATATCAAGAGCATTTCCGTCATTCCGGAAATATACCCCGGCCAATCCGTTTCCCTGCACGCACCTTCCGCATAATGCCTTTTTCCGGAAAGGAAAGAATCAAGGGAACAAGAGCACCAACAGTAAAATATCCTGGCAGCAGGCAAAGAAGAATTCCTCCAGAAGACAGAATCTTCTTTCCGAAAACGTATCAGGGATATCCTCGCCATGATTGTTTCCGTACTTCCACGCTCTGCACGTTTTTTCCTCTTTTCATGGCTGCTTTGCTCCCCTGACGGTCTTTCCGGCGCCACCCCTGCATGCGGATGAAATCAACGTCATCCTTATCGGCGGCCAGTCAAACGCCACAGGGCAAGGATATGTCAACAACATTCCTCCCTGCTTCAAGACGGATAAACGGATTCTTCTGTACTATTCCGGCTCCCTCAAAGGGACAGGACCGGCAGAACAGCTTGTTCCCTTGAACCCGGCATCCGAATCCCCCGACCGTTTTGGCGTGGAACTAAGCCTGGGAACAGCGTTGCAGAAAAAATTCCCGCAAAAAAATGGGCCATCATCAAACACGCCCAGAGCGGAAGCAACCTTTTCCGGCAATGGAACCCAGGAAAAACTTCTCAGGATAAGCAGGGGGAAGAATACGTCAAACTGATCCGTACCGTCCGCAACGGAATGGAAGCTCTGAAAAAAACAGAGACATGCTCCTGTCCTGAAAGCCATGGTGTGGCAACAGGGGGAAGGAGACGCAAGGGACATTGCCGGCATCAAAAACGCTCTGTCTTACGGCGCCAACCTGAACAACCTGATTAAACGCATCAGAGCGGATCTGGAAGCCCCCGGTCTGGCCTTTATCTACGGCAGCGTTCTTCCCGTGCCCGCTCCGGCCCGTTTTCCGGGCAGGGAAGAAGTGCGGCAGGGGCAAAAGGATGTGGCGGAAGAATCCCGTACCTCCCTCTCCGTCAACAATGCGGTTTATGTCCCCGCAGACGATCTCCAGCTGCGCAGCGTGGACTTCCGCACCCCATCCCACGGATACCGTCCATCTGGGTACGCATGGAATTCTGGCCCTAGGAACGCTTTGCCTCCGCATTGGAAAAGCTCTGGAGACAAAAAAAAAACTGATACCCCGGCTCTTTTTCTTCCCCACTTTCTCCAGCCCCGCCAGCCCCATCCGGAAAACCAATAATGTTTGACATCCCTCCGGGCTGCGGATAGGTTTGACTATCATTTCATTTCCTGCCTCCAACGCCGTTGAAAGGGGGCGCAACACAACTCTCTCATCCATTATTGCCCATGAACCCATTGAAAGGAGCATGCATCATCGGCCAGTCCGGTGGCCCCACCGCCGTCATCAACGCCAGCGCACTGGGAGCCATTCAGTCCGCCCTGCAAAGCGAACAGGTCACGCGCGTGCTGGGAGCCGCCAACGGGATTGAGGGAGTGCTCAAAGAACGCCTGTTCGATATGGCCCGGGAAGACCCCGGAGAATTGGAATTGCTCAAATATACCCCGGCATCTGCCCTGGGTTCCTGCCGCTACAAGATGGCCGCCCCATCCGTGGATGATACGGATTACCGCCGTCTGCTGGAAATTTTCCGAAAATACGACGTACGCTACTTTTTCTACAACGGAGGCAACGATTCCATGGATACCTGCAACAAGATATCCAAATTCATGCAGCAGTCCGGTTACGAATGCCGCGTCATCGGAATCCCCAAAACCATTGACAATGACCTTCACGGCACGGACCACTGCCCCGGTTTCGGCTCTGCCGCCAAATTTATCGCTACCTCCTGCATGGAAGTTCACCAGGACCTCCGCGTATACGACAAGGGCCGCGTCACCATTGTGGAAATCATGGGTCGCCACGCCGGCTGGCTGGCCGGATCCGCAGCCCTGGCCACGTATGCGGGAGCAGGTCCGGACTTGGTTTACCTGCCGGAAGTTCCCTTCCGCATGGAGGAATTCTGGCAGGATGTGGACCGGATTTACAGGCAGAACGGCAGCTGCATGGTCGCCGTCTCGGAAGGCGTGCAATATGCAGACGGCCGCTTTGTTGCGGAATCCGGAGACAGGGACGTCTTCGGCCATACGCAGCTGGGAGGCCTGGGAGCCATGCTTGCGGAATCCGTCAAGCGGCAAACCGGGGCCAAAGTCAGAAGCATTGAACTCTCACTCCTCCAGCGCTGCGCCTCCCATGTCGCCTCCAAGACGGATATCGATGAAGCGTATATGGCGGGAAAAGCCGCCGTGGAAGCCGCCATTTCCGGCCAGACGGATAAAATGGTAGCCTTTGAACGAATCATGGAGAACGGCATTTATTCCTGCAAAACTAAATTGATAGGTCTGGGAGAAGTGGCCAATGTGGAAAAACTTGTTCCCCGCGAATGGATCAACGCCCGCGGCAATGGCGTGGAACAGCCGTTCATTGATTACGTTCTTCCCCTGATCCAGGGAGAAACGGCCATGCAAAAGGAATATTCCCTGCCCCGCTTCGCGAAACTCAGGAAAGTGCCGGCAAAGCCGGAACAGCGGTAGCAGTTTCTTCAGGGAAGCGTTTTTCCTCATCAACCCGTCCGGAACTGCCTGCCCCACGCTCTTGCAGGTAAAATCCGGCCGGGGCTCTTCTCCCCGCCCGGTCTCTTGAAAAGGATGAAGGAAAAGCCGGCGTAGCGGTTTCATTCATAAACGGGAAAAAACATTTCCATGGCAGGAATACTCTTTTCCCCTTATCCATAACACACAGTTTTACCATTTCGGAATCCTCCGCTTATAGAAAACCGCATCTTTTTTCACCAAAAGAAAATGGAGTCGGTTTTTTTCCCCATATTTGTTTATGGGACAATGCTTTTTAAACATATCAAAAACAAATAGAAAGAAACAGGTAAAGAAAAAATCTTGCAGGCAAGGATGGAAAAAAGGCTAGAATAATAAATGAGTTCAACATTCAGCTTCTATCGTTTCGCGGCGCAAAACTGCTTGTTTCCGGATACTTTTCAGGAAATCGGCATGGAATCGCTCCCCGCTTGCCTATCCAAGTTTTTTTCCCGCATGCCATGCTCGATTATCTGTTTCAACATTTTTATTCAACGCTGGCCATCTTCTCTTTTTTGCATTGCCATTCTGATTCTGAGAGCCCTCGGCAAACGCAGCATTTTCTGGATTCCCGTCTCCACGGCCCCTTTAGGCTGCATAACCTTCTTGGCTGTCTTTCTCCTGCTGACGGCGTTCATTATTGGAACATTCGGCTTTTTTCACCACAATTCCCATAGCGGAAAATCTGGCTTTTGCCCTGGCATGCTGGCTGGCAGCCATGGCTGCCGCTCTGACCGTTATTTCACGCCTGACCGGCTATTACCTGCGGCAGGAACCAGCCGCAGGCAGGCATTATCCGGAGGAATATGGAAAAATGCTGTCAGCCCAGCTCCGGAACAAAGGCATCCTGCTATTCGCCATCATCGGCATCATCAGCTGCGCCATTGACATCATTACGTTCCCCTTCCCGATTCCGGAACTCCCTCCGGTCGCCCCTGTCTGCCTCCACCATGATTCCCCTGCCGCCGGAAGTACCTTTTGAAGTATGCATCTCCTCCCGTGTTACGACCAGGTTTTCCGGAGAATGCGACTTTGACGCGACCGTCCGGAAAAAAAGGGTGGCGGCAAACACGTTTTCCCCGCCATTTTGATCAATCCCGGAGGGAGAAGCGCCGTTACCATTTACAGGCTGTGGCCGGAGGACAAGCATCATCAGGGCAGCCTGATTTTCACTAACGGAATACAAAGCTGCCTGCTTAATATGGATACCATGCAGATGAAGTCCCTGAACGGCCCCGCTTCCAATTATCCTCCTCCCTCCAGTGAAGACCTGTCCGGAGAAGATATGAATCTCCGCCTGGAAACGGTAGGACTGTACAGGGGGCTTTCCTTCGTACGCGGAGCGGAACACTCGGCTTTACAACGCGTTCTTATATTCTGAAAATTCTTGGAAAACATGCAGGCGCGGGCGGAATGCCTTAAGAAGCCACAGACAGGAACTCTTCCGAATCCTTAACCAAGTAACAAGCGGGCTTACTGTTCTCAGCCAGGACGCTTCTCCCCGGCGGCAATTTTCCATTCCTTTTCCGTCCAGACCAGGGCATGGCATACCCCCAAAGCCCGATGACATTCTTCGGGTGCTGCTCCGGAAATTCAATCCCGCAATCCATTCCGTCCAGAAAACGGGCTCAAAAAAAGAATAGGACTTGGACAGAGGGATACCCTTTGTTAATGTAAGTCATGTGGGAAGTGGAATTCACCACCTGGCGGCCTTCCCTGATCGCCTTGGCAGCAATTTTATCGGACCCATACCAGAAATGAATGATAGCACTTGCATCCAGCTTGCCGAGCGCCGCTCCCCGGCCGCCGTCATTGTGTACGTCGGACCCCAGGATTTCATTCCACCCCATCATCCGGCGCCCCCTCTCAGCCAGCATGCCGGAAATCCGATTCGTAAACATGATTTGAAGGTCGGGAAAAGTCTTAATGCCTTTTTTTTCTTCATGAACGCTTCAATGTGGGGCACGCCTTCCCAGTACTTTTTGTACCGCACCTCGTCACCGCCGATGTGAATGATACCTCCGGGAAAAGGGAAGCCAGCTCTGTCATGATGTCTCCCAGGAACTGGTAGGCACGTTCGCTGGTGGGATCAAACGCCGCTCCGTCATTGAAACTCACGGGCACTTCCGCGCGAGGCCTGGCGGACAATTTCAACTCCGGATAGGAAACGATGGCGGCGGCGGAATGGCCCGGAATATCTATTTCAGGAACAATCGTTATGTTCCTGTCGGCCGCATACCGGACAATGCGCTTGACCTGTTCCTGCGTATAAAAACCTTCATGGGGCCTGCCTTCATACTTGCCGCTGCCCCCCACGTCTCTATCTCCGTATCTCTTCTCTTGCCTCCCACGGATGTCAGTTTGGGATATTTTTTAATCTGGATGCGCCATCCGGCATCATCCGACAAATGCCAGTGCAGGACATTCATTTTCAGGAGCCCCATTTGGTCAATCAGCCTCTTCACCTCCTCCTCTCCAAAAAATGCCGTGCTTCATCCAGCATGAAGGCTCGCCAGGCAAAACGGGGATAATCCAATATGGAAAAAGGCTTCACCGCCACATTCCAACTTACGCTCTTTTGTCCACGCCATTGTTGAAAAAGGCGGCAGGCAGCATCTGCGCCAGACTTTGCCCTGCATAATAAACTCCTTGGAGTCGCGGCGCTGATGACGATATTTCCGGGAGCCGCTTCCAAACGGTATGCCTCCGGCCCGTACTGCTTCAGGGCAGCGTCCTTCACAACGCGGATTATTCCCGTACCGCCAGCCCCGTCCAGAGCCAATCCGGTTCCGCGTGACAAAAACTGCTGCAACAAGTGAGCCTGGCGCCGGAACTCCCCCGTCCTTCTCCTTGCATACAATGCGCATTCCTTCATCCAGCTTCACGGGCGTTGCCGCCCCCTTGGCCTCCACCCTCACGGACACGGGCCGGGGTATTATCTGATCCTGAGCATTCACGACCGCGCCGCATAAGCCGGAAAACAGAAAAAGAAACACATGGGAAACATGTCTGAACATCATGCTCAATATACACTGTTTTTCCCAGGAATCTTTCCTTTTCTCCCCCTGCTTCTCTTCCACCCGTCAAAACCGGGGTGCAACCTCCTCTCCACGACGTGCCGTCGAGCCGGGCCGCCTGAAATGCCATCAGGCTCCCCCTTGCCTTCCTTTTACCGGCGGCGTATGATGGGCATCATGAAAAAAGACGACACCCCGGGCCTGTTTTCCGCCTTCGCGGACCGCCCTCTGGCGGACCGCCTGAGGCCGTCCGCACTGGAAGACATCATGGGCCAGGATCATCTGCTGGGGAAGGAGGACCTCTCCGGCTCATGGCGGACTCCGGCAAGATGACCAGCTTTATTCTGTGGGGGCCGCCCGGCTGCGAAAAAAAAAACCACGCTGGCGCGCATTCTGGCGACGCGCACGTCCATGCATTTCGCAGCTCTCTCCGCCGTCTTCTCCGGCATGGCGGATTTGAGAAAAGCCTTTGACGAAGCGGCCAGGCGCAGGGAATACGGCCATGGGACCCTCCTGTTCGTGGATGAAATACATCGGTTCAACCGCGCCCAGCAGGACGGTTTTCTGCCATATGTGGAAAACGGAACCGTTACGCTGGTGGGGGCCACTACGGAAAACCCCTCCTTTGAACTGAACAGCGCCCTCCTCTCCCGCTGCAAAGTCTTTGTCATGCACTCCCTGGACGCCCCGGCTCTGGAAAGCATCATTGAACGGGCGGAAACCCTTCTTCAGCGAGAACTGCCGCTCGCGCCGGAAGCGCGCGCCACCCTGATAGAACTGGCAGACGGAGACGGACGCTACCTCATTAACCTGATGGAAAGCGTCTTTGACCTCTGCAAGCCCGATGAAATGCTGGGCTCGGACGCACTGCTGAAAATTGTCCAGCAGCGGGCCCCGGTTTACGATAAGGACCGGGAAGGCCATTACAATCTCATCAGCGCCCTGCATAAATCCCTGCGGGGGTCGGATACGGACGCAGCCCTGTACTGGGCCGCACGCATGCTCGAGGGCGGGGAGGACCCTCTCTACCTCCTGCGCCGCCTGACCCGTTTCGCCATGGAGGATATCAGTCTGGCGGACCCTGCCGCACTTCAAATGGCCATTGCCGCGTGGGACACCTATGAACGCCTGGGCTCTCCGGAAGGAGAGCTGGCGATTGCTGAACTGATTATCTACCTGGGCTGCGCCCCCAAATCCAACAGCGCCTACACCGCGTGGGGAGCGGCACGGAAAGCGGCACGGGAATACGGGTCCCTGATGCCCCCGGCACACATCCTCAACGCGCCCACCAAACTAATGAAGGAACTGGGCTATGGAAAGAATTACGCATACGATCATGACGCGCCGGACGCTTTCTCCGGGCAAAACTACTTTCCGGACAACATGCCCCGCCGCCGGTTCTACAGGCCGCCGGAACGGGGTTTTGAACGGGAAATCAATAAACGCCTGGCCTATTGGGACAAACTGCGCCGCCAGCGGACGGAAGAAGACGCCGGAAACTCCGGTACGCGCAGTAACAGGAAAAAGCCTCCTGTTCCGGAAAAACGGGAACCCTCATGACGCATCCGCCGGCCATACGGCCACTTCCGCAATTCCCTGCCCCGGAGACAGACGGATGCGTACGTACCTGGCGCCGGTCCCTTCCGGACACATTGCGGTCAGCTCCGTCCCATCCTTGCGCAAAACGGCTTTAATGTCTTTCCAGCTATTTCCGTCCCTGCTGACCTGAACCGCGGGAGCCGGCCCCTTCCAGCTTCCGGCGGCCTTCACCTCCACCCGGTCCAGGCGGAATTCAAACTCCATGTCCAGCTGCCACCACGGCGCTTTGTCTTCCTCGGACGGATGCCATGCGGAAACATCGTCACCGTCGGAAGCCTTCATCGCCTCCTGAAATCCGGAGGAAGCGGAACAGGGCCTCAATACAGCCAAATTGGCTTTCTCTCCGGATTCGGGCCGTCCGTACCGCGCCAGCTGGATATCCCTCTCCTTTGCGCTAAAACGCTTGTAGGGCCTTTCCCGCGTTTCCGCGCTCCTGCCCGCTACGTAAGCCGGAGCATTCCGGCAAACGATTTGGAGGCTATCCCCCCTTCAATCCGGGAGAAGACGCCCTGATCACTGTCTTCCCGGCATAATAAGACCGGAACTCAATCGCCGCACAGCCGTCAATCAAATCAATATCCGTTCCGGGCGTGAACGTAATGCTTTTGCCGGTGGGGAACTCCCCGGGTCCCGATTCCACCGTAAGCGTTACCGGCACGGCATTGGATATCTGCCTCCCGGCGGCGTCCGCCACTTTCACGGTCACATGCACGTCATCCGTGCCGTCCGCCGGGTTGATAACTTTCTTGTCCGCGGACAGCTTCACCTGTGCCGGAGTCCCTCCACAGGCCACTCCGGAGGAGGAATATTCCTCAACGCGTTCCTGTACCAGTACCAGGCCCGCTTGGGAATGCGGAAGTAATCCACGATGCCCATGCGCCCGTCACCATGCTGGGCCTGCCGGGCGTCTTCACATGGGAGCCGTCCCCGTTAAAGGCGGCCATGTCCCCCAGCTTGTCAAAATTTCCGCGCTGCCCGCCCCCGGCGCACACGGGGCGTGTCGGGTCCAACTCCTTCACCAAGGTAATGAGCCTGTTGCACAAAGCCCTGGCCTCCGGCGCATGCCTGGTAAAAACGGTTCATTGCTGATGCTCCAGATGACGATGGAAGGATGGTTGCGGAATTGCAGCACCATCTCCCTCACCTGGCGCATGCAGCTTTCCTCAAACGCAATACGGTCCTTCTTTTCCGCTGGATAGGCATCGCAATTCCAGTACCTGTCATGCTCCTTGAACCCGCCCATTCCCCAGAAAACGCCTTCATTCAGCATGCACATGCCCTCCCGGTCGCAAGCATCCAGAAAAGCCTGGGAATGAGGGTAATGGGATCCGCGGATGAAATTAAACCCGGCGTTCTTCATCAGCCGCACATCACGGCGGGCCCCGGCGTCCGTCACGACATCCCCCCACCCGGCGTGGTCCTGGTGCACATTGGCCCCCTGCAAATAAACAGGTTTCCCGTTAATCAACATGCCCCGGTCCGCCGTCACCTCCAGAGTACGGAACCCCAGGGGATTTTTCAGCCCGGTCCAGCACCTTCCCTTCTCGTCCAACAATTCCGTCGTCACCGGTACATATTGGGGGCCGCAGGGCTCCACAACCTGGGAGAAGCCAGAGGAGGCAGGTCGCCTGTACGCGAGAATCTTCCCCGGCCCCCAGTTCCGCGCCCTTCTCTCCCCCGCAGCACCACGCAGCCTTTTGCTCATCCCGCACAGTATGCCGCACCGTCACTTTCCTCACTGTCCCGGTATCATTCTTCACTTCCGTCAAAATCCGGACCTTCCCGCGGGCCTCCGTCACCTCCGGCGTCTGAACCCATACTCCGTGCGCGGGCAAATACACGGGGAGAACACGTGCAGATGCACGTTCCGGTACAGTCCTCCGGAAAAAGTATGCTCCCCCGCCCGAGGCGCAATGCGGGGGCTCCAGCGGTTATCCACCCGTACCTCCACCCAGTTCTCGCCGGGCTTCAGGAAAGGCGTCAAATCCGACCGGAAGGCCGTATACCCCCTTCATGCCTTCCCGCAGTCTTCCCATTCACCTTCACCTCCGCCACCTGGAAAGCTGCGCCGCAATCCAGAAACACCTTCTTCCCCTGCCATTCCTCCGGCATGACAAGCTTCCTGCGGTAGGAGCCGAACCCCGTGTAAAAGGAATCGGACATAAAGTAGGGCAGACTGAACGTATGGGGCAGATGAACCGTCTGCCAGCCGCTCTTTCCGGGCTCGTCCTCAAGCCGGAACTCCCAGCCGCGATTCCAGATCATCCTCCCGAACAGGGGTGAAGCTTTTTTCCGCAGAGGAAACGCCTGTTTCCGCTCCGGCCATGGAAAAACACAGGGCAGCGCCCAGCATGCAGGCCATCATCTTGCGCATGCGTATGTTACCATTCCGCCATGTTCTTTCTTTCATTAAAAAACATTTCCGCACCCTGAAAAGCCCGCAACAACAAGCCGTGCACCCCGGAAAGGGCGCACGGCTGGAAACTTCTCCATCCGGGAAGCAGTGCAAAACGCCTGCCGCTCCGTTATTGGGTAATGATATTCAGCTCCGCAACGGTGGCGCTCTGTTCCCCGCCCCTCACCGGAGACCGGGCGTCAAGCTTAAAGTAGCGGGCCTCCACAGGCCTGCCGAAGTCGATGCGCTGAACAGCCGGATCCTTCCGGATATAGTGGTAGGAGAACTGGCCTTTTTTCACTTCCTCCAATTCCGACCGTCATCGGAAACGGAAAACGTGTACTGGCTGATGAGGCCCTTGTCCTTGTCCATTCTGGGCGTGTAGATAAATCCGGTAAACTTCATTCTGGTTCCCATATCCACGGCAATGGAGTGGGGGAACCCCGGCAGGCCGTTCGTATAGGATGTATGCCAACAGGTATCCGGATTCCCGTCAATGGCAAAATGGGCGAAACCGGTATCCGGCTCTTCCGAAGAAGCGCTTAGAATTTTTCCATTCGCCCTGCCCCTTGACGCTTCCTCTCTCCGGGAGACGTGGAAGGAACCTTGCCGGACTTCACGGAGGCAGCCCAGGCCCTCACTTCCCCCTTCGGGAAGCTTGAAGGATTCCGGTACGTTTTTTCCGGCCCCTTGTTGACGGAATACTTTATCTCCGCCTCGGGCGTAGAGGAAGTCAGACTGACCATGCCGTCCCCATCCCGTTCAATGACAGGGGAATGGGGAACGACCAGCCCCGTGCGCGCCAGATTCAGCAGGGCGGACGAGGGAGCCAGCACAAACCCCAGGGCTATGGCCCCGCTCAATGTCTGGTATCTTAGCCAGCGGGCGGGGCCCGCAGGAAGAGCCACCCAGCCCCATCTGGAAAGCATCCAGATTCACAATCACTTTATTTTTCTCCGGCAGCCTGTCCAGACTCCTGGCATCGTTAAGCTCCTTCGGCGTATAACGCAGGACGGAAACCTCCAGCGGAGCCCCCTGGGAGAGGAGGCTCCCACCCACAGAGCCTGGTCCTCTTGGGGTTTGGACAAGGCTATCCAGTCCGTTTCCATGCGATTGCCCATATCCTGGGGCCGGGAATAAGCAAAAAACATATCGTCCACGGAAGTGCGGAAAATGTCCTTCCAGCAGCTCGTGCGGCGGTCCCGGTAATTATCCCACGGTCCCAGCCCCAGGTACTCTACCCGGTCATACGCGGCAGGCATCCCGAAAGTGACGCCCAGCCGGAGGAGTTCTTCTCCCTTGGCGGAGGGATACATTCGGACGGAAGCATTGATAATGCCGTTGCCGAAAACCGTCCACGCGACTTCCCCGGAAAAGGAAAGCTCGGAACCTTTCGTCCGGAACTGTGCCGTGATTCGGGCCACGCCGGGGGAAATGACGGCAGCTTTAACGTCGGAATATTCCGCTTTCATATTCTGCATCTTCATTTTCCCTTCAACCTTGCTCCTGATCCAGGCATCGTTATCCACCGGAGAGCGGTACGCCTGGAGCTCCACCGGATAGCCGGGCAAAATCAAATCCCGGCCGCCATACCGGAGGGAGGAAGCATCCCATTTTTGAAGGAGGCGGAAAAAACCTTTTCCCTGCACGACCACGGAATCCCCCTGAAGCACGGAAACAGCAGGCAGCGCCGCCGGGGGGAGGCACGGAAACCTCCTTCTCTGCAGATGCCGGAAACCACTCGTAAGCTTCGCACTCATTCACCACATGTTCCAGTTGCTTGGCGGAAAGTTCCTTCACGTCTTCCGGGAGCTTGAACCGGGCATCCGCCAGAACCATCAGGGAACCGGTCCGCATAGCGGCTGAAGGCAGATTAACCGTTGCGGATTTGCCGGGGGGGACCTCCGGCAGAACCATGCGCTCCACGGCATGGCCGCCTCCGGGAACAAGGGATACCAGATAAAGCGTATAACCTTTCAAAGGCTTATGGAAATATTTGTTGCGAACGGACAGGGAACCGTCCTTGCGCTCAAAAGCCATGTACTGGTATACTTTCTTCACCTCCTTCGTCTTGGCCGTGGTGTTCCGGTTGCCAAGAATAATGCAATGCCGTTTCCGTCAGGATTGGCGCGGAGGGACTGGTCCACGAAATCCCAGATGGCTCCGCCCACCATGCGCGGGGAAGACTCGAAGGCATCCATGTACTCCTTGAAATTACCCAGGGCATTCCCCATGGAGTGGGCATATTCGCACACGAAAAAAGGGGCGGGAAGTTTTCTGCTTCCCCAGTTTTCCACCCGGTCCACGGGCGGATACATGGCGGAATCCATATCCACGGCCTTGTGGCCGTGCGGAAATTCCGCAGTAATGGAGGGGCCGCGTAGTGTCATAAGCCCTGATAGCCGCCGCTGCCGCCTCAAAATTGGGACCGTTGCCGGACTCATTGCCCAGGGACCAGAAAACAATGGAAGGGTGGTTCTTGGAACGATGCACCATGCTCATATTGCGCTCCACATGGGTTCTTCCAGGAAGGCTTCCGGGAAATATCCATGCTGCTATTGCGGATGCCGTGGGCTTCACAGTTGGCCTCGTCCATCACGTACAGGCCGTAGCGGTCGCACAACTCATAAAAATAAGGATGATTGGGATAGTGGGAACAACGGACGGTATTGATATTATGCGCCTTGATAATCTGCACGTCCTTTTCCATCACTTCCCGCGGAATGGCGCGCCCGTAATCAGGATGGGCTTCATGGCGGTTGACCCCCTTGAACTTGACGGCTCTGCCGTTAATCAGCACGGCACCGTTATCCGCAATCTCCACGGAACGGAACCCGATATTGACGGAACGGGTATCTTTTCCATTCAGAGAATAAGTCACCCTGTACAGGTTGGGCGTTTCCGCCGTCCATGGCTTCACACCGGGAAATTTCCTGTTCAGGGAAATCTGCACCTCGCCTCCGGAGGGAATGGGGGGAACCTCCAGCGTTCCGGAATCCAGCCTTCCCCTGTTATCCGTCTGCACGCGGCCGGAACCGTTCCTGCCCTCCCAGTTCAATTTGGTGGAAATCCCGTCGATGGAATAATTCAGCTTCATGCCGGCGGGAATATCCTTTTTACCGGAATTGCGGATGGTGAACGTTCCGTCCAGTACCCCGGTTGTGTAATCCTCCCTGTCCAGTCCGGCCTTCAGGAACAGGTCACGCACGTGCGTCTGCGGCTGGGCAAACAGGGTCACGTCCCGGAAAATGCCGGAAAGGCGCAGGAAATCCTGGTCCTCCAGGTAAGAACCGTCGCTCCAGCGGTATACTTCCACGGCAATCGTATTCCTGCCGGGCCTGACATGGGGAGTAAGGTCAAACTCCGCCCCTGTATAGGAATCTTCGGAATAGCCGACTTGACGGCCATTTACCCCACATAAAAGGCGGACTCCACCCCGTCAAACCGGATCATCACCTGCTCTCCCTTCCAGGAAACGGGCAAATTGAAATCCCGGCGGTAGGAACCCACGGAATACGCTCCCTGTACGCCGGCCAGTTCTTGGGCGGTTCCCCCATTACCTTGGGAGGATTCGGCTTGAATGGATAGGGAACATTCGTGTAAATGGCCGTTCCATAACCGTAAAGCTGCCAGTTGGAAGGAACCTTGACCGTATCCCATCCGGAAACGGAATAGGAGGGATTGAAGAAATCGGCAGGCCTCTCGTCCGGAGTCATGGAAAATTTGAACTTCCAATCCCCGTTCAAGCTCAACGTTTTATCCGATGCCGGAAAAACGGAGGCTCGGGGAGCCTCCTTATTGATTCCCGTCACCTCTTCATTTTCCCAATCCGGAACATCCCCCAGCAGGGGAAGAGCCGGAGCCAGACACATCACGGAAAACAGAAACGCGCGTACCGTCTTCATCTCGGAATGAATATGGAATTGCTTACTTATACTTTTTCAGGGACGGATCCTGATAACGCTCTGAATCCTTCTTCCCGTCACCTCCGGCAGGGTTCAACGTCCACTTGCGGAATCCGTGTACGTTTTCCCTCCTATGGAAGCCGTGGCCGTAATAGTGTTGACGCCGGGCTTGAGAGTCACTTCCGGCCAGACGGCGCGCTTCAAATCATCCGGTTTGACACTCCCAACGGGCTTCCCGTTGACGCTCAGCTTCACCACGGAACCATTGCTGTAAACCTTCACGGGCACCGTTTTTTCCGTACGTTCCGCAAACCTGCGGGATGTGATGTATACGGTAGGACGGGGGCTCCAGTTGGCCCTGTAGAAAAAATAGGCGTCCTTGGGCGTCTTGCGGTCATAGGTCACCAGCCCCTTGTCGTTAATGCCGGGGCTTTCCCCCTCAAAACGGGAAGAGGAACCGAAGTCAAACATGTTCTAGACAAAGGCCCCCCCACACCTCCGGCCTTTCCCTGATGCACCTGTAATTGACCTCATGCGCATGGGACTGCCATTACTCCGGATGCCAGAATCCGGTGGGAGACGGTCTTTGGGCCGGATTCTCATGCATGTCCACGCTGGCGCCGTGACCATACTCACTGACGGCAATGCCCATCTTGCCGCCATAGTCGCGGATGTAGCCGTTCAGGTTGCCCTTCATGGTTTCGGGCCCTCCTCCGTACCAGCCGGGATACGTATTGAATGCGATGTGGTCAGGAATATTGTTCAGTTTTCTGCGGCCCGCCTGATTGCTGGCCCCCACGGTCATGCGGGAGGGATCAGTCTCCTTCACGAACTTGTTCAATTCCGTCAACTCAGCTTCCATGTCCACTCCTCTCGTGGCAGCCTCGGGCTGGTGTCCGATTTCATTGAAAATTCCCCACATGCAAATGGAGGGATGATTCCAATGCTGGAAAATCATCTCCCGGGCGTGGAGGCGGTTATTCTCCCGGAACTCCGGCGTATCCCACACCAGGTTGACATTGGGGACCTCGGACCAGACAATCAGCCCCGCCTTGTCGCACAGGTCGTAAATATTGGTGGATGCGGGATAGTGGCCCGTTCTACCCATCCGCCCCCATATCCGCAATCAGCCTGATATCCCGCGCCTCATCTTCCGGGGAAAGGGCCCACCCCTTCCCCTTCATATCCTGATGGCGGCTGCCCCCTTGATCTGCATGGTCTTTCCGTTCAGGACAAAACCTTCCTTGGGATTGACGGAAACCGTCCTCAGTCCCAGCGGCTGCACCAGCTCATCCGTCTGGCCATCTGCCGTCCTGATGGAAGTTTTCACCTGGTACAGGTAAGGATTCTTCACTCCGTTCCAGAGTATGGGATTGGCGATTGCCAGCGTTACGGGAACCTCCAGTCTATTCTTTTCCCCGGCGGCGGCCTTTACCGTCTTCCCGGCTACCTTCCTGCCCTTCATGTCCAGGATTTCCACGGCAACATCCACATCCCCGGCCTTTCCGTCCGAATTGAGAAGGGTCTTCACTTCCACCTCGGCCTTGGATTTGCTTAAAGACTTTGTCGTGATGAAAACGCCGGGAGAAGCATAAAAAAGAGGATCAATGCAGACACCGTCCGTCTCAATCAGTTCAATGGGCCGGTACAGCCCGCCGAACATGGAAAAATCCCCGCGCTGGGGGGCGATATGATTACGCTGCGTGTTGTCCACCAGAACGGAAATCGTATTGGAGCCTTTTTTCAAAAGGGGCGTTATTTCATAACAGAAAGCCGTAAACGCCCCCTCATGGCTGCCGGCAGGTTTCCCATTGACGGAAACCTCGGAAACAATGCTGGCTCCCCCGCCGCGGATGAAATACCTCTTGCCCGGCCTGGGCTCCACCGGAAGCGTGCGCGAATAAACGGCCGGCCCGCGGCGGTAGGCGTCACTGTTGACGGATTTGGCGTCTTCCCGCTTCCCCTGAGCACCATTGGCGGCATCCTCTGCGTTCCATGTATGGGGCACCGTCACTTTTTCAGCAGGCTTCCCGTTAAAACTGAAATCCCAGGAACCGTTCAGGGGATAAACCTCACGGGCGTCCGCCGCGAAAAAACCCCAATACGCAGCAAAGGCCGACACATGATACGTTGAAAGAATGAATTCTGATGTTCATGGTACAGAAAAGCAGTACCTACCATATACGTTCAGCCATATAAAATACTTTCATCCGGCCGTTCCTTTACCCCTCTTCCGACAGAAATATACTCATGCCGGACAAGTCACGTCCATCTTGACATTCAGCACAGGGAGCCGCGCTTTCTAACATTTTCGGTTCCTGCACCATCAGAAACTTTGATTTTGCGGCCGGTTCAAAGAAAACATAAGTAACAACATATCCTTGACGGTTACGCGTTTTCTAGTGGAAAGCATAAGTTTTCCCCATTATAAGGATAGCCTTTTTTTCATTAAAACCGTGTTTGGACAAACACGAGAAATGAACATGAAAAAAGCACCGAATACAAACAAATTGAAATATGTCGGAGCCGCACTTCTGGAGGGGGAATCAGTCACCCTGATCCAGGCTGCAAGGCTGGTATTGGAAAAGCCCTTGGAGATGAAATCTGTACCATTACCCGGTGCCGGGAAGTCGTCTCCCTGGGATTGAACGCCATTAAAAACAAACATCAAACCGTCAGTTTCGGCTCGGCGGCCGTGGAATGCCTACGTTCCAAAAGCCACCGCCGTCCCCGGACGCTGACGGACATCAGGAGCATCATCCACAAGCTTAAAAAGAGCAATCCGGAACTGGAACACACCTCCCTGCGCAACCTGAGCGTGGAGGAATGCCAGAACATCCTGATGAATACCTTTACCACATCCCGGCAGAGGCACAAAGCGAGGCTCATCTTGAGCGGGAAATTTTCTCGTTCTCCGTCAAACGCGGATGGTGTGACGAGAATCCCATCCTCCGCGTAGACACGCCTTTTCTGCAGGAGCAGGAAATCCCCGCTCTGACGCTGAAGGAAATAACTCAGCTTCTCAAGGCAGCCATGGAAGAATTTGACGGAAGCTGCGCAGCCGGAGCGGCGCTGATGATCTTTGCGGAATCCGCCCGCAGGAAGTGGAACGCCTGCTCTGGGAAAACATCGCTCTCCGCGACGGCTGTATCATTCTGAACTCCAAGCATACCAAAACCGGAGGCGCCAGGCACGTCACCATCCTGCCCGTGCTCGCCAAATGGCTCAAATTCTGCCGTGACAGGACCAAACCCGGACCCGGAACTCCCATCTGCCCGAAAGGGTGGACAATCAAGTGGCGCAAAATCCGGAAAAAAGCCGGCTGGGGAGGAAGAAAAAAATCATGGGTGCCGGACTGCCTGCGGCACACCTACGCCAGCTACCACGCCAAGCACTTCAAGGACTACAACCTGTTGCAAATGGAAATGGGGCACCGCTCCTCCTCCCTGCTCCGCACACGGTACTTGAACATGAAAGGCATCTCTCCGCAAACGGCCACGCGCTTCTGGGCCCTGACGCCAGCCAAGGTCATTGAAGAAACGAAACCGCCGGAAGAACCGCTGGTCTCCTGATCCGCAACAAAGGAAAACGCGCCGGCACGGGACAGACGCTCCCTGTTGAAGCAAAAGACAAGACCGTTTCCTACAGTTCGTAATAAGTGTATCCATTCAATCCGGAACGGAACACTTCCAAGGCTCTCCGGCGTTCGGACGGAGATATTTTCCCCTCGGCTACGGCTTGCTCCGCAAACGTGCGGAACTTGTTGATCAACTCCTTGGGATCATACTCCACGTAGGAAAGGACATCGGACACCGTATCGCCCTCCACTTCATGGGTATAAACGGGGCGGCCGCCTTCCAGATGCACGCCAACCACATTCGTATCTCCCAGCAGGTTATGCAAATCCCCCAAGGTCTCCTGATAGGCTCCTACCAGGAATACGCCTATGTAATAATCGTCCTCGCCGGGTTTGAGTGGATATGCCGTTCATTCGTAAAAAAAACGGTAATAGCAGGCGTCATTATAGCACTCCTGCATATTCTTCCTGGCCAGCGTCCGGTCCGTATCCGCAAAGCCTTCAACAGCTCCGAGCGTCATCCGGAAGCTCGGGCGGAGGTTCCTCGCCCGGCGCGCTCGTCACATCCAGCACGTTGAACACCAGCACGGAATAATAGGCCACTACGGCCCGTCCGGACTCCGTCACCAGCGTGGGATGGGGAACCCCGTACTTGGAACACATGTCTCCCACAACCTCCCACCACGTCACGGGCAAACTCCGCAATGGAATAATTGCAGGAAGAATGGGTCGTCTTGGAACCGTCATAATCCACGGCCAGGCCGCCGCCCATGTCCAGCGTGCCCAGAGGGCGCCCTCCCTTCCCAGGTCCACGTAAATGGGCGCCCTCGCGCACCCGGAAATATTTGGAATCTGGGGACCCCTTGATGATAATGGAGCAGCTTCAGGCAATCCCAGCGCATCCACCTGCTTCAGCTTATCCACCACATCCACCACCTGGGCTGTGTTCAACCCGAAACGGACTTATCCCCCGCGGATTCCTGCCATAAACCGAGACCCCTTGGCCCGCCAGCTTGACGCGCACGCCCAGATTAAGGGCGGGATATCCATCCTTCTGGCGCGCTCCATAATAACGTCCAGCTCGGAAGGCATTTCCAGCACAATAAAATATTCAGCCCCATCTTCTGGGCCGTCAACGCCAGTCAATAAACTCGTCATCCCTTTGTACCTGCTGCAAAATCAGATAGGCATTCGGATTGCAGTATGGGCCAGTGGCGGCTATCAGCTCGGTTTTTCTGGAACCGGCCTCCAGACCGTAATCATACTTGGTGCCGAACTCCGCAATCTCCTCCACCACGCTGGCGCTGCTGGTTGCCTTGATGGGAGTCGCCCTGGTACTTACCCTGGTACCTCCTTGATTGCTTTCCGGAAACTGGCGTTTCCACTCCCGCAATACGGCTGCGCAGCAAATCCCTCCCATATTCAGCCAAGAAATCTCCGGGCGGCTCAGAAGATGGCCGAAGTGGCGTTCCACCGCATCCATCGTTACCGCCAGGCGCATAAAGTATGAAAATGAAGACCGGAAATGCCGGATAGGTCCGCCCCTGCATCATGTCCGGCGTCACGCCCAGGCGGGAACCGGGGCACAGGGGTCATATATGGGCGTATGCCCGGTGGAACATTGGGGATTGACGCGCAAGCCGCATTTCAATTCACCGGAAACAAAGCGGGGATGCCGCATCACTTCCTCCCGGAAACGGCTCCACTGCGTCAGGCTGTTAAAATCAAGATGGCTGAAATCTCCGCCAGCTCCGCTATTTCCTCCGGGGCATGGCCGGGAGAATAAGTCAGCACATGCTTCCCGAACCTGCGCCGGGCCAGCCGCGCCTCCCACAGGCCGGAAGCGCAGCAGCCGTCCAGCCAGGGGGACAGGGCCTCAAAAACAGGGCCAGCAGGAAAACCCCTTCAGCGCCAGAGCGATGCGGCACCCTGCGGCATCCGCCACATCCCTCAGGATAAGAGCGTTGCGTTCCAGGGCCGGCAGGCTGATGATAAAGGCGGACATAAAGCAACGACAACCTAAGCGATTCAGAACGATTTGCGAGAAAAAAATTTTAGTAATTTACCATCATACCTGCGAGACGGGCATGAGAACGCCTTCCCCACTCCCGCCAGCCCCCGCATCAAACGGAAACGTCAAAAACGGCACAAAAACGGTACCTCCTGCATTCTTTTCCTTGAAATGGGATGTATTTTCCTCTTTATAACGTAACCATTGCGATTGCCATGACTAACATTCATCCCTTCACTACTGCAGCAGCCTGCATCCTGACCGCCGGAGCAGCGCTCTTTCACCAGCTCTTGCCAACCTGCCTCCTCCCGAGAG
>VOFF01000948.1_pt1 | contig 24001 bp, 36 predicted proteins | sample 5384061 | NCBI WGS metagenome assembly VOFF01 (sample SAMN12384725, study PRJNA508395) | human gut metagenome | isolation source: healthy gut E | host: Homo sapiens
ATACAGGTCATAAACAAGCCAGGTGTTCTCTTCTGCCTTTATCTCTTCGTAATCTCCCTGTGTCAAAGGTGTATAGGAGGGAAAATCTCTTGGAACAGAGCCCTTGATCAGCTTTCCGTCTTCACTGTAAACCAGCAGAGTTACGCCTCGATAGTAGGAATCAAAATCATTGTCTATTTCGATAATATCATTTTCATATTCTATATCATCGAAGGAATTTTGAACTGCTTTCATTACCGTATCCTTGGACACAACGGTGGTCTGCCTGCTGGCAGTAAACAGAAAGACGCCAAAAACTAAAACGGTAATAACAACTAAAACCAGGGAATAGTAGAGGGTCACTCTTTTTTCTTATTGAACTGTTTTTCATCATGATTTACTCTTCACTCTTTATCACATAACCCAGTCCCCGAACCGTTTGGATCAGTTTCTGATCGAATTTAGCGTCAATTTTATTCCGCAGCGTACGTATATACACGTCTATGATATTGCTGCCGCCCTCGTAATCATAATTCCAAATATGCTGCTGAATTTTTTCTCTGGAGAGTACGATTTCTTTATTGTGCATTAAGTATTCCAGAATCGAGTATTCTTTGGCGGTCAAGGTAATCTCTTTCCCTCTCTTATGGCGACCTTCTTATCGGTATCTAAAGTCAGCGGTCCCACAGTCAGAAAATTATCCACCCTTTCTACCCCGCTTCGTCTGATAATGACCCGAATTCTAGCAGAAAGCTCCTCCAGGGAAAAAAGGTTTGGTCAAATAATCATCCGCTCCGCTGTCAAGTCCGGTAACTTTGTCTTCAACTGTATTCTTTGCAGTTAGAAGCAAAACCGGCGTTTTTAATTTTTGACCTCACTTTTTTAAAACTGCAATGCCGTCAATACCGGGAAGCATGATATCCAAAATAATGGCGTCGTATTCCGTCCCTTCTATGTAATCAATGGCATCACTTCCATTGTAACAAGTATCTATGGTATAACCCTCTGCTTTTAAATGCTTGGCTATAGTCTGGCAAAGTCTTTTTTTTTCATCTTCTACTATCAGTAATTTCATAATTTCACCCCTTTTCTTGATGTTAGTTTAATGATATATCAAAAAAATTAATTTTCAATGAAATTTTTTCATTTTAATTTCATTTTGAATGTTTATTATATGGATACACTCAAAGAATAATACTTGAAAGACAAATATATGAGGAGGAAAGAACAATGTCAAAATTCATAAACAAAAAGAAACGGCATCATAGCCGCCATCGCTGTTGTCTTAGTTATAGCAGCAATTATCTTTTCCACAACCTTCACTCAAGCCATGACGCTGGATGAAGCAAAAGAAATCGCACAGAAGTATGTACCTTCTACTGCAACTTTTGTAACAAGTGAAGAAGAGGAAAACAAATTTGAAGTGATGTTCCACGACGATAAGAATGAAGAAGGATTTGAAGTGGAAATCAATAAGGAAACAAAACAGGTTAAAAAGTAGAGTCTCAATTGGATAACGATTTGGGCAGCAAAACCGTAAAGTTAAGTGAGAGTGAAGTAAAAGATGTCGTAAAAAAAGCATTTGAAGGCATCACCAGCATCTCTGTCAATTTGACAAAGGATAATGGTCTGTACGAGTATGAAGTAGATTTTAAGTCCAATGATTTCTATGGAAACGCAGATGTAAATCCTGAAACAGGCGCAATTTTGGAAAGCACCATTAAATATGGCACGGCCATAACAATTCCAACAGACGACCAAAATAAAGGCGATATCCTGAGCTATAAAGAAGCTGAAAAAGCAGCCATTAAAGAAGCAGGCGGAGGCTTTGTAAAGGACATCGACCTTGAAAGAAAAAATGGAAACTATTATTACGAGATTGAATTGGTCAAGGATAACGTAGAGTATGACTATATTGTCGATGCAAAGACTGGAAAGGTTACCCTTGAACATGAACATGACAGTTACTTTGATTATGACGATGATGATGACTGGGATGATGATGACGAATACCATCCTGGTACCACAGGCGGCAATAGTGGAAACAATACCGCAAGTGGAAATACCGGAAACTCTGGTTCCACTTCAGGCAGCACGACTAGCGGAAACAGCGGACTGATTTCTGTAGAAAAAGCTAAGAGTATTGTTTTAGCAAAAATTCCTGGGGCCACAATCGTTAAGATTCATTTGGAAAAAGATGACGGAATTTATATCTACGAAGGTGAGGCCAGACTGGGAAATTACGAATATGATTTCGAGATTAACGCATCCTCTGGTGTAATCATTGACTGGGATAAAGACCGTATCGATCATGACGATGACGATGATGATGATTGGGACGACGAATGGGACGATTAAATTAAAAATAAAAAGACGGCGAATAGCCGTTTTTTTTATGCAAAAAACTGGAACTTGACAGATGAAAATTGTAATATAAAGATAGTATATGAAAATAAAAATATTTAATTTATTATGATAACTTTGGGTGTGAAATGTAAATTATATTTATTTGAGCTATTGCAGAAAGGAGAGATTTTTAAATGAAAGAAAAAATTTTAATTATTGATGATGAAGTGAATATATGCACTTCTCTTGTTCTAGCTCTCAAAACCAAATATGAAGTTATGATTGTTGATAATGCGTCAGATGGGCTATTTTGTTTTCAAGCTGACCATTTTTCTGTTTGCTTAATGGATTTAAATGTAGACAGCAGGAATGAAATGGAATTAATAAAAGAGATAAAAGAAATTGATGACAAGGTAATTATTATAATTATGACAGCTTATTCTTCTGTCAGCGACTCTATGGAAGCTATAAAAAATGGCGCCTATACATATTTAATTAAACCTCTTGACATACAGGAACTATTTTTAGTTATTAAGAGGGCTTTGAAATATCGCTATCTCGATGAAAGAGTGGAGTATTTGAGCCAAAAACTGGAGGAAAAAAAAACACTTATCATGGAATTATTGGTAAGAGCCCCCAAATGCAGGACGTATTTCAAATGATTGAAAAAGTGAAAAATCTGACAACTAGTGTATTGGTTACAGGCAAAAGTGGTACAGGTAAAAATTAGCAGCAAGAGCCCTTCACTATTCTAGTGGAAGAAAACAATATCATTTTGAAGATGTAAACTGTGCCGCTATACCAGAAAGCCTATTAGAAGAAGAATTATTTGGCCATAAAAAGGTTCTTTTACTGGCGCTATAGCGAATAAGATGGGCAGATTTGAATACGCAGATAATGGAACGATATTTTTAGATGAAATTGGTGATATGTCATTATCTTTACAGGCAAAGCTGCTTAGGGTCTTGCAGCAACGTGAAGTGACGCCAATAGGAAGTAATATAACAAAAAGAAATTAAACATTAGGGTTATTGCTGCTACAAACAAGGATTTAAAAAAAAAAATGGTTGAAGAAGGAAGCTTTAGAAGTGATCTTTATTTTAGATTGAAAGTAATCGAAATTAAAATGCCAGAATTAAAAGCGCACAGACAGGATATTCCTCTTTTATGCAGTCACTTTATTCACCACTATAACCAGCAACAGGGAAAAAAAACGTACAATATTTAACGAAAGAAGCAGAAAAAAATTCTTATGACATACCATTTCCTGGTAATATTCGTGAACTATCTAATATTTTGGAATATGCTATGATTATGTGTGATGGAAAAATAATCAAAATGGGAGATTTACCTGAGGAAGTACAAGCTGTAAATAACAAAGGATTTACAGTAAATCGTATTTTTAAGGAAGATCTGTCAGGATTGACATTAAAAGAGGCAGAAAAAGAAAATTATCTTGCAGGCGCTTGAAGAAAATCAGTGGAATCGCAGAGTTACAGCAAAAATTGGGAATTAGTGATAAGGGATTAAGAAATAAAATAACAGAATATGAATTAGTTAAAACAAAAAAGTCGGTAAATAATACCTAGTCGGTAAAATTTACCGACTTTTTTAATTTGAAGGAAATATCTATGAAGTCGATATTGACGGAATAGATTCTGTCATTTCCACGTTTCTATTTTGCTAACAGTTAAAAAATGCAGAAAGCAAAGCAGTCTAAATTGGCACCATATTTGCATTTATATTATAAAAAGAAAGGTTGTGAAACTATGCAGAAAGTAAAAAGATCAGTTTCTACAGTTAGTTGATGATTATAAAGAGCAAGCGATCAGCATGCGACGATATCTCCATCAATACCCTGAAACTGCGGGATGCGAAAAAACAACAACTAATTATATAAAGGAACGGCTGCAGGAAAGCGATATTGAAGTCGTCGACAGCCCCTTTCATACAGGCTTAGTTGCTAAAGTGAATGGCAAAACAGGAGGCAAAATCATCTGTATCAGAGTAGGAATAGACGCTTTACCTGTGAAAGAAGAAAGTGATGTCGACTTTATATCAAAAAATGAGGGCGCCTGTCATTGCTGCGGCCACGATCTTCATATGGCCGCAGCTATCATTTGTGCTAAAATTTTGCATGAAACAAGAAACACCTGGAATGGAAGTGTCGGGTTTATTTTTCAACCTGCGACGGAAACCGGAAAAGGCGCAGAGTATATGATTAGACAGCAGGTCTTGAAAATTTTACGTCCAGATGTAATTCTCGGTTTTCATTGCTGGCCTGAGCTTTTTTGGTAGGAAGCGTCGGGGGGTGCGTCGGGGGCCAATGATGGCAGCATCAGATTCTTTAAAAATCATAATTGAGGGCAAAAGTGGTTCAGCAGCACATCCTCATAAGTGTGTAGATCCCATTTTAATTTCTACCTATGTTATGCAGCTGTTACAAAAATATTGTTTCCCGTGAATGCAGCCCAGTTGAACCAGTGGTAATTACAATTGGTAAAATAATCGGCGGTACTGGAGGTGATTCGATTCCTAATATAGTAGAAATGGAAGGAACTGTTCGCACTTTACGGGCTGCACAACGTATCTGTATTAGAAAGGCCATTTCACGTACCGTAGAACATACCGCGGCAGCAATGGGAGGTACAGGTCATGTAACCTTTATAGAGAATGGAGATTCTGTGATTTGTGATGAAATAGTAGCCTCTTATTTGGAAGAAGCTGCTGCTTATGTCGCGACAGGGCCTATAGATCAGTTACAAAAACCTTCTATGGGTATGGAAGATTTTTCTTATTATTTACGAGACCTGCCAGGTGCTTACTTCAGAATCGGTACTGCCAACAAGCAGTCCGCCTCAAAACTTCCCTTCACAACCCGGCGCTCATCTTTGATGAGGATGCTATTTTAGTCGCATGTAAAATTCTCCTGCAGTTTACGGCCATCTATAACACTTGATTTATATTACAGATACAGTATAATGATGTCATAAATAAGGGGGTGAAGCAGTGGAAGAAAGTATGAAGGGGCTGAATGCAGCGCAGGAGGAAGCGGTTACCTCCACAGAAGGTTTTATCCGCGTCATAGCCGGAGCCGGTTCCGGTAAGACGCGGGCTCTTTCACAGCGATTCGCCTATTTGGTCAACGAAATTGGGATTTTTGCCAGGCAACATTCTCTGTGTAACTTTTACCAATAAGTCGGCCAACGAGATGCGCCAGCGTATCCATCATCTGACGGGAGATAATGATACCGGTTATATCTGCACCTTTCACAGTTTCTGCGTCTCGATTTTACAGGAAGACAGCAATGCTGTCCAATATCCGAAAAGCTTTTTGGTATTAGATAATTCCGATATCGACGCTATGCTAAAGATTATTTATGAGGAACGGAATCTGACGCTGCGAAATATGACCTTCAGCAAAGCGCGGGACATGATTGAAATCCGCAAGATCAGCAAGGAACCGGAATACTATTTGGACATGATTACTATGTCATTGGATACTCTCAGGCAGAAATATGAGGAAGCAGTCAATCCATCGGACATCATTTTCTACGGGTACCTCTATCAAGAAAAAGAAATGTTTTGGCTTAGATTATAATGACTTAATCAAATTTTTCCCTCTATATCTTTCAAGAAGAGGAAGAAATCCGTCTCAAGTGGCAGAGGCGGCTGGAATATATTATGATTGATGAGTTTCAGGATATTGATGATTTGCAATACAGACTAATGGAGGTTCTGTGCAATCATCACAAAAAATCTGTTTATCGTAGGCGACCCTGACCAAACAATCTATACTTGGCGTGGAGCAAACGTCAAGTATTTATTGATTTTGACAAGGAATTTCCCCATGTTAAAACCATCATGATGATGCAGAATTATCGCTCCACGCCACAGATCCTTTCTGCAGCCAATTCTCTAATAGAAAAGAATCAAAGCCGTATCAAGAAGGAACTTTTACCTACTCTGCCTGGCGGTTTGCCCGTTCTCTGTCATCACGCGGATCATTCCAGGGCAGAGGCCCTTTTATTGCCGTTAAAATTCAGGAGCTTCACGAAAAGGAACGCCATATCGGGACATGACCATACTCTATCGGGCTCATTACATCACGAGAACCATCGAAGAGATATTTTTTGAAAGAAAAAATTCCCTATACGATTTATAGCGGCGTCCAGTTTTTTGGTCGTATGGAAATCAAGGATGCCCTCTCCTACCTGCGAATGATCGCCTACAAAGACGATCTCTCTTTTCTGCGTATCGCCAATGTGCCTAAGCGCAACATCGGGCAACGGCGCTTGGCCTTTTTGCAAGAATACGCAGCGGCGAAAAAATTGCACACTGTATGATGCTTTGATTAAAAATATAGAAAACGATATCTTTAAGGGAACAAAAAGCCGCCAGTTTTGTTGCACTGATAGAGTCCTTTGCTGCTGACTACGCAGAGCGGCCGATTTCTGAAGTGCTGTCTGCCATTCTCAATGAGAGCGGTTATGAAAGGATGCTCCGCACCGAGGGCAGCCAGGAACGGCTGGACAATCTGGCGGAGCTGAAGCAGTCGGTATATGAGTACGAGACCACCTGCGGGGAGGAAAGTACCTTGGAACATTATTTGACGCACATCGCGTTGTTCACAAACAGTGATGCAGAAGATCGCAGTGATAAAGTCAAGCTGATGACTGTCCACACCGCCAAAGGCTTGGAATTTCCATATGTCTTTCTCTGTGCTATGAATGAGGGAATCTTTCCATCAAAGAAAACAAACACACTGCAAGCTATGGAAGAGGAACGCCGTTTGGCTTTTTGTGGCTATGACCCGAGCAGAAAAAGGATTGTACCTCACAGAAGCGGAGGGGCGTAATTTTGACAGTTCTCCTCGTTACCCTTCCCGCTTTTTGCTGGATATCGATGAAACACTCCTGGCCTATACCCAAAAGCCGCAGGATCATCTGATTGCGAAGGCACAGGACTATATCAACTTCAACAGCCGTTATCTTTTTGGATCATTCACAGGGTCAGCATTTTGCCAGGGGTCAGAGAATCAAACACAGTATCTTTGGACCAGGGACCATTGTTGAAGTGGACATGGAAAAAGCAGCCTATACGATTCAATTTGAAAAGATAGAAACGCCGCGAACCATTACTTTCGAGCGAAACTGGAAGTCCTCCAAGGATAAGAGAAAAGAGAGTTTTTTATGATTATTTACTTAGGCAATAAAGCGACAGACCGAGACACTCTGGATTTTCTGACAGATATGTTAGCCGATGGTTATAGCTTTAGAGGACTTAACATGGGTTATGGCAAGTTAAAATATACAGGACATCACGATCGCAGCAATAAGATCGGCGTCATGTCAAAGGATGATTACGATAAATTGTCAGAGCAGGAGAAGAAGGACTTTAAATATATAGACGAGACAGGCGAGAACGTCTTTTATCAGACGAAGAAAACCATTGGGGATAACAACTTCTATCGAAATAAAAAAAAGAAGAGAAAGAACGAAATCCTTCAAATTACATCATTGGAGGACTAGTCGTCCTTGCCGTTATGGCGGTAATCGTAAAAAGTGCTACTATCCATGGACACACAGGGCGTCTTCAAAACATTAGGTGAAATTTTTCTGCAGCCGATCGTTTTTTTTATGGTATTTCTGCCTGCTCTGATCTGGATTTTAGCTTGGATCGCACATAAATTAATCATAAAAACCATTGAAGCAGATGACAACAGAGAAAACCGAAAAAAGGCCAGAAAAACCAAACTACTCTACAATACGGTGATGCAGATTGCCGCTTTTCTGATACAGATCGGTGTTGCTTTGGCTCCACTGCTGCATCATTGAATGCAGCAATTTTCATCTTTTGCTTCTTTTTTAAAGCAGTATCGAAGATATTTGACAAAATCTTGACTTTTTTAGTGTTACACTTCTTTAGAAAGGAGGCAGGACGATGAAACAGAAATTATTGATTATAGATGACGAAACGATACTGACTGAATTACTTTATGACCATTTTAATACCTGTGGGTATCTGGTATATACGGCGAATAATGGCCGAGAGGCAGCTTTCACTTCTCTCTGTGCAGCCCGATTTGATTTTGCTGGATATAAATATGCCAGATTTGGACGGTATGACTTTGTGCAAGCAGATTCGCAGATCTGTAATTTGTCCTATTCTGTTTTTAACTGCCAGAATCACAGAGCAGGATAAAGTTAACGGGTTTGCCAGCGGCGGCGACGATTATATTACAAAACCGTTCAGTTTACAGGAGCTGACTGCCAGGGTGGAAGCTCATCTCCGCCGGGATGCCAGAAACAGAATTGCCCCGAAGCTGCTGTCATCGCAAGGGTTGATTGTCAATTTGTCCGAGAGAACTGTCAGCTATGAAGGAAAGGAGATTCCTTTTTCTAAAAAGAGAGTTTGACATCATAGAATTTCTTCTTTCCAATGGCAATCACGTCTTTGACAAAGAACATATTTATGAAGGCGCGTGGGGATTTGATGCTGAAGGCGACAGCAGCGTAGTAAAGGAACATGTGCGGAAGATTCGCACAAAATTATATGAGACGACAGGTAAAGAATACATTGAAACAGTTTGGGGGATGGGATACAAATGGAACAAATAAAAAAAGGAAAAGAGCAGAATCTTTGAAAAGTTCCTTTACTTATGCCATGCTATTCACCGTATTTATGATTATCCTTCTTTCAGTTTTGTCTGTATGGGGCTGCGCCGCCTTGCAGAAGTGGGTTATGCCAGACAAGAATGAGGCTTATCTTCATCTGACAACGACGTATTTTGATGGGACGCAGATGACTTCTACCCAATTGGTGACTTTTGGCAAGGAAGATAACATCCCGTTAATAGAAGCGACAGACGGAAAAAAATAAACTCAATCCTACTATCAAAGAAATATCTAACTATTCCATAGATAAAATTGAAAACAGCTTTGATTCTTTAACGCCAAAACGAAAAGCAGCTTACACGCTGCTCTCTGCCGCCATGGTAGGCCTGCCGGCAGTCTATTCAATTGCAGGCGTTCTGTTGTGTGCGCTTTGGTTCTATCGAAAAAAATTAGAAAAACCAATTGAAATCTTGTCCAATGCGACAGAAAAATATAGCGAAAGAAGATTTGGATTTTACCGTCTCTTACGAAGGCGGAGACGAAATGGCCAAGTTATGCGATTCTTTTTGAAATGATGAGACAGACCTTGTATACAAATAACCAGAAAGTCTGGAATATGTTAGAAGAACGACGAATGCTGCAGGCCTCTGTCGCTCACGATCTGCGCAATCCAATTTCTATTATCGAAGGATACACGGAATATCTACAACAAAATATCCCGCAGGGCACCTTGTCAGAGGAGAAACTTCTGCACACTGTAGAAAACCTATCCACAGCGGCAAAGCGATTGGAACGTTATACCGATTCTATTCAGGATATTCAAAGTATGGAGGACCTCGAGATTACACCGAAGGAAACCAATTTGCCGGATACCCTGCTGGAAATGATAGAGGATTTTTTCCCACGTTGCAAGGCAGAAAGACCTATCGCTGGAAGTTCATGCTGATATTGCGGCAAGTCAGGTTATGATTGACGGACAAATATTGTACCGCATTCTGGAAAACCTGTTTACCAATGCACTTCGCTTTGCCGTCAGCAAAATAGAAATCACCTTTTTGTTAGAGGGTACCAGCCTCCTTGTTTTCATAGATGACGATGGAAAAGGATTTCCAGAAAAAATATTAAAAAACCAGGAACGCTATGCCATTACATCTACTACCACAGACAGACACATGGGCATGGGACTCATTATCAGTCGTATTTTAAGTAAAAAGCACGGCGGTTCTCTGCGGTTATCTAACGGCAGCCCTAGTGGAGGCGCACGGGCTGAAGTAAAAAATTAGTATCAGATAAATCCAAAGGTCTTGACGAATTTTTTGACCTCTCTCTCTTATAATCTCCTTATCAAATAACAGGTAAGGAGATTATTTTTTTATGAAAAAGTTAGTCGTTACACTTTGTCTGCTGACAGTTTTGTTATCATTTGCCGGCTGTGGGGAAAACAGCAGTAAACAGGACGGCACCGGTGCCGCTGAAAAAGCAAAGGATCTGACCATGATTACACAAGGCCGGCTGCGCTGCACAAGTGACCAGGGGATATTACTATATTGGCGAGGACAGCATTGCGCTCAAGGAGAATACTTTTTGGTTTTCGGATGATGTATGTTGACTATGAGACACAAAAGGAAATCTTTCTTTGCAACCGGCCTGGCTGTGAACACGATTCCGAAGAATGTCCGGCCGTTTTTAGTGACACAGATTTAAAAATGGGCAGCAGCCTGCTGTTCTATAATGGATACTTATACCTTTTTTTCACACGACCAGGATTTAGGCGGAGGTTCAATGACAGACCATTCAGCAGGCAGTAATCCAATGGAGGATGATGGTGCTTCCTTTACGGCAGATTCTGCCTGCCTGTATCGCATGAATCCAGATGGGACTGACCGCAAAAAGGTTTTTACCTTTGATGAAGGACTTTCTCTGGAAGATCAAGTCTTTGCCTCAGGAGATACGCTTTACTTTATTACAAAAAAAGGTTACAAGTGAGAAAGTAAACAATCAGACCACTTATTATGCTTCCTCTCAAAGAAAGTTAGTTGCAGTCAATACAGAGGACTGGAAATCTTCCACGATATGCGAGCTGGATACAGACGTAAATGTGATTGGCGCCTTTGATAACCAATTGGTTTTTTTATCAGACAATCTTTGACCATAAAATGTCAAGAGAAGAGATGTTAGATGACAATCAGTATTTGGACGCGCTGAATAAATCCTATAACTCTTATGGTGTTTTAGATCTTGCAGAGGGCAAAAGCGAGGAGGTCGCGAAATTATCCAATAAAAAATAAACACCTACGCAGTGAAAGGCAAAAAGCTGTATCCCTCAACAGAGGGAAAAAGGGAAAAATCGAGGAAATTCATTTAGTTTCTAAAGAAAAAGGAAAACCTTCGCAGAGACAGCCGACAGCTGTATTGATCAAGCCTATGACAACGTCCTCTCTTGTTCTTCCTGGGGGAAGAATGGAGAGATCAGCGATAACAGCAGGCTTTACATCCATTTAAACGACGGCAGTATAGAGAAATCTAAGATGCAGATGAAGTCCATGGAGGGCGCTATCGAAATTCTAGGAGAACGAAAAAGACCAGTTTCTAGTGCTCTACGATTACGATGCTAAGAAAGACCCTGTATATGAAGGTCAGTATAATATCAATGGGGCAAAGTACGCTCTGATAAATAAAGAAGATTTGTATAAGGGTAATGAGAATTATCATACGATCAAGCTGATTAGTTCTGGTCTGGGATTGTGAGGTGAAGGAAGATGCTAGAATTAAAGACGATTACAAAAAAAGTATGACGATAAATACGCGCTGCAGGATATTTCTCTAACTCTTTCAGAAGGCATCTATGGTATTCTAGGTCCCAATGGTGCGGGAAAATCGACGTTGATGAATATCATTACAGAGAATCTTCAGGCAGACGGCGGGCAAGTTTTATGGGACGGTAAATCAATACAGGAGTGGGGGAGCGGAATATCGGGCGATTTTAGGCTACGCTCCTCAGCAGCAAGGCCTCTATGATACTTTTACAGGCCGTCGTTTTCTCAGTTATATGGGGAGCATTAAAAGAAATTTCCAAAAATCGGATAAAAAGTGAGATAGAAGAATCAGCGGCTTATGTAAATTTGCTGGAAAAACTGGATCGCCCGATTGGTACCTATTCTGGCGGCATGAAGCAGCGGCTTCTGATTGCCCAGGCAATGATGGGCAGGCCAAAATTAATTGTTTTGGATGAGCCGACTGCAGGTCTCGATCCCAAGGAACGAGTCAGTATTCGCGAAAAAAAATTAAAGAGCTGGCAGAGGGTAAAATCATTTTGATGGCCACACATGTGGTTTCTGATATCCAGTCTATCGCAAAAAGAAATTATCATTCTGCAGTCAGGCCAAATCGCGGCAAAAGACAGCGTAGAAGCCTTGTGTTCTCAATTTGGAGAGGCGAAGGATTTAGAAGCAGTGTATATGGCAATCTTTGGTGAGGAGGCTTCGTATGTATAGGCTGACGTGTTTCGAACTGGACAAAGTGTGGAGAAAACGAAGCTTTCTGCTGTCCGTTGCCGTTTTGCTGGCGATAAACATCTTTTTACTCTGGTATACCAACTTGCCAAATAACGAGACCCCCCCTATCCGCCTACAAGGCGGTAGAAAAAGATTTGCAGCACCTGTCTGAGGCAGAGAAAAAGAGTTTTATTGAAGATCTTTATGAAGACAGCAAAGGCGTAATGTTGGTCAACGACATACTGAATATGCAGAACAGCGCAACAGATATGGGAAAAGAGTTAGGAAAAAAAACAATGGCGGAGAATCCTGGTGTCTTTGAAAAGTATTACAAGACCTTTACTTCCGGAAAATATTTAAAGTATACTGATTCTTTAGAACAGGAAATGTCGCTGATAAAGGAGATTTATGAGGAGTCAGAGAAGGTATCTTCTTATGGAAAATACCTAAAGGATATCAAAGATCGTAAAAAAGACCCTGGAAAGCGTTTCTGTTTTTCAAGCTGCAGATCAGAACAGTTTCTCTGCGAGGAATATCACAAAAGAGGCTGCAGACTACCAGGACTTATCTGCCATCAAAACGGAGTTTTATCCGTCAAAGGGTCTGACGTCGGCCGTCTCAGCCCAGGCGACAGATCTGCTGCTGCTGTTATTGCTGTTTCTCTTTGCCGGCACATTAATCTATGAAGAGAAGGAGAAGAAATTATTTCTGATTACCAGAGTTACGCCGGCCGGCAGAGAAAAAAGTATCATTGCAAAATTAACCGCCTTACTTATTCAATGTTTTGCCATGACCTTCTTATTTTATGGTGTGAACGTCATCTTTTTTCTCTGCCTCTGCAGGTGTGGGAAATCTGCTGCGAAGCCTGCAGTCTGTTGCACCCTACATGGGAAGTGACTTGCAGATTTCCCTCCTCGCTTATTTGCTGCTGACAGTTGTCACAAAAAGCTATTTTGCTGTTTTCCCTGGGAGCATTCCTGGTATTCATTGCGATTATCGGAAAACAAAGCTTCTTACCTTACCTTGCTGGTACGGGACTATTGGCGATCAGTTCGTTGCTGTATCTATTCGTTCCAGCGAGTTCGTCGGTAAATTGGCTTAAGTATTTAAACCCAATTGGATTATTGCAGACAGACACGATTTATGGCGGCTACTTAAATTTTAACTTGTTTGGTTATCCCCTATCACGACTGCTGACGTCCTGGGTGATTTTAGGGTTATATGCGGCATACAGCTGTTTCTTGGCCGTTAAGGCATTCCTGACTAGCCGCAGCCTGGAAATCAGCAAACTGCGCTTGCCGACACTGCGGTCTTTTCACCCTCATGTAAATCTCTGCAGACATGAAGGCTACAAGATTTTTATCATGAACCGCGCGCTGCTTATTCTGCTGACCTTTGCAATACTCTTCGGATATCAGCATCTGTCAAAGACGTATACCCTGACGCCGGCAGAGACTTACTATCAAAATATCATGACTGAACTTTCAGGGGACTTGACAGAAGAAAAAACCTCTTTAATTGAACAGGAAAGGAAACGATACGAAGAAGCCTTTGCAAAGATAAAGAGCATTGACGAAATGGTCGCAAAAGGAAAGATCAGTATGGAAGAAGGAGAAAATATAAAATCACCATACTACAGCGAAACCGCCTTTTACCCATCTTTTCAGCGGGTACTGCAGCAGTACGATTATGTGGTAGATTCAGGCGGTAAATTTGTATACGATACAGGATATCTGCTGATTTTCGGCCTGTCTCAAAGCAGCCGTTCGCCAGATTTGATTCTGTTTACGGTCTGCATCATTTTCGCTTACAGCGCCTTATTTTCCATGGAATACAGGGATAAATCCTGGAATCTGCTGGCCGCGACAAGGCGTGGGAAGAGAGACATATACAAGAGCAAACTTCTGCTTGCTATGGCAGCAACGACAGCTGTTTTTTGCATCAGGATGGGTCTGTCAGATAATCCAAGTTGCCAGAAGCTGCCCTCTTAGGGAGATTACCTCGTCGACGATGGCTCTTGCACAATTGCGAGAAATGAAACTGGATATGCCTTTAGCAGTACTGCTGCTTTTGATGGCTCTGCTGCAGATATTGAGCCTGTTTGCAGTATTGATGGTTACAGTGTGCCTGTCTGACAGGCTGAAAAACCATATTCAGACGCTGTCTGTTTCAGTTTTGCTTTTTGATTGTACCGCTGATTTTAAATGAAATGGGTCTGACCTTTGGAAAGTGGGTTTCTCTGCTGCCGCTTTATGATTGTGTCAACAGTGTTTTGATAAACCACGGCCTGGCTATAAACGCAGGCTATTTGGCTGCTGCAGCTGTATTGCTCGCAGGCGGTATTTTGACCCTTCGAAAATCTGCGTCAAAGTGAAAATAAGATTTAGGGAGAATCTTGCGCATGTGATGCGTTTTTGAAAATGTCCCAGAAAGTTCAATATAAGACAGCCAGACACGGACGACAGAATATACGGTATAAGGGTATACAACTGCACCATCTACGATAGATTTGTGCCTATTGAGATTTTTTTTGGTAATCTGACCTAAAACCTGACATATTCACAAGTCGTTCCTCTCAAAAAAAGCCTGCACCAGTTTATCGGATTTTGCAAATATACTGTGTATGGTTACTTTTGCGGACTGCGAAAAGGAATTGGAATGCAGAAATTCACATAAAACTAACCAGAATGAGAAATATACCCGGACAAATCCTCCCACATGGTAATCGTTTTAGGTCAAAACGAGAAAAAAATACGCCAAAAAAGCATAAAACCATCATATCAGCAGGTCAGCCTGGAACATTTTATCTTACGATCACTTAAGACATTATCATTTATGAAGCGCAAACTAAGATTTAGGGAGAATCTTGCGCATTGACACCTTCGCTGCATTGGATTAAACTATAACAGATGCCGGATGTCCTCAGCTTCCGGCATCTGCTGCAAGTCTCCTTGTCTAAGACAAAAGAAGCTTGCCGGGAGCTACGCTCCGCTTTCAATCAAATTGCAAAAGGGAGATTATACGGTGAAAAAGAATTTCAAGATGGGAATGATTGCAGGGATTTTGGTCGGCGTCCTTGTAACAGCAGGAATCGGCAGTGCTGCATTTTTTGCAACAGACGGATTTACAAATCTGACCAGAGAGAAAAATCGGTTGGATTTGATGACGATAAACAAAAGCATACGTGAATTAGAGACGATGATTGATGAGAACTATCTCAATAAAAAAAAGATAATCAGAAGCTAGAGCAATACATCTATAAGGGCCTTTTCGCAGGTTTGGGAGATCCCTATTCTGAATATTACACTGCATCTGAATACAAGTCTCTAAAGACGGAGACCACAGGCAGTTATTGTGGTATCGGGGTCAGAATTGTTCAAGATAACCAGACGCTGGAGACCAGCGTAGTGGAATTGTTTAAAAATAGCCCGGCAGTAAAGGCTGGTATGAAGGAACAGGATATTATTAAAGGGGTGGATGGCGTAGATGTTACGACGATGGACCTGGACAGTATTGTAAACGACCATATTATCGGTAAAGAAGGCACAAAGGTAAAAAATAAAAATCTACAGACCTACGACGAAAGACACGCTGACGCTGGAGATCACCAGGCGCCAAGTGGAAGCTGAATACATAAAATCAGAAATGCTAGAGAATAAAACTGGCTATATCAGCGTCTCCTCCTTTGCGGTTGCAACGACGAAGCAGTTTACAACTGCGGTGGAGAATCTGAAGAAAGAGGGAGCGAAAAGCCTGATTATTGATTTGCGCAATAATCCAGGCGGCGTTCTCAACAGCGCCGTCGATATGCTTGCAAGCATTTTGCCGGACGGAAAATTGGTTTATACAAAAAGACAAGAATGGCAAAGGGGAAGAATACTATTCAAAAGACGGTCAAATTCGTTATAAGAGTAATGACGGTTACAGGGATAAAGCCTATCCAAAAAGGATAGCGGTCAGTTGAACCTTCCTATGGTAGTGCTGATAAACCAAAATTCTGCCAGCGCTTCAGAAGTATTTGCGCAATCCATGAAGGATTATAAGTGGGCGACCATCATCGGAACCAAGAGTTTCGGAAAGGGCATTGTTCAGAACTTGATTCCGCGGGCGGACGGTTCCGCAGTCAAGTTAACGGTATCCAGCTATTTTACGAAAAATGGCAATGTCATCCAGGATAAAGGTGTTACACCAGATATTGAAATAAAGCAAAGTGGAAAGTGGAAGCGATCTACCCTGCTTCCCCCTCATGATGAGGATCGGCAACTACAGCGTGCCATAAAAAGAACTGAAAGATAAATAAGTGGGACCGCTCCTATTAACAGATTCATAATCCGTTAATAAGTAGCGCCTGAAAGCAAGCAAAAGATAGGCTTTTAGGGGAGATTTTGCCGTTCAGAGGCAAAATCTCCTCTTTGCTTACAAAGGCCGTCCCAACGCAACCGTGATTTTATGTTAATGCGGACAACCCGTTCTTCTATTCTTTGACCAATTGGCGGCGATCCAGAGCGTCGTTGACTGCCCTCTTAATCACCTGACTGGATATGGTAGCACTGCTCACCGCATCAACGTCATAAGTATTGTTATTTATCATCGTTTTAACGATTTTTTTCGGCTTTCTGCCCCAGTCCATTGTCGTGTTCAATAAGCGTGATATTTTGGATTTGGTGGTCTTTGACAGTGACTGTAACTGCGGCCTTTACTAAGGTTGTCTGTTCTTCGCCGCAGTAGGTACCGTCCGCTATTTGCGTCATATCGACAGCAGTAAATTGTAAATGATCGATTTCATTTTTCTGTTTTATGAACAGAAATGCGAAAAAAAAAACAGGAGCACCACAATAACGATACTAATATATTTAAGTACTTTTTTTTTCTTTATCATCTGTGTTATCCTCGTTGTTCGTTGCCATTGATATATGCCAGCAAAGGCTTCAGCGCCTCTTTTGACGTATGGTCAAAGGAAAGGCGGAGAATCTGGTAAGTTTGGGGATTCTTTGTCTTCAGCATTTTGCAGAACATTTTCATCATCAATTTGTGCTTAAAGGCCATCTTTTCGTAACATAGACCGCTGTGAAGAAAAAAAAGATTTAACCTGAGCAGCTTTCTGCTTCGGTAAAGTTTTTTTCCATGGCTTCTTTGGTTTCCGGTGCATCAGCAGGCATGGCGCCTGTAGCATAGACGACCACTTTTTTTGTTCTTCAATTCTGGCAGTTTAGATTTCAACCAATCGATGCCGTTGATGGAACCGGCATAGATACCGCCTCCGTAAATAACTGCCTCATAATCAGACCAGTTTATTGTATTTCGGTTTTTCATAGTTTAGCAGGTCGCAGTTCAGTTCTTCGCTAAGCCACTTAGCATATTTTTCTGCAAATCCGGTATTACTTTTTTATAAATTACCAATGTCTTTTCCATGTGTTTCCCCTTTCAATTGTGCAAGAAATGTATTGTAAGCCATATCCAGCTGATTCTGAATATCCTCTCCTTCGACGTCTATGTTGGTTGACGCTGCCATGGCTGAGATTCCCATAACGTAAATAATCATATGCAGATGAAGGGGCTTTAGCCTGTTCTATGCTGATGCCCAGTGATTCAGCAATGAAAATGCCGACCTGTTGACTGCTTTCTTTTCGGTAAAGATCATCAAGGGTGTAAACGTCAGGCTGCTGCCGTAAGAAATAAAGCTGAAACAAATTGGGCTCGTCTTTTGCAAATTTCAAGTAGGACCGCCCCGTACTGCGAAAATAGTCCTTCTTATTGATGCGGGCAGCGACGTATTCCCTGATAAATTTAGCAGTTCGGGCAACCAGTTCTTGTTTTACTCCCTCCATGTTGGCACAATAGCTGTAAATGGGCTGTACAGAGCAATTCAGCTTTGCGGCGATATTTTTTACCAATAAGTTTTCAAGGCCTTCCTTTCGAACAATCTCAAAGGCAGTCTCAATAATCATCTCTTTTTTGTAATCTTCTGTTTTGGCATGACTCACTCCTATATAATCGTTTTATATAAATAGTTTATATAAAACGATTATATACTAAACTAAAAAATTGTCAAGGAAGTTTTGCACAGGTGTGGATGAATATGTGGATAGAATTTAGACGTATATGCATAATACTTTTCTCTCAAGTTCTTGCACCATAGGTAGTACTAAAGTATGCTTTTGCTGGACAGCTATTTACAATGATTCTAGTAAATATTAAAGTGAGACTACAGTAACAAATAGCCAAGTACAGGGTATTAGAGGATAAGGAAAGGAGATTTTTAAATCATGTTAAAAATTTTTTGTTGGCATCGTACTGCTATGTTTTTCTTTTTGGCGATTATCTGCAGTTTTTAGTGCCGCTTGCAGGCGCAGTCGTCATAGCTCGTCAGTTAATTCAGATGCGGAGATTGGACGATAGCTTTAACACTGCAATTGTAGGCGCAGTTGTATTTGCAGCCTATGAGGTAATCAGCATGGTGCTTTATCTATTGCCGATTTATGAGACGGGTAACTTCAGCAGTTATTTATATACAGGAAAAAAATTATAATTAGTTCTCTTCTGCTGCTAGCTCTTTATGTTGCATTTCATAGAGGGTATAGCCGGAAGGTCTTTGGCATCTTTGGCATTATCTGTATGAACGTGGGTACCGCGGCAGTCGTCTTAGTGACACCTGTTTTCAATCTGGGATATGACGAGATTACCAAAGCCATGGCGGTATTAGTTTACGCCTTTATTTTTGGTTATATCGGGTCTGATATGAGGATGATGCATCTATCAGAAGCATAATATGCCTTTTCTTTCATAAGTTAAAATAAAAAACAAGGGAATGCTCAAGTGCGAGGCATTCCCTTTGTTTTTGTTTGTGTTAGCATAATTTATAAAACGGGGTATTGCCGTACTGATAGAGGATAATCTTGAAAACGAGAAGACAAAGGAACAGATTCGCGATAAGTTGTAGCGCTGTTTTGATCTGAATCAAAATAAGCAGAATGCTTTTTTCCTCCAAGAGCAGTTTTCCCTTAAAGTTTTACACATCTGTGGATAGAGATGTGGATAAAAAATTCTGCAGGTGCAGGCTTCTTATGAATCTGCTTCTACAGTCGGGAACTTCCCCTAATAGTACCGGCTCCGCAGATCATTCGTGCCTTGCCTATACGGCGCAGCTCCCTTTTTATAGACTGGCGTTTTTCTGGCATCCCGAATCCAGGTATAGCTGAGGGGCCTTTTCCCGAAGAAATCCGCTTTTACCGACACACCATCATCATGGAGCCGGATAACTCGCAGTTGCTTCCCATTTTATGGCGAGCCAGCCCACCAGCTACGCCACGATGCTGACCACAGACCCCGGGCTGCTCCGAGCGATGAAATCTGAGTTTCAGTCCTGCCTCGCCCTGTGCAGACCTACATTGTTAACTTTCTTATTCTGCCATTCTCTGGAGGAGGCTCCCCCTTAAAGTGAGTAAGTTTGCAACAGAATATATACTTTTTGTCATTTAAAATGACGCTAAAATGTCATTGTCAATTGTGGATATGCCCTTGAATTTTGTTTAAAAGATGAAGTATTCTATAAGCCAAGAATATTACAGTTTGGAATTTGTCATTATAAATGACAAATATGTGTCATTGCAATTTAAATTAGATGCATGTATAAATGTGAAGGATTGAGTGTGAGTAATGTTATTCAAGAGAAAAATTTTAGTGGTTGAAGACAATGAGATCAATCGGGCGACGCTGTGCGTCATCCTGTCTTCTCAATATACGGTTTTGGAGGCAGAAAATGGGGAGCAGGCCCTGTCGCTGCTGGAGAAATACAGAGAGGGAATCTCTCTCTGATCTTGTTGGATATTGTTATGCCGGTTATGGATGGCTACACCTTTCTGAAACATCTGAAAGCAGATAACAGGCTGAATTCAATCCCGGTCATAGTCACAACTTCCAACAACAGTGAGGCAGATGAGGTGACCGCGCTTTCCAACGGGGCCACAGACTTCATTACCAAGCCCTACCGCGCCCAGGTCATTTTACACCGGGCAGCCGGCATCATCCGCCTGCGGGGGAGACTTCCACCCTCATCCATCAGATCCAGTATGACCGGGTCACCGGGGTGTACAGTAAGGAATATTTCTGCCAGCAGGTCCGAGAAATCTTATTTCGAAATCCGGATGTGAAATATGATGTCCTTTGTTCAGACATTGAGGACTTTAAACTGATCAACGACACCTTTGGCATGGCTGCAGGGGATCGTCTGCTGCGGCAGGTGGCGGCGCTCTGTACTCAGCGGCTGGGGGACCGCGGGATCTGTGGCCGCTTGAACGCGGACCAGTTCGCTTGTCTCCTGGAGCATCGCGAGGACTATGCGGATGAGATGTTCACCCAGTACGACAGCAAGATCAACAGCGGCTTCGGCGATTTGAATGTGATCATGAAATACGGCATCTACACGGTGGAGGACCGGGAGGTTTCCGTTGAGCAGATGTGTGACCGGGCGCTGCTGGCGGCGCATAGCATCAAGGGAAAGTATGGCAAGCACTTTGCCCTCTACGACGATAGCTGCGGGGCACCCTGCTGCGCCGGCAGGCCATCACGGACGGTATGGAAACGGCCCCTGGCCAAGGGGCAGTTTGAGGTCTACCTGCAGCCAAAGTACCAGATCCGGGATGGCCGGTTGGCGGGGGCCGAGGCACTGGTGCGCTGGAACCACCCGGAATGGGGTCTGCAGCCACCTGGGGAGTTTATCCCCCTCTTTGAGCGCAACGGCTTTATCACGAAGCTGGACCAATATGTCTGGGAGCGGGTCTGCGCTCTGCTCCAGGAATGGGACCGAAAGGGCTATCCCAGCATCAACATATCTGTCAACGTCTCCCGCTTGGATATCTACAACACGGATTTAGCGGACGTCCTGACGAGTCTCGTTCGGCGGTACGGTCTTTCCCCCCCGACCGCCTGCACCTGGAAATCACGGAGAGCGCATACACGGATACCTCAAGGCAGCTCATCGAGACCCTGGGCACTCTGCGCAGGCTGGGTTTCGTCATCGAAATGGATGATTTTGGAAGCGGTTACTCTTCGCTGAATATGCTTGCGGAAATGCCCATCGATGTGTTGAAGCTGGATATGAAGTTTATTCAAACAGAGATTACGAGACCCACCGGCCAGGGCATCCTGCGCTTTATCGTGGACCTGGCCCGTTGGATGAAATTGAGAGTGGTGGCGGAGGGTGTAGAGACCCGGGAACAGTTGGAGCGGCTTCAAAACGACGGGTGTGATTACGCTCAGGGCTATTATTTTGCAAAGCCTATGCCTGTGGAGAGTTTTTGTTTCGGTATTGACAGTGCAGGACCCTCCCGCAGATATGGAAAACAGCCGATCTGATGACTCTGCGGACCGCATTGACAGGGCTCTGCTGGTGGTCGATGAGGACGAGGAATATCGTGCTCAGGTGCATCGGAGCTTCTCAGACTGTTTTTAAGGTACTGGAGGCGGCCAGTTATGAAGAGGCAGTTAAAATCCTAGGAAGCCATCCGTATCAGATGTCGGCCGTGATTCTCAGTTTGACACTCCAAGGTGGTGCTGATATCCTGACTGCGATTCAAAAGGGCGGGGCGCCTGGGTGACACCATGTGTCGCCACGGGACCTCTGGACATGGAACTGGGAGCGCAGCGCCATGGAGCTGGGCGCCGACGACTATGCGGCTAAGCCCCACAGTCAGGAGTCGCTGCGCAGGCGGGTCCTGCGGGTGATGAGTTTCCACACTCTTCAAGAACGGATACGGTCTCAGCAAGATGAGGCCTGCAGAGACTCCATGACCGGCCTGCTTAACCGCCAGGGGCTGTATACCATAGCCGAATCACTGCGGCATGCGTCTTTTTCCGCTGTTTATCTGTTTGAACTAGACGACTTGAAAAAGTTCAACGAGAAGTACGGCTATGTGGAGGGAGATCATTTGATCTTCCACTTCGCCTCCCTTCTACGTGCCCACACCCGGATGGATGATGTGCTGGTCCGGCTGGGCGGAGATGAATTTCTGGTTGTGATGTGCCACATGAGCTCCATGGAAGATGTCAATAAGAAAAAAACGGCTATTCTCCGGGCTTATCATGAGAGCCGTTACGCGGAACCAGATTTGGTGGCCTGCTTTGCCGGCACAGCGTTCTGGAATGCAGAGGAACCATTGGATGAAATCATACGCCGGGCTCGCGAGGTCATGTATGCTGCAAAGGCCGGCGGTAAGGACGAGTGCCTTATACGGAAAGGGGTGAGCATGTGATGAGTAAATATACAAATTTAGAAGTAATATACGTCTCTCCGTCCAGCAAGCTGCTGCGCGGAAAGGACGGCAGTACCGGCAACCGGGTAGTACTTAAGACCGGAGGCCAGGAGCCCATGACGCAGGAGCAAACAGCCCGGCTGCGACGAGAATATCAGATCATGCAGAGGATAGACAGCCCTCATGTGGTAAAGGCTTTTTGGCGAGGTCACGCTGGACGGCGCTACTATCTGGTGGAGGAATTCTGTCCGGGATTACGCTGAGCAGGCTGCTGAAACAGGGCGCCCTGGATATGCCGGATTTCTACCGGATCGCGGAACAGCTGGTAATGGGCCTGCGGGACATCCACAAGGCTGGCGTCATCCACAAAGATGTGAACCCATCCAATATCATGTACGACGCAGAGTCCGGCCGGGTGGCGCTGCTGGACTTCGGTATCTCTTCCATGTTTATGCATGAACAGATGTCGGGGACCAGACTTGAAAATATTGAGGGGACCCTTCGCTACATCGCCCCGGAACAGACCGGACGGATGAATACGGAGCTGGATTTATCGCGCAGATTTTTATTCCTTGGGCATAACCTTGTATCAAATGCTGACGGGGCGTCATCCATTTGATGCGGAGACCCCCACAGAGCTGGTTTTTCTCATATTGCGAAGACGCCGCCGGATCTTCGCGTGATTTTGCCCAATGTGCCGCCTATGCTTGCAGCCGTCGTAGACAAGCTCCTGGCCAAGATGGCAAAAGACCGCTATTTAAGCAGTGAAGGCCTTCTTTATGATCTGACGCGTTGCCAAAGGGAAAAAGGAATTTGTCCTTGGCGAAAAGGATTTCAGCCGGCGCTTTGAATTCACCCACCAGCTGTATGGGCGGGAAGATGAAATTGCCCAACTGATGAGTGACTTCAAAGAAGTGGCGTCCGGTTCCAAGATTCTTGTCTCTGTCAGCGGTTATTCCGGCATTGGCAAGACCTCGCTGGTCAATCAGCTTCAGGAGGAAAGCTCATCGGACCAGCGGTATGTTTCTGCAAGGGGAAGTTTGACCAGTATCACGCCAACGTACCCTTACTTTGCCTTTTTCGAGGCCATCAAGCAATTTTGCAGCATGATCTTTATGGAGCCGGAGGAAAGTATCGGTAAGTGGAAGCAGACACTGTCAGAACACTTGGGCGACGACGCGGCTTTGCTGACCGGTAAGGTGGCGGAGCTGGCCCTGCTGACCGGGCGCTCAGCCAACCCCTGAGGACATGGGGCCTCTGGAGGAGCGGACCAGGTTCAAATCCGTATTGGAACAGCTCCTGTCCCTGCTGGCTG
>VOFF01000962.1_pt1 | contig 24001 bp, 21 predicted proteins | sample 5384061 | NCBI WGS metagenome assembly VOFF01 (sample SAMN12384725, study PRJNA508395) | human gut metagenome | isolation source: healthy gut E | host: Homo sapiens
AATACATTTCCCGGACCAGCGCGGGAGTGACCGCGGCCTGCCGGGCCAGCAGCGTTTCATAACACCGTTCGATGCGGCGGCGGATGAGGAGCAGTTTCTCGTTGAGTTCCGAAGCGGCGGCGCTCCGTCCCGCCGCGAGCCCCGTGCGGACGTCCCACAAGGCCGGATCGACGTATGCGCGGACGGCCAGTTGCGCCCGCTCGCCGTTGATCGTGATGCGCGCCATGACCGGCACGTCGCCGTTGCGGCGCGGCGCGGTGCGCTTGATGTAGAAAAAGTACCCTGAATGTGTTTCTCATGTTTTCATGACCTTAATCGGTGCGACAATCGCCCGAAGGTAACGATAAAGTAACTTCCGAATGGCGTATCATTGCGACCAATCGACTTATTTCCCGGCGATTGACCTCTTCTGTCCGGTAACTATCTGTCACCGCAACCGTCGTGCCGCAATCGCGCCGGACCGCAAATTCTCCGTTCGGGGGCCAATCGGTTGCGGCCCGCAACCGGAAATTTATTCCGATATGGCGCATGTGGTTGATTATAAGATATATGACCGGAAAAGATCGGGCGGATCGCTTTTTATTTTAAAAACATTATTAAAATTAACGCTTATGGTAAGAAAAACTTGTACTATCGTTAATTGCCGTGCTGGGCGGGGAATGCTCCTTGCGATGGCCCAGAGTCGGCGCTCTCCGGTACGGTAGTAGACCAGGCGGGCAGTCCCGTCGTCGGAGCGACCGTGATGGTCGAAGGCTCCACCGTCGGCACGACGACCGGAGCGGGCGGCAGGTTCACCCTGGCGGTTCCCGCCGACGGCACGTTGCAGGTTTCGTTTATCGGGTATCAGACGCAGTCGGTTCCCGTGAACGGCCGGACCTCGGTTGAAATCAGACTTTCCGAAGATACGAAGGCCATCGACGAGGTGCTCGTCGTCGCTTACGGCACGGCCAAGAAGGAGTCCTTCACCGGATCGGCCGCCGTCATCAAGTCGGAGAATCTCGAGAAGCGCGTGGTATCCAACGTCTCGAAGGCTCTCGACGGACAGGTGGCCGGCGTGCAGACCACGTCGGGCAGCGGCCAGCCCGGATCGGAGGCTACCGTGGCCATTCGCGGTTTCGGTTCGATCAGCGCCAGCTCTTCGCCGCTCTACGTCGTGGACGGTATCGCCTATTCGGGTTCGATCAGCGCCATCAACCCCGATGACATCGAGTCGATCACCGTGCTCAAGGACGCTTCGGCCGGTGCGTTGTACGGTGCACGCGGAGCCAACGGCGTCATCGTCATCAACACCAAGCGCGGCCGTGAAGGCAACGTGGAGGTGAACTTCAAGGCCACGCTCGGCGTTTCGTCGCGCGCCATTCCCGACTACGATCTGGTCAATCAGCGCGAATTCGTCGAGCTGAACTGGCAGTCGCTCTACAATACGGCCTATTTCACCTCGGGCTATACCGACGCTGCGGCCCGCGCCTACGCGTCGTCGCGTCTGAGCGGTACGCTGGGCGCCAACTACAACCCCTTCAAGAATTACAGTTGGGACAATCTGGTGGATCCCGCGACGGGCAAGGTACGCGCCGATGCGAAATCGGCCTGGGACGAGAGCTGGATCGACAATGTGACCGAGGACGCCGCTTTCCGGCAGGAATACCAGGCCTCGGTGTCGGGCGGCAACAACGTTCACCGCGGCAGCATGTCGTTGAGCTACCTCGATGAGGACGGTGTGCTCAAAACCACCAATTTCCAGCGTTATACGGGCCGTGTGAGCTACGATACGACGCCCAAGCACTGGTTCAAGGGCGGTATGAACGCCAACTTCGCCCACGCGAAGTCCAACACGAACCGTTATACGGGCTCCTCGAACAGCAATGTCTTCTATACGGCGCAGCTCATGGCTCCGATCTATCCCGTTTACATGAAGGACGAGAACGGCAACAACCTGCTCGACGCCAACGGCAAAAAGCAGTTCGACTACGGCGAAACCCGTCCGCAGGACAACAACAGCAACGCCATCGCCGGTTTTTACGACGACCCGACCACGAATACGACCGAGAGCCTCTCGGCCCGCACCTACCTCACGTTCGGCATCGACGACGAACGCGCCGGCGCTCTTCAGGGGCTGAAAGGCACGGTCAATTTCGGCGTGGATTACAGTATTTCGAACAACATGCAGTATTTCAACCGTGAACACGGCAACCAGGCGTCGAACGGCGGTCTGATCTACAAGTACAACTACCGTTACATGACCTACACGTTTAACCAGTTGATAACTTACGACCGGACCTTCGCGGACCGGCACGAGGTGAACGCGCTGCTGGGTCACGAGTTCTACAGTTACGAGCAGAACTATCTCGAGGCCAGCCGTTCGGGACTGGTGGAAGGGATCTACGAGGTGGTCGGTTCCACGATTAACTCGGCCTCGTCGCTCACCAAGGACCACCGCATCGAGTCCTACTTCGCACGTCTGAACTACGGTTTTGACCACAAATACTACATCGACGCCAGTTGGCGAACCGACGGTTCGTCGCGTTTCGCCCCCGACACGCGCTGGGGCCACTTCTGGTCGGTCGGCGCTTCGTGGCGTATTTCGCAGGAGAAGTTCATGCGGGACCTCTCGTGGCTGGACAACCTGACGCTGAAGGCCTCCTACGGCGTGCAGGGTAACGAGGGCATCCTCGATTCGTCGGGCTACGACAATTTCTACGGCTGGCAGGGCTACTACGACATCAACTCGACGGGGACCGACTACGGTTTCTCCGTGGCGCAGCTCGAGAACGCCGGCCTGACGTGGGAAAAGAACTCCAATGTGAACGTGGGCATCGAGGCTTCGCTGTTCGGCAACCGGCTCAATGCCAGCATCGAGTATTACAACCGCAAAACCACGGACATGATTCTGGAGCGTCCGATGGCCTTCTCGTCCGGTTTCGAGTCCTATCTGGACAATATCGGCGAGATGCGTAACTCGGGTTGGGAGATCACGCTGAACGGCATGCTCATCAAGCGTCCCGACATGCGCTGGGACGTGACCGTCATGGCCTCGACGCAGAGCAACAAGGTGCTCAAACTGACGCCCGAAACGCCCGAGATCATCGACGGCTCGACGATTATCCGTGAGGGGCTGCCGATCTATACCTATTACATGTCCAAATTCGCGGGCGTCGATCCCGCGACCGGTGCGGCGCTTTACTACGCCTATAAGGACGTGACCGACGAGACGACGGGCGAGACCCGCCGCGAGGAGTACATCACTTCCGATACGAGCGAGGCTTCGTCGAGCCGTTATACCTGCGGCAGCCGTATTCCGGACCTGTTCGGCAGCATCGGTTCCACGTTCCAGTGGAAAGGACTCGATTTCTCGATCCTGACGACCTACTCGATCGGCGGCAAGGTCAACGAGGCGATCTACTCCTCGACGATGAATCCGTTCTATTACGGACAGACGTTCCACAAGCACCTGACGCGCGCCTGGAAACAGCCGGGCGACATCACCGACGTTCCGCGTGTGGAGGTCGGCACGAGCAGCATTTCGTCGGACCGCTTCCTCGTGGATGCGTCGTACTTCTCGATCAAGAACATCACGATCGGATACACGATTCCTGAGAAGGCCGCCAATTATATCGGCATGAAGAGCGTGCGCGTCTATTGCTCGATGGACAATCTGGCGCTCTTCACCCACCTGAAGGGCATGAATCCGACCTATACGCTGACCGGTTCGACCGGATTCGTTTACACGCCTTCGCGCAGCTTGAAACTCGTGGGGGGCCTGGACATTAAATTCTAATTAAAACCGGAGACAAAGACTATGAAAAAAATACTTTTATTGAGCATCGTCGCATCGTTCGCGCTCTCCTGCTCGAAAGATGCGCTCGAAAACCTTCCCCGGCGATAAGGTTCCCTCCGATGTCGTTTACGGCAGCGTCGAGAACGCCCGGTCCGCACTGACCGGTGCGCTGGCCGGACTGGGACAGGGCGGCTGGCAGGGCAACTACAATTCGGGTATCGGGTTCGGACTTACGGAGACCTACCTGACCGGTGACGCTTTGGCCGAGGACTACGTGCTGTCCGGCTCGGGAAGCGGCTGGATGTGGCAGACCTACTCCTACAACGTGAAAAGCTGGTTCGACGACCCGCGTCTGCAATGCTCCACGACGTGGAACTGCTACTATACGACCATCAATTCGTGCAACAACCTGATCGGTTCGGCCGAACTTCTGGAGACCTCCGCCGAGGGTAAGAACATCCTCGGACAGGCCTACGTGCTGCGGGCCTTCTGCTACCACATGCTGGCCCAGGTGTATGCCCGCGCATACTACTATTATCCCGATGACCTCTGCGTACCCCTCTATCTGGAGCCTACGACCTCCGAGACGAAGGGTGCGGCCCGTTCGACGAACAAACAGGTTTACGAGGAGGTCATCTATCCCGATCTGACGACCGGAGTCGGCCTGCTCGAAGAGGCTGCCGCAGCCGGAATCGCGCGCAGCTCGAAGACCGAAATCGACTACTACGTGGCCAACGGTATCAAGGCCCGCGTCGCGCTGACGATGCACAAGTGGTCGGATGCCTACAAGGCCGCCGAAGAAGCCCCTGAAGGGGTATGCCGGCAGCGAGGCGCTCGACGCTTCGCAGATCACGGGCGGCATGAACGACATCACGGCCCTGCCGAGTGTCATAGTGGGGCGAGGTCAAGACGACGGACAATTACGGCATGTATCTTTCGTTCCAGGCCCAGATGGACGCCGGACACGACGGCTATGCCAAGACGGCCCGCCGCTGCTGCACTTCGTGGCTTTGGAACCGCATGAATGCGACCGACGCCCGCCGCGCCTGGTGGCTGGGAACCTTCGACAACGCCGACTTCGCGGACTCGGGCGAAGCGATCCGCTATTGCCAGGTGAAGTTCAAGTTCAAGGGCGATTCGTGGCTCGGCGACTATATCTACATGCGTGCCGAGGAGATGCTGCTGACCGCTGCCGAGGCCTATTGCCAGGAGGGCAACGACCCGCAGGCCCGCATCTATCTCCAGAAGCTCATGGCCAAACGCGATGCGTCCTACACCGGCGCGGAGAAATCCGGCAATGCGATCAACGGGCTGACTCCGGGCAGCGACGGCGCTTCGATGACCGGTTCGCTGCTAGAGGAGATCCTCATCCAGCGTCGTCTGGAACTTTGGGGAGAATACGGCCGCATCTTCGATATCAAGCGTCTGGGCCAGGGCTTCAAGCGGGTGGCCGTCGAGAGCGCGGACAATCCCCAATTCGATCCCGCTTCGCTCATTGCGGATCACGACACGCAATCGCCCGGCTCGTTCGCATGGATCCTGCTGTTGCCGCAGAAGGAGCTGGACGGCAACCCCAACATCGTGCAGAATCCGATCGGCGATACGGCCGATTAGGGTGAAACGGACTAACTTGTAAAAATTGGAATTGAATATGAAAAAGATAATCGAATCGCTTTTCGCGTTGGGCATGTTGTTCGCCACGGTCGGCTGCGATCAGGACCAGATCGTTGCGAAGTTCGACACCTCGGGAGAGGATGCCGGCACCGCCTACTTTGTCAAGAACGCCGTCTCCGAGAACTTCGAAGCCTCGGCGACCGGTACGCAGACCATCAATCTCGACCTTTTCCGGCAGGACGCCGCGGGCGGCTGACGGTGGGGCTTACGGCCGAGATGGACGAGGCGGCCGCGAAGTTCTTCCGGATTCCCGAGAGTGTGACCTTCGCCGACGGCGACTATCGGGTGATCGTTCCGGTTTCGGTCCTCGACGTGGAGAAGTTTGACAAGGGCGTGACCTACGCCGTCTCGATTTCCGTGAATAACGCCGGGACGGAAAATGAGAGTTCGGCGTCGATCGGCTCCAAGTACGCTTCGGTCACGCTTTCCGCCTCCCTGACGCTCAACTGGGTTCCGTGCTACGTGCTGAAGGATTTCTCGAAACTGCTCTCGACCGATCTGACCGATGCGGACTATGTGGTGGGCCCCGACGGCAAGCCGATGCTCCAGGGCGGCGTATATACTTACACGTTCTGGTGGGAAGGCGAGGACGATACCGTCATGCTCGAACGGGCCGAGGGAACCAACGTGTTCCGCCTCACGAATTGGGGCGGCGGCGTGAACATCCTCTTTACGATCAACGCCGACAAGACGATTTCGCTCACGTCGCAGTATGTCGGAGAGGACTATTCCGACGGAACCAAGGTGCTCGTTTCGGATCTTCCTTCTACCGGCGTCGGAACGGACGTCTGTACGTGGGACGGCGATAGGACGTTCACCTTCCCGCTGGTTTACCTTCTGGAGGACGGCCGTTGGTTCGGCGAAACCTGCGTCGAGACCTTCGTGCTGAACGACGGTTCGGCTTCTCTCGAGTAGCATCGTCTCCGGTGCGCTTTCCGGACGGCTCCTCTACGGGGCCGTCCTTTTTGTTTCGGATCCGCCGGAGAAAAAACGCATAATTTTTTTCGGAGGCCTTGCAGATTCGGAATTTTTGCTTACCTTTGCACCACGATAATACGGATCACTCCGTGAGATCGGGATGGTGCCATAGCTCAGTTGGTAGAGCAAAGGACTGAAAATCCTTGTGTCGCCGGTTCGATTCCCGCTGGTACCACTTGAAAATCAACGGCTTGTAGAAATGCAGGCCGTTTTTTATGGTCAAAAATGGCTGAAATGCAGAAGAAAACAGGGAAATGTTTTCTCCAATGTTTTAACCGTAATGACTACAGTAGATGTAGTAACAACAAAAATAGTTAGCAATGAAATAGAAGTTTAACAAGACATATTAGAAAAAGAAGTGTTTGCTTCTTACTTGATGAGTTCTGAAAAAATCGCCAATTTAGAAGAATATATCCATCAAATGTAAGTAGGTAAATGCTCATGCCATAAGGTGTGGGCTTTCCTTGTTTGTATGGATATAGGTGTTTGGCGATACCTTCAGAATAACAAATCAAGGTTAGGCTTGCACCTTTCTTTTTTGTGGTATGGCTGCAAAAAAGACAACATGGATAAGGATTATTTCATATTTCAAGAGGATGGCTTATTTGGAGCTAAGAACCAAAGAGGGGAAGTTGTCATTCAACCTCAATATATGGAAATGCAGCCATTTAACTGTGGACTGTCATTAGTCAGAAACCACCAATATCAGTATGCTTACATTGATATTAACAACAAGCAAATAACTCATTTTGGCAAATATTCTTGGTGTGACCCTCAATTTACTTGTGGTTATGCCCGTGTGATGGAATATCACTATTTAGAAGAAAAGAATCAATGGGGTATTATTGATACATTAGGAAACATAATTGTTCCACTGAAATATGATAAAATATGGGCAATAAAGGAAGAATATCTTTTTTCTCTTAGGGCTTTTCTTGGTGATAAAGAAGAAAGAATAAACCTTTATCAATTAGGCAATAAAGTCATTTTTGATGGTTTAACCTATATTTGTACTTATTCAGTAGAGGCATTTAAGGAGTTAGTACATTGCAAGAAACTATTTGTCAAAAGCTCAACCTAATACAAGACAATTGCATTTTACTTACGGAGCTAATATAGGTTTTGTCTCTTTAAAAGGGATGCCAAAAGAACCCGTAATCTCCATTGTTGCCAATAGTAGTGGCAAGATATTTCCTTTGCTAATGGAAAAAGCAGATATAGGCAAAGCTACATTATTCCCTGCCAAGGCAGGCTCCTAAAAGAACTATTTCAAAAGTAGCATCTCACAAAACATCCTTTTGGGACTATGAAGCCTGAAAAAATGAATGATGCAGATGATTGGAGTGACCCTTATGGAGATGAACAAGCCTACTATGGTGGATGGAGCAGAGAAGATGTTGAAAGTGGATTGGCAGATGCTTTTGAAGGTGATGAAAGTAATTATTGGAATATTGATTAAATAAAAACAGACATGAGCAAAAGAATATTCATTTTAATTATGGGTGCATTGATATTGTTTTCTTGCGTACCATCTAAAAATAAAGATACATCTGAAATAGAGACAAAATTGGGAACAATAGTCAATCAGAAATGGTCTGAGTATAAATATAGATCACATTTTAAGAAAGGACATTCAAGGGATAATAATACTGAAATGTATTCAAGATTAGTCAAAGATGAAAATGGTGAATATTATACTTTTTACAAATGACATATATGTTCGCAATGATTCTGTGATATGGCAGGGATACAATAAACCATTTGATTATGAAGACTTTCTAAAATTTGATAGTTTGTTATTGGAATGCAGCCCCAAAAATGTTATAGGAGATTTCACTCCTGAAGAAAAATACATGAAGCGCTCTTATTATTTTAATAACTTATATGTTGAAATACAGAAATCTTTGCATAATTATCACATATTTTTCTATTCTAATAGCTTTTAATAATGAGTGATAAATTGGAATTTCCACTAACGTTTGGTTTGCAAAAGACAAGCTTACCACTGATAGTAACATCAGGCAGATTAAAGAACTTGTGTTTTCTTATAGACACAGGTTCTACCCATAACACCCTTTTTGACTTCGTGTATGAACACTTCAAAGATGAGTTTAAGTTGCTTGACAGTACTTGTAGGACAATGGGAATTGAGGGGCATTACAAGGAAACTCCTGTTATAGAAGCTACATTTAACTTTGAGGGAACAGACTACACTTCTACTTTTTCTGTTCTTGATGCTACTGATGCTATAATGCAAGTACAAGAAGAAACAGGAGTGCAGATTCACGGTGTATTAGGCTCTCAATTTCTTATGGAGAATAAGTGGATTGTTGATTTTGACAAACTAATTGTGACACATGACAGAGAAAAATGAAATCTTCATCCAAATTAAAGGCATTGGTTTTACATTCCTTCTTGACAAGAGAATTGAACATAACCTTGTCAGTCCTGCATTATTGTCTTTTTTTCAGTCTTGGAAAGAGGTGGATGCATTCACTTCCTGAGAATAATATTAGGGAAGTGAATACTAATGATAATGCTTTCCCATTTCTTCCTGTCTATATGAATTCCATTAGTACTAATGATGTATTCCATTATGTAGGGAGGGAAACGGGAAGATGCAAGGATAACAAGTTGAGAGAATGCAGAGTATTCAGGTTTGGATTTGAGAATGAAGGATGTCCTTTCTCTTTTCCTTTCCTTCTTGACAAAAGTTTAGATGAGCCAGCTATATTAGGCAGAGAATCATTGAACCATATAATAAAAGTAATGATGAAACATAAAACAGAAACTTAGCACTTTATAAGTGTTATTATATGTTGTAACAGACAAATTTAATATTAATTTGAAAACACTCTTTGTTTTCTCCACTGCATTAGCCATAGTGGTCAAGGATACAGTTATATTATTGATATGCAATAAGATAAATGTATATCTGTTTATTACTGAAAATCCTTGTGTCCCCGGTTCGATTCCTGGTGGTACCACTTGAAAATCAACGGCTTGCAGAAATGCAGGCCGTTTTTTGTTTTCCGAGTCGGTCTTTTCCTTTATAATTTGTGTCATGATGGAGACGGGTCAGGATGAAGTGCGGCGGGAGGCTCCCGCCCTGTGCACGCGGAGGTTGCTGTTGCGCGCCTTCGCCGAAAGCGACGCCGGGGCGCTGTACGCCTGCTGCCGGAATCCGCTTCTGGGGACAATGCGGGCTGGAAGCCGCACTCTTCCCCCCGGGGAGTCGCGCCGGGTGCTGGAGGAGGTCTTCCTCCGCCGGCCGACGACGTGGGCCGTGACGGACGGCGGGACGGGGGCGGCTCGTCGGGGCGGTCGGGTTGCTGCCCGACCCGAAGCGCGAATGCCCCGGCGTGGCGATGCTCGGTTATTGGCTCGACGAGGCGTGCTGGGGCCGGGGGCTGATGACCGAAGCGGCGCGGGCGGTCGTCGGCTACGGATTCTCGCAGGCTCGGGCTGGAGATGGTCACGGCGACCTGCTATCCGCATAACGAACGGTCGCGGCGGGTGCTCGAACGGCTCGGGTTCCGTTTCGAGGGGTGATCCACCGCGCCGTGCAGGACCATCGGGGCGTGGTTTCGGACCTCTGTTCGTTTTACCTTCCGCGCGACATCCGGCGGAACGAATAGTCGCGGAGATGCTTTTCAACCGTCACATAGCGGCCGGGGAATTCGGCCCCCTGGCCGGATTCTTCCGCCGGGAGGGGTGTCGGCTCTGCGTCCGTGCGGGCGATGCCTTCGCCGTGCAGGGGGAGCGGAACCGTCGTTGCGGACTGGTCGAGGTGGGGGCTTTCCGCTATCTTCACGAGACGGCCGAGGGAGACCGGCACGTCGTCGGCTTCGCCTTCGCCGGGGAGTTCGTCGGGGATTATATTTCGATGCGCAACGCCGCTCCGGCCCTCGTCCGGATCGAGGCGATGTGCGACAGCCGTGTGCTGGCGGTCGGGAACGACCGGCTCGAGGCCTTCTACCGCACCGATGCCGCCTGCGAGCGGCTGGGCCGCCGTGTGGCCGAGCGCCTGCTCCTCGAGGTTTACGAACGCCTGCTCCAGCGTTATGCCGCGACGCCGCAGGAGCGTTACGAGGCGCTGCTCGCGCGCTGCCCCGGACTGTTGGACCTCGTGCCGTTGCAGGAACTGGCCTCCTTTCTGGGCGTGCGGCCCGAGACGCTGAGCCGTATCCGGCGCCGGATCCGATGATTTCTTGATTCGGATCAAGCCGCATGCCGGCGTGCGGAGCTATCTTTGCGGCGATGAAACGGGCTATTGTGATCGGCGCGACCTCGGGAATCGGGCGCAGCCTCGCGGAGCGGCTGGCGTCCGCGGGATATACGGTGGGTTTGGTCGGCCGCCGGGAGAATCTGTTGGATGAGATCGCGGCGGGGAATCCCGCGGCATTCCGCCGTGCGGCGGCCGATCTGACGCGCACGGCGGAGGCGGTAGCCGCGCTGGAGCGCCTCGCCGCGGAGCTGGGCGGCATGGATCTGTGCATCGTCTGCGCCGGTACGGGGGAGCTGAATCCCGCACTGGCCTATGCGCTCGAGGAGCCTGCGATCCGCACGAACGTCGCAGGATGGACCGCGTCGGTCGATTGGGCCTGCGGATTCTTCGAGCGGCAGGGTGCCGGACATCTGGTCTGCGTCACGTCGGTCGGAGGGCTGCGCGGCAGCGGCGCCGCCCCGGCTTACAGCGCTTCGAAAGCCTACCAGATCAACTATGCCGAGGGGCTTCGGCAGCGTTTCGCCCGGTTGCGGATTCCGGTCCGCGTCACCGACGTCCGGCCCGGTCTCACGGCGACGGCGATGGCCCGGGGCGAAGGCCTTTTCTGGGTGATGCCCGTCGAACGGGTCGTCGGACAGATTCTGCGGGCGATCCGCCGCCGGAAGGCCGTGGCGGTCGTCACGCGCCGCTGGCGGCTCGTCGCATGGATTCTGCGGCGGCTTCCCGATCGGATTTATCTCAACGTGCGATAGGTATGAATGGCTGGTTTGTGGCTGCGGGGACGCTTCTGGCCGCGGCTTCGTTCGTCCATACGGTTTCGGGCAGCCGCTTCTACGCGCAGGCCCGGCCTTGCCGGGAATCCGGCGGCGGGGCTTACGGCGCATGGCTCCTGGGCCGCTGCGGTTTTCAGCTCGTTACGACGGACCTCGTGCTGGGGGCGGCGGCATTTCTGTCGCTGGGGTTCGGGGCGCTTCCGCGCTCGCTGCCGCTGGAACTCTTTCTGACGGCCGTTTACGGCGGCTGGAGCGTGGCATGGCCCGCGGCGCTGCGGTGCGAACGGGCTTCGGCCCGGTATTGGCGGAGGCTGTGCCATTGGGTGCTTTTCTGCACGGTCGCTGCGCTGGCCGGAATCGGTGCGGCGCACTGACCTGTTGCGGAAGCCGCGATTTTGCGTATCTTTGCCCCATACAACCAAACACTCTTGTACCGATGTACGACGTCGAATTTTTTGCCGAATCCCTCTGCCGCCGACCTGGATGCGCTGACCGACCTTTGGGAGACGTCGGTGCGCGCCACGCACGACTTTCTCGCTCCGGACGAGATCTGTTTCTACCGCTCGCTGGTGCGGGGCGGGGCGTTGTCTGCGGTGCGGCTCTGGGTCGTCCGCCGTCCCGGCGGCGGTTTCGCCGCCTTCGCGGGCGTTGCGGACGGGATGCTCGAGATGCTTTTTCGTCGCGCCCGACCTGCGGGGCCGGGGGCTGGGGCGGTGTCTCGTGGAACATGCCGTCGCCCGCTGCGGCGTGCGGCGTGTCGATGTCAATGAGGAGAATACGCAGGCCGCGGGCTTCTATGCGCGGCTCGGATTCCGCGTCGTGTCGCGCGATCCGCTCGATGCGTCGGGACGGCCGCATCCGATTCTCCACCTCGCTTTGTGAATGTGCGGCGGTTCTTCGGCCTCCGGATGGCCGGTGCGGGCGGACGGGCCGGTCGAAACGACGGACACCTCCGGAGAGGTGTCCGTCGTGCGTGTTCCGTCCGTTCCGGAATCACTCCATGTAGCCCGTCACGGTCACGGGGTCGTCGGCCACCGCGGCCGTGACCTCCGTCGTCTCGCCGCGTGCGTTCGCATAGCGGAACGATGTAGGTGCGGTTCTTCTTCAGCAGGAACCGCAGGGCGTCGTTCATGTCCTGCAACGGTCCGGCCGTGCGTCCGCCGCCCATCTGCTCCGTACCGCAGAAGACATCGACGTTGGCCGCCACGCGGTCGCCCGAAGCGGCAGCGTGGCGCGGGTCGCGGAACATGCGGAACGTGACGGTCGTATGCGTGCCCTCTTCGGCCGCCGTGCCGGCGAAGGAGGCGTAGGCGTCGCGGTAGCGTTGCGTGACGTCCGTGGCGTGGACTTCGCGCGAGGTTTCGTTCCACACCATCGGGAACCAGTCGCCCGTCGGGGCGAACGATACGGCATAGACGGCGTGCTGCCGGTCGCCCGGCGTGGCCTGTCCCGCGTCGGCGAGGAACCAGGCGCGGTCGAGCGCCGCGGGCTGGTAGAACTCCGTGAAGTGCCACTCGCCGTCGATCCACACCTCCGTCCAACTGTGGTTGCCGCGGTCGTCGTGCCAGGCCGCCGTGCCGGCGAAACGGGCCGGGATGCCCACGGCGCGGAGCGCATCGACGAGCAGCACCGAAAGTCCCGTGCAGGAGGCCATGCCCTGACGCATCGACTCCGCGGGGCTTTGGTTGGTCTTCTCGCGCAGCGTGTTGTACTCCACGCCCACGACTCCGGGCAGGATGCGGTTCACCGTGTCGAGTGCGGCGCGCAGGTCGCGGCAGCCGGCCACGCGGGGCGCGAAGCGTTCGTAGAGATCGCGCCGCCAGCCGTCGCGCACCTCGTCCACCACGGCGTAAGGCAGCACCTCGTTCCGGAAGACCGAGTCGGGCAGCGCCTTCGTCCACGGGAACTCCTCCCGGGCGCGGCAGGCGTATGCGACGTTCTCGCGCAGCAGGTCGAGATGCATCGTGTCGCGGTCGCCGCAAGGCATCCGGGCGATGAGCCAGGCCATCGCGGCGCGTTCGCCGCGGGGGGTCGAAGCGAGAAGCTGCCGGAGCGAATCGGCGCGGGGCGTCGTGGCCAGCGCGGCGTCGAGCCGCCGCTGTTCGTCGTCCGGGATTCCGGCATCGCTGCAAGCGATGCCGGCGATGCAGAGCATCGTCAGAAGCAGTTTTTTCATGGTATCGTGTCGTTTTTTCAGGCGAGTCGCCGCAGGATTTCGCGTATCGTTTCCTCGTCGGTTCCGACCGAGGCGTATTCGGGGATTCCGGCGATGCCTCCCATCGAGACCGCGCCGTTGCGGAAGCGCATCCGGCTTTCGACCGTGCACCGTGCGCTGAAGTGTACGGCATCGACTCCCGCGGCGGCGATCTTCAGGACGTTCGCGGGCCTTACGCCGCTGCCGGCCATCACCTCGATCCGCTCTGCGGCCGCCGCGACCAGCGTGCGGATCGTCTCCAGCCCCTCCGGAGCCGTGTTGCGGCCGCCCGATGTGAGCACCCGGCGGCATCCGGTCCGGACGAGCGCCTCGAGCGCCTCGGTGCAGTCGCGCGTCATGTCGAAGGCGCGGTGGAAGGTCACCTCCATTCCGCCGGCCTCCGCGACCAGACGGGCCGTGCGCTCCTCGTCCACCCGTCCGTCCGGGGTCAGCAGTCCCGCGACGACGCAGTCCGCACCGCATTCGCGGGCGAAGCGGACCTCCTCGAGCATCTGGCGGAACTCTTCGTCCGTGTAGAGGAAATCCCCGCCGCGGGGGCGGATCATCACGCTCAGCCGCAGGTTCGGGACGCGCCGCGCCAGCCGGATCGCCGCGGCGGAGGGAGTCGTGCCGCCCTCGTAGGGCGAGGCGCAGAGTTCGGCGCGCGTCACTCCGGCCCGGGCTGCGGTCCGGCAGGCTTCGGGCGAGAAGGCGCAGAGTTCGGTTTCGATCATCTTCGGTCCGTTTTGCAGGCCCGGCACCGGCCGGGCGTAGCGAAGATAGCGATTTTCGCCCGAACCGCCAAAGAAATCGGCGCCGGTCCGCAAACGGAACCGTCCGTCCTGCGAAGGACGGGCGGGGGTGTCAGCGCAGCAGTACCGTGACGGACATCGGGCCGTGCGCGCCGAAGACGAGCGCCTGCTCGATGTCGGCCGTTTTCGACAGGCCAGCGGGCCGGGGATGAAATACGAGTAGGAGTAACCGCCCGACCGCCGGTAGACAGGACAGGTATTCATGCAGGCGCCGCAGCGCAAACATTTGAGCATGTTGCGGTGCGCCTCGTTGCGCAGCGATTCGGTGCGGCCGTTGTCGACGATGACCACATGAATCTGCTTGCCCGGCTCCGGACGTCGGTACAGCGACGTATAGGCCGTCACGGGCTGCCCCGTGGCCGAACGCGCCAGCAGACGGGTGAAGACCGCCAGCGAACGGTAGTCGGGGACGACCTTCTCCAACCCCATGATCGCGATATGCAGATCGGGAAACGACGTCCCCAGATCGGCGTTGCCCTCGTTGGTGCAGACTGCGAAGGCCCCCTCCGAGGCCACGGCGAAATTGACGCCCGTCATGGCGACATCGGCCGTGAGGAACTTGCCGCGCAAATGTTTGCGCGCCTCGTGCGTCAGGTAGGTGGGATCGCTGTCGCCCCGCGCCGTGCCGAGTTCCCGTTCGAAGAGTTCGCCCACCTCCTCGCGCCGCACATGGATCGCCGGCAGCACGATATGGCTGGGCGGACGGTGCATCAGCTGCATGATCCGTTCGCCCAGGTCGCTCTCCACGGCATCGATCCCCTGTCCGGCCAGGAAGGGCGCGAGGCCGCACTCCTCGGAGAGCATCGACTTGCTCTTGATGAGCGTCCGCCCGCCGTGCCGGCGCAGGATGTCGAGCACGATCCGGTTCATCTCGCGGGCGTCGGAAGCCCAGTGGACGACCATTCCGTTGGCCGTCGCATTGCGTTCGAACTCTTCGAGATAGCGTCCCAGATGCGACAGCGTGTGCAGCTTGATCTCGGAAGCCGCCTGCCGCAGCGCCTCCCATTCGGGAACGGCGTGCGCCATGCGGTCGCGCTTCTCGCGCACGTGGAAGAGCGCGCGGTCGTGCCACGCGGCACGCTCCCTGTCGGCGAGGAATTTCGCCGCGGCCTTCGCATGTGTACTCATTGTCGTGCAGTCAGGATTTCAACGATATGCAGGGTCTTTATCGGCAGCCGTTCGCGGTCGATGACGCCCTGCATGTGCATCAGACACGAACTGTCGGCCCCCGTGATATACTCGGCGCCCGTAGACATGTGGTCGCGGACCTTGTCGCGCCCCATGCAGACCGAGACCTCCTTCTCCTCCACGGCGAACATGCCGCCGAAACCGCAGCACTCATCCACGCGCGCAGGCTCGAAAACCTCGACCCCTTCGACCAGCGCCAGCAGGTCGCGCAGCTTGGAACGATAGGGAATGTTCAGCTCGCTGGGCGTACTCAGCCCCATCAGCCGCACGCCGTGACACGAGTTATGGATACTCACCTTGTGGTGGAACGAGGCGTCGAGCCGTTCGGGACGCACCACGTCGTGCACGAACTCGCAGATTTCGTAGATGCGCGACGCCAGACACGGCCCGCCGTCGGTGTGCGGCACCAGGCGGGGATACCCTTCGCGCACGAAACTCACGCAGCTGGCCGACGGCCCCACCACATAGTCGTACCCCGCGAAGAGCTCCTTTCTCGACGTTGTCGGGAAGGATCAGGCTTTGCTGGAACTGGCTGTACGAGAACTCGCGGCGCAGGTACGTACCCTTGCGTTTCTTGTCCTCCTCCTTGTTCTCGGCCTTCTTCTCCATCGAGATGATCAGTTCGTTGTCCTCGTTGATATGGACCTTGAAGTCCTGTTTGGTCATACCCGGGGCGGCCACTTCCACCTTGAAGTCGTCCTCCGTCTCGAGGATATTGACGGCCGGAGCCGTCGCGTTCGATTTATCGACCCATTCGTTGCCGAAAAAGTCGTTGAAAATACTCGGTAACCAATTCTGATTTCTTCTGACTGGCATCATAATTTTGTCCTCCTTATTGTTTTTTGGTTCAACATTCTTTTTTTTTGACCCCGCCCCCTTGCGGAGCGGCTTCGTTCTCAATAAGGTCAAATCCCGTGCCAGGGCGGAAAACGGCATGAAATGTCGCCGATTGTCATGAAATGTCACGAATTGTCACCCGTTCGGAAATTTTGTCGTGTCCGGATGACGCCCCGCGACAATTTCGTATCTTTGCCGTCATGAACGAGCAGTTGTTGTTCCGCCGGGCCGCGGCGGCGGACATTCCCCGCATCATGCGGATCATCGCCCGGGCGCAGGCGCAGATGCGGGCGGCCGGCAGCCAGCAATGGCAGGACGGTTATCCCGCCGAATCGGATATCGCCCGGGACATCGGGCGGGGGGACGGATACGTGTTGTCGCTTCCGGCGGCGGATCCGGCCGCCGGATCCGCCGGGAGTGCGCTGCCGGATCGGGATTCCCTTCCGGACATGCTGCCGGGCGGTTCCGCGGCAGGGGAGGCGGTCGCCTACGGTGCCGCGGTGTTCGACGGCGAACCGGCCTATGCCGGAATCGAAGGGCGCTGGCTCACCGACGGCGCATACGTCGTGCTGCACCGTCTGGCGGTGGCCGGCGGGATGCAGGGCCGGGGGCTGGCGACGGCGTTTCTGCGGCGTGTGGGCGAACTGGCGCGGCGGCGCGGGGTGTGCGCTTTCCGTGTGGACACCAATTTCGACAACCTCCGCATGCTGCGTCTGCTGGAGAAGGAGGGCTTCCGTTTCTGCGGAACGGTCCGTTATGCCGGCGGCGAGCGGCTGGCCTTCGAGAAACGGCTCTGACCGGACGGAATCCGCCCTGCCGCCCGTCACTGGACGGCGGAGAACCGGATGCGTTCGCTGTAATCCCCCGATGTCACCAGATCGGGGTAGATGAAACTCTTTCGGACGGTTAGCGTGCCGTGCGTCAGCTCCTCGACGGCCCAGTAGCAGGAACGGAGGTTTTCGGCCGCGATGTAGAGCACGTTGTAATTCGGCCCGACGTATTCCCACAGGAAGAACGTCTCGCTGCGCTCCTCGCTTCCGTCTCCGTGCGTCCGCAGCAGTTCCGTGCGGCCATTCCCGATCGGGCGGAACGTCCATGTCTCCTTTATCGTTCCCGGGCCGTCCGGGTGTTCCGTCTCCCAGCCGTGCGCCGTGAGCGCGAGAATCGCCTCCCCGGGGTCGGGACCGTAGGTTCCGCTCTTCTCGAAACAGCCCGTCAGCAGCACGGCAGCGCCGAGCAGGAGGCGGAGGCGTATCGGGAGCGTTTTCATCGTCGGTCGTGTCTCAGAGCAGGGTGACGGGCGGTTTCGGCGTGCGAAGTTGCGCGAAAGGGCCGCCGCGAAAGGCGTTTCGAAGGTGCGCGCACCGACCGGACACCCCTTTACGCAGGCACAGCAGCGGATGCAGCGGGCCGCGTCGGTGGAGTTCGTCGCCGCGGGCGATGGCTCCGGTGGGGCAGACCGCCGCGCAGCGGCCGCAGTGCGTGCAGCGGTCCGCGCTGCCTGCGGGCAGCAGGACGACGGGGTGTTTCTTCTGGCGCCGCCGGTAGGCGAGAACGAAACGGATGAAACGCAGCAGCGGGACGAGCGGCGTGCCGGGGGCCTTGAGCCGTGCGGCATCGACCGGCAGGGGTCCCTGCCCGGCGAGTTTGCGCCGGACGGCCCGGCCGAACGCCTCCGCTGCGGCGAGGTCCTGCCCGTCGGGGCGGCCTGCCGCGATGGGCGTGCGCTCCGTGCTGTACGAATGCTCCCCGACGAAGGCCGCCGCGGCCACCGGAACGAATCCCCGGGCGCGCACGAAATCCGCCAGGCTCCGCCGCGGCCTTTTCGAAGGCCCGGTTGCCGTAAACGGCGATCACCACCGCAGGCGTGCCTTCGCCCCGGATACCCTCCATGCGTTCGAGCGCCGTGCGGGGGATGCGGCCGCCGTAAACCGGTGCGGCGAATACGGCCACGGTATCCGCAGACAGCGTTTCGGGGCGCGGTGCGGCGTGCGTCAGGTCGAGGGCGCGTACGGGTATGGGACCGTTCTCCGGCGTCGCGGCGACGCGGTTCGCTTCCGCGGCATGGTTCGCCGGGTCCGTCGAGCCGCTGCTGTCGGCCGTCGCCGTGCTGTCGGCCGTCGCCGCAAAGGGAGCCGCGATTCCCCGCGCCACGGCTGTGGCCGTTTTTCCGCGAGGTGCCTGTCGGCGAGAAAAAGAGGGTGCAGATGCGTTCGGGTTGCATATCCGTTCGGTGTGTGCAGGCAAAGGTAGGAAAAATTCGTATATTTGTCCGTAATGTAAATATCGAAATACGGATGAAAACGAAAATGCTGGCCTGCGCGGCGCTGCTGTTGGCGGCGTGCGGAGGCACCCGGAACCCGGAGGCGGAGAAGACCGCCGAAACCCGTACCGAAGTGCGGTACGGCGAAGAGATCGCGCTCGTGCAGGTGCCGCCGAAGGGCGGCCTGACGATCGACGAAGCGCTGCGGAACCGCCGTTCGTGGCGCGAGTACAATCCCGGCGCGCTGTCGCTCGAGGAGCTCTCGGGTATCGTATGGGCCGCCGCGGGCGAGAACAGGCCGGAGGAGGGGCGTCTGACGGCTCCTTCGGCGCTGGCGCTCTACCCGGTCCGCCTCTACGTCTTCTTCGCCGAGGGGGTCTATCGTTACGATGCGGAGGCGCACAGGCTCGTGCGCGTGCTGGAGGGCGATCGCCGCAGACTCTCCGGGGCGCAGCCCTTCGTCTATTCGGCGCCGCTGAATCTGGTCTATGTCGCCGACCGGGCGGTTTACGAGGGGCGGAGTATCCCGGCCGAACAGGTCCGCTACCTCTGCGGGCAGGATGCCGCGGGGTGTGCCGAGAACGTGAACCTCTATGCGGCCGGGCACGGGCTGCGTTCGATCACGCGCGGCAGCGCGCCCGCCGGGGAGCTGCTCGAAGCCCTCGGGCTCGATCCGGAACGCTACTTCCTGGCGCTGGCGCAGACCGTCGGACGGTAGGGCGTTCGCCGGAAACAGGGAAAGGCCCGCCGGACGTAAAGCCGGCGGGCCTTCGCGGTTCACGGAGCCGTTATCCGAGGATGCCCTCTTCGGCGAACCAGCGCCAGAGCGGTGCGGCCATCAACGCCTGCCGGATGCGGTCGGTGCGGAGCAGCTCCAGCACCTCGTCGCGGGAGAGGAGATGCACGCGGATATCCTCCGTCGGGTCGGGCCGCTGCGCGCCGAGCCGTTCGACGCCCGTGGCGAGGAAGCAGTGCGTCAGGTTGTTCTGCGTGGCGGGATTGGCGCAGAGGGTCGTCAGCAGCCGCCACTGGCCGCCGCCGTAGCCGGTCTCTTCGAGCAGTTCGCGCTGCGCCGCGGCGAGCATCGTTTCGTCCGAGGGTTCCGCCACGCCGGCCGGGATTTCGTAGGAGGTCTCGCCCAGCCCGTGACGGTACTGGTCGATCATCACGAAGCGTCCCTCGCGGTCGATGGCCGTGATATTGACCCAGTCGGGGTATTCGAACACGTAGTAGTCGGGGATCGTGCGCCCGTCGGGCAGCGAGATCGTTTCGTGGCGCACGGTGAACCACGGCTTGCGGGCGAGGTATTCGCTCCGCACGACCCGCCATTTGCGGTTTTTCGGATTTTCCATCGCTGTTGTCGTTCGTTCGGAGCAAAAATAGCGAAAAATCGTTATCTTTGTTTCGCAATCGGATACTCCGCCGTACCGACGACCGCCGTTTCCGGCGGTGTCTGCCGGTCGGGGCCGTCGGGACCCGGGAAGGGGACGGCCGGAATGCGGGAAGTGGGCGGTTGTCATTTGTTTTCCAAAACGAACCGGAATTTTTATGGAATCCCCTGCAATGCCCCGGGAAGAACGGGCGCGGATCGTCGCCCTGATGAACCGGGAGGTCGTACCCGCCATCGGGTGCACCGAACCGATCGCCGTGGCGCTCTGTACGGCGCGCGCCGCCGAGACGCTGGGCGTGCGGCCCGAGCGGATCGACGTGCGGCTGAGTGCCAATATCCTGAAAAACGCGATGGGCGTGGGCATTCCCGGCACGGGGATGATCGGCCTACCGATCGCCGTGGCGCTCGGAGCGCTCGTGGGCCGTTCGGAGTACCGGCTCGAGGTGTTGCGCGACGTGACGCCCGAGGCCGTGGAACAGGGGCGGCGCTATATCGACGAGCGGCGTATCGCGATCGCGCTGAAGGAGGCGATCGGCGAAAAACTCTATATCGAGGTCGAGGTCGCGGCGGCGGGCCATTCGGCTGTGGCGGTCATAGCCGGAGGCCATACGCGTTTCGTCAGCGTGACCCGCGACGGCGAGACGCTGCTCGACCGCCGCACGCCGTCCGCGGACGCCGCGGGCGAGGAGGAAGTTCCGCTGACGTTCCGCCGGGTCTGGGATTTTGCCATGACCGCGCCGGCGGACGAACTGCGCTTCATTCTCGAGACGAGCCGCGTGAACAAGGCCGCCGCCGAGCGTTCGCTCGCGGGCGAGTTCGGTCATTGCGTGGGACGGACGCTCCGCTGCGACCGCGAACGCCGCGTGATGGGCGACAGCATCTTCACCCGCGTCCTCTCCTACACCTCGGCGGCGTGCGACGCCCGCATGGCCGGGGCCATGATTCCGGTGATGAGCAACTCCGGCAGCGGCAACCAGGGCATCGCCGCGACGCTGCCCGTGGCGGTCTATGCCGAGGAGACGCACGCTTCGGAGGAGCGGATGATCCGCGCGCTGACGCTGAGCCACCTGACGGCGATCTATATCAACAGAGCCTCGGACGGCTGTCGGCCCTCTGCGGCTGCGTGGCCGCCGCGACGGGGTCGAGCTGCGGCATCGACCTACCTGATGGGCGGCGGATACGCCGAGGCGGCCGCCGCGGTGAAGAACATGATCGCCAACCTGACGGGGATGATCTGCGACGGTGCGAAGCCCAGTTGTGCGATGAAGCTCACGAGCGGCGTCTCGACGGCCCTGCTGTCGGCGATGATGGCCATGGACGGCCACTGCGTCACGCCGGTCGAGGGATCATCGAGGAGGACGTGGACAAGTGCATCCGCAATCTGACGGCCATCGGCCGCGACGGCATGAATGAAACCGACCGGCTCGTGCTGGGAATAATGACGCATAAATCGTGAAAGGAAACCGTTTTTCATCGAAGCTCGCTTCGGCATTGTGTGTGCTGACTGCGGGCGCCGCGGCCCGCAGACCGCGCCGGAGGAAATCGCCGACTGCCCCTGAACGGGCCGCCGGCGTCTATCATTCGTACGAATACCGTCCCGCGGAGGCCGAGCCCGTTCCGGAGGGATACGTACCGTTCTATATCAGCCATTACGGCCGCCACGGCAGCCGCTACCACTCCTCCGAAGCGCATTACACGGCGCCGCTCGTCCCGCTGCGCGAGGCTGCGGCGGCGGGGACGCTGACGGCGGCGGGCCGTGCCGTCCTGGCGAAGGGCGAGGCGCTGGCCGCCGATGCCGCAGGGCGCTACGGCGACCTCTCGCCGCGCGGCGTGCGCGAACACCGCGGCATCGCCGAACGGATGTATGCGGCCTATCCCGAGGTATTCTCGACGGCGGACGGCCGCGAATGCCGGGTGGAGAGCCGTTCGACGCTCGTGCCGCGCTGCATGCTCAGCATGGCCGCCTTCAACGAGCGGCTCAAGGAGCTCGATCCCCGGATCCGCATGGTCCGTACGGCGAGCGCCCGCGACCTGAGCTATCTGGCCAACGGGGAGCGGGACAAAGATATGGACAAGGCGGCGCGCGAGGTGGCGGACAGCGCCAAGCGGGCCTGGCTGCATCCCGAGCGGCTTCTTTCGGCGCTCTTTACGGACGAAGCCCCGCAGGTCGCCGATCCGCAGCGGTTCATGTGGGACCTCTTCATGCTGACCTCCATCGCGCAGGACATCGACCGTCCCGAGTGGGCGTTCTACGATATTTTCACGCCCGGGGAGCTCTATGCGCTCTGGGAGAGTCTGAACGCCTACTGTTACCTGACGATGGGGCCTTCGCTGCGTTTCGGCGATCCGGTCGTGGCCTCGGCCCGGCCGCTGCTCCGCGATTTCGAGGAGACGGCCCGGCGGGTGATCGACGGGAAGGAGCCGCTGGCGGCCTCGCTACGTTTCGGGCACGACGTCTATCTGACACCCCTCGCCGCCCTGTTGCAGGTGGAGGGCGCCTCGGCGCGGGTGGGCTCCGTGGACGAGGTGCGCTCCTGCTGGAGCATCGAGAAGGTTTCGCCGATGGCGGGCAACGTGCAGTTCGTCTTCTTCCGCAATGCCGCGGGCGATGTCCGGGTGCGGGTGCTTTACAACGAGCGCGACGCCCGGCTGCCGCTCGACGGCGGTCCCTATTACGAGTGGGAGGCGCTGAAACGCTATTGCGAGCGGCTGTACGAGTGATTTGACGGTGCGAGCCCCGTGCGTTCCGATACGACCGGCCCCTGCGGCACATTCGGCTGCCGCGGGGGCCGGCCGTTTCTTTGCATCGCCGGACCCCGGGACCCGGCTTTTCATCCCGGAGGGCGACCCGCCCGGCTTTGCGCCTCTGCGGCGGCTGTCCTGTGTTCATGACGGCGCTCGCCGCGTCTGTCGGGGAGGGCCCGGCGCCGGGTTTGTGCTTTTTCCGAAGTCCGTCCCCGTGTGCGCAGGGAGGATGCGTTCGTCGGAATTGCCGTATTTGGCCGGGGGTGTGTCTCTCTGTCGGCGGGGCTGTGCCGCGGTTCGGGATGTCGTCGGGGCGGAGAGAAGCGCATGCGTGCCGGAGTTCCCGGACGGCGCGCGTGCTATTGTTGGAAGATCGTCCGGACGATGATGCCCGTGGCGCCCTGGTGGCGCGTGGTGTAGTCCTTGGCGATGCGGCTGGTGCGCTGGAGGAACTCCTCGTTGTCGCGCAGGGGGACGAACCAGGCGTTCAGTTCTTCGTAGTTGCCGACGGAGCGGGCCGCGCCGAGCGACACCATGTCGCGCGCCTCCTTGAATTTGCCGTAATTGGGGCCGAAGGCAATCGGCAGGCCGAAGGTCGCTGCTTCGAGCGTATTGTGGATGCCGACGCCGAACCCGCCGCCCACATAGCTCCATGTCGCATAGCCGTAGACCGAGGCGAGCAGGCCCACGGTGTCGAGGATCATCACCTGCTTCGGCCCGAACGCCGTGTGGGGCGTGCATTGCGTGTAACGCAGCGCCCCGCCCCGCGTCTCGGCGATCAGCCGCGCGATGCGGCCCTCGTCCATTTCGTGGGGGGCGATGACGAACTTGATTTCGGGATTGTCGTTCGCAAGGCGGATGAGCAGCTCCTCGTCCGGGCCCCATGTCGAACCGGCCACGAAGAGGCGTGCGTCGCCCTTGAAGCGGTCGATGAGGTCGATGCGTCTGGCGGCCCGGGCGATTTCGGCCACACGGTCGAAACGGGTGTCTCCGGCCACCAGCACGTTGTCGAATCCCAGCGTCGCCAGCAGTTTTTTCGACTCCTCGTTCTGCACGAACAGGACGTCGAACGATTCGAGCGCCTGCCGCCACATGCCGCCGTAGGGACGGAAAAAGACCGAATTGCGGCGGAAGATGGCCGAAA
>VOFF01000023.1_pt1 | contig 24000 bp, 25 predicted proteins | sample 5384061 | NCBI WGS metagenome assembly VOFF01 (sample SAMN12384725, study PRJNA508395) | human gut metagenome | isolation source: healthy gut E | host: Homo sapiens
TATACCGAACCATACCGCTTCAAACACAGCCGGAAACAGAACTACTCCCCATGCACATTCGCGTATAGTGCGGCCTTTTGAAATTTTTGCCACAAATACGGCAAACAAAAGCTGTCCAAGCAGCATACCATAACTGATAAAACACTGCCCATCCTGCTGCCCAATCATCAGAGGCAGTATTCGCATAATCATTGTAATGTATATAGTTTCTAATAAAATTACCAATTCCGTTTAAAGTAACCGATAGTATTGGAAACATTCAAATTCATATAAGCCAATACAGAAATAACAACCAGCAATATAAAGACCAATATTGAAGAAAGATTCGACAACCACTTTACCCCCGTTTAAGGCCCGAATTGACCGACCAAGTAGCCACCAGACCAACAATAAGCATTAATAAATAAGGATTGACATTTGTCATGAAGACATAATCGATACCACTTTTAAGCTGTGATACACCTAAACCCAACGATGTAGTAAGGCCCGGCTACAATACCCAGTGCCATCAAAACATCAATCAAGTTCTTAAACCACTCTTGGGTGCGTCCGGGGAAAATGGAACTAAGTTTAAGCGCACGCCCTTTATTATAGTATAAATAGCCGATAATGATACTGAGCAAACCATATAAAGCCCAAACATTAAACGTCCAATCATATAATGTTAACGAATAGGCTATTTCCTCAGGCGTTCCAGATACGTTTCCAACATAAGGATTATTAAACAAATGGTACAACGGCTCCTGACTATAGAAAATCAGACCAATGCCCATCCCTGCCATGACCAAACACGAGAACCAAGAAAAATTACTATATTCTGGTTTGGCCTCTCCCCACCCAACCGAATGTTTCCATATCGAGAAAAAAATCAGGAAAAGTAATACCAGGATACAAAAGACCGTAGAATACCCTACAAACTCACGGGTATATACGCAGATATCATGAAATATCTCAGAAAATAAGTTCTTATCAAAGTCAAGGAGTAATAGAGTGACAAGGATTGCCGACAAAATCGCAAAAGCAATGATCGACCTGCTTTCCTTCTTGAGCAACAAAGTGAATTTATGCATTTTAAAATAAAGTTTAATTATTGTACTCTGATTACTTAAAATTTAAAATCCACTCCCACGACAAATCTCGGATTGTCTTTTAGGAAGTCATTACCCCACAGATAAAAAAATTGTATCCCCCATGCGTATAGTAGAATCCGGCAGCCCCATCGGCATCCTGATTGAACTTCCACGAATAAAGTGTACCAAGCATCGGGGTCAAGCTATCACCATTACGCAACTTGCAAGTATGACCTACATAAAGCCATTGGTCTATCGTATTCTTCACATTGCTTCCACTATTCACGCCCCACCATGTATTAGCGCACCAGAACCACGAGCCGTCACGGCTGATGTTACCGTTAAGATAGAGCGCAGAAGTGAGATAACCAAAACTCAAAGTTATGGCTTAAATTAAACGATGGAGTAAACTGTGCACCAACATTGAACCATTTACTCAGTGACACACCATAACGGGCCAGGAATCCCATATAATTTGAACCTACTCCTGTATAGATATCCGTACCCAAAGCTACGGAATTTCCAATGCCGTATTGGAATGTGGTATAAGTCTCTTGTGTATTGATACCAGGACGTAGTTTCAGTGAAGTGTATCCATAGAGTTTCCCATCACCGGCCGTACTGGCAAAGTAGGGAATTTGCGCTTGCGTAGTTCCACATGGCAAACGCCAAGAGAAGAAGTAATAAAAATCTTTTCATTTACTTGAATGTATAATTAATAATTTAAGTTTATCTATTTTATGAGGTGATGTGGAATGAGGAATACCATCAGGAGGCGGACCGCACGCGTCAGTCTGAAATTTCCTTTTAGCGACTTCCACCCTGCTGTCAGACACTTCCTCCGTATTTCAGCATAATGGTCGCGCATAAATTCTTTCTGTTCGTCCCGAAAGGTAACAGCCTTAAACGACAACAACCAGTAAGTATGATTAAAGATGCACCATTGATATAAGCATTTATCAAGGCTGATTTTCCTTTTATCTCTTCCTGCAGCCATGTTTCATAGCTACGCACAATGGTGAGCGTATCACGTAATGAGCGCAACGAGAACTGTGACATGATAGAGCCTGATGAGCGCAAAAAGATAGCGATAGGAAATGAATGAAGAAATGTAAAAGCTATTGGCTAAGCTGAATACGCGAGGAAGAAATTCTTGGTCCTCGTAGAGGATGCCGGGATAAAAACGAAGATGATTCATTTGAAGGAAAGCCCGTCTGTAAACATAGCGAACGGCAGCACCCGTATGAAGTGAGAATAAAATGCTTTTGTCACAGACAATTTGGTTAGATGAGAAACGACAATGTTCGTTCCAAATGGCTGATTCCACTTCAGACACTCTATTCGCTTCACTGACTTTGAGTATGCTAAAACCTATCACATCCGCCTTACTTCTCTCTATGCATTCAATGACCTTCCCTATACTTTCCTCAGTCACAGTATCGTCGCTGTCCACAAACCATACATATTCACCTTGGGCTATCTTCAACCCCGCATTGCGGGCACAGCTCAATCCTTGATTTTTTTGATTGATAATATGCAGATTGGCATGCTTGTTTGTAAATTCACCCACTATACGCATAGAATCATCGGGTCTACCGTCGTTTATCACAATCACCTCAAAAAAGGTTCTCGTCGTACTGCTGACGATATATACTTTGCAATGTATCCCGTATGTATTTCTCTACTTTATAGACAGGGGGATGATGATGGAGAGTTGCATATAGACACTTGATGTTTTTTTTAAAAATGCAATTATAACAAACAGATAAAATAATTGGGTAAAAGAAAAAGCTGGTATAGAACTTAATGAGTTGAACACCAATATACCTAATAAGAAAAAAAGCAATCGAATTTCGCAGTATTTCTTAATGTAATACCCCACTTGTATAATGAAAACAATAATAGCTGTAATTCCCAACATGCCGAAGTCTATCATGATGGGAATCCATAAACTTTCCGCACCACACATCTCCTTATACTTATCGGCTACATATTCAAATGTATAGCTGATACCGTTTCCCAAGAAAGGAGACTGCATCATGAACAAAGCTGCCAGTTCGAACTGGATGGAACGCATATCAGTATTGCTTCCTCCTACACTTTCCGTATCAGTAAATGAAAGGATTATCTTATCAAGATATGCATCCAAAGCCATAAAACCTATGACCACTGAGACAATTGCTATGAATACATACTTCATCTTTACATGCTTAAAGCTGAAAAAGGACATTAACACTACGGCCAGTCCAGCTATCGTACTACGCGTACCTGTAAGAAACACGGCTATAATCATCAAGCCAATAGCTATTGAAAGCTTTTTCTTTCCCAACTTCTTTACATACAGCGGACAATTCAAGCGCCCAAAGTAAAAGTCCAGCCATCATAGTGGAGAAACCTCCTAACGTAGTGTGCATGCCGAAAATAGCTTGCGCACGTTTCATGCCAAAACGTATATCCTCTACGATGATGTCTTGAGAATATAGTTCCAATGAATTGACAATGAACATATAATGGTTACTGGAAATTATTGTTTCTACCAAGGTATATACACCAACAACCAACGACAAAATAACGCAAGTTCTTATATATATAAATATATATCGGCTATTTTTACTTATAATTTGATAGAATACAAACAGTGAAGCTACATCTACCACTATGCAGGAAACCAATGAACCATAATGACGGTATACGGCGTAATGATTGCTCAACACATAAGATACAATCAATAATATTGAGCTGAACAAGAGCGGATAAGTTCGCATATCCTTCCAATAAAAATACCGCAACATAAAAATACTGAATGCAGCAATTGAAACAGCTTGGTACATACCAAAAGGTCCCACTCCATTCATACAGCCTAACACCATACTACATGCAGACACCACCATGAAAGTACATTTGAAATTTACAATTAATAGTAAACTGATTATCAAAAAGATGAAAACGCAGATAATATTCATAAAAGAATCGTATATTTAATCATATAGTTGATGGCATAATATTGCATATTGTTATTTTTGTGCTCTTCCGCATCAAATACTAACTCCAAAGGATATTACTCCTTTGGGGCTGAAATAGAATGGGTAGCATTTCTATGATACAGAAACAATGGATGATGCACGAATATGAAAAGAAAAGAGAAAATCATCTAAACAGGTTTAATAGCTAGAGTCCTATTATTTTTTTTACATATTTAATTAAGATTGCGTCCTTAATCATAACAAGTATTGCAAAATAAGTAAACACAATCAACATAAACATTAATAAAATATTAAAGAACATATATCCAGTATGTATCATATTAAACCATATATAGCCCACAATAAAAGCAATCACCATATAACCCAAAAACATCTACTATTTGTCGCATATAACTATATTTGACGATACGCTTTGTTGCCCACATATTAATAAGAGCTCCTGTTATATTGATTAATACTTGGGCGACAGCCAAACCGACTAAACCATAGCAGAAACCTATAGCTAAATAAATGCAATAGATAATTTTCTTAGGGACTTCCAATTTTAATATTAATGCAGAATTTCCAACTGTCTGCATTAAACTAAGACTCATGTGTCCTATAGGATTAAAGGCTGCCCCTACTATAAGTATCTGAAATACGAAAGCACACTGAATCCATTTTTCAGTCCAAAGTATTACAATAATGTCAGATGCTGTAAAGCAGAAAAAGAAATCAATGGCGCCATACCCATGATAAGCAAACGCATCATTTCACGAAATTTCTCTGATAATAGAACTTTGTCTTTTTGAAATTCAGACAACATAGGCAATGCCACTTTCTGTACAACTCCCGATGAAACGCTATCAATATTTCCACATAGATTTGACGCTTTGGAGTAATATCCCAAATCACTTTTTCCTATATATTTGCCAATTAGCACAGAACTAACCTGATTAAAGGCTGTTCCTATTAAATTAGCACCTAGTAATTTACTCCCCAAAATTCCACAAAGAGAGAAAAGATTCTCTATTAAATTTTTCTTGAGGTCTCCATGGAGTATAAAGCCATAACATAATAACCCTAATGCACGAAGCTATTATTGTTTGGAAAAACTAGAGCATAAACTCCCAACCCATTATACGCCAAAATAGCTGTTATCAGCCCTGCAGGTATTTGCCCACACAAATTAATGATTGTTTGCCGACGAATATCTAAATTCGCTGTTAACAAGGCTGTTTGAACGATGCATAAAGAATTTAATAAAACATTGACACCTGATATCCTAATTAATAAAGACAAAAGAGGTTCTTTGAACCAATCAGCTATAAACGGTGAACCAATCCATAATATACAATATGCCAATATGCCAATCAACACATTAAAATAGAATGCTGTTGACAAATCCTGCTCAGGTCGATTGGTTTTACGTATTAATGCATTGGCAAAGCCTGCTTCAATAAACACATTTGACAATAATATAAAAATCATTGTCATTCCAACGATACCATAATCGCTAGGGGACAACAATCTCGCTAATACAATACCCAAAAAGGAAACTTATTACCTGACTTGACAACCGTTCAATCAAACTCCAAATAACAGCAACAAAACCCTGATGTTCTCTTCATGGAAAGAAATAAAAGTCTACAACCACACTACTCTAACATAAAACCTTCTCCATAAGCAACAAACATATCATGAATTATTACATTTGATTGAATACTTTTTTGTCGCACTGGCATTCTTACGTGGAATCATAAAATCCTCTCCATAAATTAAAGAAAGAGTCTTGTGAGGGTCTGCAAAAGCCGGATATTGCTTATTCCTTACAGTCACTAATCGAGGAGAAAGCCCTATAGGCAGTACAAATTCACGAGCCGTCATTTTTTCATTTACAACAGGAGGGCAATAAACAAAAATCGAGCGTGTTATTTCCGTTTTTCTGAAACTGAAGAATATGTCAACTTGTAATCCATCGTAATCCAATGCTATTTCCGTCAGCTTCCTTGTTCTCTTTCCATTAGAATCTACGGTTACAAGATAGAAAGCTCTTTTTTTATAGAAACCATATTTAAGTAGTACATTTTCAAAATCCCTAGAACAGTCTTCTGCCCACATGGTAAGGTCCATATCATCATCATAAGGAATAAACCCTTGATTACGATAGGCTCCAAGCAGGGTTCCAAATTCCATTCCAAAGCTGACACCAGCTTCTTTACAGGCTGCCGACATAGCATCAAGAGCACATATTCCTTTATCCTGCAATAGCTTTCTATTTCTCTTAACCGTTTTTTTTTTTTTGTATATATCCACTCCACTTGGTTTGAAGGAAACCTCCTTTTTCCCCCCCTAGCTTATAATACAAATTTTGAATACGCATAATTAATAATTTAAATTGGGAATGGTTAGGATCAACCTATTCTTTGTCCGACTCTTTTAATTCCATAAAATAATTCTGTAATCCGCTTTTTACCTCCTCATCAATGACAACAGGATTATTCCGCCCCCTTTGTTCATTAAAAGAGCTAACAGCAGAAGCTAATTCATCGAATGTTAATGCTTTCGCAGACAAACCCAATGAAGAAATATAAGTACTCATGTGCAGCTGACAAGACAAGAAGTCACTTCTATCAGCATCCAGAAATTGTACCAACAACTTCATTCTTTGTCCATATTCATAACTATCCAATGTAGATTGTAATCTTTCACCATAAAGATTCAATGCAAAAAAGTATGGAAAAGTTAGTGCCACCGCATGACCGTGCGGTATTCCATACAGACTTGTGAATTTGTAAGAAAAAGCATGAGGCGCAGTAGTAGTCGTTATATCAATAGCACGACCTGCATAGTACGCCCCTTCTGCGACTTCACTTCTTAGCTCCTTATTATCCAAGTTTTTTATCAGCAAAGGCAATTGCTTCCACAACAGACCTAATGCTTTCAACGAATAACTACGGCTTTCATCCGTTGAATTCACACTCCAATAGGATTCTATAGCTTGCGCAACAGCATCAAATCCTGTACAAGCTGTCAGATAAGCATCATTATGGCTAGTCAACTCCGAACAGACAAAAAGCATAATCGGGAAGCATTGCAGAATCAGCTATCGACTGCTTCTCTCCATTTATATAACACACGCTAAAATGGGTTGTTTCCGCACCTGTTCCAGCTGTTGTAGGGATAACCACTAGCGGAATATAGCTATCTGTTTCTTTATATATATGGTAACGAATCAGTTTAGCCATATCAAGTGCACTGCCACCGCCTACCGCCAATATGATATTGGGACATTGTGACTTGCATAGAAGAACCCCTTTCCTGACATCTTCAACTCTAGGGTTTGTCAAGAAGTCAAAAAAACAGACAGTTTTTATACCCCTTCCGTTTAATACGGCATCCATCACATCCGATGCACCGCAGGATGTATAGGACTTCTTGCCTCTTACCAAGAACACCTTTGTTACATTTAGTTTCTGCAGAAGAGCAGCCAATTGAGTGTTCAAGTCTGGTCCGATATAATATTCTTGCATAATTAATTCAACTCTTTATCTTGCAAGAACCCCATAAAAGCTTCTTTATTTTGTATAGGCGTGGTAGTAGGACGGCCCAAATCCTTACGATTGCCTTTCCTTACTTTCACTTCCAGCAAAACAGGACCATCTTCCAACCGAATATCCGACAGAGCTTTTTTCAAACCGTTCATATCAGAAACCGTATGAACCGCATTGTATCTTACGGAACGGGCTATCCCCGGCAAATCAATATCCAAGCCCACCGTAGGTTGGCCACCTACGGAATCATGAGCACCATTGTTAAAGACTACATGAATATAATTTTTCGGCTGTTTGCTCCCTATAATGGCCATAGAACCCATGTGCATAATTACAGCTCCGTCGCCATCAAAGCACCAGATCCTACGGTCTGTCTTTTCCAATGCTATACCTAGAGCTATTTTGAGAAGCATGCCCCATGGAACCTACAGTGAGAAAATCTTTTCTCGTGACCTTGTTTCATTTGGGTACGATGCTCAAACAACTCACGAGAAATCATACCAGTAGTAGACACAATGCAGTCTTCTTGACCGATAGATGAAGCAATTGCCTGAATGGTTTCCTCACGACTCATTGACAATGTTGAAGGACTGCCTGATTGCAATTCATATGAATCGAATGTATCTTTTTCTATCACAAAAGCAAAAGCTTCATTTTTTGTTTCCATAAAAAAGAGGGCATCTTCTATTTGTTTTAACAATTCTTTTTTCATCTTTGCTCATCACAACGTGCTTAATGCCCATTGCATCAAGTAACGGGATAGTCACTTTCCCCTGTTTGACATGCTGTGGCTCATCATGCACACCTGGCATTCCTCGCCATCCGATAAGCAGCAAGAGTGGAATGCTATAAACATCTTTATCCGTAAGCGACGCCAGTGGATTGATGATATTTCCTTCACCGGAATTCTGCATATAGACAACAGGTATATGACCGGTAGCTAAATAATGTCCGGCAGCCAAACCTACAGCTGCACCCCTCATTAGCTGCAATGATATTATGATGTCCGTCTTTGTGATCTGCAATATAGGCACAGATATTCTTCAGCAATGAATCGGGAACTCCGGCAAAGAAATCAATGCCTCTCTGGGAAAGGCTATTAATAAAAAAAAATCAGGTGAAATCATTTTAGTGTTTTTTTTGTTCCAGGTATAAGTTCCAAAATCTCCTTGATAGGCATACAGTAATCATTAACAGCTTCCTGTGAGCGTTCGTGCATAAGGATTGATTTGGCGCAGTTAACCATAGAGGGGTATGCACTTCGCAACATGTGATTTGCATAAATTACTACGTTCACACCCCATGAAGCCAATTCGGTTTCTGTTATGTGACTGTAAGTAGTAGGTACTACAACAATGGGAGTAGATACGTTAGCAACCCGGAATCTTTGACAAAATTCCTTAATATCGTCCCCACTTTTTATTCTTGCTATGAATCATAATGCCATCTGCACCTGCTTCCACATACGCCGCCGCACGCGCCAGTGCATCGTCTATACTTTTTCCGGCAATCAGGCTTTCAATACTGGCTATTATCATAAAAATCGTCCGACACTTGTGCATTTTTTCCTGTACGGATCTTATTACAAAATCCTTCAATAGTATCTTGGATCTGAACCGCATCTGTACCGAACAAAGAATTCTGCTTTAAACCTACCTTATCTTCTATGATGACAGCAGAAATTCCTAAGCGCTCCAAGGTACGAACTGTGAATACAAAATGTTCAATTTTACCGCCCGTATCTCCATCGAATATGACAGGTTTCGTTGTACATTCCAACGTGTCGTTCAAGTCATGCAAACGTGTGGTCAAATCTACAGCTTCAATGTCAGGCTTCCCTTTACTAGTAGAGTCTGTCAATGAACTTGACCACATACCGTCAAATTCATGCTTAACGCCATTAACGATTACAGATACATTTTCTGCTATCAAACCAGTCAAGCCATTATGGGATTCCAATATGCGAACTATCTTCTTGGCATTACTTAAACGACGAAGACGTTTCTGACGGATTTCAGTGAGTAGTTCCTATCTCTTTCAGACGTTCATTTTTTCTGCGGAGGAAGAAAAGCCTTTGGTATAAGCTATATCGACAACTTTTCCTCCCCATTGTTTCAGACATTCTATAACCCGATTACGAACATTGACTGGACTCCCTGCATCCAGTCATCTCCATGAACAACAAAATCAGGCTTCAACCGCTCAAGATTAGGAACATAATCCAATGTTTCTTGGGGACAACATTATCCACTCCTTTCAAGGAACGAACTATTTCTGATCGTTGATTATAGTCAAGATAAGGTAAACGCTTGTAACTTGCTATAGCAGCATCTGTCAGCACGCCAACTGTTACACACCCAAGTTTTTTGCCGCTTCGCGGATTATATTAAGATGACCAGGATGTATCATATAAAGTGATTTTGTCAGGAACCATATTAACATACTCCCTGCACCCGTTAAAGATATTTTTGAAAAAAGTTCCGATGAAGTTCCAGATAGAACTGCCATGAAGCTTTACCGTTCCTATCACACTAAAGTGAATTGTTTCGTTGAGTAGTAAATTTTCGAATGGCTCACTCCCCCTAGGTTATCTATCGGCTGTTCCTCATCATCCAATAATCTTGTAACAAGAAACCATTCAGATCATCATTTCCACAGTCAAATGGTTTAAATTCATAATTTTCTGACATGCAAATTACCCGAATATCTTTATCCATACGAGTGCTAGAAATTAAAGGTCAGCAACGCCTTTATGCGCATAGCCCCCCTCTTTCACCTTCCTTTTTTTTCTGCTGGGTGACCTTCTTTTTTTGCTGATTTCCGTAATGAAATCAATTGCAGCCTGCTCTTTCAAGGGAGGAGTAGGAGTTATCTGTTTTGCCATAAGTATGAGTTAATTTGCAAGGAACATGATTTTTCATCATATATCCAAGCAAATTCAAATATTATTTTGCTCAATAATGCTTATTTCAATAAAAGATGAGCACAAGAACAGAAACTATCTTCACTCAACCTTCTCAAACGGAAAAGCGTGAAGATAACTCACAGCCACCGTCATATTCCCAAAAGCAAATACCAGCCGAGTATTGCGGTGCAAACGCATAATGCACCCCCTCCTTCCCTCGGAAAACACCACCGGTAATGCGAATTCGTTGTTTCTTCTGAAGATAATCCTCCAAAGGACGGTTCATCAACTCGATATTATAAGGCATGGATTCGTACAAATAGATAAATTCCTCCATCTGACGTTGAGGGATGACCGCCGCACGGTGTGTTATAGTCCGTCACCAAATACTGGCGAGGAAACATAGCAGACAAAATAAGTTCCAACTGATCCAAAGGAGCGCAGACAAACAGCCAGCCGTTGCCTTCGATTTCTTTCTCGTCCGTCAAAGCATTCAATTTCCGGGTGGAACCGGTGGCAAAGGCTTCTTTCACTACCCGGGCGGAATCACGACGGGCAGTATATTCCTCCTTAGTATAGGCGCATTGCTCGAGAAGCGTTTCCTGTGGTAAAAATAAAGTATGGAAAATACCTTGAAACAAAAAGTATCTTTCTTCTGCTTCACCTGATGGCTTACGAAGTTTTACGGACTTCCTGCCACTAAAAACGCCGATATAGCGCTTCAATTCTTTGTTAGGCAGATACAGATAATACCAATTGAGTTCAGGAATTATTCCCAATTCCGCAAACAATTGTCATTTATAAGCATACTTTGGAATACTTTTTAATGCGGAATTTTCTGTATTAAGGAATTATAGCTATCTTTGCAGCAAAATGGGGTTCTCTTACTAAGAGAACTCCATTTTTTATTAAAGGCTTAAAAGGGAAAAATCTTATTTTCAACACATTATATTATTTATACAATCAGAATCAATTTTCCTCTCACAATAATTATGGTGAACTAAAAATGCTCAAAAAGAAAGAGGCTTCCGTTTCCGGTCGCCTCTCTTTTCTTTTCGGATAAACGCTTTTATCCGTAAGTGTACTGACTTTCACAAGCAAATACTAACTATTAATCTTAAATCTATTACTATGAAAAACACATTATATTAACATTTGAATCGCGTAGATTGTTCAACAAAATGAGATTAAAAGAGTGTTAAATATATAGCAAAGGGAGGTCCAATTGTTTTTTTAATGCAAGAAAAACGATTAAGTCTGATAAAAGTAAAAGAAACGGAAATACAAAAGATGTATCGTGATTTCACATAATCGTGACATAAGTAAAATACAATATAAATTATACAAAAACACACTACAAAAGAGAAAGGATGCCACCAAGGCACCCTTTCTCATCGCTCATTTGTAACTATAGAGAGTTAGACTCTCCTTAAAAACGCTGTAAAATTAATAAAATAATTTTAGACGCAAAATTAGTTTTGTAGAAAAATTCAAAAGGTTTTCAAAGTTTATCAGTATTGATCTGCCATAATGAACTGGTACGATAATTTATATTGGTTTTAAATGATATTCCTTGTAAATGAATTACTAACCACGGATATCTTATATTCCATTATTCATATTTCAATGACCGAGCGGGTTTACTATAAACAACCTTTATGGTTTGTCCTGCTACAGTCAGAAAAGAAATCAACAACATCAAGACCACAGGAAGCAGAAAGAACCACACTTTCAATTCTGTTCGGAACGGATAATGAGCCAACCATGCATTCATGCTGCCCCATGCCACAGGCAACGCAATCAGAATAGCGATAATAATAGGAATAAAGAAACCTTTACCCAACTGATAAAACAGATTCCAACGAGATGCCCCCAATACTTTCCGGATACCCATCTCCTTGGTACGGACGGCACAAGAGAACATAACCAACACCCATAAACCTAAGCAGGAGATAAAAATAGCCAATCCGGTAAAACCTCCCATCAATACGCCGAAAGCCTCATCCTGACGGTACTGCCGGTCATAGAACTGGTCGAGGAAGAAATAATCAAAACTGGAATCCGCAAAATAATTATTCCATATTTCTCCTATCTGTGATACTAATTCCGAAGGATCACCCGGTTTCATCACAACCGAAATATAACGCTGAGGAATCCAGTCAATCTTATCTTTATGGAAAAGCATTACCCCTGTATAACCTTTATTCAACGCTTGCTGATGATAATCCTTCACTACCCCGATTACCTGCATGGGCTCTCCTAGCGTTTCAACAGCTATTTCCTCACCAATGGCATCATCATTATCCACATATCCTAACATACGGGCAGCCGTTTCGTTGATAACCAATTTATTCACATCGTCCCCATATTCCTCGGAAAAACCCCGTCCGGCTACCACCTCCAGTCCGTATGCATCTATATAATCAGGGTCACAACTCAGCATCTCGTACAACCGGTTTTGCTTCAACGCATCATGTGCCCGATGATTGGACAGGAACATGGCCACCTCTTCACCCGGTACCGCCCCGGAACAAGTTACTTTCGACGCCAATGGCAATTTCTTGATAGCTCTCCGCATAGACTCCATCTTTGTTTTCATACCCTCAGTAGGCCCGGGAAACTTGATTACCAAAATCTGGTCAGTCTTTACTCCCAAAGACTGCCGACGCATATAGCTGAGTTGTGCAAACACAATTAATGTACTACAAAGCAATATCATGGATGCCGTATATTGTACTATGACCAATATTTTACGTGTATTTTCTCCGGAACGGCTATTTTGGAATTTACCTTTCAGTAAAACAATCGGCTTCTTACGCAACAATGCGCGGGCAGGATAGTAACCGGAAATATAAATACCGACTATAAAAAGCAATAGAACCCCGCCCCCCCAATATTCCGTAAACCATACAGAGAAAGTAATAGTACGTCCTACCAACTGATTGAAGGAAGGAAGTAATAGTTCGATCAATCCTAACGCAATGATAAAAGCGATCAAATTCATTACAAATGCTTCAAATAGAAACTGACCAACAAGCTGTTTCGGGAAAGCTCCCACTACCCTGCGCACTCCTACCTCTTTGGCACGCTCCATAGAACGGGCAACTGTCAGATTTATATAATTGATCCAAGCAATAATCAAAATAGCAATAGCTCCGAAAATCAACGCGATGATGGCCGAATGGTTTCCTTTCAACTCGGCCTCATAACCTAATTGAGGATTGAGATGAATCTTCTCCAATGGCTCCAACCGCACCCCCCAAGTCTTGTTTTTCAATGCCTCTTCAGTTTTATACTTCTCGGCCAATTGAGGAAAAGTACGTTCTATCTCTTCTTTGCGCTCGGGCGAATCCAGCAATACATATGTATAGGCTTCATGTTTGTACCAATACTCCTGTACCCATTTAGGTAAGGTAGCATATGATAAAAGAAAATTATAATGTATATGCGAATTAGAAGGCATTTCTTTCATGACTCCAGTTACCTCACAAGACACCTTCCCCATATTGCTGTTAAAAATAAGTATCTTCCCGACAGGGTCTTCATCTCTGAAATATTTGCGGGCAATCCGTTCCGTAATCACTACCTGACATGGCATGGAAAGACAAGAAGCGCGGTCACCTTTCAACAATTCAAAATCAAACAAACGGAAAAAGCCAGGATCAGCGTATGCTATCCCATTCTCGCGCAGACATAATTCGCCATATTTTACCAATTGCTCCGGTTGGATAATACATCCTACACGAGTATAATCCTCAATTCCCGCCAGATTTTCCTGCATGGCCGAACCATATCCGAATGAACTGGTCGCCCAATCATCCGTCAGAACTTCCCCCTCATGAAAAGTACTTTGCACACGATAAATCCGTTCACTCTTACTATGCATTTTGTCAAAACTAAATTCAAAAGCAACGTAAGTAAATATCAATAAAGCTGATGCCATGCCTACAGCCAAGCCAAAGATATTGATGAAGCTGAAACCTTTCCTCTTCATCAGATTACGCCAAACGCTATTCCAATAATTTTGTATAATCATAAAATTTCAATTTTGCTGTCAGATTCCATAGGGCGGTTACGATTCTCGGCAATAATTTTACCATCCAGCAAACGGATTATACGATGTGCATAAGCAGCATCACGCTGTGAATGGGTAACAATGATGATGGTGGTCCCCTGTTTGTTCAGTGTACTAAGCAGTTCCATAACCTCCACCCCATTGGTAGAGTCCAAATTACCTGTCGGCTCATCCGCCAGCAAAAGCCTGGCATTGGTAACTACGGCACGGGCTATGGCCACACGTTGCTGCTGTCCACCTGATAACTGTTGTGGCAGATGATTGGCGCGATGCAGCATATTCACTTTTTCAAGCACTTCTTTTACCCGCCTGTTACGTTCTGTCGGCTTTATATTAAGATACACCAATGGGAGTTCAACATTCTCATATACAGTCAGTTCATCAATCAAATTAAAGCTTTGGAAGATGAAACCGATATTTCCTTTTCGGAGAGCGGTCAGTTGGTTTTCATTCATTTTATCCACTCGCTTTCCTTCAAAGAGATAGGAGCCCGAAGTAGGGGTATCTAATGTTCCAAGTATATTCAACAAGGTAGATTTTCCACAACCGGACGGCCCCATGATAGCGACAAATTCTCCCTTTTCAATTTCGAAAGTTACTTCATTCAATGCTTTGGTCTGCACTTCCTCGGTGCTGAACAACATAGAGAGGTTTTCTACTTTAATCATTCTTACGTGTGTTTTTTATTCGTTTAAAATCAGTTTCTCATTATCTCCAAACAGCTCGTAACCGGAAATAATAACTTTCTCACCGGAAGCCAGCCCGTCAGTCACTTCATAAAACTGAGGATTCTGCCTGCCAATCTTGATAGGACGTCTGACGGCAAATTTACCACTTTCATCCACAACATATATCCATCGTCCTCCGGTAATTTGAAAAAAACCTCCCCGAGGAATCAGAACAGCTTTGACAGGATCCCCCAACTGAAGATTGATATGATAAGTTTGTCCCGCCCGAATGTTTTCGGGACGCCCTGTCGTGAAACGGAAATCTGTACGAAACTGCCCGTCTTTCACTTCAGGATACACTTTGGTTACTTCCAACTTATAATTTTCTCCATCACGGGTAAAGTCAGCGGGAAGCTCTTGGACGACACGCTCCACATAATGCTCGTCAATTAATGCCTGTACCTTCAGATCAGCAGTAATAATCTGACCGATATGTTCCCCGGCAGAAATGGATTGCCCGATTTGTGCTTCAAGATTACCCACTTGCCCGTCTATAGGAGCTTTCACTTTCAGGTTTTCAAGACGTTCTCGTACCAATGCCAAACTTCGTTTCATATTCATTATATTCTCGTCCAAACTGCTTATCTGAGTCAAACGAAACAAACTATCTTGACGGATCCGCTCATCCAATACCGACAATTGTTCTTTTACCGCTTCATATTCCTCCGTAGCTTGGAGATAGTCCTCCCTCGCTATCAATTGCCCCTCCATCAGCCGCTTGTATTGTCCGTAACGACGTTTCTTTATAATGAATTCTTTCTGAATACCGATACGATCCTGCTTCAGACTCAACCGTTCCTGCTCCATACTTATACGAGTATTACGCAACTCATTTTCCTGATAGGCCAGATCTGCTTCACTTTGCATGATACCGATATTCAGCAGAGGATTACTCAGGCGCAGAATCACATCCCCTTTCTTTACCATCGCTCCTTCTTCATGAAGGCGTTCCTCCACTCTTCCGCCTTCTATAGCATCGAGGTAAATCATGCGGCTGGGAAGTACTTGTCCAATTACACGGACATAATCATTAAACTCATTTTCTGTAACTGTAGCGATAGTGATACGGCTCTTGTCAATGGTCATGGAAGAACCGGTATCACGAAAAATAAAATAAAAAACGAATACCAATATGAATAATACTCCCGCACCTCCATAAATCCGCCTGGGAGTGAAACGCTTTTTACGTTCAATTAGTGTGTCCATATTTTTTAATGGTTAATAAAACTTCCTGTCCGATAATACATAGTTAGTCGCGATGTCAGTTCGTACTGCAAACGCACTCTTATTTTTTCCGCTTTAGCGACAAGCAGGCGATTTCGTGCTTCCATCAACTGAAACACGGAAACAAGCCCTTCCTCCCACTTCCGTTCCGTTTCTTTCAGCACTTGCGTTTCTGCTTTTACCTGCAGGGAAGCCTGTCGATGCTCTTCCCATCCCGAATGTAATGAAAGTACAATTCGTTCCGTTTCATTACGTAAATGTAACTTCTCTTCCTCTATGCTGTTCCGCACCCGTTGCAAGTTTAATTTCTTCTTCCTTATTCCGGCATTCCGATCTAATCCGCTAAGAATAGGGAATGAAATACCTACTCCTATATATTTATTCCAATGGTCACGCAATTGATGTAACGAGAACAAGGAATTATAAAAATCAGATCCCCATGAGAAACGGGCGAAGATAGTCGGGCTGAACTGTCCAAGGGTCACAGCATACTCCTTACGGGCAGCGCGTTCCCACATTTCCATCCGTTTATAATCCGGCAGTACGTGTACGGACCGTAAATAGACTTCTTCTACCTCTACTTGAGGCATTAACAAGAGCGTATCCTCACTGACTGATAAAGAAACAGACAAAACATCGCCCTCTTTCATACCCAGTATTTCCTTTAAATAAAGAAAGGACATCTGACGATTTTTTTCATACATACGCTCTCTGAACACATCTCCTTGATGACGCGCTTTTACTTCCTGCAAGTCCGAAAGCGATTTCAACCCCAGTTCTACAAAAGCTTCCGTCTGTTTCAGATAACGTTCTCCCAAACGAAGCTGTTCAGCTGCCAGTTCTGAAAGCTTTTTATCCAATACCGCTTTATAATAAGCCTCAGCTACCCGATAAGCCAAATCATTTTTCTTTGCCAGATGATCCCACTCCTTCTCTTTTTTAGTCCAATGCGTATATCGCAAACGATTGATCCGGGCAAATCCTTCGAATAAAGAAAGAGTTATATCCATTCCTATAGTTCCTTGATTATATGAATCGGCTGTATATCCATTAGTATCCGGATCGACAGAACGTCCGATATGCCTGCCCACTTCCGCCTGTACTGAAACATAAGGAAGAAATTTACCCATAGCAGCCACATAGTCTGTTCGTGCTTCCTTTACGTCTATTTGGACATTCTTGAAACCAGGATTATGTTTCCAAGCATAACGTATGCAATCGTCCAGTGTACTTTGCCCACATACAGGCAAAGACAGACCGGACAACAAACACACAATTATCAAGTTATTTCTCATTGCATTTTAATTTAAACACAGAATAGGACGCAAACGATATGCCAAGAAGAACATAACATTAATAATCAACCAGTTACAAAATAAAATATAAATTAGCTGTCCAAATTTTAGACGGTATAACGTCCAAATTATAAACACTATAAAACCAGAACGAACCAAGGAAGATACTGGAACGCTGACAACACGGACTGAAGACACATTCCAATGTCAAGTCACCGTTATGATAAATAAAAGCATTACAGAAAATAATAAAAAACGTCCAATAATTGGACGCCTCATTTGCAGAAACAATCAAAAGCAGATACCTTTAGCCTCTGAAAGCAAAAATGAGATGGAAAAAGGAACGATTTTAATAGTAGATGATAATAAAGGAGTATTGGCCTCACTGGAATTATTACTGGAAACGGAGTTCAGCGAAATAAAGACAGCCCATCATCCGAATCAAATCATATCTATCATAAATACCTCTCCGATAGATGTGATTATTCTTGATATGAATTTCTCGGCAGGAATCAATAACGGCAACGAAGGGTTATATTGGCTGAAACGAATCCGTGAGATAGCTCCTGCACTACCCGTAGTCATGCTTACAGCATACGGGGATGTAGAACTGGCAGTAAAGGCTTTAAAGAATGATGCAACTGATTTTTTGTTGAAACCTTGGGATAACCGGACCTTAGTGCGCAAAATAAAAGATGCTTTTGGAAGCGGTAAGAAAAGGAAAAACAGAATCCCCGATAGAAACAAATCACCGATGATTGTGGGAACATCCCCTGCCATGCAGCAGTTAATGAAGATAGTAGTGAAAGTGGCACGCACAGATGCCAATATATTGATTACCGGAGAAAACGGAACAGGAAAAGAAATGCTGGCACAGGAAATACACCGGCTTTCCACACGAAAGGAACATTCTATGGTAACGGTAGATATGGGAGCAATCAGTGAATCTTTATTCGAAAGTGAACTGTTCGGGCATGAGCGCGGTTCTTTTACCGATGCCTACGAGAGCCGGCCGGGAAAGTTTGAAGCGGCATCCGGCAGTTCCCTGTTTATGGATGAAATAGGAAATCTCCCTTTAGCCATGCAGGCAAAGTTGCTCACCGTATTACAAAACCGAAAAATTACACGCATCGGCAGTAATAAAGTAATCCCAGTGGATATCCGGCTGCTTTCAGCTACCAACAAGAATATTCAGGATATGGTGGATTCCGGGACTTTCCGTGAGGATTTATTGTACAGACTGAATACTATTCATCTGGAAATCCCGCCTTTACGCGAACGGAGGGAAGATATACATTTGTTCATTGATTATTTTATGCAGCGCTATGCTGCTAAATACGAAAAAAAAGAAATCTTCCTGCATGAACATGCTTTAGAGAAATTATGTTCTTATCATTGGCCGGGAAATATCCGGGAATTGCAACATACCATCGAGAAAGCAGTTATTTTATGTGAAGGAGATGTAATCCGTTCCAAAGACATTTTCGTAAAACAAACCTGGAGTCCACAATTCTCCACTACCGTTCCTAATCTGGAAGAAGTAGAACGCCAGGCCATAGAAACAGCCATCCGTCAAAACGATGGAAATCTGACAGCAACAGCCGAACAGTTAGGCATCAGCCGCCAGACACTTTACAATAAAATAAAACGCTTTAAGCTCTGATGATCATGGTATTCAGCAAACATCTATATATGGTTATCCTAAGCTACATCTTATTAATAATTGCTGTAGCCGGAGCTGGTATCGCACTTATTATTACACATACCGCCCTTATTCTAGGCTGTCTTTTCTTGATTATTTCACTTTTTTTTATCAGAGCTTTGGTAAAACAATTGAATAAATTCAATGCCAAAATAAGAATATTCTTGGATGCGATGGAAGATAAAGAGAGCATGATACTGTTCAACGAGCAATCGGCAGATAAAGAAATGAATGCACTTAGCCATTCACTAAACCGAATCAATGAATTGCTTGCCACAACGAAATCGCAAAGCCGGGTACAAGAGAACTTTTATCACTCTTTACTGGAAGAAGTACCAAATGGAGTGCTAGCGTGGAACTCCGAAAAAAGAGTTCTGTTTGTAAATGGTGCAGCCTTACGTTTGCTGGGAGTTGAGTCAATCATATTCCTCCGCCAATTGGAAGAGCAATATCCGATCTTGAAAGATTTCATAACCCATGGAAATGTGGAAAATTCCTTTCTTTTACAATCTAACTCAAAAAAACAACTGTCACTATCCATGAACCGGATGAAACTAAATTCAGAAACGATTACCCTGTTGGCTATCAAAGATATCAGTAATGAACTGAACGAGAAAGAAAGTGAGTCATGGAACAAACTTACCCGGGTGCTTACTCATGAAATTATGAATACCATTGCTCCTATTGTTTCTCTGTCTCAAACACTTTCATTGCGCCCCGGTACGGACGAGAAAGTAATACGAGGACTTGGAGTGATTCGTGAACAAAGCGAAAGACTGATGGAATTCACAGAATCATATCGACGCTTATCGTATATGCCGGAACCGAAAAAGAAGCGATTCTCACTGACCAATTCATTGCACAATCTAGGTCTGTTACTACAATCTGATTTTGAAAATGCTCATATCCATTTCATTCTGCGTAGCACCCCCTCTGATATATATATTGAGGGCGATGAGAAGCAACTCTCTCAAGTTTTTTTAAATCTGCTGAAAAACAGTATGCAATCATTGGAAGGAAAAACAGACGGACAAATAGAAGTAACACTGGAAGTAACAAACAAACTTTATATAAGACTACTTGACAATGGACGGGGAATCCCTATGGAATTGCAAGAAAAAATATTCGTTCCTTTCTTTACCACAAAAACAGAAGGAACTGGTATCGGGCTTAGTCTGTGCCGGCAGATTATAAAAAGACATGGGGGCAATTTCTATTTACAGGAAAGCAGACAAGGAAAAACTATATTTGTTATAGAATGGCCCGTAGCTTCTTTTATTTTGAAATAACAAAGTTCATTACAGGATCACTCTGATTAACACAGGTTATTCTTAAAAGTAAGGCGGAAATATAAAATAATAACCACTTATCTATAAACCAGCGTTAACCTGAGTAATCCGTAATGAAACATTTTTTTATTTCTTTATCTTCAGTTCATAAAGGTCATGCCTGCGGTCACGCAAATTGCGCACACTGCCATACGTATGCAATTCATTCAACAGATTCAGATCAACATCCGAAACTAAAATCATTTCGGTATTCGGAGTCGCCTCGGCCCGTTTGCCATCAGTTGGGAAAGCGAAATCACACGGAGTAAACACTCCAGACTGTGCATACTGAATATCCATATTGTGCACACGCGGCAAATTTCCCACACTACCGGCTATAACGACAAAACATTCATTCTCGATTGCCCGTGCCTGAGCACAAACACGTACACGGGAATAGCCGTTCTGAGTATCGGTGAGGAATGGAACAAACAGAATCTGCATTCCCTGATCGGCCATGATACGAGAAAGCTCGGGAAATTCCACATCATAACAAATCAAGATACCAATTTTAGCACAATCCGTATCAAAAGTCTGCACCATCTTACCGCCCGAGAGGCCCCAACTCTTTATCTCATCGGGAGTGACATGTACCTTTTCATACATTTCGTATGAACCGTCACGCCGTACTAAAAAACCAACATTATAAAGCCCTCCGTCCTCTTTTACGTATGGCATACTACCCGTAATGATATTAATATTATAACTGATAGCCAAATTGATAAAACGGTCGCGAACCTCTTCGGTATATTGTGCCAAACCACGAATGCTCTGGGCTTCTCCCAAATGATTGAACTTGGCCATCAACGGCGCATTGAAATATTCCGGAAAAAGAACAAAATCACTCTTATAATCGGAAACGGCATCTACGAAAAACTCAACCTGCTCAAATACATCATCCAATGTTTTATAAGGGCGCATCTGCCATTGCACTAACCCTACACGTACAGTGGTTTTCTTATCCACATAATCCTGCGTAGGCTCCTGATAATAAATATTATCCCATTGCAACAAAGTGGCACAATGCTTGGATTCTTCGTCATTGGGAAGATAATTCTTCATGACACGACGCACATGAAAATCATTGGAAAGCTGAAATGTCAATACCGGATCATAAATCTCACGGGAACGCACCTTATCCAAATATTCCTTAGGACGCATCGTATCCGCATACTTATAATAATTAGGAATACGACCACCGAACATGATCGCTTTCAGATTCAGTTTCTCGCATAATTCTTTCCGGTACTCATACATACGGCGTGCCAAACGCAAACCGCGATAATCCGGATGGATAAACACCTCGATACCATACAAAATATTCCCTTCCGGATTATGCGTACAGAAAGTTTCATTACCAGTTACTTTGGCATAGGTATGATCTCCCTTTACCATATCATAGTCTACAATAATAGAAAGAGCACATCCCACTATCTTATCGTCTACCACCGTTACTACTTGCCCTTCCGGAAAAATCCGGATAAGCGTTTCTATTTGCTCGTGTGTCCAAAACACATCCTTATCCGCATACACCCGCTTGAATGATTGTGATAATTGGATGTAATCTTCGATCTGTAAATTCCGGACCTCTACTTTATTAATTTTATGCATCGGTTCCATAATGATTCTCTTATTTATATTTTAAAACAGCGGTGCAAAGGTAGGACAAATTATAAAACGATGTTCTCCCAAACAGAAAAAGATAAAGAGAATATCACTCAGTATGAAAGAAAATATCTATGAACTTTTCATAGGATTTTCAGAAAACTTTTTGTTATCTTTGGAAAGTTAACCAAATAACAAACAAAAAACAACCAATTTTGCTATGAATAAAGAATTAATAATGAACCCCAACCAATTGGTGGCATTTCTAGAAAAACCTTGTGCAGAGTTTACCAAAGAAGACATAAAACGATACATTCAACAGAATGGCATCCGTATGGTCAACTTTATGTATCCCGCCGGAGACGGACGACTGAAGACATTGAATTTCGTTATCAACAACCAAGCATATCTAGATGCTATCTTGACTTGTGGAGAACGTGTGGACGGTTCCAGCCTGTTTCCTTTCATTGAAGCGGGCAGCAGCGATTTATATGTAATACCCCGCTTCTGTACGGCTTTTTATGGACCCGTTTGCCGAGATACCTACACTTTCCATGCTTTGCTCTTTCTTTAACAAGGATGGAGAGCCATTGGAAAGTTCCCCCGAACATACCTTACACAAAGCATGCAAGGCATTCAATGAAGTAACCGGCATGGAATTTCAGGCTATGGGGGAATTAGAGTACTATGTAATTGCTCCGGATACAAATATGTTCGAGGCTACAGATCAGAAAGGCTATCATGAATCAGCACCATATGCCAAGTTCAATGATTTCCGTACCCAGTGCATGGCCTACATTGCACAAGCAGGCGGACAAATAAAATATGGACATTCCGAAGTAGGTAATTTTACATTGAATGGCATGATATATGAACAGAATGAAATAGAATTCCTGCCTGTCAATGCCGAAGATGCGGCAGACCAATTGATGATCGCCAAATGGATTATACGTAATCTGGCCTATAAACATGGTTATAACATTACTTTCGCACCTAAAATAACTACAGGAAAAGCTGGTTCCGGATTGCATATCCACATGCGTATCATGAAAGATGGACAAACGCAAATATCTTCTCTTCGTGAAGGAAATGAGACTCGAACTCACACGACATAACTGTCACCACCTTCTTCCCCCCTCAAAGTGGCGCGTCTACCAATTCCGCCATTCCTCCAGAAACGAAAACCTCGTGTGTAGTGCCCAGAACAGGACTCGAACCTGCATGCCTCTCGACACACGCACCTGAAACGTGCGCGTCTACCATTCCGCCACCTGGGCATTCTGTGTAACACTCTTGTCACAACGCACAAGATTTTATTTATGTGAGCGGAAAACGAGACTCGAACTCGCGACCCTAACCTTGGCAAGGTTATGCTCTACCAACTGAGCTATTTCCGCAATTTCCGCTTTCGGTTTTAACTATTTCCCAGCTGTTTCCCGATTGCGGATGCAAAGGTAGTGCTTTTTTCTAAACTTCCAAAAATTTTCTATACTTTTTATAGTACTTTTATTACATTATTTCATCAAACTCCTCATAGTCAATATAAACCAA
>VOFF01000059.1_pt1 | contig 24000 bp, 29 predicted proteins | sample 5384061 | NCBI WGS metagenome assembly VOFF01 (sample SAMN12384725, study PRJNA508395) | human gut metagenome | isolation source: healthy gut E | host: Homo sapiens
CCCAGCATGGTGAGCGCGAAGAAGAAGCCGGCGCACAACGCCAGGGAGATGCCGATGGTGCCAAGATCATACGCCATGAAAATGGTGCTTAGCGAGAAGCCCATGATCGCGGCATACACGTAGAACATGACGCGTGCGGTGCTCGGCTTGATCTTTTCAATGCGGGCGCCAAGATAGATGGCGATCACGATTTCGACGACGAACGGCGCCCAAGCGCCAATGACGCCAAGCGACTGGATGAGCGCGATGTAGGCACCGGTGGCTTGGGTGAGGATGGCCACAGCCGCGGTGACGAGCAGGCCGATGGTCATCTCACCGTAGGCACGGGTGACGGAAGCATGTTCGGCACGCTCATAGGAGTATGTCGCCTGAGCCGGAATGGTGGCCGCCGGAGCGCCCTGCGCATACATGTTCTGCGGCGCGTACTGGTATTGGTTCTGACCGTACGGATTCTGGCTGTACTGCCCGTACGAATTCTGGTTCGGATTGTATTGGTTCTGCCCATACGGCTGGCCGTTGAATCCATTAGCGTTGTTGCCTTGGGGCTGCTGACCGAATGTCATAATCGCTCCTTAACTCGATTACGCATCACAGTACGGTACTTTTCTGACTATTTCATGAGAGCCCACGTCTTACGGTGCCGAGCTGAAACTACCGGCACCGTATATCCAATGCGCAATCAGACCGTGAACTTGTGCACCACTTTCGCGCTATCGTTCAGGTCGAACAAATCAGTGACGTCGACCGTCACTTCGGAATCGTCTTTCAAGGTATATCCAATCGTCACGGTTCCGGTGGCTCCGGGCTGGACTTCGGCGAAATCAGAATTGGAATCGTATCCGGCAGGGTTCTCGCTGTAAATGGCGGTGTCGAGAGCTTGTCCATCTTGGAACACTTGCGGGCTGGCGAGGACCGCAAACGAATTGTTTTTATCCGTGTTGTTGGTCCATTCGAATGTGACCAACACCGTGGGCTGATTGTTATAGTCGTTGTTGCTACGTACCGCGGAGACGATTTTCACATGCATGGTCTTCAAATCGCCTTCCATATCCTGATCGCCCTTCGGCTGATTTTTTGCGGAGCCTTTTGCGGATGATTGTGAGCTTGACACGCCGGTGGCCTCGTCTATGGCCTTGCTTGCTGCGGACTGCATGGCCAGAGTAATGACGATGGCCAACACCGACAGCACCGCAGCGACAATCGCCAATGCCTTGCCGCGCTTTTTACCGCGGAACGTGCCGACCAATGCCACAATCGCAAGAATCACGCCAATGAAACCGAAAATCGCAGCAATGTTGTTGATAATCGGAATGAAGCTCAGCACGAAGCCAAGCGCGCCGAACACCACGCCGACAATGCCGCACACAGTCAGTCCCTTCTCTTCCTGATAGACCGGCTGCAGCGGAGGCTGGGGTTGGATGGGTTGCTGCGGGGAAATGTAGCCACTCATGATCGTTCCTTCTTCTCGAATCGGTTGAGACACTTTCGAGGGTACGGAATTCCGCGCTGGACCGGTATTGGACGAAAGGTCATTCCCGTCTGCACTTTGGGGCGTGCGAAACGCACGGAAGAACAATGGCGTCTTTCGGGGACGGGCCCAATAATGGTAGGTATGAGCGAGACGACGAATTCCCCGACCCCCATCGAAGTGCCGGTACGTACCAGAAACTGGCAAAGCATGGTGATGGTGGTCTGCGCGGGCTTCATGTGCTTGGCGCAGACCGCGTTCGCCGCGCAACGGTTCGGCCAGGATTCCGCCGTATACGTATGGATGGTGTTCTGCATGCTGGTGGCGTTCGCCATCGGGTTTCTGCTGCTCGCCCGTTCCCGTTATCCGCGTGCCACATTCGTCGCCGCGTGTGTGGTCGTGCTGGTTTTCCCATACGATCCCATTCTCGCTTTGATGGCGTTGACCGCGCTATTGGCCCGCCGTAATGACATGAAGACCACGGTTCGCGCGATCGTGGCGGGCGGTTTCGTCACGCTTGCCGCGCAGGTACGCGACGCGTTGCGGCCGCCGGAGGCATCCATCTGGCATATGGTGTTCGCCAAACCGGATACCGGCAGCCAATACGGCACCGACCTGGTCATGCTCGCCGATGAACGCACCATCGTCATCACCGCGATAGTTGCGGCATTGTTGGAGCTGGCCATCGCGACTTTGGCGGGATTGCATATCCGATCCCGCGCCTTGGCATCGCTGGCAACGGCCAAGGCGGACGCGGCGGACGCGCAGGTGGCGCAGCTCAAGACCACGATCGACAGTCAGCAGCTGGCCGACGCAATCGCGGCCGAAGCGCATGACACGCTCGCCCATTCGCTATCCCTGCTGGCGTTGAATGCGAGCGCGCTGCAAGCCGAGTCGAAGAAGCTCGCGGCCGAAGCGGGAAGTCTGGACGCCGGCCAACTGGCCGGGCAGGCCAGCCGAATCGCGGACAAAACCGAGGAGATTCGCAAACAGGCGGCAGGAGCGTTGGACGAGGCGCACATCTCATCCGCGGGAGACAGATTATGCATGGGCCGGGTACAGATGGCGCGTTTGGTTGAACGTGCGGATCTGCCGGACCAATTATGAGGCGAAGGATTCTACGGCAGTGGAGACTCCGTTACGTCCATGAAACGCCGGTGCACCCCCTCCCATAAACTAGAAAACAGTATGCCGCACCTGCGGTGCAAACGTTATCAATGAGGGATGGCGGTCGATATGGCGATCAGCGCGACGGAAAAACCCCTGGGCAAAGTGTTCACTTCCGATTACCAACTCACCATCCCTTCGTTCCAACGCGCGTACACGTGGCAGGCGGAGAACATCGAACAGCTCGTCAACGACCTTCAGGACGCCTGCGCCGACCCGGACACGCCTTACTTCCTCGGCTCGCTCATCCTCGTCAAGGACGGCCCCACCCAATACCAGGTCATCGACGGCCAACAGCGCCTCATCTCCCTGTCAATCATCGTCTCCGTGCTGCGCGAACTGGAAGACGACCCCGACCTCATCGACAGCCAGCCTCAACGACCTCATTTTGGAACCAGGCGACAAACTCCGCGGCATCAAAGCCGAGCCACGACTCACCCTGCGAGAACGCGACACCGACTTCTTCCGCATGTACGTGCAGGAAGGCGATTTGGAAGGCCTGTTCGATCTGAGGGACAACGACATCGCCTCGCACGCGCAACGCAACATCGCCGTCAACACCCGCCGCACATTCGACCTGCTCGCCGCCATGGACGCCAAAGACCGCCGCCGATTCGCCTCATACCTGGTCAACGGCGTCACCCTCGTCATCGTGACCACCGACGACCTCGACGGCGCGCATCGCATCTTCGACGTGATGAACATGCGCGGCGTGCCACTGACCGCATCCGACGTGTTCAAAGCGAAAACCATCGCGGAAATATCCCCCGCCGCGCGTAACGCCTACGCCACACGATGGGACGACATCATGGACCCGCTCGGCGATGACTCGCACACGCTCGAAGAGTTCTTCTCCGACCTGCACCTGATCGTCTCGCACAAGGCCGTCTGCACACAGCTGCTTGAGGAATTCCGCAAAGACGTGCTCAAACCATACGTGAAGAAACAGAACGTCATCTCCTTCATCGACGATCTGCTCGCCCCTTATGCCAACGCGTGGCTCATCCTCAACCGTCCGACCGACGCCAACCTGCCAGACGACATCGTGGCCATGCTCGTCTCACTCGCCGACTACCAGACCACCGACTGGAAACCCGTGGCCATGTGGGCGCTCGTCAACTCCATCCGCAACCTCGGCAGCGCCAACGCACAAGTGTTCTCCACACCCGGAAATATCGGGAACGAAACCACGAACGCGCACGACGAACGCCTCCAATTACACGACATCGACAGACTCCACGACGTTCTCGCCGCACTCGAACGCGTCACCGGCGTCGACAGCCTCAACCGGCAAAGCCCACTCGCCCGACGCACACGCGCCGCAAGCGCCATCCGAGACCTCAACAAAGGCCATACCCTCCAACAGATCCGTGGATTCCTCATCACCGACGAGGACCGACGTTCCGCACTCGCGCATCTACGTGGCGAGTTGCAGACCAGTCCCGCCATGAAGAAACTTCTGCTCATCCGCGCCAACGAGCAGAAGGCCGGCTACCGCATCACCCGACCGCGCAGTCTCAAAGCGTTGCCGATCATGCCCGAACAGGTCAGCGCGAAATCCGATTTCGCCGCTTGGCCGGAGTCGGTGCGTGACCATTGGGCAAACCGCATCGGCAATTTGGTGCTTAGTCAGGCCAACGAAACCCAAGTCGCGCCACTCGCCACGTATGCGCAGCGGCGCGACCGCATGCTGTTGTCGGCAAGCTCCAGACGTTTTCCGCTGACAGCCGAACTCGCCAATATCGCCGAATGCACGCCGCAGACGCTGCAATACCGGCAGGATGAGATAGTTCGGCTCATCGCCGACCATTGGAATATTCGTTACGATGCCGACGATACGGATTTGTCGACGTTGAACGAGGAGACGCTCAATGTGAAAGCTACGGCCTCCTCTCCCACGTCCAAACGCGTCAGCATTGCCCAAGTGCTGGAAGCCGGGCTGCTTATCGCCGGAGAGACCTTGGTATGGGAGCGTCCCCGCAAGGGCGAACGTTGGGTAGCGACCGTCACTTCCGAAGGCAAGCTGCGCATGGATGACGGCAGGGAGTATGCCACGCCTACTGCCGCGGCGCGTGCCGTTGGCGGCTCATCAGCGGGTCTTACCGTGTGGAAACGCACGTCGAATGGCCAGAAACTGAGTGACGTTTGGAAGGCGTATCGTCTGCGCAAGCACTGAGGACGCCGAACGACCAGATGGTCAGTCTCAACCAGCCGGATTCAATCAACCGGATTCAGCCGGTCAATGCCAGGCCAGCCATTCGACGGCGAGTTTTGGTGCGATTGGAGATGTTGGTTTTGGCAAGTATGTCGCTGATGCGGTTGCGGACCGTGCCTTCGCTGAGAAACAGCCGTGACGCGATCTCACGATTGTCCAATCCCTCGGCCACAAGTTCCAGCACGTCCAATTCGCGTTCGGTAAGGCCGGCGAAACGTTCGGATGGTCCGCTGGAATCGGGTTCGAGATCCTTGAACTGCCTGCGCATCATCATGCGACACAACGCGATCGACTTGATGAGGATTCGTCTGATGTCGTGGATTGCGGACTGACCCGCAGCTTGCTCAACACTTCGGCGCCCATGACCACTTGTCCGGCCATGACGGCTTGCACCGTGGGTATGACGGACGAAAACGTCCTGTTTGATCAAGTAGCCTTTCGTGCCTATTTCCAACGCTTTGGCGATGTATGACTCGTCGGCGAATGTGGTGAGGATAAGGATTCGCGCGTTCGGATGCGCGTCAAGAATCGCCTCCGACGCTTGCAATCCGTCCATTCCCGGCATCTGCACGTCGACCAGCAACACATCGGGGGCATCCATCTCATATTGGTCACCGCATCCATGCCGGTGTTGGCGGTCCATGCCCATCGGCGGTGCCGGTGGCTTCGAGAATCGTGGATAATGCCGAGCAGACGATTGGATCATCGTCTGCGATCGCGACACGCATTAATGCGCTCCTTTCTCCGGTTGCGTCGTTTCCTGGAACCACTCGCCGGTTTGGGGATGGATACGAACACGCGCCAACCCCTCGTGATACGGCCCGCAAATCGCGGAGCCTCCCAACGCACGAGCCTGTTCCTCAATGTCCGAAATGCCGATGCCTGTGGAATCGTTCGGTCGAATGAACTGCATGGCGGCGGCTTCAGCAGACGATCTTCTCACGGTTCCATCATCCTGCACGCACAGCTGCCACAATGCCGGGAAATCGCGCAGGGGTGATTGAAACGTTCCTTGCCTGACTGTGTTTGACCGTATTGTTCAACGCCTCGCGAATCGCAGTGGCGAAGCAGCGGGACACGGCCGCCGGCGCTGAATCGATGCCGTTGACCAGCCTCACCCGCAAAGGGGCTGGCGCCGTCCATGCTGTGCGCGGCCGTCTCAATCTGCGAAGCGAAATCCGTACCTTCGTCTTTCAAATCATGCACGGCTTTGCGCACCAAAGTCATAGCCTCGCTCACCGTGTCATGAATTTCACAGAAACGTTGGGCCGATTGTTCCTGTCCGGCAACCTGGGCCACCACGTGCGCCGCCTCGGTCTGCATGATGGCTCGGGTCAGCATGTGGCCGACATTGTCATGGATCTCACGTGCGATGCGCGTGCGTTCGGCAAGCGTCGCCGTGCGTACGGCCAACGCACGATCCTCGTCGTTTTCGGCGATCTGCGAGCGCAGGCGGCGAATCTGGTCGCGGCGGGAATCCTGCAATCGCCGCACTTCGCGGGCGAGGTTCGCGCAGCGCGTGCAAAGCAGACCGGCAGCGAATCCCAGAACCGTTTGGAGCACCATCAATATGATGATGGACAAGTCGGATGGAACGTGCGAGCCAATCGAACGGAAAATCACTATCGTCATGGGAAGAAGCCACAGCCATCGCGGCACCAACGCTTGCAAGAAGCGGCTGCCATCGACACCAGCGGACGATGATGCCGCGTTGAATGCTGCGATGGGAAGCATCAGATACCACGCCGGCACCAGGCATGCGCCGCAGTCAAGCATGACAATCAACGCCATCGCAAGCCACGAACCCGACGCGTATTCCCCCACCGCGGCACAACACACCGCCACAAGCGCGCCGCACATCAGGTCGAGGCCGACGTCTCCGGATGCGTATACGCCCATGATCATGCCCGTGGCCAGGAACACGGCTTGGAACAGCAACCGTTTCATGCCGCCTCCCGTCCGCCGATTCGTGTCTGATTGGTTCGCTTGCTTCCAGAGTAATGCACATGGCGCATGGCACAGCCGGCGGCATCAACGAAGGTGACATTTGTCATGTTCGAAAGTGACATCATTCCGGCAATTGTGACTACGCGCACCATGTCGGGGGCATCCGGCGGCACGACAATGGAATCAGAGGCATGGAGCACGAGAAAGGAGCTCGTCATGGGTGGACGCATGAATGACGCTGCCGATGCGGTCAGCGCGGTCAAGGTCTCGAAACTGGTGAAACGTTACGGAGACATGCTGGCGCTCGACTATTTCGATCTCGACGTGCATCAGGGGGAAATCTTCGGCCTGCTGGGGCCTAACGGCTCAGGCAAGACCACGGCGATCAACTGCATACTTGCGTTGCTCACGTTCGATGAGGGCACTGTGCGCGTGTTCGGCGAGCCGATCAGCCCTACCAGCTATGCGTTGAAGCGGCGTATCGGCATTGTGCCGCAGAACGTGGCCGTGTTCAACGAATTGACCGTTGAGGAGAACATCGATTATTTCTGCTCGCTGTATGTTTCCGACAAGGCAAAACGTCGCATGCTCGTGGACGAGGCGTTGGATTTCGTAGGATTGCGCGATTACCGTACCTATCGTCCGGCGAAACTGTCCGGCGGTCTGCTGCGTCGTCTTAATATCGCCTGCGGCATCGCCCACAAGCCGGATCTGATCTTTTTTTCGACGAGCCGACCGTGGCCGTCGATCCACAAAGCCGCAATGCGATTCTCGAAGGTATCCAACGACTTAACCGCGAAGGCGCGACGGTGATCTACACCAGCCATTACATGGAGGAGGTCGAGCAGATCTGCGACCGCATCCTCATCATGGATCATGGCCGGCATCTGGCTCTTGGCACCGCGGAGGAACTTAAGACGATGATCAGCACCGGCGAACGCATCAGCATCGCAACCGATGATCTGGGAGGGCGCTCAGATTCGGCCGATACGACGCTTGCGCGATTGCGCGCATTGCCGTTCGTGACCAACGCCGCCGACTATGACGGCCATGAGCTGACGGTGAACTGCCGCCAGGGCGATCACAATCTCATCGACGTACTGCAGCTGTTGGAGCACGAGGGCACGAATATCGGGCATCTCTCCAGTCGCCAGCCGACGCTCAATGATGTGTTCCTGGAACTGACCGGCACCGCGTTACGCGACTGACTTGGCTTGCAAGGCTTGTGGCAAATCGAAAGGCATGTGACATCATGTGGCAGACGTTACTGATCAATCTCAAACTGCATTTGCGGGAGAAAACGCAACTGTTCTGGCTGTTCGCCTTCCCCATCATCCTGGCCACCATGTTCAACGGCATGTTCGGCAACATCGCGGAAAGTTTCGAATTGCACACACTTGACGTGGCCGTGGTCGAGGACAACGCGTGGAAGACGTCCTATGGGGCGCAGACGCTGATCGAAGGCATTTCATCCGAATCGTCTGCATTATCGGACAATCACGTGAAAGTGAGTGCCGATGGCAAGAATGGAACGGGACTCATCAACACGACCAAGGTGGAATCGATTGCGCAGGCGGAACAGCTGCTGGCCGACGGCACCGCGCAAGGCATGCTGCGAATCGATGACGGCAGATTGCGATTCTCCGTCTCACAGTCGACGCAATCGTCCGCGTCCGATGTGATGGCGTCGAGCAGCGGCTTGGATATTTCGCTGACGGTGCTGGGCAACATCGTGGACCTGTACAACCGCAACACCGATGTGGTGGTGGACATTGCGAAGCACAACCCCGAAGCTCTGATGAATGGCAAGGTGACCGGCAGCATCGGTTCGGCGAATGGCTATACAAAGGAAATCCAGCTGACGAATTTTAAACCGAGCGGTACGGCACGATATTACTATGCACTGCTGGGATTGGCCGCGTTGATGGCCATGAGCTTCGCCATCAACGTAGTGACGATGACGCAGGCGAATCTTTCGGCTTTGGGTGTCCGCCGTTCCGTTTCGCCGCTTCCGAAATCGCAGCAACTGCTGGCTGGATTCCTGTCCAGTTGGCTGTGTTCGTTCCTGAGTCTGACCGTGGCCATGCTGTATATCCGGTTCGTCTGTCATATTTCGTTGGGCGGTCGTGAATGGGCTGGTGTGGGAGCATGTCTCATGGCTTCGTTCGCGGCGAGCGCATTCGGCACGTTGCTTGGCGCGCTGCCGAAGATTCCAACCGGCGCCAAGCAGGGGCTGTGCACGGCGATCGCCTGCACGTTGTCATTGTTCTCCGGACTGTACGGTTCGTTCGCCATGCAGTTGAGCGACTTGATCGCCCAGCGCACACCGGTGCTGAGTCTGCTCAATCCGGCGCAGCAGATCACGAACCTGTTCTACGACATCCTCTATTACGACAATTTCAAACCATTCTTCACCACCGCCGGCATCCTTGCCGCGATGAGCCTGGTCTGCCTTGCTGCGGCGACCGTTCTGTTGAGGAGGCAACGCTATGAATACCTGTAAGACGGCGCTGAGAATTCTCAAATCGCGCAAGATGTACCTGGTCATCTATTTGGGGTTCATCGGCATCATGATGTTCGCCATCAGCTGGCAGATCATGCGTGGCTCGATGACGGGTGGCGATGAGGTGTTCCATCCCGATACGGCACGTGTGGCGGTGATCGACCGTGATGGCGATGCCGATGGTATTTCATCCGCGCTGCGTTCCTATCTTGCGTTGGATGGCGAGATGGTGGACCTTGCCGACGATTCCGAGGCGTTGCAGCAGGCCGTCGCTTCGAACTATGTTGATTTGATCGCAATTGTGCCGCACGGCTTCGCTTCGGATTATCAGAAATATCTGGATGGTTCGTCAAATGACCAACCGACTGTCGAAACCGTTGTCAGCTACACTTCCGGAGCAGGCTCCCTTTCGCAGCTGGAAGTCAACGAATTCCTGTCATTGACACGCACCGCGTACTTGGGTCAAGCCGGGAAGCAACAGTCGATGGAAACGGCCATGCGGACGGCGTTGGATACCGCGAAAGCAGATGCCAAGACGTCGAAAATAGCGGTGGTGCAATCGCCATCCGCAGATACTGATAATACCAAGCCGGCGGCATCCGCATTCGCCGGCACCATCAAAACGGGACTCTATCCGTTGCTGCTGGTCATGCCGATCTGCACGTTCCTGGTGATTGGCACCTTCAATGACAGTGAGATTCGTCGCCGCCTGTATTCGTCGCCGACGCGTCTGGTGTCGTTGCAGATGCAAGGAGATGCTCACCTGCGCCACCTTCGGCTTGGTGGTGTGCGTGGGTTACACGGCGGCGACATTGGTCTTGATGGTGGCCGCAGGAGTGCCGTTCGACGGGATTACATCCACGAATGTGGCTTTGACGTTCGTGTCGCTGCTGGCGTACACGTTGATGGCAATCGCCTGCGGTTTCCTTCTGGGGTCGGTTGGTTTCTCGGAAATGGCGGTCAATGCGTTCGCCAACGTATTCGGTCTGCTGTGCATGTTCACGTCGGGTATGGCATTCCCCATCGATATGATGCCCGAACCGATGATCATGATCGGCAAGCTGCTGCCGGGATGGTGGCTGTGCGTGTCCATCGACAACGTGTTCGGGCTTGGCACGGCGGCCGCAACCGGTGTGGATTATGGTTCTTGGGCATCGTCGGTCGGCTTGGTGGCATTGTTTGCAGTGGCGTTCATCTGCCTTGGTCTGGCATTGGGGCGTATCCGTCGCACACGCCCGTCCTTGGCCTCCCCACCACCACGCAGTTGGCCAAGTAAATCACCAAGTGTTCCGTTCCATCGGCCGAGTCCCGATGGAACGGAACATCCGCCTTTGCCGTAGGCTCTCAATCAAATCGGATGGAACCGGACGAAATCGGACTAGGCTGAAAGCATGATCGACCACATTACACTTCATGTTTCGAACGCGGAACGCAGCATCGCATTCTATACGAAAGCTCTGTCTCCGCTCGGATACATTCCAAAAGCCCATCACGAACCGACCATCGGTTTCGGCGTGGATGACGGCACGCCCCGTTCGGATTTCTACATCTCCCCGATGGACGATCCGACGCAACAGCCGATTCCCACGCATATCGCCTTCCGTGCAACGAACGAACAAGCGGTACGCGACTTTTATGAAGCCGCGATCACGGCAGGCGGAATGGATAACGGCAGACCCGGACCACGTGCCTACCATTCCGGGTATTACGCGGCCTTCGTGCTCGACCCCGACGGCAATAACATCGAAGCTGTCACAGACTGGTCGCACACAAGCCAATCATGAAATCGGCCGCCGAATCGCAAAAAGTCATCGGGTGACATTGCGCAGCCAACGGTACTTGCGGTAGTGCAACAACGCGGGAACCATTTTGATGCATTCGTCGGTGTTGAGCAGCGCATACACCACCAACACGGGCAGTTTGAACACGAACGCGGCCAACAGCCCGACCGGCACCACAATCAGCCACATGACGATGGCATCGCACATGAGACCGAACTTCGCATCGCCGCCGGCTGGAAAAATACCGGCGATCGTCAGATTCGTCATGCATCCGCATGCCGCGTAATATGCGCAGACGAACAGCATGACCGACAGGTACCGTGTGGCTTCGGGCGTAAGGTTCGCCCATTGCAAAGCCAGCGGACGCGCCGCGACAATCAACAGTCCCGTCGCGGTACCGACCACGGCCACCAGCACGCACATCCTGTCGCCCATCGCCTTCGCCTGTCGGAAATCTCCACGTCCCAGCAGATTGCCGACCAAAATGCCGCCGGCATTGCCCAGACCAAGGGACAGGCACACCAGCAGATCCTTGACGATATTGGCGATGGAATTGGCGGCGACGGCGTCCGCACCCAAATGTCCCATGATCACGGTGTACATGGTGAAACCACATCCCCACACCAATTCATTGCCAAGCACCGGCAGGCTGTATTTCCAGAAATCCTTCTGCAACGGCCCATCGGGATGCAGCACATGGCCAAGTCGCAGGTGGGGGCCACGACGGGTCGCCACGACCGACCATGCCAGCTCAATCGCACGCGAAATCACCGTGGATATAGCCGCGCCGAAAATGCCAAGCGCGGGAATGCCGAGGCTGCCGATACCGTAAATCAGCGCCGCGTTCAACACGACGTGCATGATCACGCCAACCGTGCTGACCGTCATGCCCATCACCGCGGAACCGGTGTTCTTCATCAGACACAGGTACATCTGGGACAGGCCGATGAACAAGTACGACAATGACGAAATCCGCAGATATCGCGCGCCAAGCATGATCAGCGTGCCGTCATTGGTCATGATGGACATCAACTGTTCCGGCACGAGCAGTGCCGCCAGGAAGAACGCCGTCGACAGCATTCCGGCATACAGCATGACGAATCCCAGCACGCATTCCACCGCGTCACGGTTGCCGGCACCCCAATACTGCGCCACGAGAATGCTCATGCCCAGGGTCAGGGCCGCAGCGAACAGGCTGAACAGGAACTGGAACTGCGTGGCGAGCGAGACGGCGGCCAACTCGTTTTGCCCTACCCCCGACAACATCAGCGTGTCGGCGCAGGACGACAACGACAGCATGAGCTGTTGGAAAGCGATAGGCAAAGCCAATTTGAATACATGGCCGAGGAATTCCCGGTCCGGCATGATGGTGCGCACGATAGTCTCCATTGGAATACAAGCCCGTTTCAGACGACGGGCAAACGAAAACGTCGGGATATGTAGGCCGACCAGCCTTATCCCGACGTTGGGCCGAATATTGGGCGAGGTTTTACAGCGAATCCTTCCATGCGCGGTATTCGGCGGCCTTGCCCTCCCAGTATTCACGGTCCGCATCAGTGATCTTGCGAATCACATGGCACGGGTTGCCCACGGCCACCGAATGGGATGGGATATCCTTGGTCACCACGGAGCCTGCACCGATCACCACATCATCGCCGATGGTAACGCCCGGACAGACCACCACGCTGCCGCCGAACCACACGTCATTGCCGATGGTGATCGGACGGGCGCCTTCCGGACCGGAAGCGCGTACGGCCGCATCGATTGGATGGTATGGCGTGTACAGGCCGACGCGCGGGCCGAAGAAGACACGGTCGCCGATGGTGATTCTCGCCACGTCGAGGAAGATGCAGTCCATATTGGCATAGAAGTTGTCGCCGATATACGTGTTGCAGCCGTAATCGCAGTTGAATGGCGGTTCAAGGAACGCGCCTTTGCCGAGTGAACCGAACAGTTCGCGGAACAGCCTGTCACGTTCCTCGAACGCGTCGTATGCGGACGTGTTGATGGCGTGCACCAAGCGGCGTTTACGCATGTTCGCTTCACGCTGCATATCACCGCAAATATACAATTCGCCGGAAAGCATGCGTTCCCACTCGTTCGTAGGCACCGCCGCATTATCCACGGCAACGGCCGCACCTTCATTCTCCGCCATTGAAAGCTCCTTGTGAATCTGTTTGTCAATCGTTTGACGTCCTTTGACACCATTCAACACCACCAACATCGACGGCAGCACTTGCAATGTTGTAGAATCATCCTTGTTCTTTGCATTATCTACCGTTTATTAGAGTAGTCATGAACACTGCCGATGAAGAAGCACAGATGGAACGGGACGAATGGGCCTCCCGTGAGGTGATGCCCATCACTAATGGGGTCGCCGACCCGATGGTTCGGAGATAGTGCAGTATGACGCGCCGATGTTCTTCTCCTTCACCGAGCATTCGCTGCCCACCAGTACCCCCATATGCGTGCGGAATGCCATTGGCATGTCGACCTTGAACTCACCTACATCATCCATGGGCATATGTGGTATTTCGTCAACGGAGAAACAGTCCGGCTCGATGAGGGGCAGGCGATTTTCGTCAACTCACGTCAGCTGCATTACGGTTTCACCAAGGACGGTTCCGATTGCGAATTCTCCTGCACGTTGCTCAATCCGGCTAAAATGTGCGCCTCATTCGAAGTGTACGACCGTTTCATCGCGCCGTTGATGGCGGAGAACACGATGCCATATGCCGTCATCACCGACGACACGGCCCCCGGTCGGCGGCTGCTTTGCCACCATCCGACAGCTTCATGCGGCGAAATTCGGTCCGCTGGAGCGGTCAGAGCGGTCAGCCGAACCGTTGCCCGCCGACGATATGACGCTAACCGACAATACCGAGGCGTTGACGGTGCTCAGCTGTTTCTATGCGGTCGTCCGCGACATACTGGCGATCGCCGGCAGTCATTGCGCGACTTCCACAGCGCCGCACCCCCGCATCGTGACGCTACGCAAGATGATCGATTACGTGCAGAGATATTACGTGCGTCCGATCACCTTGAAGCAAATCGCATCGGCCGGATCGGTGGGACGCACCACTTGCGCATCGATATTCCGCGAATCGCTCAACCAGTCGCCGATCGAATTCGTCAACGACGTGCGCGTGCGCGCCGCAGCCAACCTGCTGGTAACGAGCTCGCTGCCTATCGCCACGGTCGCCAAACAGACCGGTTTCTCATCCGCCAGTTTCTTCTCCCGCACCTTCCACCGGTTCATGGGCGTCACCCCCATCACGTACCGAACCACGCATACCAAGCGGAAATCCGAGGAATAAAAACAATCGGCTGCATGCCCCACGCCGTCACGCATAAGGACACGCAGCCGATTGCGTCACATCAAGCCGGAAAGGACACGTTCACTTCCTCTTCAGTCCGCGGGCGATGGAGGCGTTGCGCACCTCGACCGTGCCGTCGGTGGCGAAGACGCCCAACGACTCGCCCGGACGCTCGTACATGCGCACATTCAACGCCACCCCATCCACGTGCAACGTGCCGATGGTGTCGTCGACGACGAGACGGATGTGGTACGTATGCCCCGCCTCGAGGCCGATGGGCCGTTCCAGGCCGATGTTCATGACGTGGATTGGTCCTGCTCGTCGTCGCCGCCGCGCGGGACCGCCACGCCGCAGTCATGGTAGTCGACGAAGTCCTTGGTGGTGGCGAGGTCCCAGCCGAACGGCTCGCCGAACGGTTCAGGGTTGCGGTTGTCCCTCTGGTGGAACAGGAAGAACTCGTCGCCCTTGCCGAACGGCATGCAATCACCGAACCACGTGCCGGGGAACTGGTAGTAAAGCTTCATTGGCCTTGCCTTTCCTTGTGTGGCGCCTTTGGAAGGCAGTCACCCATGACCGTCATCGCAATGACGCTATTTCGCTTCGTATTGCTTCGTTTAAGCGCTTAAATGATTTAAACGCTTAAACGAGATATAGCATTGAAAAACGGAATGTCAAACGATTGACGTGTCTACAACGTCCGCACTGAATCCCGAGGCACTGCCGGGCATTGGACATGAACCGGCTTGAACCGTTCGGAGACTATCTCCGATTCGTCATTGTCGGCTCCGCAACGACGCAACAGGGTACGCACGCCCATCACGCCGAGATCGTACTGAGGAAGGCCAACAGTGGTCAAAGCGGGATGCATGTGGGCCGAAATCACTTCCTGGTTGTCGAAACCGACCACGGAAATATCGTCCGGCATGCGTTTCCCCGATTCCCGCAACGCGTCGTACAGGCCGAGCGCGGTGCGGTCGTTATGGCAGAACACTCCGGTCGCACCCGTCGCCAACACCTGTGCTGCCGCTCCGTAACCGCCTTCCTGATCGGCGGTCACGGACAGCACCAGCGAAGGGTCGAAATCGACGTCGAACCGCGCAAGCGCGGCCTTGTATCCCGCAAGACGGCCAACCGAAGCGGGTGACGGCGCGGCATCGTTGACGAATGCGATACGCCGGTGTCCGGCTTCAACAACAGCCGTGTGGCGGTGGCGCCACCCTGCACTTCGTCCGGCACCACCGCGGGGAACCGTCCGCACTCGTCATAGCAGTTGACCAGCACGGACGGCATTCTGCCAAGCTCGTCCGGCGGAGTGATTGAACCGTGTACCCATTTCGAGTAGATGATGCCCTCGACCTGGTGTTCGAACATGAACGAGAAGGTTCTGCGTTCCACGTCTTTTCTGCCGTCGGTATCCACCACCAGCAGAATTTTCCCATTAACGCCAGGCTTCATCCTGCGCGCCTTGGATCACCTGGCCGGCGAAAGGCGATGTGGCCACTCCGTCACTGATGAAGCCGATGATGTCGGAGCAGCCTCGGGCCAATCCGCGGGCGAACGCGTTGTGATGGTAGCCGAGTTCGTCAGCGGCCCTGCGCACCTTGCGGCGTGTGGATTCCGTGATCTGCACGTCCCGGTTGTCGTTCACCGCCCATGAGGCGGTTGCGATGGAGACACCAGCCGCTTCGGCCACGTCCCGCAATGTCACTTTCGCCATGCCCGCGTATCAGCCCCGTCCGACGCCTAGCGCATCAGGTTGCGCAGGACGTACTGGAGAATACCTCCGTTGCGGTAGTAGTCCGCTTCGCCTGGCGTATCGATGCGAACGACGGCATCGAATTCGGTCGTGGAACCGTCCGCGTGGGTGGCGGTGACGTGGACCGTCTTCGGGGTGACGCCCTTGTTGAGTTCCTCGACACCGGAGATGTCGTAGGTTTCGGTGCCGTTCAGGCCGAGGCTCTCATACGATTCGCCTTCGGGGAACTGCAATGGCAGCACGCCCATGCCGATGAGGTTGGAACGGTGGATGCGTTCGAAGCTTTCGGTGATGACGGCTTTGACGCCCAGCATGACGGTGCCCTTGGCGGCCCAGTCACGGGAGGAGCCGGTACCGTATTCCTTGCCTGCGAGCACGACGAGCGGCACATCATGGTCGATATAGTCGCGAGACGCTTCGAAGATCGTGGTCGGCTTCTTGTCGAGGAAGTCGTAGGTGTAGCCACCAGGGGTGATTTCCTCGCCGACGGAGGCGAGCAACTGGTTGCGCAGGCGGATGTTGCCAAACGTGCCGCGGACCATGACCTCATGGTTGCCTCGACGGGAACCGTAGGAGTTGAAGTTCTTCGGTTCGACGCCACGGTCGGTCAGGTATTTGCCTGCCGGGCTGGAGGCCTTGAACGCGCCTGCCGGGGAGATGTGGTCGGTGGTCACGGAGTCGCCGAGCAGCGCGAGCACGCGGGCGCCGTGGATGTCCTTGACCGGATCCGGGGTGGCCTTCATGCCGTCGAAGAAGGTCTGCTTGCGCACGTAGGTGGAGTTCTCATCCCATGCGAACAGTTCGCCTTCCGGCACGTCAAGGCCCTTCCAACGGCGGTCGCCTTCGAACACGGAGGCGTAATCCTTGAGGAACATCTCGCGGCTGACGGTGCCATCCACCACTGCGGCGACTTCCTCATTGGAAGGCCAGATGTCCTTCAGGTACACGTCGTTGCCGTCCTGGTCCTTGCCGAGCGGCTGGGTTTCGAAATCGAAATCCATGGTGCCGGCGAGCGCGTAGGCGATGACGAGCGGCGGGGACGCGAGGTAGTTCATCTTGACGTCCGGGCTGATGCGGCCTTCGAAGTTACGGTTGCCGGACAGCACGGAGGTGACGGTCAAATCGTTGGCGTTGATGGCCTCGGAGATCTCGGGCAGCAGCGGGCCGGAGTTGCCGATGCAGGTGGCGCAGCCGAAGCCGACCAGCTGGTAGCCGAGCGCGTCGAGATCATCCTGCAGCCCCGCGGCCTTGAGGTAGTCGGCCACGACCTGCGAGCCCGGGAGCCAGAGAGGTCTTGACCCAGGGCTTGGGCTTAAGGCCCCTTGGCATGTGCGTTGCGGGCGATCAGGCCGGCGGCGATCATCACGGACGGGTTGGAGGTGTTGGTGCATGAGGTGATCGAGGCGATGGCCACGTCGCCGTTTTCGATGTCGAAATCGCCACGGAAGTCGGTGGACACGGCCACCGGATCTGCACGGTCTTCTCGGTCTCGTACGGCGGGGGCGGTCTTCTCGAACATGCTCTTTGGCTTCGGACAGCAGAATGCGGTCCTGCGGGCGCTTCGGGCCAGCGATGGACGGCACCAACGGTACCGAGGTCGAGTTCTCGTATTCGGAGTACTGCGGTTCCACGTAATCCGGGTCGGAAGCGTCGCCCCACAGCTTGTTGGCCTTGGCGTAGGCTTCGACCAACGCGACCTGCTCTTCGGAGCGGCCGGTCAGGACGCAGGTAGTCGAGCGTGACATTGTCAATCGGGAAGATGCCGCAGGTGGAGCCGAACTCGGGGCCCATGTTGCCGATGGTGGCGCGGTTGGCCAGCGGCACGGAGGCGATGCCTTCGCCGTAGAATTCCACGAACTTACCGACCACGCCGTGCTTGCGGAGCATGTCGGTGATGGTCAGGACCACATCGGTGGCGGTAACGCCCTCCGGGATGGAGCCGGTGAGCTTGAAGCCGACCACGCGCGGGACGAGCATGGAGATCGGCTGGCCGAGCATGGCGGCCTCGGCCTCGATGCCGCCGACGCCCCAGCCGAGCACGCCCAGACCGTTTTCGGTGGTGGTGTGCGAGTCGGTGCCCACGCAGGAGTCGAGGTAGGCGAGCGCGTTGCCGTTGGCCTCGGCCTTGCTCATGACCACCTTGGCCAAGTATTCGATGTTGACCTGGTGGATAATGCCGGTTCCCGGCGGCACCACGCGGAAGTTCTTGAATGCCTGCTGACCCCAGCGCAGGAACTGGTAGCGTTCGCCGTTGCGCTGGTATTCGATGTCCATGTTTTGCTGGACCGCGTCGGCGATGCCGTACTTGTCGATCTGCACGGAGTGGTCGATGACCATATCGGACTGGACCTGCGGGTTGATGACCTCCGGGTCGCCGCCGAGGTCCTTGACCGCGTCACGCATGGTGGCGAGGTCCACGATGCAGGGCACGCCGGTGAAGTCCTGCATGATCACGCGGGACGGCGTGAACTGGATCTCGTGGCTGGGTTCGGCGTTCGGATCCCAGTCGAGCAGGGGTCTTGACGTGCTCGTCGGTGATGTTGGCACCGTCGATGTTGCGCACCAGATTCTCGACCAGTACCTTCAGCGAGTACGGCAGATGATCGATGCCGTCGAGATTGGCGATGTTGTAGTAATCGAAGTCCTTGCCGGCTGCCTTGAGGGTAGCCAGCTGGTCGTCGCGTAAGGACATGCTTCCTCCGAAATCATGAATCGGCTTATGATGCCGCTGATTATCCGCTACACATGGTACGGGCACGTTACCGAGGCTCTGGCGTGTCGGCTTGAAGTATGAGACAATCGCGCCGCCGTCTCAATGCCGACGCGAGCTTGCCCGTCAGTCCGCGCACGAGCGGCGCCAGCCACAGGCACAGCGCGAAGATCAGCGCGGAACCGGCCAACGCGATCAGCGTGGCCACCATCGTGGCGCCGGTCGGCAGAATCAGGGCGAAGAAGTTCGCCACGAACGGGACGAACGCGCCGATTACGCCCGCCGCCGCGAACACCGCCACCAGCACGCCACGCCAACCGTTGAGTGGTCTGGCCACGCGGGCCAGCACGAACACGCCCATCGCGAACAGGATGATGGCGCTGGTGGCGCGCAGGGCGGACAGGTCCGCGGCATCGCCGGTCACGTTCCAGCCCATGACCGGCGGCAGCACCCAAGCGGCCAGCAGCACCGACAGCGCGGTGGCGATGCCGCCCGGCAGCGCGAACGTGACCACGCGCTTGAGGAATCCCGGAATATAGCGGCGCGTGTTCGGCGCGAGCGCCAGAATGAACGCGGGCATGCCGATGGTGAGAGCGCCGATATACGTGATATGGCGCGGCAGGTATGGGTATGGGATTTGCGTCAGCACTACGCCGAGCGAGATCAGCGCGGAGTACACGGTTTTGACGAGGAACAGGCTGGCCACGCGCTCCATATTGGCCATGACCTGACGGCCCCGCGCCACGACGTCCGGCAGGTGCGAGAACTTCGAATCCACCAGCACCACCTGGGCCACGGCCTTGGTGGCGGGGGCCGCATTGCCCATGGCGATGCCGAGGTCCGCCTTCCTTGATGGCGAGCGCGTCGTTGACGCCGTCGCCGGTCATGGCAACCACGTGGTTCTGCGTGTGCAACGCCTGCACGATGGCCTTCTTCTGGTCAGGCAGCACGCGGCCGAGCACATCGACGTTTTCGAGCACGCGGGCCAGTTCGTTCACGTCCTCGGGCAGTTCGCGCGCGTCCATCGCCACCGGCTCATGGTCGCCTGTCAGTTTCACTCTGCGGGCGATGGCACCCACGGTCACTGGATTGTCACCGGAAATCACACGACAGCGCACACCCTGCTCACGGAACCAAGCGAGCGTCCGCTCGGCGTCCTCGCGAATCTTCTCAGAGCACAACACCAACGCCACCGGCTCAGCCTGCACATCCAGTTGCCGGCCGTCCGATGACATTGGCTCCCTCAACTGCTAATCGGTCGGGCGCCTTCGGAGAGGGCCGTCATGCCGTGCAACCAGCAACACACGGTTGCCGTCATTGGCATACTCGTTAACCTGCTGCAACACCGACGAATAGTCACCCTCAAGCGAGAAATAATCACCTCCGGCGCTCCCATGTACCAGGTCTCGCCGGATTTACGCACCGCACTCCATTTGCGCGCCGAAGAGAACGGGACACGAGACTCAACCGCACCTGCCCCATATCCTTGGGCCTTGAGCCCGGCGAGTACGGCTTGGCCGGTGCCGTTGGGCTGCTCTTCGTTGCAGCAGTCGTAGAGGGACTGCGTGGCTGCCTGTTCCGCAGCCGCATTGGCGGAATCGAGCATCACGAGCCGGTTGAAGGCGATACCGCCATCGGTGATCGTGCCGGTTTTATCGAGGTTCAGCGCGTCCACGCGAGCCAGTGTCTCCACGGATTCAAGCTCCTGCACCAGCGTATTGTGACGGGCGAGACGCATGGCGGCCACCGCGAAGTTCAGCGAAGTCAGCAGCACCAAGCCTTCGGGAATCATGCCTACTACGCCGGCGACCGCGGAAACCACGGCTTGCCGCCATTCGCCGGTGGAGAGTGCCGTGCCCCAACCGCCGACCGTATGAATCTGCGAAAGAATCAGCAGAATGCACAGCGGTACCACGAGGAAGGTCATGAATTTCAGAATCGTGTTGATGCCCTTGTTCAGGTCGGACACGGTTTTTCTTGTATACCTTGGCCTGCGCGGTGAGCGTGGCGGCGTAGGAATGGCTGCCGACCGCATTGACCTTGACCAATGCCATGCCGGAGACCGCGGTGGCGCCGGAATACACCTGCTCCCCCCACCTTGTGGCGCACGGTACGAGATTCGCCGGTGATCATGGACTCGTCAAGCTCCAGTCCCCAGGTTCTGGATGATCTGCCCGTCGGCCGGCACCTGTTCGCCGGCGCGGATCCACAGCAGGTCGTCGAGCACCGATCTCGTTGTGGGGCACCTCCACGTCCCTGCCGTCACGATGCACGAGGAAGTCGGAGGCCACGAGGATGGATAGCCTGTCCAGCGTGCGCTTGGCCCTGAGTTCGGTGACGATGCCGATGCCCGTGTTGATGATGATGACGAAACCGAACACCGCGTCCTCCAGGAACCGGTGATCAGCACCAGTACCATCGCGGCGAAGATGATGCCGTTGAACAGCGTGAACACGTTGGCTCGCACGATATCTTGAACCGAACGCGAGCTGGAGGTTTTCACCGCATTCGATTGGCCACTTTCGATACGCTGCACCACTTCTTTGGGGGTAAGACCGGTCGCTCCGATCTCAGGCATTTCCACGGCTGTTGCACTCATATTCCCCAGCCTACCGCGTCTTGTTTCGCAATCCGCTAAGGCTCAGGGATGATTCAGGGTGCTTTCTCAGCTTCAAGGGCCTGATTCGGAAACGGTGACTTTGATGAAGGGTGGGGTGCTCGCGTTCGTGGGGGTTCGTCGCGCGTGATGGTGAGCACGGCGTCAGTAATAGTCATTGGCTTGGTATCGGCAGTGTCGCCAGAATCGGCACTGTTGGTGTTGAGGTGAAGGATGACGGCGTACAGCAGTTCATCTTCGGGCGCATGCTTTGGATCAATGAGAGCGACTGGAATACCGGCTTCACGCGCATTGGTCAACGTCTGGTTCCAGCTCTCCCGGTTGGCGTCGGTAACGTCGATGCCGCTGATAACCACGATTTTGACCGCGCGAGCTACGAAATCGGCAACACCCCTGCTGTGCGGTGACCGCATTCTTGTCGACGCCAGTATGAGCATCCATACTATCGGCACCGTTTTCGCTGGTAGTGCCGGCGTCAGAAGATTCGGTTTCACCGGATACACCATCAGTTGCGTTTGCCGAGCTTGCGGATGTTTCGAGCGAGGCATAGTAGACATTGAGTTTGTCATCAGACAGCGCATTGATGACGAACTCGTCTGCGGCGGTGTCAGTCGACCCCAAAGCCGACTGGAGCCATCCATCCGTGGGATGTGTGGAATCGTGGGCGACTTCCGGCATGCTGTCTTGGGTATCGCCGACCGCCCTACCGGCCGGCGTGCAGGCGGCCAGGGACAACACAGCCGCCATGCAGGCCAGCAATCCGAGAATTCGTCGTGTCATATGCTCACCTGTCAGCGGGTAAACAAGGCCACCGTCTCAACATGGTGGGTCATCGGGTAGATATCGAAGGCACGGATGTCTTTGAGCTCGTAGCCTTCGCCGATGAGTGTCGCGGTGTCGCGTGCGAGGCTGGTGGGATCACAGGCGATGTAGACCACGCTGGATGCGCCGGCCGCGGCAATCTGGCGGCAGACCTTGGCACGAGCACCGGCACGCGGCGGATCAAGCACTACGACATTCGGCTTGGCCAGATGCGCCGGCACATGGTCCAGCGTGCGCGAGACGTCACCCGCGCGGGCGTCCACGTCGTTCAGGTTCATGGCGCGCAGATTGCGCTGGGCGTTCTTGACGGCCACACGCGCGCCTTCAACGCTGAGCATGCGGGTGCGTTCACCGGTCATTGTGGCCAGCGGCAGGGTGAACAGGCCGGAACCGGAATACAGATCCCAGATTACGGCGTCCGCCGCTGACTGCAGCTGCCCGTTGACCAGGTTGATCACGTGCGTACCGAGGGCGATCGGCGCTTGGCGATGCACTTGCCAGAAACCGTTGGCGTCAACCTGATAGTCGAAGGTCGTGCCGTTGATGGTCACCTGTTCGGTGAGCAGCTGGGAGCCGGCGCGCAGTTCGCCGTCCACAAGTACGGCGTAATTGTCGTCTGCTGCCGCGGTATCGACGATCTCGCCGCGCGGTTCGGGCACGGAAAGACGAATCTGGGAGCCGGGTTCAAAGCCGCCCTCCCACACGTGTTCGCGCTTGGCGACGTCCAGCAGCGTGCGCGTGGCAAAGCGGCATGGTGTCGATGGCCACGCGGTTGTGTGTGCCGCGCCGGCGCATGGATGGCATGCCGTTGTCGTCGGCAATCATTTCGATGCGGGTACGCCAATTGAGGCCGCCGGCTGCCTTGTCGCCGGGCATGCGCTCGATGGGAACGGCCACGTCGATATGGCCGAGTCGGCTCATCTGTTCGGAGACGGTGATGGCCTTCCACTTGAGCTGGCCGGGCAAAAGAGACGTGCACGAGATCCGCGCCGCCCACTCCCCCGCCCATCGCCAAGGGACCGGCAAGTGGCCATGCCGGGGTGACTCGGTCTTCAGACGGCTCGAGAACCTCGACGACTTCGCCGGTCCAGAACCGGTCGTCCCGGTCGTGGGGCTCGTCAAGCTCGACTCGCACGAGTTCGTCGGGCAAGGCGAAGCGGACGAACACCACACGACCGTCGATATGGGCCACGCAGCGGCCTTGGTCGGCGTATCGTTCGATACGAACTTCAGCTTGCATCATCGTCCTTTCCGGTTGCGCTCGGTTCGAGTTCGGCATCAACAGCGACTTCAGTCTGTATCTTCTTAGCCGCGACCTTATGCCGGTGCATCGGCGTGGCAATAATGAGGTAACTCACCCAAATCGCCAATGCCCAGAACGGAATGCCCATGAGCAGGCGGGTCACGCCAAGTGCAGCTACATGGTTGGTCAGATACAGCGGCACCTGCACCACCAGCCGCAGCAGGAACAGACCGACCCACAGGCCGGTGACAATCATATAGGCGCGTTTCAGGGCCTTGTCGTCCATCCAGTCATGGAACCATGCCTTGAAATGCTCGGTGGGCAGGCTACGGATGAATTCGACGACCAAACCCAGTCCGGGCACGCGCGCAATCAGCGACACGGCAAGCAACGCGGCATAGCCGGCATTGGTAATGAATCCGAAGATGTAGTAATTGCGGGCCTCATGAGTCTG
>VOFF01000153.1_pt1 | contig 24000 bp, 47 predicted proteins | sample 5384061 | NCBI WGS metagenome assembly VOFF01 (sample SAMN12384725, study PRJNA508395) | human gut metagenome | isolation source: healthy gut E | host: Homo sapiens
TTGAATTTAAATATTGTTATTTGATTTTTAAAAATTTTGATTGCTAAATGTGAGATTAATCCCACTAATACAAGCAAAGCCAATTATTTTTTATTATCATAAGTTTCGCCCCATTTTATTGAGATTATCTCTTTTTAAATTCGGGGCGTACTGTATAATAACAGTTATTTTTTTTCTGTTGCGTAACGATTTGGTCTCCAAACTTCAATCGTTGCGCTTTTTTAAAATTTATTATTACAAATATATTATGTGGTTTGAGAGTAGTGTAAATTTATAGGGTAATAAAACTCAATAACCCTATATCAATTGTTTTGGTCAAGGTTTGAGAATATTGTAATTATCAAAGCAAAAAAACCGCCGTTAGGCGGATTCAGATCCCGGACATTTGTCCGGGCTTTTTTATTTTCTATATTTTTAAGTTTTTTACAGTTCATATAATTTTTAATTAAGAAACAAAACCGGTAATTAAATATTTTATTTGGAAATTAAACTTTCATTGTTAAATTAAGATGTTTCTAATTTCTTTAATATCGAAGCATATCAATTTAGTTATAAGTTCTAATTCAGGACAAAGCCTCATAGAATACTACAAATAAGAAACAAACAAGCTAAGAGCCGGTGATACAATGATTGAGTATGATACAATATTGGACTATATGCCTAAAAACGGGCTTAGAACCGTGGTGCATCAAGGTCTTAAAAATGCTGGATTTAATGTGGATGAAATCCGCATCCGAACAGACAGACCGCTGTCTTTTTGTTTCAGGTAACAAAATATATTTTGTGAAAGCCTGACGGCGCTCTAACTGCTGGAATGGATAAGGGCTTTATTGTTGAGAGATTCAGCCTGAATACTTTGTTCCGTTCGATATGTGAAAAATTCTGTTTACGCATATTTGGATGAGATAAGGCAGGGGTTTGTAACTCTCCGCGGCGGTCACAGGGTGGGGTTTGTAGGCAGGGCAATATGTGACAGTGATGGCAGAATTGAAAATTTTCGTGATATAAGTTCTGTCAATATAAGAATCGCCCGTGAAATAAAAAGGAAGCGCGGATGATATAATGCCTTATATTCTTAGCGGAACGAGTATTAAAAAGCACACTTATAGTTTCGCCGCCGGGAGTTGGCAAGACAACTGTTCTTAGAGATATGGCAAGACAGCTTTCGGGTTTTGGAATAAAGGTTGGCGTGGCAGACGACCGCGGTGAAATTTCTGCAATGTTTCAAGGCGTGCCATGCAATGATATAGGAGTAAATACTGATGTGATTGAAAACGCTCCGAAAGCTGATGGGATTAATATATTGCTTAGAACAATGTCGCCTCAAGTCATTATTACTGACGAGCTTGTAACAGACAGGGAGGTAAACGCTGTATGTTATGCGAAGGGGAGCGGCTGTGCTATTATAGCCAGTGTTCATGGAAGTACATTTGAGGAGGTTAAAGAGAAGCCGGCATTTTTGCCGCTATTTCAAAATCATGTCTTTGAGAATTTGGTTATATTGAGCATGAGCAATTCTGGAAGCCGGAGAGTAGAAACGGAGGTAAGACAGCTGAAATGACAATGAAATTATTATGTTCGTTTGCGATAATCGCAGGGTGTGGGTATATCGGACTTGTTGTAGCTTCTGAATATGAAGCCGGAGTAGTACAGATTAGAGAATTTATAAATGCTCTAAAATATCTTGAGACAGAAATTTCTATAAACAGCTCGGTGCTCAGTGAAGCGTCCCGTAGGGTTTCTGAAGTTGAGAATGGAGTGGTTTCAGATATTTTTTGGAGTTATCTGATGGTATGACTGGTGCTCCCGGAGAAAGGGTTGACGAGATTTGGATGAGAGCGGTTGATAATAATAAAAAAGCGTCTTTTTTGTCTGAATAGAGAAAACTATAGATGTAATAAAAAGAGTTTTCAGTCTGTTTAGGGAGCGGGACTCGCAGAATGGAATCAGACAATATCAAAGCTGTATGTCAGAGATTGAAGCTGGCTGAGGAAGAGGCAATGAGAAAAAAAGCAAAAAAAAAATTCAAAGCTGTTTTAAAAGTTTAGGTTTTTGCAAGTGGAATATTAATCACAGTTCTTCTTTTTTATAACTTCGGAGGTATGGAATGACAGGTGTTGATTTGATTTTTAAAGTGGCGGCAATAGGTATTCTGGTGGCGGTTCTTAATATGCTTTTTGTGCAGAGCCGGCCGTGACGACCAGGCGATGATGACAACAATAGCCGGATTGATTGTGGTTCTGTTGATGGTGATACAGGAGATAAAAAATCTCTTTACCACAATTAAGGATATATTCGGACTTTAACATAAGGAATTGATATAAAAGATGGAAGTCATGCGAATAGTTGGTATAGGACTGATAGGAGCAATTCTTTCGATACTTTTGAGAAATTCAAAACCGGAGTTTTCGATGCTCATACCTGTTGTGGTATCGTTTACAGTTTTGGCTTGCGCTATGCCGTATCTTATAAGAATCACGGAAGAACTGAGCAGAATGGCGTCAAGCGCCGGTATAAACAGTTCATATATGAGGATTGTTATAAAAGTTATAGGAATATCCTATCTTGTGTGTATTACAGCAGAGTTATGCAAGGATGCAGGTGAAAACGCCATAGCGGCAAAAATTGAGCTTGAGGGAAGCTTATAATACTTGCTATGGCGATTCCAATCATAAACAGTCTTTTGAATTTAGTTAAAAGAAATAATTATGCACAAATGAGAGCTTACCGGAGGTGTACCTTGAAACATTATACTATATGCTGCATTATAATTGCCGCGGTTATAATTTTTTTTGGTTCGTCTGCGGTTATGGCGGAGGAGCAGGACGGAGAGGATTTAAGTGGAGAATTAATCAGTGGATATTCAGAACTGTATGGAGAACAAATTGAAGGCGGCGCCGGTGAAATAATAAACCAGTCGATTACGCCATATGCTAACGGAATGAATATCGGGGAGTTTATAAAAAGGGTAGCCTCAGGCGAAGTTCCGCTAAATCCGATCGGGATAGTAAAGGAGTTGTTATCAGCATTATTTGGGGAAATGCTGGGAGTGACGAAAAATATGCTGCTTGTAGTCGCTATGGTTATACTAAGCTCGGTTTTATCAGCTGTTGTGACCGGGTTTGAAAAAAAACGCGACCGGTAAAATAGCATATTATGTGTGTTTTATAGCCGTTGCAGGGCTGGCTTCATCAACCTTCTACAGCTGTCTTGAGGGAGCTTCGGCAGCAATAGAAAATCTGACATTGTTTATGAGGTGTATAGTGCCGATAATGATTACGGCTCTGCTGTCAAGCGGGGCAATCGTTTCCGCTACCTCACTGGAACCTGTGCTTCTCACAGTAATTGAAGCTGCGCTGACATTAATAAAGTCAATATTTATGCCGCTCGTTATGGTTGGCACAGGACTTGGGACAATAAACGCCCTGTCGGCTAATTTGAAAACGACCAGGCTGGTCTCTTTGATAAATAATACGGTTAAGTATGGACTCAGCGTTTTACTGACGGTTTTTGTGGCGTTTGCAGGGCTTCAAAGTATTGCTTCTTCCGGCTGACGCACTGACGTTAAAGCTTACAAAATTTGCTTCGTCAAATTTGATTCCTGTTGTTGGGGGATACTCTCTGAGTCTGTTGAAACAGTGATGAACTGCAGTTCGGTTATAAAAAAAATTCCGTTGGTGTTGTTGGTGTAATATTGGTGTTTTTATTGCTGTGATGCCTATAGTAAATATTATAGCCGCAATGTTAACCTTCAGGCTGGTAGCGGCATTTTGTGAGCCGATAGCTCATAAGTCGCTTGTTGAGTGTATTTCATGTATGGCTAATGGGATATCAATGGTGTTCTCAATGCTGGTGTCGGTGTCAGTGATGTTCATAATAATTATTACTGTAATGATAAATATTTCAACGTAGAGGTGCTTTGTTATGGACTTAATCAGAAATTGGGCATTTTCAGTTTCGGCTGTAGTAGTGTTCGGAACTTTGGCGGAAGCGGTTATGCCAAGCGATGAGTATAGAAAATATGTTCATTTGGTGCTGGGGCTTTTGCTGATTATAACTATATCAAGCCCTGTTATATCATTGCTGGGAAATGGCTTTGATATAGAAAGTTTTTTGGATGCCGAAGGAGCCCGTACTTTGATGAGTTCTGAAATAAGTCCTGAAAGTATTGAAAAGAAACAAAAAGAGGATGTGATTACAATATACAAAAACTCTTGAAAATAATATTAAAACCAGAATTGAAACAAAAATCCCTGAGCTTACAGATAATATAAAAGTCAGTGTTTCGGCAGCGGACGACGGAAGCGAATATGGAACTATTGAAGAAGTGGATGTAGTTTTGAGCGGAGATGATACCGAGAGGGCAGACGAGATAAAAACAATAGTATCAGCTATAACCGGTATTCCGGAGAGCGGCGTGATGGTAACCAGAGAGTAAGACACGGGTATTTTCCCGATAAAAAGGTACTAAGGATGTGCAGTGATGAATCTAAAACTATTTTTTCAAAACTTAAAAAGTCACAGCAGCGATCTTTATCAAAATTTTAAAGAAAACGACTCTCCCGGCGAAAAGAAACATATGAACATGATTGTTATATGGATAATTATAATAGCTATCATAGTGTTATTCTGCATAAGAAGTTTTGGCTCAAAAGACGTTTCAAAAACTTCGGAAGCAAAGAATAGTTATAATCAATATCAGACTGAAGCCGGATATAAAACGGAGCAGGAATATGTAAATAAAATGGAGGAAGATTTAAAGGGGATACTTGAGAAAATCAGCGGTGCAGGCAACGTCAGCGTCAGAATTTACATTGACAGCACCAATGAAAAAAAATTCTTGCCGCAGACAGCAAAAAAAACAAAGTGAGACAAGCGAAGATAAGGATGGAAAGAAAGAGTCCAGCTCATCAGAAAACGGACCGATTATGTCGTCGGGAGGAAGCCTTGGAGGAAACGCTTCTCCATATGTTGTTCAGGAAAAGCTTCCTTATCCTATTGGTGTCGTTGTTGTCGCGGAGGGCGCTAAAAACGATAATGTAAGAAATGAAATCTATGAGGCTGTGAAAGCTCTTTACGGCTTGGCGGCCAATAGAATTAAAATTACTTATTAATATATAAAAACGAAAAAAATTAAAGAAAATTTATAAATAAGGAGAGTACGCTTATGAACTCAAAAAAAAGAAGGCAAAAAATTTAGAGGCAAACAGGTATTGGTTGTTGGATTAATTGCGCTTGTGCTGGCGGCAGGGTATTACCGCTGGACTATAAGCGCTGTCAAATCAGACGCCGTCAGTGTTTCCAGCACTGCCGCGCCCGACGATGCGGAGACATTTTGGTCAAATAATAAAAATGATGAAAATAAAGATAATAACGATGAAAAACAAAATAACAGCGATAATAATGAACAGCAAAATCAGGATAATCAAAATAATCAAAGTCAAAGTGCCAATGTGATAACACAATCCCGTCAGGACAGAGATAAACTGAGAGGCGACACAATGGATAAATGGAAAGAGATTTCATCAAATAAAGACGCAACAGAATCAGCAAAAAGGAAGCAGAAAGCAATATAGTTAAATTGACAAAATATTCCGAAAAATGAAAATGCAATAGAGACCGGAGTAAAGTCAAAAGGGTTTGAAGATTGTTTTGCGCAAGTCAGCGACAGCGGAGTTTCAGTTGTGGTTAAAGGCGGAAACTTAGACAGCGCTTCTGTGGCTCAGATAAAAAGATATTATAATTGCTGAGACCGAGTTGCAGCTTCGCAAATAAAATTAGTTCTGAACAATAAAAGTATGATAAAAATTAATAAAATCGCCTAAAATAATCATTGTAATCTTAAAATTGTTATGTTATAATCAAACGTAGTGTTTTGAAAATTGAATTAGGAGGTTTTATATTATGGCAGAAGACAACAATGCGCCTCAGGAGCAAGTTGCTCCAAAGACCGGAGATGTCAATATTTCAAACGATGTTGTTTCTATTGTGGCGTCGCTTGCGGCAAGCAGTGTTAAAGGCGTATCAGGAATGGTAAAGCTCGATTTCCGGCGGAATAGCCGAGCTGCTCGGCAAAAAAGAATATGTCAAAGGGCGTAAAGGTTAATGTGAACGATAAGGACGTAACGCTCGATTTGTCTATTATTGTTGAATATGGCGCTAAGATACCGGATGTTGCTTGGGAAATCCAGGAAAAGGTTAAGAGTGAAGTTGAAGCAATGACCGGTTTTAACAGTTGTTGCTGTAAATGTCAGCGTTGAAGGCGTCAGTGTTCAAAAGAAGATAGCGATAAGTCTCAAAGCGGGTCTGCAGCGTATACAGTCAGTGAAGCTGTAGATAATGCGGCCGAAGCAGCGGGAGAAGTGGTTGACAAGGCGTCAGACTATGTTCAGAAAGCAGGAACAAAAAGCCGGGCAGTTTGTCGATTTAGCTAAAGATAAAGCAGAAGATTTAACCGGCTTAGCTAAAGATAAGGCGGAAGACTTAGCTGATATTGCTAAAGATAAAGCTGAGGATTTTGCCGATAAGGTTAAGGATAAAGCTGAGGAAGTTGTTGAAATAGGTTCTGATATCTTGGAAGATTTAAAGGATAGATTGAGCGAAGAGCCGGAAGACGATAAAGCTGAATAGGCGTTTTTATTAAATTTGATTTAGAAGGGGCAGAATGTTATTCTGTGGTTGGTTATGGACAGAAGAAAAAGCAAGGGAATATACTTTTATAATTCTCTTTCAATATAAGTTTCAGCCTGAAGATATCAGCGAAATATTAGATGATTTTTTCAAAGAGTATGATACTGGTAAACAGGGCGAATATATCAGCCAGGCAGTTGCCGGCGTTGTAAAGAATATTGATGAGATAGACGAAAAAGATAACTGAGTTTTCAAACGGATGGGATATTGAACGTATTGGAGCTGTCAGCCTGGCGATTTTAAGACTGGGTGTGTTTGAAATGCTCTATATGGATGATTTGCCGCTGCCTGTTTCGGTTAATGAGGCTTCAAATCTTACCCGTGAATATGCCGGTGAAGAGGCGGTTTCATTTGTAAACGGAGTTTTGGGAAGTATCCAAAAAACAGCTTGAAAACTAGATGTATAAACTTAATATTCAGACAGAGCGAGTTCTATCCGGATTATAGCGGATTGCTTCCGCTCTGTTTGACGTATATAAAATATAAAGCATGGTATATTTTGATGCCGTAAAATTTTGAGGTAAATTATGATAGAGAGACAAGCGTTGACTGTAACACAGGTCAATTTATATATAAAGCATGTTATTGCGAGAGATGATATTTTAAATAACGTATTGGTTAAAGGTGAGCTTTCAAACTTTAAAGCTCATTCCTCCGGGCATATGTATATGTCACTGAAAGACGAAACCGGAGTTATGAGAGCCGTTATGTTTAGAAAGCGCAGCTGCCAAGCTCAACTTCAGACCCCAAAACGGAATGAAAGTTTTGGCTAGAGGAAGAATTGGGGTTTATGAAAGAGACGGACAATATCAGTTATACATAGAACATATGGAGCAGGAGGGGATAGGCGACCTGCATGTGGCTTTGAGAAACTGAAACAAAAACTGGACGCTGAGGGATTGTTCTCTCCTAAGTATAAAAACCTCTGCCTAAGTACCCTGGGAGAATTGGAGTTGTCACTGCTCCTACAGGAGCCGCTATCAGGGATATTATGAATATACTGTCAAGACGTTTTTCATATTCTGATATACTGCTTTATCCGGTTCTTGTGCAGGGGGAAAATTCGGCTCAGAGTATTGTTGAAGCCATAAATTATTTTAACGATACTGATTCAGCCGACGTTCTTATTGTGAGGCAGAGGCGGAGGCTCGATTGAAGATTTGTGGTCTTTTAATGAAGAAATAGTCGCCAGAGCAATTTTTGCCAGTCATATACCTATAGTGTCGGCTGTAGGTCATGAGATAGACTTCACTATATCGGATTTTTGTCGCGGATTTGAGAGCGCCTACGCCGAGCGCAGCAGCAGAGCTTGTTGTGCCATCTCAGATTGAACTTAGAGAAAAAAAGTTCAATAATGTGTATTCTAGAATGTATACATGCGCTAACCGTATAGTTGAAAGAAGCAGAATGAGAGTAAAAATGCTGAGTGAGAATACTGTCCTGAAAAAATCCTATGGTAAAAGTGGAGGATAATAGGATATATTTAGACAGCTTATATAAGAGCTTTGAAAACGCGTTCCAGGGAATATTAAATGAAAAGAAAGCAGAGTCTTGCGCTGAATGCGTCAAAACTTGACACTCTCAGTCCTCTCAGTTCGCTTCAAAGAGGATTTTCTGTTACTAAAGATACTGCGGGCAAAGTAGTGAAGAGCGTCGGCCAAATTTCAGATGGTGATGAAATTACGGTTTTTAGTCAGTGACGGAAGTTTACTTGCAGATGTAAAAAAATAGAGAAAAAATTAATAAAATAAATAGAAACGGTATAATTTGGAGATTGCTATGGAAAATAAAAAGAAAATAGAGAATTATTTGAGAAAAATTTAAAAGAACTTGAAGTTGTAGTAAAAAGAGCTTGAAAGCGGAGACGTAACTCTTGACCAAATGCTGGAGCTCTTTGAAAAGGGAGTTAAGCTTACAAAACAGTGTACGGCAGCGCTTGATGCGGCGGAACAGAAAAATTAATATATTAATAAAGAACAGGGGAAACAGGGCAGATTGAGAAACAGCCTTTTGCGGGAATGGGAGAACAAAACTAATGGTTAAGCCTTCAGAGGAATTTGAAAAAAAAAAACTTGAACTTTATATAGAATTAATTGAAGAAAAATTGCAGAGTATTGCTGCTGTGCCAAATTCACCTGATGCGATGGTCTGTGAGGCTATGAAATATAGTCTTTTAGCAGGAGGCAAGAGAATCCGTCCTGTTATTACTATTGCTTGTGCTGAGCTTTTCGGCGGCAATATTGACGATGCGGTAACAGCTGGCTGCGCTCTTGAGTGTATACATATATTCCTTGATTCACGATGATTTGCCCTGCATGGACAATGATGATTTAAGACGCGGAAAGCCTACCTGTCAAAAGTGTTTCCTGAAAATATTGCTTTATTAGCCGGAGACGCGCTTTTAAATAAAGCTTTTTGAAATTATGTCCGATAAAGATAATTTTATATCTTTAAATGAAAGAACTATGATTGAACTTGTTAGAACGCTGTCACAGGCTTCTGGAACAAAGGGTATGATTGGCGGACAGGTGATAGACCTTATAAACGAAAAAGGGATGACGTTGATATTCAGGAGCTTATTTTAATGCACAAAAGAAAAAGACCGGGGCATTGATAGAAGCGGGCAGCAAGTTTGGAAAAGGCTGTATTATAGGCGGGTTAAAGAGAATGAAGAATTTAATAAAATAAGTCAATTTTCTTCAAATTTAGGGTTGGCATTTCAAATAAAAGATGATATACTAAACGTTACAGGTGATGAGGATATTCTTGGAAAACCGATTGGTAGCGACAAAGAGAAAGTGGAAAAAATACATTTGTTACTTTGCTCGGCTTAGAAAAAAGCCGAAGACATTCTGAAACGCCATACTGAGGTTTCTATCTCAGCTCTTGAATATTTTGGAGATAAGGCTTGGTTCTTGAAAGAATTGGCTGTATCTCTGCTTATAAGAGAAAAAATAATTCGAGTATTGCCTGTATAAACCAACCCTAATTTTTGAAAGTGGATGTGTATATGAGATATTTTGAGGAGTTTTTCAGCAACAGGATTTTCTTTATAGTCTTGTTTGCATGGTTATTGTCCTGCGTTATCAAGGTAATAATCGAATGGATACGAAATAAAAAGATTAATTGGGGCAGATTTTTTTTGGTCCGGGCGGTATGCCGTCGTCCCACTCGACAATTGTGGCTTGTTTAGCTACTTGCGTTGGTATGTCTGAGGGCTTTGACACCGCTTTGTTTGTGGTATGCTGTGCTTTGGCGCTTATTGTTATGTATGATGCGTCGGGAATAAAAGAGCTGCTGGTGAGCAGGCAAAAGATGATAAATATGATAGTTGAAACATGGGAAGAAAAAAGACCCGGTATTGAAGGATGAAAAGCTAAAAGAGCTTTTAGGGCACACTCCGCTGGAAGTTTTGGGCGGTGCTGTTTTGGGTGTTTTTTGTGGCACTGGTTTCAGGCGTGTTTTGGGATTGTAAAATAGTATTTTATGATTTTGATAAGGAAGGATGATATAAAATGATAAAAGTTACTCTAAAAGGCGGAGACGTAAGAGAATATGAAAATGGGACAAACCTTCTTGATATGGCAAAAGTATAAGCGAAGGATTGGCGCGTAACTGTTTGGCCGCTGATGTAAACGGCGAAACAAAAGAGATGAACTTTGTTCCGAAAGCAACTGTGAGGTCAGTTTTTTTGACATTTAATGATGAAATGGCAGAAAAGGCGTACCGTCACACCGCCTCGCATGTTTTGGCTCAAGCTATAAAGAGGCTGTATCCAAATACAAAACTAGCGATAGGTCCGGCTATTGAAGACGGATATTATTATGACTTTGAATTTGAGACTCCTATCACAACCGGAGATTTTGAAAAAAATCGAAGCTGAGATGAAGAAAAATAATTAAGGAAAATATCCCTCTTGAAAAATTTGAGCTGCCTAGAGATGAAGCGATAAAGTTTATGAAAGAAAAAGGATGAACCGTATAAGGTTGAGTTAATAGAGGATTTGCCTGACGATGCGGTTATTTCTTTTTTATAAGCAAAGGAGATTTTGTTGACCTCTGTGCAGGTCCTCATCTTATGTCAACCGGTAAACTGAAAGCTATTAAGCTGCAAAGCTTGGCCGGCGCTTATTGGCGCGGCAATGAAAAAAAATAAAATGCTGTCGCGTATATACGGAACAGCTTTTCCAAACAGTCCGAACTTAATGCTTATTTAGAAAAACTTGAGGAAGCCAAGAAGAGAGACCACAATAAAATCGGCAGAGAATTAGGTTATTTTAGAACGGTTGACTATATTGGTCAGGGACTGCCGATTATGCTTCCAAAAGGTGCGAGGGTTCTTCAGCTTTGCAAAGATTTGTAGAAGACGAAGAACAGAAGAGAGGATATCTTTTAACTAAGACTCCGTTTTTTGGCAAAGCGCGATCTTTATAAAATTTCAGGGCATTGGGACCATTACCGTGACGGAATGTTTGTTTTTAGGCGACCCAGAGGCAGAGGAGAATTTTTTTTGCACTTCGTCCTATGACCTGTCCTTTCCAGTTCCAGGCATATTTGGCTGATATGAGGAGTTACCGTGACCTGCCTTTGAGATATAATGAGACTTCTACTTTGTTCAGAAATGAGGATTCCGGTGAAATGCACGGATTAATTCGTGTACGCCAGTTTACAATATCAGAAGGACATTTGGCTTGCCGTCCTGACCAGCTTGAGGATGAATTTTCCGGATGTTTAGACCTTGCGAAATATATGCTGGAAGTATTAGGTCTTGATGACGATGTTAGCTACCGTTTTTCAAAATGGGATGAAAATGATAGGGACAAGTATATAGGAAGTCCGGAGCAATGGGAAGAAGTTCAGGACAGAATGCGTGTAATCCTGGACGACATGGGTATCGACTATACTGAAGAGGATGGAGAAGCCGCTTTTTATGGACCTAAGTTCTTGACATTCAGATAAAAAATGTATATGGCAAAGAGGACACATTGATTACTATTCAAATTGACTTTCAGCTAGCTGAAAGATTTGGTATGGAGTATGTCGATTCTGACGGTACTAAAAAATATCCTTATGTTATACACAGAACTTCTATTGGCTGTTATGAAAAGAACCTTAGCGTTACTGCTGGAGAAATATGCAGGCGCGCTGCCGACATGGCTCGCTCCTATACAGGTTAAAGTTCTGCCTATTTCAGACCACTATATGGAATATGCAAATAGCGTCAGCGAAGAACTTCAAAAGGTAGGAATAAGAGTTGAAGTCGACACAAGAAAAGAAAAAATAGGTTATAAAATAAGAGAGGCTCAGCTTGAAAAAGTGCCGTATATGCTTATTGTCGGAGAAAAAAAGAGCAGGCAGAAGGCGCCGTATCTGTAAGAGACAGAAAAGAAGGCGATACAGGCTCAGTTAAGCTAAATGAGTTTATAGATACCATTTTAAAGAAAGTGGCGTCAAAGTCTAAAGACTAATATAATAAATTTAAGTATTTTGATAATAAAGTTTTTTTAGTATATTAAAAGGGTAAACAATATTGAACCGACCTCCTATTCGTTAGATTTCTAATCTAACTTTTTGGGGGTCGGTTCAATTGTTTACCCTTTTTGTATATTAATTCTGTGTAAATTTAGTTTATTATTTGTTCTGTTTGTGGATATATATTAACCGAAGCGTCAAACGGAATCATAGAATTTGGATTCTGCCACGCAAATACTTTTATAATATCATATTCAGAATCCGAGAATGCCTTTGAAAATATAATGGAGTTATTAGCTTCAACATTATAACTTTGGTCAAATATATCGGATAATATTTCTTCGCCTTCAACTATTTTGTAAGCTGCAATTACAATATAAGGTTCAACTTGACTTGAAGTATTATTATCCAAATTCAACATCAATAGTGTTCATATCAGCATCATTAACCGCTGCAAGAAGTTTATATTCAGGCTTAGGCTCAGAAGATGGAGCAGGGGAAGCTGTAACATCAGGATGTGCAGATGGAGTGGGTGAGAAAGTTGGATCAGGCGTTGGCAAGATTGTAGGGTCGCCTGAAAGGTCAGCGCCTATTTGTCTGTCCTTATATGTTGTTCCATCAGCTACTTTTAAAAAGTTACCCATATTTATACTTCCGTCAGGATTTCTCCATAACTTATGTACATTAGCCCCCAATTCCGGAACTTCCACTGAGACAAACGTAGAGAGTTGCTTACGGTTTCCATTGTGTCAGAAGGAAGAATAGTGCCTTCTTTGCTATTCCAATTGGTGTAAGGCATATCTTCATAAAAAATAGTATTTTTTTTATCTTTGTTATAAAAACAGAGTTTTTCATACTTCCAATAAACTTATCTGAACAAATTTGCTGCGGCGCATAGGATAAACAATTTGTGAGGCTGTTGTTTTGATTCCGGCAGTCTTGCAAAATCAAAATTGCTTTTGTTTGTTCCGCCTTTAAGTGCGTTATTGTATGAAGTACAGTTTGTTAATGTAATAGGTCCCGGGTTTGAATTATCTGTAAATCCATGGTTGGCATTTTCGAATGCAATACAGTTATAAAGAGAATGCGCAACAGCGATTTTCGTGCCGCCCATTTTAAAACCGTTCCCATCGCAATTTTCTGTGAATTTTCCGTCAGTTGTCTGACCGCTTCTGAATGCCACGCAATTTCTCATTACTAATGAACCTATTGGTCCTGTTGCAGTTTTAGTAAAACAATCCATCCGTCATCACAGTTATTATATGCAATACATCCGTCAAAGACGTTGTTATTGCCGCAGGTGAGTTTTGCGGCAAATCCGTCAGCGCATTCTCTCCGGTTGCAGGGTCAAAACTGTCAAAAGAGGTACAGTTTAATATCAGATTATCGCTGGGCCAGTCATTAAAATTAGTTACAGTTGAAGCCCGTCGTGAAATCTGGATTCCTGTGTCGCGGTTACCATTTGCTACACATAATTCCAATGTATTATGTTTTCCTGCAAATAAAGCCGTTATCTGCTGCCTGATAGGCTTCAAGACCTTTAATGTACCAGTAGCTGCCGTTAATCTGTACTCCTCGAGCATTCGTTCCAACGTCGTTTAGAGTACGGTTCTCCTGAAAAAAATTAAATAATGTATCATCTGAGCACTCTATGCGTTTTTTCTTTGCCGTCCTGACCGCTGTTGTCTGCTCCGATTACCAAACAGTTGTCAAATTGATACTCGCCGCTGCAATAAATAGTACCTCCCGGAGCAATATTTAATATGGCGGAAGCTATGCTCATTGGTTCGTCTTGAGTTCCTTTTTCCCTCGGCACTTGCTTTAGGTGCAGTGTAAATAGTGTTCATAGGTTCAAGCACAACGCCGTTCAGGTCTTCAAAATCATAGACCGGGTCGGGCGGCTGAACTTCATAAGTAAGTTTTAAATAGTATACATTTATACCGCTGTCTGTAGAATAAAACCAGTAATCTCAGCTTCGGGTATAGTCATTTTTTATAGGTAAGACCCGACGCAAATTCGCCTGAGGCGACTGTTTCTCCGGCTGAGTTTACCAAAACGCCTGTTCTGACAGCTGAAGAGTTAGCGCTCGCTGCCTCTATCATAAATGTTGCAGGCTCAGAAGCTGTAAATTTTATAGCTCTGTTGGTTTGATTTCCGGTTCCGTTTAGTTTTAATCTTTTTGTATATTTGATTCCGGTAGTTGTTGATGTTTTTTTATTTCCGTCAACAGCAATAGCAGTATTTCCGTCCGTAGCGGCAATAATAGAAAAATCACCGATTTGCGTATCTTGAGACAGTGCCCGTTGACATGTCAGAAATGTTGTAAACAGAGTCGGGCGGAAGAGCGCTTACAGCTGACATACAGAAAAATAATACTGCGACCGTTGACAATACAAACAGCAACATCTGTTTTTTGATAAAACTTTTCATAATGACCCCCTAAGTTTTGACATAAATCACAATATGTCAGTAATTTATATCAAAAATTATAACAATATTAATAGAATAGTTCAAGATATAAAGGAGTAAATAACAATAAATATATACAATAGAGAAAAAAGACTGTAATGTAAAAGAGGCATAATTCTACGTAAAAATGTAAGTTGTAAGCGGATAATATTACTTTCTTGTCTTTCTATAAATTTTTTGCTATTTATTTTGTAGTGAATATAATTACTTTTATTAATAAACACAAAAAAGTTTTTATATAAAAACTTTTTTTCATAATAAGTGAAGATAATAATTTGATGATAATAATTTTGTAAAAATAATTGCCCGGTCTTTGTATCAAGACCGGGCAATTATATGATGATTATTCATCCATTTCTATTAGAGCATAGTTTCCGTCTTTTCTTTTTATACACAATATTCGGAGACATAGTATCCGGATTTGTAAAGATAAAGAATGTGTGACCGAGCATATTCATCTGAAGAATAGCTTCTTCAACCATCATTGGTTTTGCAGAAAAAACTCTTTCTTTTTATAATTTTGAATTCAGTTTCTTCTTCAACCTTTTCAGGCTGACCTTCAAGAGCGATATAATCGTCAAATCCGCTGTCACGCAGGCGTTTTGAAAGCTTTGTTTTATTTTTTTCTGATTTGGCGGTCTATTGCTGCCAGGCAGTTGTCTACAGCAGTGAGCATATCATGGTTTTGATCCTCAGCTCGAATTAAGAAGCCTTTATATTTGAATGTAATTTCAACAGCTATATCGTCTCTTATTTCTGAAACAATAATTTTGCATTCATTTGAGTCATCGTCAAAAAAACTTGTCCAGCTTTCTAACCTTATCCAAAATTTTTTCTTTGCTGGAATCCGCTAGATTAAATTTTTTAGTAATAATGTTGTAAGTCATAATACTACCTCCAGTCAATTGTGTAATATAAACTAAGAAATATTTTATATTAATACTTCTTATGTAGATATTATATAATATAATTAGACAAATAGCAATAGTAAATTGTAAATATTTTAAAAATTTTTTTATGAATTTGTTATTTAAGACGGTTAGCATTAATAAAATTTATATGCTGAATTTTATAATATGGAAAAATTAATTGGTATCTACTATATCACAGATAGCCGAATACTTTTATTTTGTTATAAACTGAAAATAATCAGCCTTTTTTCTTGCATGTGAAGTTTAGTTATGATATAATATTATCTATGTTGGGTATTTTTTAGTACTATTGCTATTTGTTTAAGTCTGTGGTGTCGGATATAGAAATAGTCTTTCCGTTTTTGGATAGGTCTGTTATATCCGCAGCAATTATTTGAGATTTATACACAAAAACATCAGCGCGTATTCTTCCGGTGCTGGAGAGCTTGTGATTTAATACCCTATATGAATAACGGGTAACATTTTTTCCGCAGTATTCCGAGAGACTGCTGCCGTCAACAGACGCAGTATCTGAGTATGTTTTGTACAGCGCGTTCAATTCTTCCGGTATGGTGAGATGTGATATATCTTTTTGGAGAAGTTTCTGTTACCCAGCCGAAAGAGCTTATGTATTCAATATTTTTGGAGTTAGTTATATTGTCAACCGAAAACAGTGCGAAAACCACTGTTATTACGATTATAGCGGCCAGTATAAAAAATTATTTTATATTTGTATTTTTTGAGCTGCTTTTTTAACTGCCTCCCTGATATTGTTTTGTTGGTCTTTACATTATATTAATGTTTTTGAGAATTATGAAATTTTTATATATTTTAATAATAAAAAGAGGGTAGAGAATGAGACTTGATAAATTTCTGTCATCAGCTATGGGACTCGGTTCAAGAACAGACGTTAAAAAGTTTATAAAAAATGGCAGAGTTGAGGTCATAGGTACTGATAATCCGAGACCTGAGCTCAGTATAGACCCTGAAAAATCCGAAGTGTATTTTTGATGGTAAACTTCAGAAATACAAAAAAATTTGTTTACTTAATGCTTAATAAACCCAAAGGATATGTGTCAGCTACTGTTGACAGAGATAATCCGACAGTAATAGACCTTGTGCCTGAAAAATTTTTTGCGTTTTGAACTTTTTCCGGTTGGCAGACTTGATATTGATACTGAGGGTCTTTGTATATTAACAAACGATGGAGAACTGTCTCACAAACTTCTCAGTCCTAAAATCATATTTCAAAAAAATATCGTGCTAAATTGGACGCAGTTCCAAAGGATGATGAGTTAGAAAAAATCAGAAATGGTATAATTTTTTGGAAGACGGATATAAATGCAAGCCGGCAATAGTCACATTTGACGTCGAAAATGAGGCGTTTTATATTACTATTTATGAGGGAAAATATCATCAGGTTAAACGAATGTTCGGAGCTATTGGCCGAAGGGTTCTTGAGCTTAAAAGAGTGGAAATGAATAAGCTTACTTTAGATGATAAACTGGCTCCGGGTGAAATTCGTGAGTTAACTGATGAAGAGTTAAAACTGCTTCAAGTTTAAAAATGGATTGGTGAAATTTGATGAAAAAAGATATAAAAGATACAGAGAGAAAAAATATAATACCGAGGGCGTGTGCTGTTCATGACTTATCCGGTTTTGGAAAGGTTTCTTTAACTGAGGTGATACCTATAATGTCCGCTATGGGAATAGAGGTCTGTCCTCTTCCGACAGCAGTTTTATCCACGCATACATATGAGTTTACCGACTATACGTTTTGTGATCTCACTGACCAAATGCAGGCTGTTATTGACCATTGGTATAACTTAGGTATAAAATTTGACGCTGTTTACAGTGGTTACATGGGAAGCCCGAGACAGCTGGATATTTTGAAGGACTTTATGATAAAATCAAAAGAAGACGGTGCTTTGATTGTGGTTGACCCGGTTATGGGGGATAATAATCTTGTTAAAGAGGATTTTTATTCAGAAAAGGTAAACGGAATGCTCGCAGGGATGCAGGATTTATGCAGTATAGCCGATATAATTACTCCCAATGTTACCGAAGCGTGTCTGCTTATTGGGGAAAAATATCCCGATGGACCGGTAAATAATGCAAAAAAATAAAGAGCTATCTAAAAACGTTTGGCTGAGCTTGGCGCTAAAGATGTGGTTATAACCAGCGTTATGGATTCGGAAAATTCTATGTGCGTTGCAGTGTATGACAGTGAAAACGATAAGTATTATAAGGTTGACTGCGGATTTGTAAACAGGCCTTTTCATGGCACAGGAGACGTATATACATCTGTTTTGACCGGAACATTGCTCAAAGGCAGTGATATTACTGAAGCCGCCAATATAGCGGCAGGTTTTGTATATAAAGCTATACAGGAAACAATAAAACATCCTGAAATTAAGGTTAGAGAAGGTGTTTTGTTTGAGCCGGTGCTTTCAACATATTTTTCCAGGGTTGACTATGATAAGAGGTATGTTGAGATATAATTTTAAGTATTGCGGAGTTATTATAAAAAGGCGGTGCGGTTTTTGATAACAAAAATAAACAGCTGTGGTCTTCGAGGGATAGACGGCTATATTATAAGTGTTGAAACTAATGTAAGCGGCGGTTTTCCGTCTTGGGAAATAGTCGGTCTGCCTGATACTTCTGTTCGTGAATCTAAGGAGCGTATAAGAAGTGCGTTAGGCAGTTTTGGGTTTGTGATTCCCGGAAAGAGGATTGTTATAAACCTGGCTCCGGCTGATGTGAAAAAGGAAGGGGCATATCTTGACCTTCCTATAGCAATCGGGCTGCTAACAGCGTCCGAGCAGCTATTTATTGATGAACCTGAACTGTGTGCTTTTATGGGAGAATTATCTCTTGACGGCAGTGTTCGGCGTATAACCGGGGTTTTGCCTATGGTTATTAAGGCTTATCAGTCCGGTATAAAAAAGATATTTGTTCCGTTTGAGAATGCGGAAGAAGCTGCCGTAGTCGAAGGAGCAGAAATTTATGGAGTTAAGAATTTACAGGAACTTATTGACCATCTTGTCGGTAATGAAGTTTTAAAACCTGTTTCTGTAGATGTGAATGAGATGTTTTCTCAGGCGGCACGGTGTGCTTTGGATTTTTCAAGTTAAAGGGCAGGAAAACGTAAAACGAGCGCTGGAAGTAGCAGCGGCAGGAGGACATAACTTACTGTTGATTGGTCCTCCGGGTTCAGGAAAAGACTATGCTTGCCCAAAGGCTTCCGTCAATTCTTCCGGATATGACGTTTGACGAGGCGCTGGAAGCTACAAAAATACATAGTATAGCAGGAATTTTGCCAAAAGATATGCCTATGATTCTAAACAGACCGTTTAGGAGTCCGCATCATACGATTTCAGCTGTTGGGCTTTCCGGCGGAGGTACAAATCCAAAACCGGGTGAAATAAGTTTGTCGCACAATGGGGTTTATTTTTAGATGAATTGCCTGAGTTTAAGAAAGACGCTCTTGAAGTTATGCGCCAGCCGCTTGAGGACGGAATGGTGACTATAACCAGAGTGCATGGGACGTATTCGTATCCATGCAATGTTATGATGGTTGCTTCTATGAACCCGTGTCCTTGTGGATTTTATGGAGATAAAAAACACGACTGTACTTGTACGTCAAAAGATAAATGCGTATCTGAATAAGGTGAGCGGACCGCTTTTGGATAGAATTGATTTGCATATTGAGGTTCCGGCTGTGGATTATAAGGATTTAGAAAATAAGGATAAGCCTGAACCATCTGCCTCAATAAAAAAGCGCGTGAATAAGGCAAGAAAAATTCAGCTTGAGAGATATAACGGCACGGGAATTTATTCTAATAGTCAGCTTACTCCTGGATTGATTGAGAAATATTGTGTTTTGGGAGAGGAAGCAAACGGTCTGCTAAAAAAATGCTTTTGAAAGTTTGGGTTTGAGCGCAAGAGCGCATAACAGAATTTTAAAGGTGGCGCGGACAATTGCAGATATTGATGAAAGCCGTGATATTGAACTGAAACATATAGCTGAAGCAATTCAATACCGTTCCTTAGACAGGAAGTTTTGGGCATAAGTTTATTTTTGAATTCACCGGGAGGTGTATATATGGATTTTAATTGGATTGAAGAATATTGTTTTCAAAGAACGGGACAGCAAAAGATTATAAAGAAGAATGGGATGCTGTCCGTTTCAGATTGGGGATAAAATGTATGCTATGCTGGGGGAAATGAAGGGGGAACCGATATTCACCTTGAAACTTCCGCCTGAATACGGAGAAACATTAAGACGCATATACAGCGGAATTATAATTCCGGGTTACTATATGAATAAGGTGCATTGGAATTCATTGCTGTTGAATAAAATTGATGCCGTAACTGAACAGTTGGTTATGGAAATGATAGACAGTTCGTATGATGACACAGTATTGAAAAAAGTCTGCCAAAAAAGAAGCAGAAAGAAATAGAGGAGATGTGAAATATTGAAGTTAAATATAGTTCTTGTTGAACCTGAAATACCGTCAAATACCGGTAATATTTCCAGGACATGCAGTGTTATCGGAGCGGCGCTTCATTTGGTTCATCCTTTAGGATTCGATATCAGTGAAAAGCAGGTTAGAGAGCAGGGCTTGATTATTGGTCAGACCTTGACTTGCATGAGTATCAAAAGCTTTGATGAAGTGAGAAAAATATCCTGACGGCAGATTTTTTTTATTGTTCAACAAAGTCTGAAAATGTGTATTCAGATATAGATTATAAAGCTGAGAGCAGCAATGGAGAAGAAATATTCCTTGTGTTCGGCAAAGAGACAAAGGATTGCCGGAAAAGCTGCTGCATGATAATTATGGCGATTGCATAAGAATACCTATGCTGGAAAACATGCGTTCTTTAAATCTGTCAAATTCTGTTGCGATTATAGCATATGAAGTTCTGCGTCAGTTTGATTTTGAAGGATTGCAGGGTCAGGGTCATTTAACTCAATATTAGAAATAAGGAGAAAGTTATGATTAAATTTATGGTTGACCGTGCCGCCGATATTGAAAAGAAACTGCGGAGCACTACGGTATAGAAGTTTTGCCGTTTATGGTTAATATGGACGGCGAGGGTATAGTTGCAGATAAAGATATGGATATCAAAGAGTTTTATGATAAGGTAAAAGCCTGTGATGAAATACCTTCAACCAGTCAGATGTCACCATATGATGTTGAAACTGCTTTCAGACGTATTGAAAGGAACATCAAATTATATATGTTTCTATATCTGCCAGAGGAAGCGGAATAAATAATACAGCTAATATGGTTGCAGAGCAGCTTAAAAAGAAGAGGGGTTTGACATTACTGTTATTGATTCCGGTATGTTCGCTATGGCTATAGGATACCCTGTTATTGAAGCTGCAAAACTAGCGGAGAAAGGCGCCTCGCTAAGCGAGGTTATAGATTTTCTTAATGAATCGTTTAAGCGTAACACGGCTTACTTTATTGTAGATGACTTAACGTTTTTAAAAAAGGGCGGAAGAATCAAGGCAACCACTATGGCGATAAGTTCGCTGCTCGATATAAAACCAATTCTTATGATAAACGATGGACTTGTTGAGGCGTATAAAAAAGTTAGAGGGCTTAAAAAGGCGATGTCTGTTTTAGTTGGATATGCAGAGGAAAGAATGGAAAACCCGGAAGAAAATGAAATTATAATTTTGATACTGACGCGCCTGAAAAAGTTGAGATTTTGGAAAAGATGCTCAGGGATAAGGTGAACCCAAAAAAGGTTTTATATATAGTAAAGTTGGTCCGGTTATAACGGCTCATGCCGGTTTGGGACTCGTTGGAATTTATTTTAAACATAAAAAAGCCATATACTGAATATGAAAAATAAGTTTTGGAGAGGTAAATATGTTTTTGGAAAATGATGAGATGAAGTTTGCGATTTTATATACTCTCAATGTATATAAATATCCGCTTTCAATTGAAAGATTTGCTGAATTGCTTACCTGGGATGAAGAGGTTATGAGCTATTTTGATTTAACGATCCTGTTGAGCGAGCTTATTGAAGACGCGTTTATTGAAAGACTTTATTATCGAAATGAAGAATGCGTCAAACTAACCCAAAAAAGGCGAATCAGCCAACGAGTTTTTTTTATGAAAGGGTTCCGCTCAGCATAAGAGAAAACATTAAAAGTCTGGCTGATAAGGAAGGGTTTGATGAAAAGACAAATCCTAACGCTATATTAACTGATATATTGCCTGTTTCGAGAAACAGATATATGGCGTCTATGACAATTTTGGACGCTGGAACTCCGATTTTAGAGTTAAAAATTGATGTTGGGCACCGTTCAGAAGCAAATAAAGCAAAAAGTGTTTTGAAAGACCATGCTGAGGAAATATATAAGTATCTATGTAAAACTATTGACGAGAATAAATAATATTGATATAATATATAGTTAATGAAATAAAATTAATAAAGAGGTATTGAGATGCAGAAATTAGGATTAAATGAAATTAGAGAAAAGTTCCTTTCTTTTTTTTGAAAGCAAAAGGGTCATTTAAGGCTGCCGTCATTTCCGTTGGTTCCGCAGAATGATTCAAGTTTGCTTTTGATAAATGCCGGTATGGCGCCGCTTAAACCATATTTCACCGGTAAGGAAGTTCCGCCGGCAAAAAGAGTGACCACGTGCCAAAAATGTATCAGAACTCCTGATATTGAACAGGTTGGTCAAACTGCGAGACACGGCACATTTTTCGAAATGCTGGGCAACTTTTCTTTCGGTGATTATTTTAAGATGGATGCCACAAAGTGGGCGTGGGAGTTTGCTACTGAAGTTTTGGAAATGCCAAAAGACAGGATTTGGGTCAGTGTTTATAATGATGATTACGAGGCTGCTGATATTTGGACAAACCACGTTGGCGTTTCAAAAGATAGAAGAGTGTATTTAGGTAAAGATGACAACTTCTGGGAAATCGGCACAGGTCCATGCGGTCCATGTTCAGAGCTTTATTATGACAGGGGCGAAGAGTATGGCTGCGGCAGTCCTGATTGTGCAGTAGGCTGTGATTGTGACAGATTTGTGGAGTTCTGGAATTTGGTGTTTACTCAGTTTGATAAAAGACGAGAATGGAACATATAATAAATTAGACCACCCTAATATTGATACCGGAATGGGTCTTGAGAGAATAGCTTGTATTATGCAGGGGACAACTTCAATTTTGAGGTTGACACAATTAGAAAAGTTCTTGATGCAGCAGCCGAGATTGCCGGTGTTAAGTATGGTGAAGACAATCAGATTGATACTTCTTTAAGGGTTATAACCGACCATATAAGAAGCACTGTGTTTATGACAGCTGACGGTGTTTTGCCGTCCAATGAAGGCAGGGGTTACGTTCTTCGCAGGTTGCTGAGACGCGCTGCCCGGCATGGAAAAATGATGGAGTATAAACGAAATGTTTTTGTACAAACTTGCGCGTGTTGTTGCTGATGAGTCTATGACCGCTTATCCCCGAACTTGACCAGAACTTCGCTTATATAGAAAGTGTTATAAAGAGCGAGGAAGCAAGATTTGATGAGACTATCGACCAGGGAATACTTATACTCAATCAATATATGGAAGAGATGAAACAGAGCGGAACTAAGGAACTTGACGGCGAAAAGGCGTTTAAGTTATATGATACTTCTGGATTCCCTATAGATTTAACAAAAGAAATTATGGGTGAAAATGGATTTGTTGTTGCAACAAAACTGTTTGATGATTTGCTCAACGAGCAGAGGACAAAGTCAAAAGTTGCCCGCGGAAATATGGATGATGCGGCATGGGAAAATGATATATTTATAGATGTCGAAGGCTCTACTGTTTTTTGATGGGTATGCGAAACTGAAGGCACTTCAAATGTTTTGGCAATCGCAAAGGGTTCTGAAAGAGTAGAAGAAGCCGAGGCAGGAGAAAAGTTACTTTAGTTTTGGATGAATCTACTTTTTATGCTGAAAGCGGCGGTCAGGTCGGCGATACTGGAATAATTGAAAGTGATGACGCGTCTCTTAAAGTTATTGACACCAAAAGAGTAACGGAAAATTCCTTCATGTATGTAAGGTAGAAAACGGCGTTGTTAAAGTTGGTGATAAAGTTACTACGCTTGTAGATAAAAGAGACGTCAGTCCATAAAGAGAAACCATTCTGCTGTGCATCTTGTTCAGGCGGCGCTCAGAAGTGCTGGGAAAACATGTCGCACAGGCAGGCTCATATGTTGATGAATATAGGTTTAGATTCGATTTTTCACATTATCAGCCTTTGACTGAGGATGAGATACTAAAAGTGGGAATGTTAGTTAATAAAAGATAATGGAAGCTATTCCTGTTGAATGTTTTGAGGAGGATGTTGCCACAGCTAAGTCGATGGGGGCTATGGCGCTGTTTAGTGAAGTATGGCAGCAGGGTTCGTGTGGTAAAAATGGGTGATTTCAGCACTGAATTGTG
>VOFF01000262.1_pt1 | contig 24000 bp, 36 predicted proteins | sample 5384061 | NCBI WGS metagenome assembly VOFF01 (sample SAMN12384725, study PRJNA508395) | human gut metagenome | isolation source: healthy gut E | host: Homo sapiens
AGACCGTGATGCGCCAGCCGCCCGGGGGAAGCAGGACCCGTTGTTTTCCCGCGCATTCTCCCTCCGGCTGGCCTGGCAGGGGCCATGGTGGGCGGGCTGACCCTCCTGGCCTACGGACTGGGGCTGCGGCTGACCCATGACTATGCCATTGCCAACACCATGGCCTTTGCCACCCTCACCCTCAGCCAGCTGTTTCACGCCTTTGACGTGCGCAGTGAGAGACCTCCCTGTTCCGCCTGGGCTTCTTTTCCAACCCGGCCATGAACAAGGCCTTTCTGGCAGGGGTGGTGCTCCAGGGCCTGGTGCTCCTGCTGCCGCCCCTCCAGGGGCTTTCTCCGTGGTCCCCATGCCCCCTGCCCCAGTGGGGGGGATCGTCCTGGGGGCTGGCGGTGACGCCGCTGGTGGTCTGTGAGATAGAAAAGGCGGTCCGCCGGGCCAGAACCGGCCGGCCGGCCCCTGGGGGAAGGAGGCGGCGGTCTATCGCTGAAAGGGAAGAAAAATGAGAGCACCCCCTTGGAACCAGGCCAGATGGAAACTGGCGATGGAATCCAAAGGAAGGACGGTCTGGAGGGCGCCGGAGGCGGGGGTGCAGACGCTGCCCTGGGAGAGACCGCCCAGGTCAACGGTGTCCTGCTGGATGTCTTGGGTGGTCCCATCGGGGAAGGTAACGTAGAGAGGGAGGTTGCTGAACCATTCCCGCTTCTGCTCCTCCAGCCACGCCTCTTTGGACAGTTCGGTGGCGCCGGGGTCATAGCCGGCGGCCAGGGTCTCCTCCTCAAAGGTATAGCGGAAGGAGAGATAGATGGAGATGGGGGAGAGGCGGATCTCCTCCACGGTGCGCGTAAGGGGGCCGTGATGGAAGGTCTGTCCCGTGGGAAGGGACAGGGTGGAGGTGTCGTATTCCAGGTGGAAGGACAGGTCCCAGGTCCCCCTCCACCAGCGGGATGGACCCCTTTTCATCCTTGCCAGACACAGGACCGTAGGAGCACAGATTCCGCAAGGTCAGGGACATCCCTCCAGAGGGCAGGGGATAGTTGGGGCTGGAGACGGAAAATAGGAAGTACAAAACGGAATCGGTGGCCTCAAAGGGGACGAAGTGAAGGGCGCTGCTCAGAAGATACCTGTCGGGCTGGTCGTCCTCTGCCGGAGTAAACATGTTGAGTGTGCTGTCCTCCTCAAACAAAAGGGCGTGGTCCTGGTTGATCAGCCAGCTCAGGTCCGGCCGCTGGGGGAGCAGGGGCTGTCCGTCCGTCCGCCGGATGGAGAAGAGGATCTGCGCGTTGTGGGCGTCCCCCATGACCGATTCCATGGAGACGGTCACGCCGTTGTCGGTGTCGCTGGTTTGATGACCTGGGCCCGGTCCTGGATGCCCTGGGTCTGCGCGGGGGGAGGAGATGCCAAACAGGGCGGAAAAAGGCCGCCACCGTGGCCTGAAGGGCCCCGGAGGCACAGGCGACGCACAGGATCACCACCGCGCCACCGCCGCGATCAGAAGGGCTTTGCGGGCTGCGGGCGCCGCTGGTGAGGGGCCTGACTGGCGGCCAGAAGGGCATCCACCATGGCCGCTTTTTTTGCTCTGGGGTGAACTGGAGCCCGTGCATCTGGTCACGATATGTTTTCATGAAGAACCCTCACTTTCCAATAGGTCTTTCAGCTGGGTCCGGCCCCCGCCGGAGCTGGGTGGCCACCGTGGCCGGGTTGCGGCCCAAAAGGCGGGCGATCTCCTTGGAGGAGTACCCCTCGTAGTAATACAGATAGATCACGGCCCGGTACTTGGGGGCAGCAGGTTCACTGCGGCCGACAGGCTTCCCTCCTCCAGCTCCGGGGCGGGAATGTGGCTGGCGGCCTCCATGGCCACGGTGGTCCGGCGCCAATGGCTTTTTCAGCAGGTCCTTGCAGGTGTTGGCGGTGGTGCGGATGATCCAGGCCTTTTCGTGGTCCGAGGAGACGAAATCCGGGGCCCGCTCCAGGAGCTTTAAGAAGACCGTCTGACAGATGTCTTGGGCGTCCTGGGTTTGATTGAGGTAGGAGTAGCTCAGCCGGAGGACGAGGTCAGAGTAGGTTTCCACCAACCGCTCCGCCTCCTGGCGTTCCAAGGGCGGCCTCATGTCGATCACTTCCTTTGTCTTGGTTTGAAAAACACATTCTAAAGAGAATACGATTGACCTGTCGAAATTGGTCGCCGGGCGAAAAAATTTTCAAAGAATTGACTGAGAAATGGAAAAAGCCGCCGGAACAGCAAAAAATTCCTGCATAAAGTGCATATTTATATAACATATAATTTTTAATAAATATGAAAAAAAGAAGGGAGACCGTGGGCATACGCAGAGCGGCCACTCAGTTGAGTGGCCGCTCTATCTTTTTCAAATAGGGAGCAGGATTATGCGAAAAGGGAAACCACCAGGAGCCCCCAAATCAGAAGCAAGGGGAGGAACCGGAACGTCATCAGACCGTTTTTCAGGAGAACAAGGGGCCGCAGGGACGGAGACGTGGCGTACGGGCGGCCGGAGGGAATGGCCTGCCTGAGTCCGGTCCGGTGGACGGTGTTGATGCCGTAGGCGAACAGGTCGATGGCAAAGACCCAGGCAACCAGAAAGAGGAGAAGGGGGTAGAGGACAGCCTGCGGGATGGGAAGGGAGGCGGTGTCTTGCAGGATGGGTTTCACGAAGGAGAGAAAGACGGACAAAACGACCACCGGCAGGACAAGAAAGCGAATGATTTTGGAGAGCAGGGAGATGAGGTTGTAGGGGACAAACGCGGCGTAGTCCGCAACCACCGTCTGATTCCAAGTCTCTCGTGCCGCGGGCGAGCCCGCCTGTGGAACGATGAGGATTCCGTTGTGGAGCCCTGGAATGGGCTGCAACCCGTCTGCAAGGCGGTCTGTCCGGGGGCAAAACGCCATGCTGTACTGTGCCGGCGGGGTGTCCGTCCTGCGAAAGAGGGTGAATGACCGGTGTATTTGGACGCCTGGTATCCCTGCCCGGCATAGTGGGAGAGAAAGGAGAGGAAACCGTCGTGGTCTTGGAGATCAACGGGATGGATTACAAATTTATACGTCATGGAAGTAAGGAAACAGATTGCCGTGGGAACGCGGCAATCTGTTGGGCAGGAGGGGTTATTCGTCTAAGTAATAGTTGTCGGTGAAGCTCCCCCTTCACCTGGCTTCCATCGGCCTGGGTGGCGGTGTAGGTGAAGGAGAAGGCCAGCAGGGGATAGGTTTTTCCGTTTTCGTCGGTGTAATGCTCTGTGGCCGCAGCCTGGGCCTTGTCCTCGTCATAGGTGATCTCCACATAGCCAAAGCCGCCGGCGTCGTAGCCGATGGAGGCCAGGTAGGCGGAGACCTCCTCCGGGGTGGTCACCTGAAGGGTCTGACAGGACAGGCCGTTGACGGTTACCTTATCCAACTTAAAGGAGGTGAAGCTGGCGGGGCTTCCGTCCACAGGGTAGAACAGGAAGGAGGCGAAGTCCTCGTCAAAGAGAAGGGGGCGTAGTCCCAGATGACCACCGTGCTGCCCGAGATGGCCCCGGAGTCCAGCAGATCCTGGAGCAGGGTCTTGTCCTCCCCTTTTTGGGGGCATACAGGGCGTTGGCGGACACCACGGCGGCGTCAGCCCGAAGGAAGGAAGGTGGCGGTCTGGGCGGTATAGTCCCCGTCGGTGATGCCCAGCTGGTCGGTCAGGGTCCAGGCGGTGCCCCAGGTGAAATCCTTGCCATCCTCATAGCCCAGGGCCCGGAGAAGGAGGGTCAGGAACTGGGCGGTGGACACGGGGGGGTGGAGGAACCAAACCGGGTGGGCTCCACCCCGGTGGTATAGCCCTTGGCGTAGGCGTAGCCCACGTAGGACTGGGCCCAGTCCGGCACATCGGTGAAGGGGGTGGTCCAGGTTTGGGCCTGGGCGGCCTCCTCCGCGCCCAGCAGGCGCACCAGGATGGTCACGGCCTCGGCCCGGGTGGGGGGGCCCGCTCCGGGGCGAACCGGGGGAACCGTCCTCGTTGGTGCCGGAACCCTGGAACAGGCCTAAGTTGTACAGCAGCTGGGCGGAGTCCTGGGCCTCCTCCGGGGTGGCGGCCCAGGCGGGCGCTGCCAGAGACAGGGCCAGGGTCAAGGCCAAAAAAGAGGGATAGTAGCTTTTTTTTCATGGTCAATCCTTTCTTATGTCAGCCCCGGGAACGGGGCGGGAAATGGCGACAGGAGTTTATGGCTATTTTACCATAGGTGGGCAGGAAGTCAAGCCGGGCGGCTGTATAACCCGGGCGGCAGTGGTCCATACTACCAGCATCCACCAAAAAAGAAAGGAGGCGGTTCCATGGGCTGGATCGGCCCCAAAGGGGAGGACATTCCCCCCCACCCCCGCCAGGAACCCCGGTTCGAGGGGGACCTGACGGCGGATCACATCCGCTTCATTTTTCGGGACTGCGCGGACTTTGGAGAGCGGGAGGTCCTCATCGGCGGGGACCCGGAGAAGCGGACCACCGTCTTTTTCATCAACGGACAGGTCCGCAATGAACGGATGAATGACTACATTCTCCCGCCCCTTGGCCACCAGCCAGCTGCTGCGGGAGGCCACCCCGGAGGCGGCCTTCCGCATGATGACGGAGGGCATTGTCTACACCCAGCTGGTCCAGGTGTGCACCACCCTGGACCAGGCGGTCTTTGCCCTGATCAACGGCAGTGTGGTCTTTGATTTCCCGGGGAAGGGAAAAATGGCGTCCTATTTTGCCGCCACAGAGGAGATGCGGTCGGTGAGCGCCCCGGACAACGAGCCCTCGTTGAAGGGGGCCAAGGACTCCTTTGTGGAGTCCCTGCGGACCAACACCTCCCTGGTCCGCCGCCGGCTCCGGGCCCCAGAGCTGAAGATTGCCGAGATTTTTGCGGGCCGGCAGAGTGTGACGCCTGTGGACATTTTATATTTGGAGGGGACCACCAATCCGGAGCTGGTGGAGGAGACCAAGCGGCGGATTGCCGGCATTGACACCGATGATCTGCTCCAGACGGCTTCCCTGGAGGAGCTCATTGTGGACGAGGTGGACACGGCCTTTCCCATGATTGCCTACACCGAGCGGCCCGACCGCTTCTGCGCCGGTCTGGTAGAGGGGCCGGGTGGGGGTGATTGTGGACGGGATTCCCCCTGGGATACCTGCTGCCGGGAACCGTGGGACAGTTTTTCAAAACCGGGCAGGATCGCTCCCAAAACTGGGTCGCGGCCTCCTTTCTGTCGATTCTCCGGTATCTGTGCATGCTGGGGTCCCTGTTCCTGCCGGCTTTCTATGTGGCTTCGGTGAACTTTCACCCGGAGATGATTCCGGCCCGGCTGGCCTGGTCCATCTCCGAGGCCAAGACGGACGTGCCTTTTTCCACGGTGTTTGAGGTTCTCATCATGGTGCTGGCCTTTGAGGCGGTGCAGGAGGCGGGGCTCCGGCTGCCGGGCCCCATCGGACAGACGGCCTCCATTCTGGGCGGCCTGGTGGTGGGGTCGGCGGCGGTGGAGGCCTCCATCGTCTCCCGGTGGTGCTCATTGTGGTGGCCATCGCCGGCATTGCCGGGTACACGGTGCCCAGCCAGGAGTTTTCCGCGGCGCTGCGGATTTGGCGGTTTGGCCTGGCCATCGCCGCCAGCATCGGCGGGCTGTTTGCGGTGCCCGCCTTGGCGGCGGTGCTGGTGTACCGGCTGGCCCAGCTGGAAAGCTTTGGGGTGCCCTATCTCACCCCCTTCGCCGCCTCCGGCAGCGAGCGGGAGAAGGGCCACGGCGTCATCCGCTGGCCCACCCACCGGGTGAAGTTCCGGGAGAGTGCCTTAAAGACCCGAAACCAAAGGAGGCAGGGATGAAGCGTGTGTTGGCATTGGTGTTTCTTTTGCTCCTGCTTCTGACCGGCTGTGCCGGCACCCCCCAAAGTCGGGAGAGCGGCGCCACGGCGGTGGTCAGTGTTCTGGGGTGGAGCCGGCCGGCCAGGGCATTCACCTTTTGGCGGCTGCGGAGGGCCGGGGGGGAGGAGGAGCCCTTCCGCTGTGACAGCCAGGGGGGAGACCCCGGCCGCTGCCGTGGAGGGCCTGACCAACCGGGGAGAACAGGTGGTGAGCTGTGCCCATGTGGAGCATCTGCTTCTCACCCAAAACGCGGCGGGCACCCTGCCGGAACTGCTCAGTTATGCCTTTCAGGAGCCCCAGCAGAGCACGGAAACCCAGCTGTGGGTGGTCCGGGCGGATACCCTGGAGGAGGCCTTTTCCGGGGGAGGCGGACACCGCCAAGCGGATGAGTGTCATCAAGTCCCAGGGAAAAAAACCGCCAGGGGTTCTGCCCAGTGACCCTCCGAGAGGCGGCGGCGGCCTTGGCCCGGAAGGAGCCCCTCCCTTTTGCCTGCCTTAGAGGTGGGAGAGCAGGGGTTGGCGTTTGCCGGCTTTGCCCTGTATCAAGAGGGCGGCATGACACAATGGCTCACCGGACCAGAGGCCCTGGGTGCTGCGCTTCTCCTGGGAGACCGAGTCCATTGGACCGGTTCCGTGGAGGCGCAGGCCATGGTGCTGCAAAGCACAGGCTGCCGGGTGGTCCCCCAGATGGAGGAGGGACGGCTGACAGGGCTGTCCATCCGCTGCCGCCTGGAGGGTTCTCACCGGTGGTTGGGAGAGCCGCCCGGGGATGTGGCCAAACTGGAGGAAGAGACCGCCCGGGCCATGTACCAGGCGGTGGCGGTGCTCCAGCGGGCCGAGGCAGACGCGACGGATCTGCTGGGCCGGGCGGGGCTGTCGAATCCGTTCCGGTGGCAGGCGCTGTCCAGCCAGTGGCCTACGGCGTTTTCTACCCTGCCGGTGGAGGCCTCTGTCACCATCACTGTGACCGAGCGACAGTAGTAACCATAGAAGAAGGGGCGGCGTGCCGTCCTGCCCCGTTGGGGGAGGCCCCATCTTGAACGGGAAAAGAAGGAGGATAATGTATGACGGACAGAACAATCTCTCTGCGCCAACTGATGACGGTGCTCTTCCTGGCCCTGTTCCCGCTGGGCACGGAGCAGCTGCCAGGACGCCTGTCCGCAGTGGGCGCGGCGGCGTGGCTGTGTCCCATTCTGGCGGGGGGCATCGCTGTGGCTCTGGTGGCGCTGCTGGGGAGAAGCCCCGTCCTGGGGCAGGGAGATCTGGGGCAGCGGATTGCCCAGAGATGGGGACAGAGGACGGGACGGGTTCTGGCGGGCCTCTTTCTCCTTTGGGGTCTTTACCTGACCGCTGCCCACGCGGCCCGGATTGGCAGCCGCCTGTCCGATTCTCTCCGGGCCTCCCCACCCTGATTACCGCCGTGGCGCTGCTTCTGGCCGGATGGATGGCCTCTGGGGGGCTGCCCGCCTTTGCCCGGGCCTGTGAGGTCTTTGCCCTGGAGGTGGGGTTTGGCTTTTTTCCTGATCTTTCTGTTCGGCGTGTTCCGGCTGCAATGGGATGAGGTCATCCTCTGGAACTGGCAGGAGCTGTCCCAGGTGCCCCAGGGGGTGTTCACCGCGGGAGGGACAGTGGCGGCCGGCGGCTATGTGCTCTTCCTGCTGGGCGATGTCCGGCCGGAAGAGAAGAGCCGAGGACGGTCATGCGCCGTTTGGGAGGATTGTTCCTGCTTTTGGGGGCGGGAATGCTCCTGGTGCTGGGACGGCTGGGCGCGGACCTAGCGGCCCAGATCAACCGTCCTTTTTTCCAAATGGTCTCCGGACTGGGATTTGAGGGGGCGTTTCAGCGGCTGGAAGAATTGGCCTCCGCGCTGTGGGTTCTGGGGATGCGGCGCTGCTTGGGCTCCTTCTTCTGTGCCTGCGGCGGTTTTGCAGCGCAGCTGCTGGGCCGAAAAGAATCCAAGAAGCAGGGCTGGGGAATCACGGGGTCGTCCTTCTGGGCAGTATACCCATTGCCTATTGGAATCAGATCATTGCCGGGAACCTGCTTCCCATGGGAAACCTGGCGGCGCTGGCTATTTCCGTTCTCTGTATGTGCCTGGTGAGAAAGCAAAAAAAATGACATTCCAGGGAGGGAAAAAAGCTGTCGCGAGACACGGGGCAAAAAGCCGGACAGAAAAAGGAAAAACTTCTTTGACAGATGGTTGGGTTTGACATTCCAGGGAGCGGTGTGCACCTTGTAAATTAAACAACGTGAGTAAGAAACACGAAGCACCAAAACGGACAAGTAGAAGTTGTCCATGAAGCTTTAAGGCTTTGTGGGGCAACGTTTTATTTCTTTGAAGCTAATGATTAGCGATCAATGAATTGATTTGAATAGCGGTGAGAGCCGCTGTTTAGATACCATTTTATTGAGAGTTTGATCCTGGCTCAGGATGAACGCTGGCGGCGTGCTTAACACATGCAAGTCGAACGGAGGACCCTTGACGGAGTTTTCGGACAACGGATAGGAATCCTTAGTGGCGGACGGGTGAGTAACGCGTGAGCAACCTGCCCATATCAGGGGAATAACACAGAGAAATTTGTGCTAATACCGCATGATGCAGTTGGGTCGCATGGCTCTGACTGCCAAAGATTTATCGCTCTGAGATGGCCTCGCGTCTGATTAGCTAGTTGGCAGGGTAACGGCCTACCAAGGCGACGATGCTTAGCCGACCTGAGAGGATGACCGGCCACACTGGGACTGAGACACGGCCCAGACTCCTACGGGAGGCAGCAGTGGGGGAATATTGGGCAATGGGCGCAAGCCTGACCCAGCAACGCCGCGTGAAGGAAGAAGGCTTTCGGGTTGTAAACTTCTTTTATGAGGGACGAAGGAAGTGACGGTACCTCATGAATAAGCTCCGGCTAACTACGTGCCAGCAGCCGCGTTAATACGTAGGGGAGCGAGCGTTATCCGGATTTACTGGGTGTAAAGGGCGTGTAGGCGGGGAAGCAAGTCAGATGTGAAAACCAGTGGCTCAACCACTGGCCTGCATTTGAAACTGTTTTTCTTGAGTGATGGAGAGGCAGGCGGAATTCCTAGTGTAGCGGTGAAATGCGTAGATATTAGGAGGAACACCAGTGGCGAAGGCGGCCTGCTGGACATTAACTGACGCTGAGGCGCGAAAGCGTGGGGAGCAAACAGGATTAGATACCCTGGTAGTCCACGCCGTAAACGATGGATACTAGGTGTGGGGGGTCTGACCCCCTCCGTGCCGCAGTTAACACAATAAGTATCCCACCTGGGGGAGTACGATCGCAAGGTTGAAACTCAAAGGAATTGACGGGGCCCGCACAAGCGGTGGAGTATGTGGTTTAATTCGAAGCAACGCGAAGAACCTTACCAGGGCTTGACATCCCACGGACGGAATTAGAGATAGTTCTTTCCCTTCGGGGACTGTGGTGACAGGTGGTGCATGGTTGTCGTCAGCTCGTGTCGTGAGATGTTGGGTTAAGTCCCGCAACGAGCGCAACCCCTATTGTTAGTTGCTACGCAAGAGCACTCTAGCGAGACTGCCGTTGACAAAACGGAGGAAGGTGGGGACGACGTCAAATCATCATGCCCCTTATGTCCTGGGCTACACACGTACTACAATGGCGGTAAACAAAGAGAAGCAAGACCGCGAGGTGGAGCAAACCCTAAAAAGCCGTCCCAGTTCGGATTGCAGGCTGCAACCCGCCTGTATGAAGTTGGAATCGCTAGTAATCGCGGATCAGCATGCGCGGTGAATGCGTTCCCGGGCCTTGTACACACCGCCCGTCACACCATGAGAGTCGGGGGAACACCCGAAGTCCGTAGCCTAACCGCAAGGGGGCGCGGCCGAAGGTGGGTTCGATAATTGGGGTGAAGTCGTAACAAGGTAGCCGTTCGAGAACGAGCGGCTGGATCACCTCCTTTCTAAGGAGAACTCAAGTAGTCTGAGGGCTATTTGTAGTGTCCTAAGGTCAGACGTTGGGTGCGGGGTGACGACTTACGTTGTTTAATTTAGAGGGCGCACGCCCTGGAGATGGATGGGGGTATAGCTCAGCTGGGAGAGCACCTGCTTTGCAAGCAGGGGTCAACGGTTCGAACCCGTTTATCTCCACCAATGGGCCCATAGCTCAGCTGGCTAGAGCGCACGACTGATAATCGTGAGGTCGGTGGTTCGAGTCCACTTGGGCCCACCACTCATTTTCACGAAGATGAAAATGAGACAACTGGATAGTCTGAAGTTAGATTCAAGCATTTAGGATTGCTAAGTGTTTGAATCTGGTTTCGAGAGAGACCAGAACCGCACCTTGAAAACTGAACAAAGTAACCAAAGTATGAAGAGCAAGCAACAGAGGGAAACAACAAATTTTTGTGGAACTTTTTAAGGGTAACACGAACAATTTCAAAGAACTCTGAAGCCTGCATAATTCGAACTCAATGAGAACCAGAGCGAGACCTTTCTTGTTCACAAGAAAGTAGGTCAAGCTAAAAAGAGCGCAAGGGGAATGCCTTGGCATCAGGAGCCGACGAAGGACGTGACAAGCTGCGATAAGCTTGGGGGAGGCGCAAACAGCCTTTGATCCCCAGATTTCCGAATGGGGCAACCCGGCAGAGCAATACTCTGTAAGCGTGCGTTGAATCAAATAGGCGTACGCGGGGAACCGCCTGAACTGAAACATCTAAGTAGGGCGAGGAAGAGAAATCAACCGAGATTCCGCAAGTAGTGGCGAGCGAACGCGGAAGAGGCCAAACCAGAGGATTTATTCTCTGGGGTTGCGGACAGTCAAGAAGTGAGAAATGGTTAGACGAAGGGTCTGGGAAGGCCCGCCACAGAAGGTGAGAGCCCTGTAGTCGAAAACGATTTCTAAGTGGACTGGATCCAGAGTACCACGGGACACGTGAAACCCTGTGGGAAACCGGGGGACCACCCTCCAAGCCTAAATACTACCTGATGACCGATAGAGGAGCAGTACCGTGAGGGAAAGGTGAAAAGGACCCCGGGAGGGGAGTGAAAGAGAACCTGAAACCTTGTGCTTACAAGCACTCAAAGCCCGCTAAGGGGTGATGAGGTGCCTTTTGTAGAATGGTCCGGCGAGTTATTGTTACTGGCGAGCTTAAGGTATTCAGTACCGGAGGCGAAGGGAAACCGAGTGTTAATAGCGCGTATAAAGTCAGTGGCAATAGACCCGAAACCGGGTGACCTATCCATGGGCAGGTTGAAGTGGAGGTAAAACTCCATGGAGGACCGAACGCACGTTCGTTGCAATGACCGGCGATGACCTGTGGATAGCGGTGAAATTCCAATCGAACCCGGAGATAGCTGGTTCTCCCCCGAAATAGCTTTAGGGCTAGCGTTATGTTAGATTACCGGAGGTAAAGCACTGAATGGGCTAGGGGCCGATAAGGTTACTGAACCCTATCAAACTCTGAATGCCGGCTAATTGATGACTAGCAGTCAGACTACGTGAGATAAGTCTCGTGGTCAAAAGGGAAACAGCCCAGACCCACAGCTAAGGTCCCAAATAATTGCTAAGTGGAAAACGATGTGAGATTGCCCAGACAACCAGGATGTTGGCTTAGAAGCAGCCACACATTAAAAAGAGTGCGTAATAGCTCACTGGTCGAGTGGTCTTGCGCGGAAAATATAACGGGGCTAAGCAGTTAACCGAAGCTTGGGCTTGCCGAAGACAGGGGTAGGGGAGCGTCGAATACGGGGTGAAGTCGCAGCGGAAGCAGCGGTGGACTGTATTCGAGTGAGAATGCCGGAATGAGTAGCGAGAATTATGTGGGAATCATAATGGCCGAAAATCTAAGGTTTCTTGGGGAAGGTTCGTCCGCCCAAGGTAAGCCGGGAGCTAAGGCGAGGCCGCGAGGCGTAGTCGATGCACATACGGTAGAAATTCCGTAGCCACCTTATCGAATGAAAGCTGACACTTGGAAATAGCGGGACCCGGAGATTGGTAGATCCGGGCGAAAGGGACCGAACTACAGTAGGGAAGTCGGCGATGCTCTGTGGTGAGAAAAGGCGAAGATAGGGTGCCCGTACCGCAAACCGACACAGGTAGATGAGGAGAGAATCCTAAGGCCAACGGGAGAAAGGTTGTTAAGGAACTCGGCAAAATGACCCCGTAACTTCGGGATAAGGGGGGAGCCTGCGCGAGCAGGCCGCAGCGAAAAGGCCCAAGCGACTGTTTACCAAAAACACAGGTCTCTGCTAAATCGAAAGATGACGTATAGGGGCTGACGCCTGCCCGGTGCCGGAAGGTTAAGAGGAGATGTCAGCGCAAGCGAAGCATTGAATTGAAGCCCCGGTAAACGGCGGCCGTAACTATAACGGTCCTAAGGTAGCGAAATTCCTTGTCAGGTAAGTTCTGACCCGCACGAATGGCGTAACGACTTGGGCACTGTCTCAACAGCCCGCCCGGCGAAATTGTTGTACTGGTGAAGAAGCCAGTTACCCGCAACTAGACGGAAAGACCCCATGGAGCTTTACTGCAGCTTAATACTGGAATTCGGTAATTCATGTACAGGATAGGTGGGAGACTTAGAAGCAGAGTCGTTAGGCGCTGTGGAGTCACCCTTGGGATACCACTCTTGGATTGCTGGGTTTCTAACCTGCGGCCGTGAATCCGGTCGGGGGACACTGTTAGGCAGACAGTTTGACTGGGGCGGTCGCCTCCTAAAAGGTAACGGAGGCGCTCAAAGGTTGGCTCAGCACGGACGGAAATCGTGCGGTGAGTGTAAACGTATAAGCCAGCCTAACTGCGAGAGTGACGGCTCGAGCAGTAACGAAAGTTGGCGTTAGTGATCCGGTGGTATGTGAGTGGAAATGCCATCGCTCAACGGATAAAAAGCTACCCTGGGGATAACAGGCTGATCTCCCCCAAGCGTCCACAGCGACGGGGAGGTTTGGCACCTCGATGTCGGCTCGTCACATCCTGGGGCTGTATTCGGTCCCAAAGGGTTCGGCTGTTCGCCGATTAAAGTGGCACGCGAGCTGGGTTCAGAACGTCGTGAGACAGTTCGGTCCCTATCTGTTGCGGGCGTAAGAGATTTGAAGGGGCTGTCCTTAGTACGAGAGGACCGGAATGGACGCATCACTGGTGCAACTGTTGTCGTGCCAACGGCATAGCAGGGAAGCGATATGCGGAAGGGATAACCGCTGAAGGCATCTAAGCGTGAAACTTTCCCCTAAGATAAGATCTCTCATCCTTCGAGGAGTAAGGCACGACAGAGACGGCCGGAGGTGGAAGTGCAGTAATGTATGGAGCTGACTGCTACTAATCGGTCGAGGGCTTGACCTGAGTCTCAGGTTAAGAGTAAGAAGTGCAGGCGCTCCGTGAAGGCGCACCAATGGCCCGTTGGGGGTATGGCGGTTACTTTGTTCGGTTTTGAGGGTGTGGATGTTGCCACAGCGGTAACGAGAAGAAAGTTTCACAAAAGAGTAAGTTGGTATTGATTGCGGTGAGGGTCCACCCGTTCCCATACCGAACACAGAAGTTAAGCTCACATGCGCCGAAGATACTTGTCGGGAGACGGACCGGGAAAATAGGTAACGCCAACAAAGGGGTCTTTGGAGGAGGAACTCTCCTCCGATCTGCCTCCTTAGCTCAGTCGGTAGAGCATCCGGCTGTTAACCGCAGGTGTCGTAGGTTCGAGTCCTACAGGGGGCGCCACTTTACCAAGTTCCTGGGCGACCAGGTTTGTATAAAGCCTATGGAAACCGGAAATGGGCCTTTAGCTCAGTTGGTTAGAGCAGCCGGCTCATAACCGGTCGGGCCACGGTTCGAGTCCGTGAAGGCCCACCATATACCAATGAGATAGGGGGTATAGCTCAGCAGGTAGAGCAGCGGTCTCCAAAACCGCGTGCCGAGGGTTCAAGTCCTTCTGCCCCTGCCAAATATGGCGCGGTAGTTCAGTTGGTTAGAACGCCGGCCTGTCACGCCGGAGGTATCACCAAGCCGTACAATATCCCCATTCTGCTGGCCCGGGTCAAAGCGGTGCTGCGGCGTGGAGGTGGACCGGCGGAACCGGATGTGGTGGAAGCCGGTGGCCTGCGGCTGTCCCTCACCAGAGGGACGGTATCCGCAGATGGGAGGACGGCAGAGCTTAGCCGCAATGAGCTGAGAATTCTGGCCCATTTGATGACCCACGCCGGAGAGATTGTCTCCCGGGCTGATCTGATTGAGGCTCTGTGGGACAGTCAGATCTATATTGATGACAATACCCTCAGCGTCAATGTCACCCGTCTGCGGGGCAAGCTGGAGGCACTGGGTGTGCCAGGAATGATCCGAAACCCGCCGGGGCATGGGGTATCAATATGACGGTGCTTGAATTTCTCTCTGACCGGCTGGGGCGTCTGGTGCTGTGGGGAGCTGCACGGTGCTGGCAGCAGGGATTCTGCTGGCCACAGGGACTTCCCCAGGGGTTCTTATCCTGCTGCTGGCGGCTTTGTTTCTGGTCTTTTTTGGCGGCCCAGGCCCAGGCCTTTCGGCGGATGCGCCGGACCATAGAGACCTGGGAAAGGCTGCTGGAGGGATTGGACCAGAAATATCTCTTCCCAGAGTGTGCCCCCCAAGCCCCAACGGCTCTATGAGCGCAAGTTGCTGGACATAACCCGCCGGTCTGGCCAGGCGATGATCGGCGCAGTCTCAGAGGCCCAGGCGGCTCAGCGGGACTATCGGGAATACGTGGAACGCTGGGTCCATGAGATCAAAACCCCCATCACCGCTGCCCGCCTGATGGCCCGGCGGAGCGGGGCAGACACCCGGCGAAAGCTGGAGGCGGAACTGGACCAGATCGGAGCCCATGTGGAACGGGCGCTCTTTTTACGCCCGGGCGGAGAATCCGGAGAAGGACGTTCTCATTCACCCGGCCAGTCTGTCGGACCTGGTGAACCAGGCGGTGCAGGCGCATCGGGCTTTGCTCCTGCAAAACGGGGTGAGCGTGGAGCTCTGTGACCTGGACTTTGTGGTTTATACCGACAGGAAATGGGGTGTGTTTCCTGCTGGGGCAGCTGCTGCAGAACGCAGCCCGATACCGGAGGGCACGCCCTGTGATTATCTTGTCCGCCCGAAGACAGGAGAAACGGGTGGAACTGACCGTGTCGGACAACGGATGGGCATTCCGGCCCATGAGCTGCCCCGGGTTTTTGACCGGGGATTTACCGGCAGCAATGGCCGCTTGCGGGCGGTTCCACGGGATGGGGCTGTATCTGGCCAAGAAATTGGCGGATGCCTTGGAGATTTCCCCTGGCGATTCGGTCGGAGGAGGGGGTGGGCACCCAGGTGCTGCTCACCTTTCCCGCCCAGGAAAAGCTTACAAAACTGTAAGATAAGATGGGGAAACCGCGATACCACCGGCGCCGCATTTGCTGTATGCTGGGGCTATCAGCAAAGGAGGCGGGTATCATGCTGCAAGTACAGAACATTGAGAAATACTATGGCAGCCAGAACCAAGTGACAAAGGCCCTGGACCGGGTGAGCTTTACCGTGGAGGATGGGGCGTTCATCGCCATTATGGGGGCTTCGGGCAGCGGAAAGACCACGCTGCTCAACTGCATCGCCACCATTGACACCATCAGCGCCGGGGACATCCTGCTGGATGGACAGAGCATTGCCCAGCTCTCCCCCCCGTCAGCTGGCCCAGTTCCGCCGGGAACGGCTGGGCTTTGTTTTCCAGGACTGCAACCTTTGGACACCCCTGACCCTGGAGGAGAACATCGGCCTGGCCCTCAGCCTGAACCATGCCGATCCCCACTCCGTCCAGCAGAGGGTTCGGGCCATCGCGGAGGAGCTGGAGATTGGGGAGATTCTGGATAAGTTTCCCTATCAGGTCTCTGGGGGCAAAAGCAGCGGGCGGCCTGCGCCCGGGCCATGGTAGCGGGACAGTCCCTGCTGCTGGCCGACGAGCCCACCGGGGCGCTGGACTCCAAGGCATCCAAAACCGGCTGGAGATCATGACCAGGCTCAACCGGGTGCTGGGAGCGACCATTTTAATGGTGACCCATGATCCGTACAGTGCCAGCTATGCCTCCCGGGTGCTGTTCCTGAAGGATGGACGGGCTGTTCAATGAGCTTCTCCGGGGCGAACGGGACCGCCCGGCCTTTACCATGAGGTCCTGGACGTGCTGGCTTTGCTGGGGGTGACGTCAGTGACGTTACGTGACCTCTCCTGGCGCAATGCCCGGCGGCAGGCCCGGGATTACCTGGTCTATTTTGTCACCATTGTCATTGCCACGGCGCTGATGTACGCGTTCAATGGGCTGGTGTTCTCCCGGGAGATAGCGGAATTGTCCGCCAAGCTCTCCAGCCTGCCCTTGGTTATTGTCCTGGCCAGCGTGGCGGTGGTGCTGATTCTGGGCTGGCTGGTGGCCTATATCACCCGGTTCATGCTGACCCCGAAGAAGCCGGGAGCTGGGGACTTACCTCCTCATCGGCTTGGAACACCGGCAGGTGGCCCGGCTGTTTTTCCTGGAGAATCTGGCGGTAGGGGCCGTTGCCCTGGTGCTGGGGGTGGTGCTGGGAAACCTGATGTTTCAAATCCTTCGGGCCATCATGCTGGCCCTGTTTGGGGTGGAGTACCGGCTCTCCTTTGCCTTCTCCCTGGAGGCGGTGGGGATGACGCTGCTCTACGTGCTGCTTGTCTACCTGCTGGCCCTGGGCCGGAGCAGGAGACGCATCCGCAGGATGCAGATTCACGACTTCATGGAACTGGACCGTCAGAATGAGAACGTAGTGATCCGGACCAGCCGCCGGCGCCGGCGGGTCTTTGTCCTCTCCCTCCTGCTGGGGGCGGTGGGGACGGTGCTGCTGCTGGCGGGGGGCTGCTGTTTGGCCTGGTGGGGGCGGGGTGTATCATCGCCTTTTCTATGGCTTCTTTCTCAGCTTTGCCTCAGGGGTCCCCGCCTTTTTGAAAAACATCCCGGAAGGAAGTACCGGGGCCAGACCCTGGTGATTTTCCGCACCCTCACCGCCAAGCTGGCCACCATGGGGGTGGTGATGGCCACCATCTCCCTGCTCTTTACCGCTACCCTCCTTTCAGAAGGGAGCGGCATGGTCTTCAGCGCCCTGTTCCAGAATCGGATGGAAAAGGTCTCTGCCTTTGACCTGTACATTGGCACTAAGGATCAGGCCCACCTGGCGGCGTATCAGGCGTACCTGAACCGGGCGGTCCCTGTGACCAGTGCCCGGCAGTACTCGATTTATCAGGGGGAGAACGCCCAGGTCACCACGTATTGCCTGGAGAAGGCGGACTATCACCAGTATTATGACGAGGATACCTTTGCTGGGGCTGTCGGATTACAACGCTCTGCGGGCCATGAAGGGCTGGCCGGCGGTGACCCTGGCGCCGGGGACGTGTCTGTTCCACTGCCGGGACTACCTGGCCCAGGCATTGACGGACTATCATCAGCCCATCTCCGTGGCCGGACAGCGCCTGACCCCGGCGGAGGTCCAGACCGGGGAATTGAACCAGGACCTGTGGGATGCCAACGGCCACGGCTTTGTGATCGTGGTCCCGGACCGGCTGGCGGCGGCGCGGCCGGTGAGCCACAGTGTTCTGGCTGCCATGACGGAACAGCCGGTGACGGCGGAGCAGTTTGCCGCGTTATGTACCATCCGTGACGGTTACGAGGAAGCGGGGAAGGACTACGACACCCTTTACAGCAGGGCGGATCAGCGGGAGGAGTTTGCCGCCCTGTCCGCTATGACGGTCTTTCCCCTGTACTATCTGGCGTTGGTTTTGGCCATGACTGCGGCCACCATTCTCACCGTACAGCAGCTCAGCGAGACCGACCGTTACCGTCGGCAGTTTGAACTGCTGCGAAAACTGGGCATGGATGGAACGGAGATGGGGCGGGCGCTGAGGCGGCAGTTTGCCCTATACTATGCCATGCCTATCCTGCCGGCAGGGATCATTGGGGTGGCCTTCGTCCGAAACCTGGGGGCGGTGGAACCGGGGACCCTCACGGGGCTCTATTCCCCGGGATGATCACAGCCGCCGCGCTGGGTCTGTTTTTCCTCCTCTACGGCATCTATATCCTGATGGCTTACACCAGCCTAAAGCGAACGGTTCTGCCTGAGCCGTGAAAAAGACAAAGAATCCTGAACCCAACTGGGTTCAGGATTCTTTTGTGTCAAAGGCGCGTTACGCCCCAAAGAAGCGGGCCAGGTCCTCCTCCACCGTGCCGATGCCGGCGATACCAAAGGTGTCCACCAGCAGCTGGGCCACGCGGGGGCTGAGGAAAGCGGGAAGGGTGGGGCCCAGGTGGATGTTCTTCACCCCCAGGGAGAGCAGGGCCAGGAGCACAATGACCGCCTTCTGCTCATACCAAGCGATGTTGTAGACGATGGGCAGGTCATTGATGTCGTCCAGGCCGAAGATCTCCTGGAGCTTCAGGGCGATGAGGGCCAGGGAGTAGGAATCGTTGCACTGCCCCGCGTCCAGCACCCGGGGGATCCCCCCGATGTCGCCCAGATCCAGCTTGTTATACTTGTACTTGGCGCATCCCGCGGTGAGGATTACCGTGTCCTGGGGCAGGGCCTTGGCGAACTCGGTGTAGTAATCGCGGCTCTTGCCCCGGCCGTCGCAGCCGGCCATGACCACAAATTTCCGGAATGGCGCCCCTCTGGACCGCTGCCACAATTTGATCGGCCAGGGCCAGCACCTGATGGTGGGCAAAGCCTGTCACCAGTTCTCCCTGCTCCAGGGCCTTGGGGGGCGGGCAGGTTTTGGCCTGGGCGATGAGGGGGAGAAGTCTTTCTCCTGGCCAATGTCCCCCGGGGATGTGCCGGCACCCCGGCCAGCCGGCGGCCCCGGTGGTGTACAGGCGTTCCCGGTAGCTCTCCTTGCGGGGGAACGATACAGTTGGTGGTCATCAGGATGGGGCCGTTGAAGGACTCGAATTTCCTCCTTTGCTGCCACCAGGCGTTGCCGTAGTTGCCGATGAAGTTGGGGTATTTGCGAAAAGCGGGATAGGCGTGGGCCGGGAGCATTTCTGAATGGGTGTAGACGTCCACCCCGGTGCCCTGGGTCTGTTCCAGGAGCATCTCCAAGTCCCGCAGGTCGTGGCCGGAGACCAGAATGCCGGGGGCGGGTTCCCACCCCCAGGGACACTTTGGTGATCTCCGGGTGGCCGTAGGCGGTGGTGTTGGCCCGGTCCAGCAGCGCCATGCCGGTCACGCCGTACTGTCCTGTCTCCAGGGCCAGGGCTACCAGCTCCTCCTGGGTGAGCCGGTGGTCCAGCGTGGCGGCCAGCGCGCGCTGCAGGAAGGCGTCCAGATCAGGGTCCTCCTGCCCCAGGGCGTTGGCGTGCTTGGTGTAGGCGGCCAGTCCTTTCAGGCCGTAGGTGATCAACTCCCGCAGGCTGCGGACGTCCTCATCCTGGGTGGACAGAACCCCTACCCTGGCGGCCTTGTCGGCAAAGACAGCCTGAGGCCCGGTCCAGTGAGCTGCCTCGGGAAGGCAGGAGGGGTCCTGGACCTGGGCAAGCAGGACGGCCTTCCGGTCCAGGGTATCCTGCACACGGGCGCGGAGGGCAGGGGCCGTCAAAGTTGGCGTTGGTGATGGTAAGAAATAAGTTCAGGGTGACCCAGTGGTTGGTCTCCGGGTCCACCGGGGTACCCTCCGCCCGCAGCTGGGTGGTCACGGCGGACATCCCTTTGGTGACGTAGACCAGCAGGTCCTGCAGGGCGGCCACCTCCGGCTGTTTTCCGCAGACCCCCACCCGGGTGCAGCCGGTGCAGCCGGCGGTCTCCTGACATTGATAGCAAAACATGTTGGATTCCATGAAAAACCTCCTTGCCTCGGGCCAGCGGCGAGGTACGGCGCCCTGGGGCCCGAATATGGTACCCATAGTATAGCGGAGGCGGAAGGAAGTGTATGTTGGAAAACCAACAAAAAGAGAGGCGGACTGGGGAATTCCGACAAAATAAGAGGGAATTCCCCAGGGCTGTCGGTTGACCTTTGGCCGGCAAGCACGTATAATGGAGCAAAACGCCAGGAAACATGGTCCGAAAAGCGGGGGAGTTTGCCCGCCGCTTCCATGGGGGACAGGAGGGATTGGTATGATTCGATTGGAATGTGATTACGCCGAGGGCGCCCACGAGCGGGTCCTGCGGCGGCTGTTTGAGACCAACTTGGAGCAGACCCCTGGCTATGGGGGAGGACCTCTACTGTGCCCGGGCCCGGGAATATATTCAGCAGCTGTGCCAGCGGGAGGGGATTGACGTTCACTTCCTGGTGGGGGGACCCAGACCAACACCACTGTGATCGCCGCCGCGCTGCGGCCCCATCAGGGGGGGTGATCGCGGCCACCAGCGGGCACATTAATGTCCACGAAACCGGGGCCATCGAGGCCACCGGGCACAAGGTGCTGGCGGTGCCCAGCGCCGACGGCAAGCAAGCTCACAGGACGGGAGGTCCGCCGGGTCTATGAGAGCCACTGGCAGGATGCCACTCGGGGAGCACATGGTGCAGCCGGGGATGGTCTATCTCTCCCAGCCCACGGAGAATGGGACGCTGTACAGCCTGGCGGAGCTGACGGACCTGTGGGAGACCTGCCAGGACTGCGGCCTCTTCCTCTTTGTGGATGGGGCCCGGCTGGGGTACGGCCTTATGAGTGAGGCCTGCGACATGACCCTGCCCGACCTGGCCCGCCGGTGCGATGGGTTTTCCATTGGGGGCACCAAGCAGGGCCTTCTCTTTGGGGAGGCGCTGGTTTTGAGCCACCCCGCCCTCCGGCGGATTTCCGGTACCACATCAAGCAGCGCGGCGGCATGCTGGCCAAGGGACGGCTGCTGGGGGTGCAGTTCTGTGCCATTCTGGAGGACGGACTTTACTTTGAACTGGCCCGCCATGCCGACCGGCTGGCCATGGAGCTGCGCCGGGCCTTTGAGACCCGGGGCTATGAGATGCTCTTTGACTCCTACACCAATCAGCAGTATCCCATTTTGCCCGATGGGCTTTTGGCCCAACTGGAGGAGGAATTTGCCCTTACGGTTTGGAGCAAGGTGGACGGTGGCCACACGGCGGTGCGGGTCTGCACCAGCTGGGGCCACGGAACCCCAGGCGGTCCAGGCGCTGATCCGGGCGCTGGACCGATGGGAAGAGACATAACCGCCCCACGAAAGAAAAAAAGGAGGCAGATGCCGATGAAACTATACACCATTGCCTGGCAGAACCGCCCGCTGGTCTGTCTGGAGAACTGCCCCGGGCCGGCTGACGCCGCTGCCCTATGAGACCATGAACCACCTGCTGGCAGACCGGCCGGACCACCGGGCGGGGGTGCTGGAGAAGGCGGGCAAGGGCTCGGGCGAGTTTGCCCTGGCGGAGGTCCAGGTGCTCGCCCCCATTCCCCCATCCCCGGCAGGATGTGATCTGCCTGGGGATGAACTATCAGAAGCACAAGACGGAGGCCGAGCGGTTTGACGCCGCGGCTTCACCCGGGAAAAGGCCCAGGCGGTCTACTTTTTCCAAACGGGCCACCCACTGCCCCGGCCCCGGCGCCCCATCCCCGGCCACTTTGACCTGGTGGACAGCTTGGATTATGAGACGGAGCTGGCGGTGATCTTGGGAAGGGATGCAAAAACGTCACGGAGGCAGAGGCCTTTGACTATGTGTTCGGCTATACCATTGTCAACGACGTGTCGGCCCGGAATCTCCAGACCGGCCATAAGCAGTGGTATTTCGGCAAGGGCCTGGGACGGCTTTACGCCCATGGGACCCTGTATCGTGACGAAGGAGGCCTTTCCCCAGCCCCCCGGCCCAGGCCATCCGCACCTGGGTCAATGGACAGCTGCGCCAGGAGGCGGTCACCGATCAGCTGATTTTTTCCATCCCCCACATTCTCCGGGAGCTCTCCCAGGGGATGACCCTACAGGCAGGCACCATCATCGCCACCGGGACCCCCGGCTGGGGTGGGGATGGGCTTTGATCCGCCCCGGTTCCTGCGGGCGGGGGATGTGGTCCGCTGTGAGATTGAGGGCATTGGTGTTTTGGAAAACACTGTGGAAGGATAACAGAAACCAAACCGCCAGCGGCCTGCGCCGCTGGCGGTTTCATTGGTCAGTCAGGAAACGCTTCTTCCACAGGGGAGGGGAACAAATCCTGGGCCAGCAGGTCGTCCAGTGTCTGCTCCAGTTGGGTCTGTCTCCTCCATCCCCGTCAGGAGGGCGGTGAGATTTTGGTCCAATTTCTGCTGCTGCTGCACGGTCAGATCGGCCGCGTCCTGCAGAAGGGCAAGGGTGGAGGGGGTGCGAAACTGTTCCACGCGCTCGGCCAGACGGAGGGTTTGCCGGGCCGCGTCCAGGACGGCACGGCACTGGGCGCACAGATCGGTGAGACGTTGGAACCAATCTTCCCCTGGGCAAGGGGCCTCTTCCAGGATACGTAGCTGGCGGCTTTGGGGCAGGTCAGCGGCTTGGAGGGTTGTGGCGTTGGTGGTGGGCATATTGGCCACTTCGATGTAGCAGCCTCGCCTCTGTGGATGGTCTCCATCATCTTCTTCAGCTGGCCATCGACTTCCATGACAGACGTCGTTCTGCATGGCGGAGGGCATATTCACATCCACATCCTTGGCACCCCAATGCTTGGCACCGGCCACGAACTCGCAGCCAAAACGGTCGGCGTAGGGCTTGCAGTGCATGGGATCCTTGGCACGCATTTCCAGAATGAAGTTCAGCTTCTCCTCGGTGTTAATGCCGTCGGGATCGTGGACATAGCCGTCGGGGCCGGACATATAAGTGACCTTGGCGCCCAGCTCAGCGGCCTTCTTCATGATGCCCCATGCCACGTTGCCGTAGCCGGACAGGGCGATGCGCTTGCCCTCGATGGTGTCGCCCTCGTGCTTGAGGACCTCCTGCAGATAGTAGACAGCGCCGTAGCCGGTGGCCTCCGGACGGATCAGGGAGCCACCGTAGCTGAGGCCCTTGCCGGTGAGGACGCCGTTCTCCCAAGCGCCCTTCAGGCGGCGATACTGGCCGAACAGGTAGCCGATCTCACGGCCGCCCACGCCCATGTCGCCGGCGGGGACGTCCACGTCCGGCCCAATGTAGCGGTACAGAGCGTCATAAAGCTCTGGCAGAACCGCATGATCTCTGCGTCAGACTTGCCGGCGGGATCAAAGTCGCAGCCGCCCTTGGCGCCGCCGATGGGCAGGCCCGTGAGGCTGTTTTGAAGATCTGCTCGAAGCCCAGACCACGGCGGTGAACACATAGACCAGCACCAGGCAGATGGCGGTGATGGCAAGGGATTTCACAGAGGCGGCGGTGCCGCGCTGGGCGGCGGTTTTTGTGGTCATGGGGAAGGGCCTCGCTTTTCTGGGCTGGTTTTCTGACGTGGTCCCAGGATACCATGGACCTGGCCTGGTTCAAATCCCCAAAATAGAAGTTTTTTATAAGGCCAGGTGCGGCGGTACCAGGAAAGGGCCCAGGCCAGATCTCCCTTGCCGGTTGTCATCTGGCCTGCTTTCTGGTATCATACCTTATATTATTTTGATCCATTCCTTTGCAAAGGAGGCCTTTTTATGGCAGAAGAAGCAGGACGCGCTCTGTGGGAGCGCCTGGAGGCCCATCATAAGGCGGGGTACCTCTCCCTCCACATGCCGGGGCACAAGGAGAACGCCGCGCTGGCCCCTACCTGGCCCGGCTGGGGGCCGAGCTGGACATCACGGAACTGCCGGAGTTTGACGACCTCCACGACCCCTCCGGCGTGCTGGCCCAGGGGATGGACCGGGCGGCCAAGCTCTGGGGGAGCCGGAAGAGCTATTTCCAGGTCAACGGCAGCACAGGCGGGCTGCTGGCGGCCATCCGGGCGGCCACCCGCCGGGGGGACCAGGTTCTGGTGGCCCGCCACTGCCACAAGGCTGTCTACCACGCCATTGAGCTTTGCGGCCTGGACCCGGTGTTCCTGCTGCCCCCGGTGGAGGAGACCTTCGGCCTGGCCGGCTCCCTCTCCCCGGAGCAGGTGGCCCAGGCGCTGGAGGACCACCCGGGGGTGAAGCTGGTGGTCTATCCCAGCCCCACCTATGACGGGGTGGTCAGCGACACGGCGGGGATCTGCGCGACGCCCATGCCAAGGGGGTTCCGGTTCTGGTGGACGAGGCCCACGGGGCCCACCTGGGGTTCC
>VOFF01000313.1_pt1 | contig 24000 bp, 35 predicted proteins | sample 5384061 | NCBI WGS metagenome assembly VOFF01 (sample SAMN12384725, study PRJNA508395) | human gut metagenome | isolation source: healthy gut E | host: Homo sapiens
GCATGTAAAAATTAAGTTTCACTTTTAAATTCAATTCAAAATGAAAAAAGATCGAGAACAACTTCACAGTTTCAGGTTTCGTAGGTATGATGCAGAAATCCGTCAGTTCGCAAACGCCAGCGTGCGCACGCTTCTCATTGGCAGTAGGCCGTCAGGAGAAGAAGAACGGCGAGAAACCAACCGCATCGGCTTTCATGTATCATGGAGGCATGGCGCAAGAACGAGCACACCGGAACTATCTGACAAGCTCACCAAGGGCACGTTGCTCACCGTCGAGGGTTTCTCAAGCCAGTGGAGTGGACGAACAAGGATGGCGTGAAGCACTCCAGAATCATCATGGTTGCAAACTGTTCTACGAGTGTCCCGACAAAGGAGGAGCTTTCCTGCGGAAGAGCCGGCCAAGCCAGCAACCAAGAAAAGGCAAGAAATAGCCTTTCCTCTCCATAACAAAGGCGACCTTCAGATTCGCTTTGTTGCTCAGGAACATCAATCTGCTGTTATTCAGACCGTCAATCTTGGTGACAGCTTCACTACCCACCCCACACCTGCTTTTTAATTATTCTTCTTCTCTTTGACTGCAAAAATATTTTCTGTTATAAGCGGTGGTTTCGTCCAAGTGCGTTGTATCGCTTCGCCCCCACACCTTCAGAACGGCATTTGTACGGACACCGCACGAATCCCATGTGACAGGCAGCCAACAATGTCACTATCAGAAACTGACACTTCTGATAACTGCCTTTATTGCTGTCTGGCTGTCCCATTATCGGGCTTCGGCAATGTCCATGTAATGCCATTCTGCCCACCCATACCACCTTTACCACTAATCAACTGTTTTACAATTTCTCTTCTGCTATACAAAGAGGCAGTTCTTGTCCACTCAGGCATATTGAATGTGGCAGACATGTCTGCTACGTCCAATCTGCCTCAGTGTCCTGCGGCAAGGACAAGGCACATTTGTCATGCTGACAGGAGTGCCCGATTTGTCCGTTGCGCAACTGTCTCTTCTTGCCTGATATACGTTACTATCTACTTCTAAATTATACTGCTTTTGCCCCACGCCTTTGCGCAGCGTTACATGGTCTGTCGTCATACAGACATCCTTGGCTGATGGCAACACGTTGCTATTAGCCAAAGCTGACAGTATGCCGAAGTACCGACGCGAGAGAATTGTCTGTCCGTGCTACAAGCTATCAAGGCTGAAGCTTTGATGACTTGCATCCCGGTCAGCCAACACACTCGCTTTATGTCGGTACAGCAGACCTGCAAACACTTCACTGCCCACCCTTACTGTGCCAATATCAATAATCTTCTTCCAATCAGCGCAGTGGTAGGCATATTTCCTGCAAAGTTAGCCGCGTCTGAGACAATCGTCAAATTCTGCTTGAGGTCTTGTGACTGTGAACAATCTTCCTTTTCCTCGGAAAAGAGTATTCTTCACACATAATTTGTCTTTATGTCTTTTCTTGCGGCTTGTGGGAGCAGAAAATATCCCTCCACAGGCTGAAAGGTCTCGAAAGGAGGGAAGAGAGAAAGAAACGGTTAAGCGAACGCAGAGGGAATTTATTCACTATGCTGAGCGTAAGTTTCTTCAACGTAGTTAAACAAGTCCAGCGACATGGGCGACAAACTTATTTGTATCACTAAAAATAGAAAGGCAATGAAGATTATCATCCTGCATGATGCTGACGCACGCATCGAGTATCTTGACGTAGCCGACCACCTTCTCGGCTCAGACATCGAGGAGTCACCAGACAGGGCTTCTCAGTGAACAACATCACATGGCTTGTCACATCGGCAGACCATATCCCAGTGGTTTACCACAAGTATGACATCGACTGCAAGACCGGCGAGGCAACCCACACCAAACGAGAGGCAGAACTGCAAGACCTCACTATCCACGGACAACTCCAGGCATTGCAGCACCGGGAGCAGGACGAGCTGAAAGCGGCTCTTCGCAAGTACGGCACGGAGGTGGACGGAGGCTTTGAGGTGCATTTCGAGGGGAGAGCAGCCCATCGTGGCAGGTTATCTCTTTGACGAGCCTCGTGACATCGTCATAGACGCAGCACGTTTGGATGCCGACGGAAACTTGTCGCTTCTTGGAGAGGACAAGGAAGTGAGGGATGGACAATACGACATAGAGCCAAGCGACATATTTGGCGGTCAGTTGGACTATGTCACGTCGAGTATAGGTGCATGGATGAAGTAGGAGCATGTATGACCCAGTGCATCGTATATGACGAGACGACCAAGGAGAGCGAGACCTTTTGCTCATTGACCGCAGCCAAGAAGTGGATGCGAGAGCGCATCAAACAGAAGCATGAGGTAAGCGGACAGAAGTACAGAGTCTATTCCGACGGAGAGTTTGTTAATTGCGGCTCTATCAGTCTCACAGGCAGCAACAAGTCTTTTGTCGCCAATACAAGGCAGACGAAGAAAGGATATTAATAACAAGGTAACGGCAAGCCTAACCAACTTGCCACACATATATTGATATGGAAAAGCAAATATTGAGTTTTAATGACTTGCCATCAGCATTGTCATTAGTAATAAACAAGCTGGAGATTTTAGAAGAAAAGTTTTCCACACTAATGACTCAAATTCAGCCCGATAAGGGATTGGAATGGCTTAGTGTTTCCGAATTGAGTGAGTATCTCCCTACCCATCCAGTTGAACACACAATCTATTGTTGGACAAGCAATAAACAAATACCATTCCATAAGAAGGGGAAACGTATCATGTTCCTCAAATCTGAAATTGATGAGTGGATGCAAGATAACAAGAGTAGGTCACGAGCAGAAATTATGAATGAAGCAATAGCTTATGTTCAATCAACAAGAAAAGTCATTTAAATAACAAGGTAACGGCAAGTCTAACCAACTTGCCACTATAACATTTTCACATTATGATTTACACTCACACTATCGGACGCATCGGAGCAAAGGATTGCCGCGTCATCACAGGTACACACGGAACATTCATGGCTGTTGACATCGCAGTGGACGACTACAGTAAGGGCAAGCAAATCACCACTTGGGTAAGGGTGAAGAGCAGCAAGGAGAACCATATCCGTTTGGCTGAATACCTCACCAAGGGTCGTATGGTGCTTGTGGAAGGCACACTGACTTCTTCCATTTGGACAGACCGCAACGGAGAGAACCACATACAGCATAGCATCATAGCTGACTCCATCGCCTTTGTCAATGCAGGGAAGAAGGATGCAACCGACACACCTGCAACAAAGGCACGCAAGGCAGCCAAGGCAGAGGGCGAGGCTCCCGTACCGCCAGCCGATGCACCGCAGGACAAGAGCGAAGACCTTCCCTTCTGAGGGTAGTATCAACTGAGAGTAGTACGTACTAATCGTAGTAAATCCGCTTTTACTATGGTTAGTATGTACTATCAGTAGTAGAATAGTAAAAAGTAGTATTCACTAATAGTAGTATCATGTTATGACACAGATAATTGCAGTATTAAATCACAAGGGTGGTGTAGGGAAAAAGTACGACCGCAGTAAGCCTTGCGGCAGCTCTGCAACTGAGTAAGAAGAACGTCTTGGCTATTGACATGGATGGACAAGCCAACCTCACGGAAGCCTTGGGATTGTCCATCGAGGAAGAACAGACAGTCTATGGCGCAATGTGTGGACAGTACACCTTGCCGTTGGTCAAGTTGCACAACGGCATCACCGTCTCACCCTCATGCCTTGACCTGTCTGCGGCTGAGTTAGAGCTTATCAGCGAGCCGGGACGGGAGCTTATCTTGAAGGGACTTATCACCAAAGCCATCGCCAAAGAGCATTTCGACTACATCATCATCGACTGTCCACCGTCATTGGGCTTGCTGACCTTGAATGCCCTCACCGCAGCCGACTACATCATCATCCCTGTTCAAGCGCAATACCTTGCCATGAGAGGTATGGCAAAGTTGATGGACATCATCCGCATCGTTCAGGAGCGGCTCAACTCCAACCTTAAAGTGGGCGGCATCGTCATCACCCAGTTCGATCGCCGCAAGACGTTGAACCGAAGCGTGAGGGGAATCGTCAATGACAGTTTTCACGAGAAGGTTTTCAAGACCGTCATCCGTGATAATGTGGCTTTGGCAGAAGCACCCATCAACGGCAAGACTATCTTTGAGTATAATCCCAAATCCAATGGTGCCAGTGATTATATGTCTTTGGCAAAAGAAGTGTTAAACTTAAAATAGCATAGCCATGAGCAAGAGCAGTATGTTGAAAGAGGGAATGAAAGGCGGTCTCAACGGACTCCTTTCTTCCACAAAGAAGCCGAGTAAGGAGCAGATAGTCACAGAAACTACACCAGCACCACCTGTGTCTGTTTCTGAGACTACCGAAGTGCCGGTGCATTGCAATTTCCTTATCAACAAGAGCATCCACACGAGGATGAAGTACCTCGCCATCAAGAAAGGGATGTCCTTGCGTGATATTGTCAATGAGGCAATGACAGAATACCTAAAGCGGCATGACACATGAGTGCCGCGCGGTATCATCGCCGAACAGACGATGATACCGCTATCTCTTCTATAAACAGACTTTACTATCCGTAGTATGGTAGTAAAAACTATTCGACTATTATACTATTCGTAGTCGATACTACTTTTAGAAAATACTATCCAACTCATTTTAGGGCAATAGTTTTCTCTGCTTGTAGGACTGTCTCCATGCTGATAAAAAGGCAATGTCGTTCCCTATTACAAGATTTTCTCTTTTTCCCCATATCAACTATCGTCCTTCCCCATATACAGCTTCGCCCCACGCCATCCCGCCCGTTTCCTCTTTTACATAACAGATTTCTTTTTCGCCTGCCTTGCCGCTGCGGATATTGTTTTTGCAAAGGTAATGCTGGCGATTGTTCAAACACCAAATCGTCCATTGCATTTGACCGAAAAAAATCTTCCTCTGCGTGCAGAGCGTATTTTTCGCTCCCGATTTGGCTTTTTTGATCGCCATCACTCTTGGAAAGCAAAAAATATCCCTTGGGCAGGCAGGAAAAGCCTCCGAAATAAGGGAAGAAAAACATAAGAGCAATGGCACACAAGAATGACTATCAAATCCAAAAGCAGTTAGACAAGCCTCAGACTTGGTTCTGCAAATACTATCCCGCACGCATCCGCAATGTGGGTGAGAAGGAGATTGCCGACAGACAATTAGTGTTTGACTTCAAGGACGGAAGAGCCTACGAGGAAGTGGCGCAGCGCACCGCAGAGAATATGCTGACACTCTACGGCAAGGGTTGCGTGAACATCGTCTTCGCCCCCGTTCCAGCATCCACAAGCGAGAGCAACGAACTCCGCTACAAGGCTTTCTGCCACAGGGTGTGTGAATTGACAGGAGCGGAAAACGGCTACGAGCACGTGAGGGTATGCGGAGGCGTAAGACCATCCACGATAACCGCAAGAACGAGGATGAAGTCCGCAAGGCGAATGTCGTTGAGTTTGATGAGCCGTTCTTCGACAACAAAATGGTGTTGGTCTTTGACGATGTGATAACCAAGGGTCTCAGCTATGCCAAGTATGCCAACCAACTCGAAAGGCTCGGGGCATGTGTTATTGGCGGTATGTTCCTCGCACGCACACATTATAAAGTAAGGTAAAGTATGACAAAGTACGACAAGGCAGTGTCCGTATGCTTCAGCGGACACCGCAGCGTACCTTTCGCCAAGCGGAGGGAGTTGAAGCAATGTCTCAAATCGGAGATAGCCAAGGCGTATGCCGACGGCTACCGGTATTTCTATTGTGGCATGGCAATGGGATTTGACCTGCTGGCGGCAGAAGCCGCCCTTTCGTTGCAATGCGAGTTGAAGGACTTGCAGGTGATAGCCGTTGTGCCGTTCCGTGGTCAGTCTGACCGGTGGAGCAAGGAAGAGCAAGCCAAGTATGATGCCATCCTGCGCATCGTGGATGACGTGGTCGTATTGAGCGAGCAATACTACAATGGCTGCCTTCTGAGGCGCAACGACTATATGGTCAACCGCAGTTCACGTCTCATAGCCTACTTCGATGGCAATCCCAAGGGCGGCACGTTCTACACCGTCAGAGAAGCCAAGAGGCAGGGATTGGACATAGTGAATCTTCATAATAGTGTATAACCCATAAAACAGAAAATGCTTATGGACGATATTGTTGCAATCAATAGAGAGCACTACGGCTTTTTCTTTGTCGCCGTATTGTCTCTCTTCTTCCGCTGCCATCTGAATTTCCTCAGTAGGCGGTGCGGTATTGCCGTGCGCTGGTTCGGTGCAGTGGCGGCGGAATCAGTGGCGACGGGAGCAAGACGTTTACGCTTCAGCCGGGTGTGCGCTTCAACACCTTTCATGTTGAATAAGCGTAGGCAAGGGCTTTGGTCTGACCCACCAATACACAAATCTTTTTAGCAGGTGATACCTGTATATATATGAGGTTGCTGGAGCATCTACAGTGGGTCATCAGCACCGGCATCACCACAATGGGATATTCTGACCCTTGCGACTTGTGGATAGTGAGGTGGCGTATGCTGAGGTCAGCTCGTCCAGTTCCGACGCTTCGCCACTCACCATCCTGACCGTCGAAATCCACCGTCAGGTGCGGCTCCTCCATATCCACGGGCGCACATAGCCAGGTCGCCGTTATATACATCCCTTGTCGTAGTTGTTGCGCAGCTGCATCACTGGTCGCCCTCCTTGAAGAGTGCTTAGCCGCCACGGACGAAGTGCCGCCGTTGTGGTTCAGTGCCTGTTGCAGGAGCCACATTCAGGTTGGCAGCCCCACCACGCCGCTGCATGGGCGTATTGAGAGTACCCTGTATGTTCGCATTCGGCTGGCGGTAAAGCCTTGGGCAGTCGGTCGCGCACTAAGGAAACAGTCTCCGCCACCTTCTCCGGCTCTTCCTGCTTCATGAAGAAGAAGTCAATTATGCTGACCGTTGCTGATGTCGGAAACAGCCACGGTTGATGGCATGGGCACTCATCACAATGCGGCTCGACTGTGCCTGTCGGAAGATGCGTGTGCCTTTACCAACAGGGATGACTCCCCGGAATCGATGATGTCACTTGCAGCTAATACTGCCAGCTCCCCACTGGGCAATTGGTCTATGTCGCCCACAAAGCACTAAAGCGCATCGTAGTGGGCAGTGCCTTCATGAGGTTGTTCATCAGGATGATGTCTATCCATAGAGCACTCATCCACTATCAGTGCATCCCCCTCCAAAGGGTTCTCATCGATTACGCTTGTAGCCGTCCTGCGGATTGTATTCCAATAGTCCTATGGATCGTTTTGCTTCATGCCCGTAGCCTCACTCATCCGCTTGGCTGCGACCTGTGGGAGCGGCGAGCAGTATGCGCATACCTGCCGACTGGGGCGGCGATGATGGCTTTGGTCGTGAGTGGTCTTTCCTGTGGTGGTCACCCATCACCTTCGAGGGCGATGGCCTGGGGATGGCTTCCAGCACCTCGTCATATTCAAGAGTCGAAGCGAGCAGTGAATATGGGAACCCGCCTTTCGTATGTACTAATATTGTTCTCAGATTGCCGTCGAGCATCCTTCTGTCTCGATGGCGTTTGGCGGTGCGGATCCCTTTCCTCGTCGGCTTCCGAGCAACTTCTTTTGCCGTGGCTATGCCGTTCCTCCCTCCGCATAGCAATGCCCCTCGTCAGCCAGTTGGTTGAGCGATGAGTCCGCTGCGCAACCGCCTCTCGTCGTTCATCTCATATCCCATCTTGCGGGCGATGCCATCAGCGGTCTTGAAACCGATGCCCCAGATGTCATCAGCTAATCAGGGATTCTCCTTCATTGTCAATGCTCTCCCTTGCCATACTGACGGTAGATTTTTGCTGCGTATGCCGTGCTCACTCTGAAGCCCTGCAGAAAAAGAGCATCACGTTCTTGATGTCCCCTGCTTCTCCCAGCCTCCTCACGTATCTTCTCCACACGCTTCTTGCTGATGCCCGGCACCTCGTAGAGCCGTCCGATGTCTGTCTCTATCCACCTGATGGTGTCCGTTCGAAATGCCCCAATAATAAGTTTGGCGAACTTCGGACCGATGCCTTTCACCAGTCCGCTGCCGTGGCAGGTGGAATTTCTCTACCGCTTGCCGTCGCATAGCAAACCGCCCTGGGCACTTCCCGCCCAAGGTGACGAGGTCATCGTACCCTTCACCTTGACTTTCATCACCGAATAATATCCGTTCTCGGTATTTTGAATGTGATGCGCTCTACGACGCAACGGAGTTTGGTCATGTATTTCTGTTCTTATTTCAACTGCTTGCCGTCTGCAAATATTGCCCACACGCTGCCCCAAGGCATATAGCCATGATGAACAGGGTCGTAGGTGATAAGCTGCATCTTCTCACATCAGGCTTGCCATCCTCGGCAAGATACTTTTTTCATCTATCAGGATGTTTACTATCTCCGCCACATCAGCTTGACTCGTCGATTTTCTCTTTTTAGCACGACATTCCAAAGTCATCTGAAGTCGGTGAATACGGGGCAAGATATTTTTCATCGTTCTTGGCAGATACGATGCCTACGAAACTGCTGCCTCCATGGTTTGTAATCTTCGGTTGTGCCTTACCTGCCAGAACGAGAATTTTCTTCCCGTTTCTGTAGATGTGCAGCTGTCTGCTTCGTACCACTGCTGTCAAGGTCTCATCATCCTGCATGGCTTGCCATATAGGATAATACACACCTTCTGGTTCAAACAACTTCTTCTGAAGGTGTGAGCACATGTTGGTTGTATCTATTGTCATATCGTTACGTCATATCATTAACATGATTCTGCCAGCTTCTTTTGTGAACATTTCAGGGAAACGGCAGATTGTTGCATACACCTGCTTGCTTGTCACAGGCTGACCGTCCTTTCTCAGGTGCAGCCTATGACGATTGATGGCATCGGCAATCTGGTCGGTTGTCATGCCGCCATTTCGCTTTACCATCACATATACTATGGCTTCTTCTATCTTCATCCTTTATTCATCTGTTTTTCAATCCATGCCATCAATACGGCAACAGCATATTCCTGTTCTTCCTTGGTCAGTGCCCTGCCTGCTGAGATGTGATGCCACTTGAAGAAGCATCCCCGGCAACAACAGCCAGTGGCATGTTGAGCCAGGAAAACAGGATGCCCACGCATGGGAGTCTGCTTGCCGTCGTTCGGTATGACAGCCGGAGCAAGTCTTTTTGCCACAAAGTCCTCTGCGTGTTTTCGTATCGTCGGCAATCCCTTTTCCATTACATACTCCCTGTCTTGCTTGGACAGATGGAACCGGCTGCGAAAATCAGACTTTGCCAATCTCTCAAAGAGATTCGTCAGGTCATACTCTTTCTTATCACCAGGAACGCTTTCTTGCGGCTCTTCCTCTTGGAACAACGATGGATATATGTATTTCTGTGACATCATTATCTGTTGCTTCTGATTTCTAATGTTATATCCATATATGACCGCTTGCCGTCTATATAGTCTGCATAGAGTATTTCTTCGCTTCTGCCTTTCAGAATATGGCACTTACCGCACAGCTCACAGTTGTGCAGACATCTCCATTCATTCAGAACGTAATCCAAACGTTCCTCTCGTGTAGATGATTCAATAGAGGGTGTGCTCATAATCAGTGTCTCCCACAGCGTGGTCAATCAGTGCCTGAAACTCTTCTTCCGTATAGTCTTCTTCCCAACCATACGTTACGTCCTTTATGCCCAAAGTAAACCCTAATGCCTCAGAATAGGATATGCCAATTTCAGCTGCAAGGTCTCTTGCCGCTTGAAAAATCTGCTCTTCTTTGCTTAAGGGCAGTTGTTTCGCTTTCTTATGTTTTTTCTTTGGTTTCCCCATTTGAGTATATTCGTTTAATAATCAGCGTTGATGGGCATCTTGAAATTCCTGTATTTCTTTCGGAGTTCCTCATTTTGCGCCTTCATTTCCTCATACATATCATTCAGTGCGTCAGGAAATCCCCATCCACAAGGGCTTGCCCAACGAAGGCATTGCTTGATTCGGGAATCATACTTGTCCCAAAGGTCATAAAGCACGATGTGGCGCAATGTCTTGTCGAAATTACTCTCAACAGAATCATAGAATTGCTCCCACATGTCTCCATAGTCATAAGTGAACTGACAGGCATTCTCCATATAGAACACCATCAATTCTGCGACTGAATCTTCCGAAGGCTTCAGTTTCTTGAAGTCGGACAATGCCTTGCGGCACACTGAGAAGCGTGTCTTTGGCTCTCTGTTTCTGCTCGGATAGAACTCTTCCCGTATGATGTGCTTATACTCTTCCAGCTTCTGGCCCTCATTCGGCTCTGCATAGAAGTCAAGATATTCCTTTGCCTCTTTCCGTGCAGAATAAAGTTCCAATACCATTTTTATTATTTCACTCTTGTCCATGGACATGAGGACAGACTTTAATTTAGATTTTGACATTTCTGCTCTTTTATCTTAAAAACGGGTCAATCGTTGCCAGCAACTCTGATTTCTGCATCACACCGCTCGTCCTCCACAACACTTCGCCGCGTCTGAACAGCATCAATGTGGGCACAGACTGTATGCCATACTGACTTGCAGTCACCCCATACTTGTCCACATCTACCTTGATGATGCGGATTCTGTCACCCAACACTTCCTTCACCTGCTCAAGGATGGGGTGCATCATCTTGCATGGCTGGCACCAGGTGGCGAAGAAATCGACCAAGACAAGTTGGTCACTTGATATAACGTCTTTGAATGTTTCCATTACGATTTTCTGTAAAATTATGCTATTTTCTTTCCTGTTATCTTACAATACTGCCCTGCAAATGTTAAAATCGAGAAGAATTCAATGAAAAACCTTCGTTATTTCAAAGAATATTCGTACCTTTGCAGCGCTCATCTATAGAGAGAAGGAGTTTCGAGACCCGGTTGCCTTTGATGCAATTCGGGTCTTGCGTTTTATAGTGGTGTCTGCAATCTCTTTTTCATCTTCTTTTCCAAAGCCTTTAGTCCATACTCTTTGTTAAGATGGTATGCTGTCAACAGATAGAATCCGTTGCTACGTTGTTGTTCCAAGACAATAACATACTTTTCCACTTTATCATAGATGTATGTTTTCTTGACCTTACGCTTTTTGCCGTCCCTCTCTTCTATGGTAAATACATCCAGATTGTCTGGTGTCAATTCTCTCACATGGTGATTTATCCAATGAAGCCTTTGTGAACGAGCCATCTCGAATACTCGCTTTGGATAAGTCGTACCGTCTTCGTTCTCAACCATGATTTCTTCACAGGTAAGATGCTTGAACAATCTTGCCATGTCAATCTCGCCATCTGTCTTTATAGGATAGATGCGCCACCCTCTGAATGAGAATTGACAGTTATCTTCTATATCACGCTTGAATATTGCATGAAGATCATGCTCTCTTTCTCGTTCACTGAGATATGCCAGTTCCAGCAGCTCAGGGTATTTCTTGATAATATTCAAACTGCTCATTGGCTATTTCAGTGCGATAAAAAACAAATTAAACTTCTTTCTAAATTTGGGAGTTGTGGTGTTGAGACTGATATTACTGTGTTTTTTTATCTTTTCAATCAGCTTCATTTTGGCTCTCACCCTTCCTTCAACTTCTCCCTTTTCATATCTAAGGTTGTAGTTGATGGCTCCCATTAGAACATCTGCCAATTGGATGAAGACACTTTCGTGTGAACGTATAAACTGAAACCTGCCAATGGAAGAGTTGTATTCCATTATTTTTCTGAGCCTCTCCAGCTTATCGCTACTGCATGTGTCCTTGATATCCATATATATGTTATATGTATAATCCATGTCCATCTTGTGATGCAGCAATTGGTAGTACATGCGAAAGTAGAAATCATTAAACGTATAGTCTTCTCGTTTCTCGTCAATCTGACTCTTGTCAACAACCACAGCCCTAAATTCCATGTCATTCATAAAGAACCAGTCTATAAGCTCTGCATAGACTTTATACGTGGCCTCGTGGACATTTGTCCATTTCAGCTCATCACTATAGCCGTGCTTCTTCTTAATATCTTTTATGGCATCTTTTGCCATGCGGATTTTGTGTATGCTATACTTGTACATCCCAAAAGCATGTAGGGATGACCGTCATGCACCATGTGGGTGCTTTCATCACAGTAGATGTTGAATGTCTTATTCATTGTATCTGTTTTTTGTTTATTCTTTATTCCTTTTCTTCAGCGGTCCACTATGAGGTCCACGGTTCAGCGTCACACCATGCTTGTTGAGTATGCGGAACACGGAACTTCGGCTTGTGAAGCCGCTGATGGCAAAGATGTCATCTATGCTGTGCCCCTCGTTGTACATGTTCACGATATTCTTCTCACGCTCCAGTTTCGACAGTGCCCTTTCCGACTTCTTGGGCGGCCGGATATTCTGTTGCAGATGGATGATGTGTGCCGATGCCTTGCGCAGCACGGCACACTCCTCAGAGAGTGACCCGAACATACGGATGACCTGTGAGGGCTTGGTGTCGGGGAAAAGTTCGTCAAACGTATCGATGCGGTCTTGGATGGAGATGATGCGAACCACCTTCACACGGCAGTATTCTATGAATGTAGCCAGTTCACGGGTGCCACGCAGTGTTACTGAACCTCGACACCACCAGCTCGTCGCCGCGCTCCAGACTCGATATGAGCTGCTTCCACATCGGGCGCAGCCTCTCGTGTTCGGACAGTTCCTCTATCACCTGAACACAGCCGTATTGCTGCATCAAGCCTTGTCTTCTGCATACTCTTCGCCATTGGTGGCGATAAAGATGTAACCTACTTTTTGCCATACTGTTGTACGCTATTAAATGAAATCAAGTGCAAAGGTACACTATTTTTCCGAGAAACAATCATACTTGAACGAAAAATCATACTTAAACACGATAATTTGCCATTTTCTTTTCACTTGATTTCATTGAAAATCATACTCGCAAGTATGATACACAAATAAGATTAAACTTGTCATTCTTGCAAATATATCGCTGAAACGCATTAACTTTGCACCGTCAATTTCAAAATCAGACTCAAAATAATGACAACAATGAAATATGAAACCCAACTTTTCGGAGGACAAACCAACCTCCATTGCATGAAGCAAATATTGCATAATGCAAAATCAAACTCGCATGGCTGTATCAGACTTGCCATTTGTATTGCCACTGCGTTTGCCGTAGTCATGCTGACAGCATGTTCAGACGGAAACGGCACGAAGTCGTTCCATTCGAGCGATGAAGCCATCAGAGAGTATCATGGCTTTCTGACCACTCTTCGACAGAACGGCAAGGTCTCAATTCAGACATTAGTTAAGATTGTCAACGAATGGCGCGTGTTGGACGATTCCGTGACATCGTGCATCTCACGTGACACTGTCTTTCACGACCTGCTCTATCTCCTTCCCATGTTGGTGATGAGGAACTACAGCAAGCCGGCCATTCTTCGCTTCCTTGATAGCCTGCCTATATATAATAAAGGTGGTAAACAGGCGGTACTGAAGCGTTATGCAAAAGCCAAGCAAGGCATTCACGGCAAGGAAGACCTGCTCGCTTTCATCGAAGAGCATTTGTATTTCAAATCCTTCCTGCAATACCTGCCGGATTTTGCTGACGATGACATCGGTGACATCAGACGAAACACCGAACACTGCTGTCGGGAGATACTCCGTGCCGCCGACCGCAAGGATTTGTCCCACAAGGATGCAATGATATACCTCTCCATGCGCACCAACCACCGTCTGCTGCGCAACGCACAAGCGGCTATCGAGGATCTGAATAGTGGCAGGGTAAAGGACGAGCACACCATGCACGCCTACCTCCTGATGATGATGCAGCCGTTCATGACGATGGATGACCTTTCCGTGAGCGTGCTCTCCGACAAGGACAAGGCAGACCTCTACAAAATAGCCGATGCGCTCCCCAAGGAGATGGACGGTCTGGCCAAGAAACTGCACCTCGACAAGCAACGCCTGTCGGATATGCCCATGCTCATGATGAAGATTTATGTCACAAGATTATAAACACCCCAAACAGAGAATACGATTATGTTAGAACAGTTTTGCGATGATTTCCTTGCCGTCGTGCCTTTGCAGTTGCCAGAACTGCTGGACAAGCGCAAGATGGAGAAGCCTGTCAAGTATGACGATTACGTGCTTCTTACTTTCCAGTTGAACACCCCTTTCACGATAGAGGAGGTGATGGATATGCTCGAAGACGAGATGGAAATGATAATCCTCTATCACCACATTCCAAGCCGTCATACGGAGTTCGGACACAGCTGCTGTGCCTATTCCAACCCTTCTTTCGGACGGATGTTCAAGGTCAACGGCTCCACAGATGAGCGTGGCATGGTCAGCCAGATAAAAGTGACCATCTATGACTCGCTGGAGCACATGTCGGCAGATGTATGCCTCGACCTCAGTCTGCATTGCAAGAACGGGTTCTTCAAATACATGAAGCCCAAGGAGGAAGTCCTGCTCGACTTCATTTGAAAGTTACATTTGCCAGATGACAGTCCTGTTCTACCGCAACAACGCTCCATTCTGTTGTCCACAACAAAGGCCAAAGTCATGCCACAAGCTCCCGACCATCTGATGAAGGAAACGCTTTACATGAAGATTATCCATCTTCTCGACCGTCACCGCACATGGCTGGAGATTGAGAGCATCGCCACTGTCCGCAACCACACGATAGTCAGGAACGGCAGAATGACCGACATCCTCAGCCGTGTGCTTGTGGTCAAGGCCATCCACCATCATTTCCCCTACACGAGAGGGCAAGTGTGGCAGATAGCCGAGTACGACTTGGAACAGGCTATCAAGAGCCTTCGGACAACCGACGGAGCTTTCCGTCAGAGAATAATCAAGGGAGAACTGACACTGGAGGATGTGGAGCGTATCATATCCACTGCCACACACGGTGTCGTCCAGCCCGACCTGAGTCCACTTCCATATACATATTATGACAAGTAAGATACTGTTTCTCATCCTGATGTCAGCGTTCTTCTTTGTGACGATGATTCTGCACAGAAGCCGCAGACAGTTTATGACACGGTTCTATCTGCGCATGACCGCGCTTGTGACAGCAAGGAAGCTCTACCGGTTGATGCTGCTCATCCTGCTGTACGTGTTCCACTTCCTCTACCTCTGTGTACACTATAACGACATAGGCGTAGTGGCTTCCACCATAGCGTTTGCCATATTCTTTGTCTTTATGGATGTGGAGAGGTGGCTACAGCGTCTGCACGAGGAGCGGACACCCTTCTGCATCGCCGCGTTGGCGGCAGTGGTGTTTGTCTTCACTCCTCATCTGTTCACGCTTGCTGTCACCATCTCCTTTGTCCTTCTGGCATCACTGTTCTATCCCTCGCGCATAGTCATATCGCTGTGGAAGAACAAGGCTGACCGCAAGATGCTCCTCGAAGACACAGAAATGCTCATCATATACTACTATTAAGTATCACCTGTATCATGCCGTTCCTTTTTGTATAATGGAGCTGGCGACAAACAACAGTATTCACCAAACAGATTATTGAAATGAAGAAACAGAAACATAGAACGAGTTCCGGCAAGATGTCTGAACGGATGTCCCTGTTGGAGTTCTTGAAAGAGAGGTCCGGGATAAGGCTGTCGAAGCTCGAAGCCTACCTTGACCTTGTAGACAAGGCTTCTGTACAGTACATCCCCAAGGATCTGTGCAAGCAGGAGTTCAGCCTGTCCAACGGGCAGTTTGTAATCACCATTACCGAACTGGCAGGATGCTGGCATTGGCACCGCGCCACTGTCCGCACCTTCATCGAGCAGTTGGAGAAGATGAACCAGATTTCCGTCACCCGTCTCACGAAGAGCCAAATCATCACCATCCCGATGTTGGCTGAGACACCTGCCGTTTCTCCGATTGACGCAGCCTTGGATGTGTTCCGCCAGAAGATGTGTACCGCATTGGACGAATGGCGAAGCGGCAAGATGTCCGCATCGGCTTGCGCCTCGGAATGTGAACAACTCTACGAAGATGCAACAGAGGAAGTAGCCATTATCTTGCAGAAAGCCGACAATGGCAATTCAATTGGCAAGGTGCCATGCGGAAGAAACATTCCCGAATCTGTAGGACACGCCTTTTGTATGACTGCACTCACAGCTGTCTGCGAAGCCACCTTCCATCAGGTGCTTTCGCAGGAAACAGATAACGCCCTCGTTACCTCCCTTCTTCCCTTCTTTTACAAAGACCTGGGAGGAGACTGGCTCTCATTCATCGAGGCGGCAAAGGCAATATCAGAATTGGCATTGGATGGCAGCTCACCAGCCTTGCATCAGGAAAGCGCAGCCATCAAGTCACAGTTTCAGTCACTCTGCCGACCGTTCCTTGCCATTGTAGCCAACCAAGAGGGCTCCTGTCCATCAAAAGGCTGTATTAACCTCTAATAATCACCGTACAACGCTTCTTCTTTTCTACTGGCACAGTGTTTACACGTCTGCCATTGCTGTAAAATAATCGGGCTTGCCCGTTGGTCGGAAATGAGGGAATTTGGGTAGCCTAATACCCCTCTTGGTCTCCGACCATCGGGAGGCTGTCCTTACAAGCAGCAAGCTGGAGACAGGAGAGTTGTACACACATAAAAGGAAATAGGTTATGGCAACACCAAAACAGGTTATGGATTTCCGACCATCTAAGGGAATCACCACAGCACAGAGCAACGAGCACCAACGCCGTTGGACGGAAAAGGGTTGGGGATCCGCTGAATCAACAGGCAACTACGACCGCAGCCGTGAGCGGCTCAACTTCGAGGTTCGGGGCGGCAAGGTTTGTCCTATAGACAAGAGCCGAAGCATCCCGGAGCGCATGGCAGACATCCTGCGGAGCCGTGGAATCAAAGACCCCAACGAGGGACTGGCAGAGCCACGCTTCCGCACAGTGGTCAATTTCATCTTCGGAGGCTCACGAGAACGTATGACAGAATTGGCATTCGGTGACCAGAAGGTGAATCTCACTCACGGAGCGGACAATTCGCATCTAACCCGATGCAAGGACATTGAGGAATGGGCAAAGGATGTTTACCGCTTTGTTGCGGACAAATACGGTGAGGAGAACATCGTCGCTTTCATCTTACACTTGGACGAAACCAATCCGCACGTTCACTGCACCCTCTTGCCAATCAAGGACGGCAAGTTTGCATACAAACAGATATTCGCCGGAAAGGACAAGTACGAGTTTTCTGCCAGGATGAAAGCCCTGCACAGCGAATTTGCCGATGTCAACAAGCGTTGGGGCATGGAGCGCGGAACTTCCGTCTCAGAGACGGGAGCACGCCACCGCACCACCGAAGAATACCGCCGCCAGCTGTCAGAACAGTGCACCACCATTGAGCAGTCCGTCGCCACCCATCAGCGGACACTCGCCTCGCTCCAATCGGACATCCGTCTGGCAGAGCGGAGAGTAAAAAAGGACTCACCTCAATGGTCAACAACCACTTGCAGGAGAAGGCTGAGAAGGAGGCGGCACTTGCTGAATTGCATCGGCAGATTCTTGCAGGTCACGACAATCCTGATGCTCTCCGTCAGCAAGTCCAAGAGCTGGAGCAGGAACTGTCCGCTATCCAGTCGAAACTGGACGACAAGCAGGAGAAGCTCTCAGAGGCTGACCGCAAGCTCGATGCCCTGCGTGAGGAGATGACCGCCATGAAGGAGCGCACGGAGGAGTTGCGGCAGGAGGCACACAGATATTCCGATACTATCCGACAAGGTGCGGACACCGTTCTCAGAAATGCCCTTCTCGAAAACATGGTCAGCGAGTTCTCCGAACGTGTGGCACGGCTTTCCAATGAGGGCAAGGACGTGTTTGACGGTTCCCTGCTTCAGGCCTTTGCGGAGAATGGAACGGAGGTGATGTACTGTGCCACGCTTCTATTCCTCGGCTACGTCGATGATGCCACCACCTTTGCCGAAGGTCATGGCGGTGGCGGCAGTTCGTCCGACCTCAAATGGGGACGTGACGATGACGAGGATGAACGCGCTTGGGCACGCCGTTGCATGATGAAAGCTGCACGCATGATGCGCCCCTCTTCCGGCAAAAAGGAAGAAACGATAAGCGGCACTGTCACGTATCACCTGTTATAGTATTCACCAGATTAAATTGAACAACATGAGAAAAATACTTATTCTATCCCTTGGCTTCGCCCTTTCATTGGGTGCGCAAGCCAAAGACTATCACCGCACGGCGGACACCACCACCGTTGTATGCAGACTTTCGGCAGACGGTATGCTTCGTCCGCTTAAACCTTCCTACATGAAAGGGGCATTGGTAGCTTCGCCATGGACGGACAACTGGTTTGTCCAAGCGGCAGGAGGAACTACGGTCTTCCTCGGCAAACCGCTCGGATGCAACGACCTATTCGGTCGCATGAAACCGGCATTCTCCGTGTCGATCGGCAAATGGTTCACACCTTCCGTCGGCGGTCGTCTGAACTATGGCGGTATGCAGTTCAACGACTGCAACAACTCCTCGCAGGACTACCAGTACCTGCGTGCTGATTTCATGTGGAATGTCCTCGGCAACCTCTACAAGGACGATGTACACACTCTTGCCAGATGGAGTGTCATTCCATACGTGGGCGTGGGTATGCTGCACAACAAGGTGAATGCCCACAAGCCCTTTGCCATTTCCTACGGCATACAGGGGCAGTATCATCTCTCCCCACGCATTGCTGTTACGGCAGAGATAGGCAACATGACCACCATGCAGGATTTTGACGGCTATGGCAAGGCACACCGCCTTGGCGACCATCTGCTGTCCGCATCCCTCGGCCTCTCTGTCCGCATCGGCAAGACTGGCTGGAAGCGAGTGATAGACGCTCGCCCGTACATCGCACAGAACGAATGGCTTTCGGCATACGCCTCATCCCTTTCTGACAGCAACAGCCGCTATCACGCCCAGCACGATCGAGATTGTCAGACTCTGGAGCAGCTGCGCAAGATTCTTGCCATCGAGGGACTTCTGGACAAGTACGGCCACCTCTTTTCTGACGATGCCGCTTCTTCCGTCACAAATGGCTATCCTCGAAACGACTACAGCGGTCTCAACTCGCTGCGTGCAAGAATGAGAGACAAGTATGGTAATGGTCAAAAGACAAAGGTCATGGAGTCCGCCTCTTGTACAGAAGAATATGGCAATGCTGAAGGTGAGCCGGAAGACGATTACCTATCGCTCATCCACTCAGGAAAGGCTTGCATAGGTGCGCCCATCTATTTCTTCTTTGAACTTGGCACTGACAGGTTGCTCAACAGGTCACAGCTCGTCAATCTCGACGAAGTAGCACGCATCGCCAAGAAATATGGCTTGAAAGTTAAGGTCATCGGCGCTGCCGACAGTGCCACAGGCAGTGAAGCCATCAATGATAACCTCAGCCGTTCCCGTGCCAGATTCATTGCAGAGGAACTGATGAAACGTGGTATGGAAAATGGCACCATCTCTCAGATTTTCGATGGCGGCATTGACGATTACTCGCCCAATGAGGCGAACCGCCATACCAGAATCCTGCTGTATCTATAGCCAGACATACAGCTCGAACAAGAGCACTAAAACTTTTTTTTTCATTGATAAATTTTAGAAAGGGAGGGCTTGTCCGTGATGGATAGGCCCTCCCTTAATCATATATGTATTAACGCATATTCTATGCGCATATCTTTTTTTATCCGTGTTTCTCAGTACTTGACCATTCAAGCAGGAAGTCATATATACTCATTATCTGTATGCCGTTTTCGTCGCTCCACTGCTTGGTATGTTCTCCCACGATCAGCAGTTTGCGGAAAGAGTCATCTACAAGACGCAACGACCGTTTCTCCTGTTCCATCTTTTCTGCATCGGGCATACGCCACGCCGACTGGATGTAGATCCGCTCGCTCCCTTTGTTGCAGACAAAATCCACTTCCAATGTCACCCTCTGCTTCCTCGCATACGCATCTCATTGTAGATGACGTTCTCCATGATATGTGTCGGCTCGCTCTGACGGAACGACAGAATAGCATTCCTCAGACCTACGTCCTGATAATAATACTTGGACAACGAACCTATGTATTTCCGTCCTTTGATGTCGAACCTTTCGGATTTTTCGATAAGGAAAGCATCCTGCATATATTCCAGATAAGCCGACACTGTCTTGTCGGTTATGCTCTGCACATTGCTTACGGACTTGAACGTATTGGCTATATTCAGTGCATTGACAGGTGCTCCTATACTGGATGCTACGGTCTTCGACAATTCTTCAAATTCAGGTCTCAGTTCTATGTTGTTCCGCTCGTAGATGTCACGTAGATATACCGTGCGATAAAGGCGACGCAGGAAATCAGCCTTCTTCTCATCCCCAACCTGTGTAAGTAGTTGCGGCAAACCTCCGTACAGTCTGTATTCAGCCCAACCGTCTTCTTTTCGAACCATCATACACCGTCATGAACTCCTTGAAGGATAGTGGCCACACATGTATCTCGTCACCTCTGCCTCGGAATTCCGTCACCAGGTCAGAGGACAGGAAACGCGAGTTGGAGCCTGTGACATACACATCCGCCCCTTCGGTAACTGACAAGGAAGAGCGCACCTCTACAAAGTCTTCCACCTCCTGCACCTCGTCGATGATGATATAATAAGTCTCATAGTCAATCATCATCTTTTTCCACCCAGTCCAACAGGTAGTCCGGGTTCTTGAACTCTCTGTTCTTCCTACTCTCCATGTCGATGACGAGAATATGGTCTTCTCTCACGCCCTCATCCAATAGATGCTGATGAAAGAGTTTCTTCAGAAGGAACGACTTGCCTGAACGTCGCAATCCTGTGATTATCTTTATGAGCCCGTTGTTCTTTGAACGGCTCAACTGTTCTATGTATCTATATCTGTTTACTATCATATTTTACGAAAAACTGTCACTTGTGACACTTTTTCGGAGGCAAAGTTATATATTTTATCCTAAATCAAAGAAAGAAATAAAGAAAAATGCACTAAAAATCAATGATTTTCCTGTTTTGTAGTGTCTATTCCACTTGCCGATGCCCATTTTTCTTTGCAAAGTTACTGCCCGGGCGAATGGTCAAGTACCGCCATGCTAACAGGCAGAGGACTGAACGACAGCTTTCCGCAAATCAAAGATTTGGGTATTTCATTAACTCCTCCGTCTGTTTTCTTGCCTTATCGCCCTCATTCCGCAGTCTTTTGATGCACGAAAAATCAGTTCCCGACAAGAGGCCGAAAGGCTTCAAAGGAGGGAAGAAAAACAAGTTGAACAAATAATTTCTTTGCGTATGGAATTACACAGATTATCAGAAACCGAGCAGGCATTTGTCGAGTGCTTCTCACGGTTCGTAAACGGTCAGATGGGGTCAGCCGCCAAGGTAGGCAATGCCCTTGCAGATGACCATCGCTATCTTATCAACGAAAAAGGGCAAGGTGGTGTTTGAACGCCTTGCCAACGACTATCAAAAGGTCGTTATGACCAGCGTGACGAGTGGGTGTGCCGATTGGCAGCAGAGGCCATCGAACACCTTGTAGAGAACAGAATGTATTACAGAACACTTAACAACGATTGACTATGGCAAGCAGATTGATTACACCCGTATTGGAGGAGATACTGAAATCCTATCCTCTGTATTCACAGGACGGCAAAGGCAAGGATGCCGTTTGTGTGGCAATATTCTTCATCGGACACGTCCGTTGGTTCGTACTTGAAGGACAGCCGGAAGGTAACGACACCACGTTGTTCACCATCGTATGCGGTCTGCATGAAACGGAGTATGGCTATACCTCCGTCAATGAAATGGAGAGCGTAAAGGTGGATGGCTCCAAATATGGAGTGGACGAGATATTTCAAGTGGAGCAGTTGGACGGCTTCAAGCCGGTGAAACTGAAGAGGAATGACCCCCAAATTAAATCAGCCGCAGGGACATTACTCCTTGCGGCTGACTATTGTTAGTACCTACTATGAGTAGTAAAGCCTACGATTAGTATATACTACGATACTACTCTCATCTTCGGAAAGCGGACTTGGCAACGTGCTCCTCTTGTACCTCTTCCTTCTGGTACTCCTCCATGTCAAGCAGTTGCTCATACGCAGAGCTGATGTTTGCGTCCATAGAATGGTTGTGGCTGAAAGGGAAGGTATGCTTCACAGAGAGTCCTGCATTGGTCACAGTCCCCACATCCAGGCTATCCTTATCCTTGTTATATTGCAGGTTTCAGCAAACCACCATTCGGCATTTGGAATATCGGCATTTTTCGCTGCGCCAATTCCGAAAACTTCTTCGGCGGTCATCTCCCTCGCCACAGCCTTCACGTCCTCACTGGCACGTCCTATGCCATAGCGAGTGATATGGTCACGCACTTCTTGCTCCGTATGCTTCAGGAACACCTCATAGAGGCATAATAGACGTTTTCTTTCGATTGTGAAGGCTCTGTCAGGCTTTTGTACTGGGCAAAAGCCTCCTGATAATTGGTGTCAAGGTCTTTGCCGTGGTCGTAAGGAACAGAGAGTTTCACTTCCAGACCGTTACTCGTCGGCACAGCAATCTTTACAGAGTCCTCCTTCTCATGATGCTGGATATATACAGCAGAACCATTATATGCCAAGACTGCATGGTCGCCGTCATCTATGGATAGATAACTTTTCCCTTGCCCGTTTTCCTGCTCAGCCTTTTTCTCCTGGTCTATCTCCATAGCAATCTTGTCGATATGCTGCGTGAGCATTGAGGTAGCTTTTTTTCACATCGAGTAGCGTGGTCCTGATGAACTGCGGCGACTCCTTCAGCGAATCCAGCCAAGACTTCAAATAGGCAGCCGAATCTCCTTTCAGATGCTTTGTCATGCCATACCGCTGAGCGGTCAGCGCAGCCGTCAGTTCTGCCACCAGTTCCTCGCGTGCATACTCTGCCGAGCCGAAGGTAGCGGGCTTGATGCGGTCTAACTGTCCCTCCGCACCCGTGGAGTGTCCCATCTCGTGGAAAAGGTTCGAGTAGAAAGACTCCCCATCCTTGAACTGCCTTTTCTCAGGCATCACAATCTCATTCTTGCTGATGGAGAAATAGGCGGAATCACCGAACATCGGTTTGATGGGACATATCCAACGGTTGTCCGCTATCATCCTATCCACGGGTTCAAAGGCAAACTGCTCGTCCTTCTCTACCTTGGGCATCGAGTATTCCTGTTCCAGTTTCTCCCAAAACTCTGGTCTGACCTCCTTCAGGTTGGTCTGCGCCACATTGAAGACATGGTAAGTCTGAAGCTTTGGATATACATTGTACTTTTCGCGCTCTTCCTGAGAGAGCAGTTTGTAGTCCTCCCACTTGATGTGTTCCTTTGTTTCCTTATTGACCACCGTAAACGTGGTGAGCATCACGGGGAAAGAATGCTCACCTTTCAGTACTGACACACGGGGCTTCTGTTCCTCGTCTTTCTTGCCAGTTTTGTTAAACTGCTGTATGCGGTCGAAGGTACAGAAGCGAGGAATCTTGTAACCCTCCTTCTCGCAATGCAGGAGCAACATCATAGCGTTGTCTTCGGCACTCGGACCTTCCTTAACATAAGGCTTTCCCATAGTCAATTAACCATTATAGGGCTGCGGAACATATTCGCTCATTTCAGACACTCGGCAGGAGAAGTCCAGTTTGTCATTGAAGACACTGACAGACAATGCCCCTTTGATGTTCGCTTTCACGCCTGGTTGCAGCCATGCCTCGCATTTGCCATCGAATAGGAAGAAACTTACCCAGATGTATTCAAATCCGTCCTGTACTTTCTCTGCGCTGAAAGCGGAGAACTGGCAGTACGGCACACCATTCTTGTCCGTCTTGTCCTCAATGCTCTTGCCCACCTTGCCGCGGAACTCCATCACGCCCTTGATGCAGTCCTCTGCCTCGTCAGGCTGGTGGCTGATGCTGCTTGCCGACAGGTTGAAATAAAGGACATCGCCCCATTTTCTTGGTACCAATACACCGGCTACCTCAATGCGTTCGCCGATGTTGCAGCTGCCCACCTCCGTCAGTGTC
>VOFF01000334.1_pt1 | contig 24000 bp, 43 predicted proteins | sample 5384061 | NCBI WGS metagenome assembly VOFF01 (sample SAMN12384725, study PRJNA508395) | human gut metagenome | isolation source: healthy gut E | host: Homo sapiens
GAGCATTGGCGGCAGAGCCTGCCATAATTCTTGCGGATGAACCCACCGGAAACTTAGACGGACGTACAAGTCAGGACGTATTGGGTCTTCTGAAGGTGACAAGCCAGAAGTTCTCGCAGACGATTGTGATGATTACCCACAACGAGGAAATCTCCCAGCTTGCGGATCGCATAATAAGAATTGAGGATGGACATATTCAGGGAGAGAGCAGTATGAGAGTAAAGAACAGAAAATGTATCCGCAGACTTAGCTTCAAGTCTCTGTGGGCATCCAGAAAAAGAAATATTATTGCAATTTGTGCTATAGCACTCACAACTTTGATGTTTACATCATTATTTACCATTATGCTGTCTGTAAACTCAAGCTATGAGACCTACAATTTCAGACAGGCAGGTGGCTATAGCGATGGCAGCTTTAAGGATTTATCAAGAGAACAGGCTGATAAAATAGCCGCCCACAAGGGAATCAAGGCATCTGGTGAGCGTATCGTGTGCGGCTTCAGCGGCGGAAGTAAGCTACATGGATAAAAACTGTACCAAGTGGAGCTATGCCACCCCAACCACGGGAAAGGAGCCTCAAAAAGAAAAATGAAATAGCCATGGACACTACAGCCTTAAGACTCCTTGGCGTAGAACCGAAGCTGGGAACAAATGTGACGATTACTTATCAGGCTGGTAATGGAACAGACACCGGGATACCACAGACCGACAGCTTTATCCTCGTCGGCTATTGGGAGTATGACGATTTGATGCCTGTTCACTATATCAACGTATCAAAAGCCTATGTAGATAAAATCAACGAAAAGTGTATAGCCGCTGGTGATGAAGCTCTTGACATAGACTTAAATGTCATGCTTCCTTCCAAGCTTAATATCAGGGAGCAGATGGAAAAAATAGATACAGACTTAGGCTATGACTGGAATACAAGAGACCAGGAGAACAGCGCCAGAATCGGTGTGAACTGGGGACTTACTGCCTCATCTGTAAGCTCTGACATAGATTTCTCACTGGTAGCTGCAATCCTTGCTTTTTCCCTGCTTATTATATTTACAGGCTATCTGATTATATACAATATATTCCAGATTTCAGTGACTGGGGACATCAGGTTTTATGGCCTGCTAAAGACAATCGGTACCACCCCAAGACAATTAAGGCACATAATCACACAGGAAGCTCTGTTTTTGTGTATTATCGGTATTCCTGTAGGATTGCTTCTGGGCTATGGCATTGGTGCGGTTTTAACTCCTATTGCATTAGAAACCACAAGTATTATAGGCACAAAGGCTGCTATCAGCAGCTCGCCGCTTATTTTTATCGGTTCTGCTGTATTCGCCATTATCACTGTCTTTTTTGTCCTGCAGGAAGCCCGGCAAAATGGCTGCAAAGGTATCGCCTGTTGAGGCAGCAAAATATACAGAAGGTATGACCGGCAAAAAAAAAGCGCCACAGCCGTGGGGCTAAGGTATATCAGATGGCTTTTGCCAATCTTGGCAGAAATAAGAAGAAAACTATCCTGGTTGTAGTCTCGCTGACACTTTCCGTAACTCTTTTAAATGTGCTTTTTTTCACTTGTCAACGGCTTTGACATGGATAAATATGTGGACAGGTCAACCTGTGCAGACTTTATCGTGAGCAGTACAGATTATTTCCGCTATAATACGGCAGATGAATATATAGGAGCAGATACCATTGATGAGATAAAGGAAAACACAGATGAGACTGTCTCTGGAAGCGGCTATGACCTGGCAGACATATCCCCTATGATGTGGATGGAGACAGACCAGTATAGTAAACTGGCAGAAAACTATCTAAGCGGCAAAGAGCTGCAGGAGTAAATCTCCCACTACGAGCAGAAAGGTGACAGCATACTTGTTGACGTCAGTATAGAGGGCTTTGACGATGGACTTTTTGATAAGCTTACTGTAGTAAAAAGGCTCCCTGGAGCCACTATCTGACCCGGATAGCCACGCAATCGCTGTAGCTGTATCCACAGACGATTACGGCAATATAGTAAATTTGGACAACTACCCTGAGCTGGGAGACACTTATACCGTAAACTACCAGATTGGATATGACATAGACAGCCGAACCGGCGAGCGGGCAGACCAACAGACCACGCCTGAGGAGTATTTGGAATACCATGAGGAAGAGGCAAAGGAGGTGGAGTACAGTGTATGTGCTCTTGTGACGGTTCCTGATTCCATCAGCTTCCGTTATACAAGTCTGGGTTATAGTATGGTTTTGCCGGTAGAGAAACTTAAGGAGGACAGCGGTACAGATGTCATTCCAAAATTTTATATGTTTGACACACCGGATTCTCAGGCAGAAGCAAGTGCTGAGCAGTATCTGCAAAAGCTCACAGCAGGAGATACATCTACTCTCATGTATGAGAGCAAGGCATCTATCAGACGTGAATTTACCCGGTTTAAAAATATGTTTTTAATCTGTGGTGGTGCCCTCTGTGCTATCATCGGACTTGTGGGCATACTTAATTTTTTCAATGCAATTATGACAGGAATTTTGTCCACGAAAAAGAGAATTTGCCGTATTACAGTCTGTGGGCATGACCAAGAGACAGCTAACGCTCATGCTTATTTATGAGGGCTTATTTTATGCGGTGGGCTCCATCATAGCATCCCTCATACTTTCAGTGGTGCTCAGCCCTATGCTTGGCAATATGATGAGTGCTATGTTCTGGTTTGTAACATACCATTTTACCATTATGCCTGTAATCCTGATTATACCAGTATTTCTCCTGCTGGGCTGGCTGATTCCTGCTGTGCTTTACCATGCCGGCAAGAGGCAAAGCATTGTCGAAAATCTAAGGGAATTGTAATTGGTGTTTTAATAAAATTTTGTAACTGAAAACCAGCTGAAATGAAAAATCAGAAATTAAGAGTAGATAACCTGAAACATGGTTATCTATTTTTGATTGCCTTGATTTTCTTTACCATTGAATTTTTTTACGGAAAGATATGATATACTTGGTTTAATCAGATGAACGAAAAGAGAGGATATTGTGATGGATATATTAGAAATCATGAAAGAAAGACACAGCGTAAGACAGTATAAAAATCAGGCGATCGAACCATCGAAAAGAGAAGAAATCAGCTCCTTGATAATGATGTCAATGCGGAGAGTAGATTATCCATTCAGACTTTTTCGACGAACCGAAATGTTTTGATTCCTTTATGGCTCATTATGGAAAATTTGAAAATGTAAAAAATTATATTGCCATTGTCGGAAATAAAAATGATCAGGAAAAAGCGGGATATTATGGTGAGAAGATTGTGCTGAAATGTCCGGAACTTGGAAAGGCAGACTAGGGTATAGAATGGTTTGACAGAGGTATGGAAGCAGTAAGTCTTTTTCCTTTTCTGGAGAGCAGGTGGATACTATGCAGTTTTGGAGGAATGTGGTAAAATGTGATTGTTTATCATGTTAGGAGATTAGGAAGGTAGATGAAATGAGGACAATTTTGTTATTGGAAGATGATGAGAATCTGAACCGTGGAATCGCGCTAAAACTGCAGAAAGAAGGGTATCAGGTTTTTTCCGCTTTTCAGATTTCAGAGGCAGAAAAAAATTGTTTGATGAAAATAGAATAGATCTGGTAATCAGTGATATTACTCTGCCGGACGGAAACGGACTGGAGTTTTGCAGGAAGATTCGAAATAAGAGCAAAGTCTTTGTACTGTTTCTCACGGCAATGGATTCGGAAATTGATATGGTAAACGGCTATGATGCAGGGGCGGATGATTATATTACAAAGCCATTCAGCCTGATGGTACTGGTTTCAAAAGTTCAGGCATTTATGAGAAGAATGGAAGGAGTCTGCGGACACAACAGAATCTTATCGGGAAATATCGAAGTAAATTATGGAGAAATGAGAGCGTTAAAACGAAATGCTGATGGAGTGACTCCTTTGACATTAAGTAAAAAAGGAACTTCAGATAATGATTTACTTTATGGAAAACGCAAGGCAGATTTTATCAAAAGAACAGATTTTTAGAGTATGTCTGGGATGTTGACGGGCAGTTTGTAGACGATAATACAGTTCCTGTAAATATCAGCCGATTGAAAGGAAAAATCGGGAATGATTATATACAAAATGTAAGGGGGGATGGGATATATATGGACCGAAGAAAGCGTACAGGAGTAGCTCTGGCAGCAGGGCTGCTTTTTCTGTTGTGACAGAGATATTGTTGCTGTTTCTGGCAGGAAATAGTTTATACAAGGAAGAGCAGGGGAAATTAGGGGGCGTTAGTGCTGTCCCATCCGGAACAGGAGACGGAGTATATAGAGTTATTTGACAGAGGAAAGCAAAGAAATCGTCAGGAAGAGGAAGCGGGGAAAGAGCTGGAGGAGCGTTACGGGTATACTCCTTTTGATGGGAGAAGCGTGAAAACTTTTGCTGCATATGGAATAGGAATGGCGATGGTTTTTGTGGCAGGACTTGGAGTTTCATGGGTTTTGTTTTACGAAATAAAAGAGACCGGCAGCAAGATGAAAATAACCAGGAAGAACTTCGGGAAAAATATATAGAACTGCAGAATCATTTTGAAAAAGTAAGAGAAAAAACTTTCCAGAGAAGAAAACAATACAAAATCTTTAATTACAGATATTTCCCACCAATTGAAAACACCGATTGCTTCATTGAAGATGAGTTGTGAACTGGCGGGGTCTGCCGATTTAACCTGGGAGGAACGGGAAGAATTTTATAAAAAAGGAATGGGATGAAATTCAAAGACTGGAAAATCTTTTGGATTCACTGATTCATGTGTCCAGATTGGAATCTGGGATGATTCAGATTCAGCCAGAGATGGGCAGTCTGAAAAAATACATTGGTACAGGCTGTAAACAGTGTGTATATGAAAGCGTATGAAAAATCCATAGATATTTCTCTGGATGAATTTCAGGATGTGCAAATTGTACACGACTCGAAATGGACAGGAGAAGTGTTCGTAAATATTTTAGACAACGCAGTAAAGTATTCGCCGGAGCATACAGAAATCCGAATTCGGGTAACAGAGCTTGCTACCTGCATGATGCTGGAATTTATCGACCAGGGAACAGGTATTCCGGCAGAAGAGGCGCATCGGGTATTTCAGCGTTTTTACAGAGGAAACCAAGAGTATGTAAAAAACAGGAGGGCTCTGGGGTTGGACTTTATCTTGCCAGAAAAAATTTTGGAGGAGCAGAAAGGCACGATTTGTGTAAAAGTAGCACCTGAAGGCGGTAATAATTTTGTGGTGACATTACCAAAGAAATAGATTTCTGAAAAAAGATTTCTTACAAAATTGTTATGCTTTTTGTAAGCCTACTGTAAGACTGGATTGATAGAATGACATTAGCAAAAAGAAAAAGGAGGCTTCAAAGTTTATGAAAGCAATATTAGAAACAAGAGATCTTGTGAAATATTATGGAAAAGGCGATAATTTGGTGAAAGCTATTGACCATACAGATTTAATAATCGAATCAGGTGAATTTACAGCAATTGTAGGACGTTCTGGATCGGGAAAAAGTACTCTTCTTCATATGCTGGGAGGATTGGACCGTCCTGATTCCGGAAAGGTTTTGATAGAAGGAAGAGATATTTTTAAACTGAAAGATGAAAAACTTGCAGTGTTCCGCAGAAGAAAGATTGGGTTTATTTTCCAAAGTTATAATTTAGTACCATCCTTAAATGTTTGGGAAAATATTGTGCTACCCATTGGATTGGATGGAAAGAAAGTGGATACAGAGTATGTTATGGATATTATCTGTAGAATCGGAATGGAGGATAAATTGAAATCCTTACCGAATACTCTTTCTGGTGGGCAACAGCAGCGGGTTGCTATTGCAAGAGCGTTGGCAGCCCGCCCGGCGATTATTTTAGCAGATGAACCAACAGGAAATTTGGATTCCAAGACGGAGTTAGAAGTGATTTCTATGTTGAAATCCTGTGTTTTCAGAATATGGGCAGACACTGGTTATGATCACGCATGATGAGACCATTGCGCAGATGGCTGACCGTATGATTGTCATTGAAGACGGTAAGGTGGTGAGAGCATGAAAACAGTAACAAAAACAGCGCTTGCCAATGTAAAACAGAACAAAGGAAGAAACTTTTTATGTGGATGCGCCATTGCACTGACTACGTTTCTGATATTTGTTGTTTTAACGGTGGGATATGGAATGATCCGCGTACAGCTTGCATCGGTGGATGCTTATTATCCAACTTACCATATTATGTTCCGCCAAGTTTCCGAGAAAAACACCAAAGCACTTCAGGTGCATAATGATATAGAAGAAATCGGTCTGAGAATGGATTTGGGACAGATTATAGATGATGATGCCACAATCATTATGACCGCTATGGATAATAATGGGATTCGGTTGAACAAAGCGGAGTTAGAAGAAGGAACTTTCCCAAAAAATGAAAAAGATATTGTTGTTTCCAAGGGAGTTTTAGAGGAACTGGGAATTCAGGGGAAATGGGTGATGAAATCACGATTCCATACCAAATTTACGAAAAAGACGGTATGGGATATGCGAAAGAAGACACTTTCCGCATCTGTGGCTTTATGGAATCTTCTGATTTGAATAAAGAAAAGAAAAATGTATTTTGTGATGAATTCCATGGAATATGCGAAACAGATGATACCGGAAGCAGACAGAGAATATCGTGTGATGTTCCGTCTGGCAGATGCAGAGCATATGACAACAGATGAAATCGTAGAGAGGGGAAAAAAGAAATCGGAGAGGATTTTTGGTGTACCTGAGGGAAATGTGGTAGAAAACAGAGAGTATTTGGCTGCAAATTATACGGATCCGTCATTTGTAAAAGGAATGATCGTGGTAATCGTTATGGTTGTTTTAGCAGGAATCCTGACTATTTACAGTATTTATTATGTGTCTATGATACCAAAAGTACAGGAATATGGAAAATTAAAAGCCATAGGCTCCACCAAAAGACAGATTCGGCAGATGGTATCCGTGAAGGAATGCTGGTTACGGCGCTTGCCTCCCGGTAGGATTGCTTATCAGTAGTTTCCTGTCCAGATGGATTATGAAACAGATGATTACTTTTATGGCAGGCGAAGACCCTCTAATGCAGGTAGCAGCAGAACTTGTAAAAAATGGTGAGGTATCTTTGTTGCACTGGTGGATTTATGCGATTACCATTATGGCGGTGCTCTTTACTTCCGCAGTTTCTTTGGCAAAACCGATGCGAATTGCTGCCAAAGTTTCGCCCATTGAGGCTATGCGTTATCAGGGATTAGAAAAACGTGGGGAAAAAAGTACGGAAAGGCTATCAGAATCTCACGATTTTTCGTTCGACAAAAAGCAAATATGGCAAGAAATAAAAAGAGGACTGGGATTACGATTGTTACATTAGGAGCAACTGGTATTCTGTTCATGGTTGTGGCAACTATTTTTATCTTGCGCGGCACCGAAAGAAATTGCAAGAAAGGATATTGAATCTGATTATAAAATTGAATTGGAAACATGGGGTGGGGACAAAATGAATCCGGACAGAGACTGGAGACAGGTTCAGCAGAATAACCCCTTGACGAAAGCGTTTATTGATCAGGTTCGTGATGTAGACGGTGTGGAAGAGGTAAAGGTAAAAACATTTATGAATGGCAAAATTCGAAACTATCTATGGATGGTGAAATTTGGGACGCGGATATTATTGGACTGGATGCATCTTATGCAGAAACGCTGGAAAAAGGAGAGATACAAGGACATGTGACATATGAAGAATTGGAAAAAAAGGAGATAAAATCCTCATGTCTGCTAATATGCTATACTGGTTCCCGGAACTGAAAGTGGGAGATTCCTTGAAGATGGTTTTGAATATGGGAGATGACCAGGTAGAAAAAGACTTTTGAGATAGGAGCCATCGGAGATTACTATGCAAGCCTTGGCGGAAGTTCATTTTATCTGCCCCAATCAGTGTTGAAAAAAATGAATCCCAATAATCTGAACTACACACTGGAAATCACAGTGAATGATCAGAAAAAAAGAACAGTGCATATCAGGAACTTCAGGCACTTGCCGACAACAGTGAATACCTGGTGACAGGAAGTTATGAAGAGCAACTTCAGGAGTGGGAAAAGAATATGCGGTTGATGAGCGTTTTGTGTTATGCATTTCTGATTATTCTGGGTGGAATTGAATCATGAATCTTGTGAACACTATGATGAACAGTATTTACACAAGAAGGCGGGAGCTTGGAATGATACAGGCGATAGGAATGTCTGAAAAAACAGTTGATCCGTATGCTGCAACTGGAAGGAATCATCTATACTTTGGGAACATTGGCAGTTTCTGTGGGCATTGGAAGTCTTGTAGGATATGGTGCATTTCTTTATGCAAAAACCAAACACATGTTTCAGATCAGTGAGTATCATTTTCCAGTGGTTCCAGCAGTGCTTTTGATTTGTGTGGTTGCCTTTTTACAGGTACTGCTCACAAATCGCCCACATTAGCCTATGTCAAAAAAAAAAATCAGCAGAAAAGATGATACGATGGTAGCTTTTGAGGACTTCATAGCCCTACCAATAAACAAGGCGATAAAACTCATGGTTACAATGACAACGGACTTTAAGAGTAACTGAATATAGAACCCCATACTTGCCATGTTGTAGTCCAGTGGGAATGAGGAAACCATGAATTGTGAACCAAGTAAAATGCAGCCGTAAATCAATAGTTTTGTCAGCACCAGAGCCACAAAATTGAAAATCCATACAGCTAACATTTGAGAAACGAGAATTTTCTGTCGCTTAATTGGATACGAAAACATTAAGTTCATGGTTTTGTTTTTATAGGCGCTCACAATGTATGTGGACAACATGACACTGGTAAACACCAGAAAAGCCATGCTTGTAAACAGCTCGATAGAGGAAGAAATCGCACTGTTACCCGGCGCCGCATCAGGAACACCCGTATCAGGATCATTGGCAATTCCCAAATAGCAAAGGGCAAATATGAACAGGCAGATCAGAGCCGACATGATAACCACATTGCGAATGTACTTGCCTACATTATTCTTTTTTCCATTCCAGCCTAATGAGTTTAAGCATGATATTTCACCTCCCCGGTCAGCTTCAAGAAGTAGTCCTCCAGCGTTTCAGATTTCTTTCCAATGCTCACAACTTCAACATCATTCAGAGCCAGTATTTTCGTCAACTGCTGGGTAGACGCTGCATGGTCATATATGCGAATTTTACCGCTGTCAAGAATCTTAAAATTTTGCAGACCCAACTTTTCAGTCAAGACATAGGCAGCCCGCTTTTCATCCGTGACAGAAAGCTCCACATAATTGAGGTTCATTTCCTCAATATCTTGCATACGAATTTCTTTCATCATTTTTCCGTGATGGATAATAGCAACGGTATCCGCAATACTCTCCACTTCAGATAAAATGTGACTTGAAATCATAACGGTAATACCGTACTCCGAACAAAGTGTTTTTAATAAATCACGGATCTGCTTCATTCCTGCCGGATCGAGGCCGTTTGTGGGTTCGTCGAGAATAAGCAGTTCCGGCTTACACATAATGGCTCTTGCAATTCCGAGGCGTTCTTTCATGCCGAGGGAATAGTTCTTGACCGGCTGATCGGCTGCTGATGTCAAGTCCAGCATTTGCAACGCACTTTCAACACTGTCAACATTGTAATAGCCCATATACTCACAATGAAGCTGTAAATTCTCACGCCCGGTCATGTGGTCATAAAAGGTGGGAAACTCGATGATACTTCCCATTCTTTTTAAGACTTCATAGGATTTTGGCGTCAATACCTCTCCAAACACCTCAATCGTACCACTGGTAGGTTTCCAAAGGTTAGTAATCATCTTCATCACTGTGGTTTTACCAGCTCCGTTAGGACCAAGAAAACCATAAATTTCCCCTTTTGGGAATATGAATATTAACATTAGTGACAAGTGCCTTACTACCGATCTTTTTAGAAAGACCACTTGTTTGTAAAATAAATGGCATTGTCTTGCCCTCCTTTCTACTGACATTATAGAAAGTTCGATTTTCAAAACTCTTGAATAATTCTTACAAATTTCTTTCTTGAAAAAATGACCTATGGTTTAATAGGCCATTTTCTTGAGCGTAATAGTGAAAACTATTTTTCCACTGGAAATACTCCAGATGGCTGGAGCAGCAAGGCAATTACCGTTTTCGGACTTCCGCTTTTTATGTTTGCAATGATGTGGTTTTGCTTTCTTTTCACCCATGTTGATCCAAAACGCCAGAACATCAGTCCGAAGCTGATCCGGGCACTTGTGTGGTTCATGGCTGCACTTTCCCCGATTGTTGTGTGCTCTAGCTATGCTATTGCTCTTGGAATAAATGTGAATATTACTCTGCTCACTTATCTGATCATTGGACTCGTGCTTTTGGTAATTGGCAATTATCTGTCAAAAACAAAACAGAACTATAGTGCTGGCATTCGGATTCCATGGACACTGTCCAGTGAAGAAAACTGGAATCGCACACACCGTGTCAGCTCCAGACTGTTTATCTTTTGTGGCCTGGCTATGATCGCCAATGGATTTCTGGACTCTAATATACTGTTATTTTTCATCATGGCAGTGTTGATCGTTATCCCATATGCATATTCTTTTTCTTATTTAAAAAAGGAATATGATGTACACTTTGGAACATGCCTTTGTAGTTACAATAAGGGCATATTATAGTAGGGGTAGGTGTCACATCAATTGTAACCCTGCAGCATTCTACATAAACAAATCATTGGGGATATTGACTTCATTATTTAGATTTTGGTATAATAACACGGTTTGTATAGTGCTAAAAGAGCCTTTTCAGACTGAAGAAATTTAGCTACAAGAGGGTGCAGAAGTGTTTAACATAGCAATTTGTGATGATGAAGAAACGCTCATTGGTGAGTTGAAAGAAAATCTTATAAAGTATGCTGCTGAAACGAATAAAGAGTTTTGCTTTTTATCTATCACGACGGCAGCGTGTATTTTAAAGAGGGGATCTGGTTTTGCCAGTCCCTTTTTGCGTTTGCGCGCCATGGGCGCGCTCTAACGGGTGAAAGTCCCGAACACGCCTAGGCAACGGGAAGTGTATAGCCGAACAGCAAGGGTGTCTATCGTGAGGTGGAATCTGAAGGAAGCTGTAAGCAAATCTCTGGTCCGACGGACAGAAATCACATATGAGGCTAGGCTACGAGAGATAAGTTGGCGTGAAGCAACGAAGTCTAATAACTATCACCTTTGGCTGTTCGTTTCGTTACGGATGGAATGGATATATTATTTTTCCTTTTTTCTTTCCACCATAGTTTCCCCTTGCTTTTTACAATATAGGTATTTGTGTCGATATATGGTTTTTCAGAAAAAGTTCATCCAGATAATTGCGAAAAATAAGCTTAATTACACTATTGCGCTGTCCATTCCGAAACTGCTGTAAAATTTTGATAACCTCATTTTCAATTTCGTTTTTGGGATCCAAAGCAAAATGCGCATCAGAATTTTCCAGAGGTTTCTCTGGAGGCATTTCTGGAGGAAGCGGAATATGAAATTCCTCATCCCCCCTGTGCATATGCAATCATGGCCCTTTTTCATCCATTTTCCCATTTCAAACATTGGATGCAAGGTAAGTGCGACCAAATCCAGATCATGCTGCCAGTATAAACGAACGATTACGTTCATATTATTATCACCTCCTAGCGGATCTGATTAACACGCTGGTAATAATATCCCCGCACATTTGAATAGATATTGCTTAAATCCGGATCATTGATATTACCAGGAATAATTTGCAGTCCATCCATATAACGGAAGACATTATTAAACTGTTCGGACCATGCATCATAAGTACCACCGGTTGCAACAATGTAATCAATGTCAGCAAAATAATTATGTGTTGATTTTAACTTTTCAATTGTTTCATTGCATACTTCTCTGGATGCATCTTCCAGTAGTGTGCGGAAGGATTCATTGCTGCGTTTCATATGCTTTCGATCGAGAATCCGTATTTCACCTGTTTCTAAAGGTTCTGCAGATCCGGGATCTGTAATGATACACCATAAGTGTCCTGAATTTTTTTACATGTTCTTGAAAAGATCTCCCGCATCCCAAAATCCGGGAATGTGTTTTCATCGACAACACTACCATGATCGACAAGATAATCATCACAGGTTCCAAATCCTGGATCAAACACAATCGTATTCTTTGAAAAGATTTTTTTTGCTGCAGTGGCAAGCTGTTTTCCATCTTTTCCGACAAGAGCAGAAACCAACGCTCCGAGCGGCTGCGGCATAACAAAAAAATATCTTTGCTGTCTACCACAAAATCAAACTGCTGCCAAGGTGCACGTCCAATACGCAGACTGAAATGATGATGTCCGGAAAGAACTTCCTTCAAATCATTCTGGTCGGCTTTTTAAATATTTTGGCGGGAGTCCTGTCTGAATGGTAAGTTTCTTTCCTTTCGAATTTCCTTTATCATTTCCCATTAATCCAATGGCGATACCAGTGTCCGAGATAACACGGAACATATCAGAATAGTATCTTTTACGGCCAAATAATTCCTGCTCGCTGTCAATTACATCCGATGCAGAGAGTTCATTGTAAGCCAGAGAGCCAACAACCCAGATATCACCATTTTCTGCTTTATAATAGATATCTGTTTCAGAAGGTTCATTGAGCCTGACACGATCAGCAGGGATTTTCCTTGCGTAAGCTGGAACAGAATAAATTTTATTAGGACTCATTCCTTTGATTGCAGAATATCCGATATCCAGACCGATGATCCAATGGTTTGCCGGGCACGGTGCTGCACGATGGATTGTTTCACTGCGGGTTTTAAAGTCTTTAGTATTCATATAGATCCTCCTTGTATGTAAATAGTCATATTATTGATATTCATTAATAGTATGAAAGAAATTATTTCATACCTGATTTTCTGGACAAAATTATTTATTGTTATTTCAAGCACTCTATTTTTTTAGAACTAATGAATTCGATGAGAGGAGGAAAAATATCTCGAATAGTTCAAATCTATGCAAACATAAGGAGAAAAAATGGAGAAAACAAAATCATGCAAACGGAAAATGAGAATCGCAATAGGAATTCTATTGCTAGAATTTGCCTATATGTTGTTTATGGGAATCGGAGGGTTCATGCTACAGATGAAACACTTCCTACTGTTGATGGGAAATTAATTCATTCGATCGATCATGTGGAAATTACTTCTGAGATGATGAACCGATATGCAAAAGATATGGATCCGGATATTATTAATCGAATCACAGAAGAAAACGGCAGTTGCACACCACAGGAATTTTTACGTGCATATACAGAGCAAGATCCAAAGTTCAAGAAAACGCTGGAGAAAAAATACGATATTACAACACAGGAGGATGATTTTTTATGATTATCGATAAAATTGGAGATATTTTACATACGGAAGCAGATGTTATCTGTCATCAGGTGAACTGTAAAGGGGTTATGGGAGCAGGATTAGCGAAACAAATCCGAAATCAGTTATTATCAGAAGAACAATACAGAACTTACCAGGAAATCTGTCGGGAATATGGCCGTGCAAATCTTGGTAAAGTAATTCGTATGAAAACGGATACCTATCAAGTTTATAATCTCTTCGGAGAGGACATTCCTACAGGGTCCGGAGTTGATACCATATATGCTGCTCTCTATAAGGCACTTGTAAGTGCCTTATATTATGCGGAAACGGAACACCTTACACTGGCAGTTCCTGGAATGATCGGATGCGGTCTCGCAGGAGGTGACTGGCGTATTGTAAGGAACCATATTTTAGAACCAATTTTCGGGACAAGAACAAAGGTATCGCTGTATATCCACTGGCTGGATGAAGAAAATTACATGAAAGCACAGGAATTGATGCAGCAACCGAATTTTGAGGATCCGGTGAAAGAGGTTTGCTCAAACCTTTTTATGCATGAGATTTTGTAATTATTTGAATGAAACAGGCTGTTTCTCCAGCCTGTTTTTTATTTAGAGGAAAAACAATCATTCTATTGATAGTGAAAATACATTGATGATAGGAGGAAAAAAACATGAAAATCAATACAATAAAAATCAAAAATTTTAGAGGAATTCCAGATATGGAAATTTCTTTTTGAAAGGATCTCATTTTTACAGGTCCTTGTGGAGCTGGTAAGACATCTGTTTTAAAACAGGTCCATATATGACTACATTTGGTCTTGTTGCGAAATTTGCCGGAACAAAATATGAAGTAAATGATAAGAATGATTTGCAGCCAGGAGATATCATTATTTGTAACGGTATCCAGCATGTTGTTTTCTATTTCGGAAACGGACAAACAATTGATGCTCAGGAGGGGGTTCCGGAACACATGGCGATAATCCAAACGCATGTGTAAAATTTCAAAATTATGAACAAACATATAAACATAATACTACCCATATCTTTCGCATACCGGTAGAAGCATATTACTTAAAATGGGAGCAGGGGAGTTGAGATGTCAATGACAATAAAATAATCTTTTAAAATGCAGTTTTCCATTATCTCTCTCATCATCTGGTGATTATTCACATGTCTTTTCCTTATATTAGAAAAAATTAAGCTTTAATCCATTTGCCAATCCATTTCCTTGTTGTTTGATTATATCTACATTTATACAAGACGCCATTTAAGGTTTTATATTTCCAAACAATAGTGTGCGAAGCCGGACTGATTTCTGGAGGCGTAGCATCCGTCGAAGCAGCATAAACATTTGAAGTAATAAGCGTATGATTAGCAAAAGCTATAGATGATGGCGTTGTCAGACTAAAAAATAAAGCTGCAGATTAAAGTGATAAATAGTGTTTTAGTCGTTTTCATGAATTGGTTCCCCTTCCTTGTAGCGTGGCAATCTTTTTAAGTCTTCAGAGAGGTGGTCGATGTCGGCAAAGAACCTTCCTTCGTAATAAATGGTATATTGTTTGGTTCCGTGATCAATGATATAAGCGTTATCTTCACGGAGCTCTACTGCGCCGTCTGTCACCGGATACAGCTCCCGAAAATTAGGTTCAGGGACGCAGAAAACAGAGAATATGACCACAGCAAATATGGCCGTATGGCACAGATACCCGTGTACACGCTTAAAACGGAAGTATTTTCCTGATTATTTAAGATAAAGTAGATTCGTGTACTTAGTACAGAGGTATCATTTACGGCAAAGTGCATCATGCGGCTGGGCTCTGCGAGCCTGGCGCTTTGTATTTTTTTGCGGTTTTTACAATCAGTTCAGCGTAATCGGTGACACTGAATTTCGGGTTGGATTGTATCAGGAAAAAGTCGTTGGAAAGCTCCAGAAAGAGCATAAATTCTTTTTTTTTAAATGCTGTACAAAAGGATTCCACCAGTGTATGCGGCAGATAATTTCCATCAGAAATCCAAGCCATAGGTGATGCTCTTTATAGTGCGCAATCTCATGCAGGCAGATGTACTTAAGCTCCGTTTCGGAAAAGCTTTGCCCATCGGGCATTATCAAAATCGGATGTAATAATCCAGTGATGGCCGGAGAGATTGGCTCCGGGATAAGGGCAATCCGTATCGGTTTGGCAAGGTATTCCTGTAAAAACTCGTACAGATATGCATATGCGCCTTCTTTTCAACAAAAATGCAGAGAGCGCATGGTGCAGCCGTATATACTGAACCAGGAGCCGCAACAGCAGGATAAAAGCGACCGTAAACCAGATTGAAAATATCAGCGTATCCACCCGTAGACGGCAGCCAGCAATATTTTGTGTTGTAAAGTCTAATATCCTTGGCAGGACCTGATAAGACTGAAACGAATAGGTAAAAGGAAAATTGAAAGGTATACTCATGCGGATTAAAATAACAAGTATACCGATTAACGAAAATTGTATCGTGCGTTTGTGGAAAACGGATGTGTGGTGCATGATGATATGCAGGTACACCGTGAGAAAAAGCGTTACGATAAAGCAAGTAAAAAAGGTCCAAATGAAAGCGCCATATTTAATTTCCTCCGTTGATAAGAATGTGTTTGCGCTGGGCTATCATCTCTTCCAGATGCTCTAATTCATCCAGGTCTGTTTCAGTATCGATCAATGAAGCAATTAACGCAGATTTCTGCCCGTCTCCGAGTATGAAATGACTGGCGCATAGCTTCTGGTAAGCACCGTACCGCTGTAGACGATATCTGCCACTTTAATAGAATGGTTCGCAATCAGTGAGCGGAGACATGCCTGTACGGTATTGATATTCAATGTATCGTCTTTCCTGACAATATCGGATGCAACCATTGGCGTATCGCTTTCCCACAGAACCTTCATAACATCCAGTTGCTTTTTTGTAAATCGTTTCTTCATTATTATATCACCTCGCTTTTTATGATAATTGTTCGGATAGCATAATCATTGCATAAAAAAAGAAAATATGTCCATACTAAAAAAAGATAAAAATAAAAAGAATATTTTTTAATAAAATAAAAAAATTTGATTGACAAAACAAAAAAATAAATGACATATTAAAAAGTAATTACAAAGGAATTCCGAAACAACTTAAAAAAAGAAAAAAGGAAGAACAATTATGGGTAACTTTAAAGATTTTGATCTTGACTTAAGGAATGTAGCATCAGGTGGGGAAGCGGAGCCAAGTGGAGTATCAGAGATTTCGACTAAGATTACGATCGGCATATCCAAAATGTCATTAAAGAACAAGTGTAAATCTGTTGATACGCCGACAACAGGAAGGTCAGCGATGTGCTGCAAGAGGACGAATGCTGCGGCTGAACCTCAGTGTATCTAAAATGTAAGAGCGTGGCATTTTGCTGCGCTCTTTTATAAAAAAAGAATCAAAGGGAAGGTATGAATATGGAGACAATTTTATTTTCAAAAACAGATAAAATAAAAATCGTTACATTTGCAGCTGTAGCTTTTGGATTGCCGTGGTTACTGTTACCGCAGATACGGGTAGAGGGGATTTTGGCGTACAATATACCGGCGTCGTACATGATGATTCTTCCGACTTTCGGTATTATATTGGGAAGAATTATCTGTGAGCGAAAAAATTCATGGGTGGTTTCATTGGATTTATACAATTGCTTTTTATCGAGAGTACTGCGGTGATGGTATTGTGTGCGGCGAAAGTAATAACCGGGAAAGCGGCAGATGATATGCTGACGGTTTCTTCTATGGCATTGAGCATCGTTCTTTTTATTGGGCAGGATGATTGACGAGCAGGAACTTTATCCGTTTAAAGATTTAAAAAAGGCCATTGGCATTTATATTATGTTTGTAGCCATTGCGCAGATATCAAACCTTCCGCAGCTTATACATGCCGGAGCCTTGCGCACGGCAGATGAGATTGTTTCCTATCTACTGTTTGTGCCAATCGACATTTTCGTGGTGCAAAGTATATATTTTTTCGGGGGGGAAGAATATGCATGGCGGGGGTGCCTGCAGGGACGGCTGCAGAATATATTCGGGAAGCGCATGGGCGTTATTTTGCTGGGAATCATATGGGAGCTGTGGCATATGCCGCTGTGGTTCCAGATCTCTGAGCCGGGGCAGGGGAAGCTGATTGTACTGCTTGTTTTGATGCGTATGCCGTATATTATTGCGCTAGCTGTATTTTTGGGATGGGCATATATGAAGACAAATAATATCTGGCTCTGTGTTTTGATTCATGGAGTCAATAATGCGGCGGGGTCAGCATTTGATTCTGATTTAGTAACTGTCGCCGATACGGTTGAAAGTGTAAGCGTCTTTGACGGTATTATGACCGCTGTTGCTGTGATGGTTATGCTGCTATTTCTTTTTACGAAGGAATACAGAAAAGGGGAAAGAGTATGAAAGTAGTTGGTTATGCAGGAAGTCGCTCCGCGTTTTCAAAAAAGCATCTGTCTGGGAGAAAAATTGAAAACAATGCTGCGAGAGAAGAACATAGAAATGGAACTGTATACAGCCAGAAACAATGTAGTGGAGGAGTGTCGGGGATGCGGAAAATGTTTTGATGAAGGGTTATGTCCGCAGGATCAAGAGGATAGTATGGAATACATTAGAAAAAAAAATTCTAGAAGCAGATTTAATTGTTTTACTGTCGCCAGTCTATTTGAATAATGTGTCCGGCGCGATGAAAACATTTCTTGACAGGATTGGATCTTGGGTTCATACTTTGCGGAAAAGAGCATAGAAAGAAAAAATTCGCTGAAGATTTGGATGCAGCCGAAGAAGTATGCGTATATGCAAAACTTCCGAGGACATTCCAAATTCCTACCCAGTCGGTAATTATTCCCCTGACTGGGCGATTGCGTTTTATGAAGGAAAGGTTAAGCATATCTTCTTTGTGGCTGAAACCAAAGGTACTATGGAAAGTCTTGAACTCAGACCGATTGAACAGGCAAAGATTTCTTGTGCAAAGAAATTGTTCAATGAAATATCAACAAGCAAGGTCAAGTATCATGATGTTGACAGTTATCAGAACTTGCTTGCTGTGATAAATTCAATAAAATAATAATGTGTCAAAATTGAATAATACTAAAAAGAAGTAAAAAAACAGAAACGAGATTCGTTTTGGGAAGCTTATGGATGATATTTTTGATGATCATAACAAGAATTGAAGGGAGGCAGGGGTAAAATCCGTTGCCTCTTTTTCAATTTCAATAAATGACATTAATCCAACTCCGCTCCTAACTCATACCTCCAATACTCTGCCGCCGCATACTCCCTGGGTTCTGAGAGTATCGGAACGGTAAAGAGTTCAACCGGAACACCGAGCGTTGATGCGAAGAGTTTCATAAGATCCTCTTTCGGTGTTCGGACATCGCTTTCATACTGAGCAATCCGGACATCAGCACAGCTGTCGGGAAATCCAACAGCCATCCCAAGTTCTTTTTGGGTGAGATGATTTTTTGTCTTAAGTGTTTTAATTTTCTTCCAAATGTAATCATATTATTATTCTCCTGTGCCCAAATGCCCCAGTTCCTCGTTCTTCACCAAGGTCCAGGACAAAATCTGCGATCACGACCGGTGTGATCACCAGCTGACCGACGCGTGTGTCTTTATGAATGGTCTGAGAAGATGTGCTCACGTTACTGATAATGGCATGGATCTCACCACGGTAACCAGAGTCAATCGGTGGAAGTTCGCATACCAGTCCTTTTGCTGCCATGCTGCTTCGTGGAAAGACATATCCGGCAAATCCATCCGGTATGATGAGACCGACCAAGTGGAATCCTAGCAACCTCGCCTGGCTTTAATATGCACTCATAAGGCATGAATCATCTCCAAAAATTCAGCTTCTGTAAGAAGTGGAATACCAAGGCTCTGGGCTTTTGCCAGTTTGCTGCCGGCTTTTTCCCCCGCAGATCAGGTAATCGGTTTTCTTTGTTACAGAGCTGCCAGGTTTGGCACCAAGCTCCAGAATCTTATCGTTGATACCGTCTCTGGTAAAAATGCTCCAGTTTCCCTGTTGCTACGATGGTACATCCTGTAAATTTGTTTTCTTTTGTCATAATGGTCTCTTCCTTTCTTTGTTCAAATGTGAATTCGTTCTGTAAGTTTTTCCATAAATCAAGATTTGCTTCATCTGCAAACCAGGAATGGATGTTGTGATTTAAGATTTCGCCAAAATCCTCTAACTGAGTGAAGTCGTAATCTCCGACAGCCGCCTGTTCAAATGCAGTTAAATTTCCGGAAAATACGGTGTCCAGAATCCGGCTTTTGGTTCTGCCGATCATAGGAATATCCATGGAAACCAGATAGCGGACAAAGCTGGTCCTCCGGCTGGCGTTGATGGATTCCCATAAGCGGCCGAAAGATTTCTCACCATATCCGTCCAGTGCCACAATTTCTTCCCCGGTGTTCCTCCAGATGATAGATGCCCTGAAAAGAGTGCAGATAGCCCAGATTCAGGAATTTTTCCAAAGTGGCTTCTGACAGTCCTTCGATGTTCATTGCCTTCTTGCTGGCAAAATGGACAAACCTTCTTGTAATCTGGCTGTCGCACTGCGGATTATCACAATGCAGAGTTTCTACGGTGCGACCGTCGCTGGTCTTACGGCTGTAGGTTCTGGTTTTGGAACCACAGCAGGGGCAGACCGGAGGCGTGATGTCGGTATACCTTCCGCGATCCAGATTATCCTCTATATGTGGGATGATCATGTTTCGTTTGGAAACAAGAATCCGGCATCCGGGTACAAGCTCCAGATTTTTGATAAAGGTCAGATTATGAAGGGAAGCTCTGGAAACATCGCAGCCGTCAATCTCCACGGTATCGAAGATGCCGACCGGAGCAATCTCGCCAAAACGGGTTGGAGTCCATTCAATTTCTCGCAGGACTGTCTCATAGGTGTCATCCTCAAACTTATAGGCGAGGCCGTCCTTATAGTGGTGTCCGGTCTTTCCGCAGCTTTTGGAGTAGCTGAGACTGTCAAAAAATCATGACAATGCCATCGATAGGAAGATGTAAATTAGCTGCTGTGGATACCAATTCCTGAATGAATTTCTCCGCATATTCTCTTGAAAGTCCGGTTCCTGAAATTGAGAAAAACGGGCAGTAACCAAAGCCCAAGTGTGTTAAACCTTCTAATTTGCAGGCTCTGCTGTCCGGGAAGGGAACATCCTCCATTCCTTCTAATACATTGAACGGAAGAAAGCGAACACAACGTCCGATACAGTTCTTCGGATCAAGACTTCGTACTGATCCGGAAGCAAAATTACGTCCGTTTTTATAAGGTTTTCCATTTCCATCACGCAGAGTATCTTTCAGACGTTCAAAATCATTGGTTGGTATAAAAGACTCACCGGTAATGACCAGACGTTCTTTGTGTGGAATGGTAAGCGGTACATTTAAAAATGCCGGGATATTGTGTGTAATATCTTCCCCACTTCACCATCTCCACGGGTAGAAGCCTGAATCAGTTTGCCATCTTCGTAAATGAGTTTGGTAGTCAAAACGTCCAGTTTCAGCATAAAGAGAACTTCCTGTCCTTTCATTAAATCTAAAAGCTCTGAAATCAGTTTTGTTTTCTCAAGCGAGAGCAGCGGAGTCGGATGGGTGACTTTGGCAAGTTCACTGACCGGATAATATCCAACCGTCTGTGTCGGAGAATTTGACAGGATGAAACCAGTCTGTTCCTCCAGTTCCTTCAGTTTGTCAAAGAGCCGGTCATACTCGGCATCGGATACCAGAGGGGCATCCTGATTGTAGTAGGCATGACGGTATTCATTGAGTTGTTTTACAAGGTTCTTAATTCTTTTTGATTGACATAGAGTCTCCTTTCTTTTGTGGCGTGCCAGTTCCGGAATCATTTGTTCCCGTAATCCTCCCTTTCCCTGCGTTCAGGCATAAAAAAAAGAGAATGACACGGATGTTCATTCTCAAAATAGATGCAGTTTCCTGCAAAATAAAAAAGCCAGAAGTCCCTGCTGCTTGTTGGGCATAGGAATACTCCTGACTACGTTTCAAACCTAAACTGCGTGCGATATATCCTTTCCGGATTGACACAAATAATTGATACAAGAACAGTGTAACACTAGATATAGTATATGCCAAATTGAAATATACTAAATAAGCAATAGCAAAACAATATAGAAAGGACACAGAAAGTTCATTCAAAATTATTAGCACTCTCACTTGACGAGTGCTAATATATGTGTTATAGTACATACAGAACAAAGGAAGAGGAACAACAAAGAGAGTTAAAAAGATTCTTTTGAGTTTCTTATAACATCCCAGTTCCAAAGAAACAAGGTAAACGAGCATAGAAAAAAAGGAGAGATGACTTATGTTAATGCCTAGTATTTTTGGAGAAAACTTATTTGATGATTTTTCGATTATCCATTCGTAAGAAATGAAGCGGAGTCAAATGGTTTGATGAAAACGGATGTGAAAGATACCGAACATGGATATGAGATTACAATGAACCTTCCGGGAGTGAAAAAGGAAGATGTAAAGGCAGCATTGAAGGATGGTTATCTGACAATCAGTGCCACTTCAGATTCCAAGAAGGAAGAGAAAAATGATAAAGGACAGTACATCCGTCGTGAACGTTACACTGGTTCCTGCAGCAGAAGCTTTTATGTTGGTGATGCGGTAACTGAAGAAGATATCAAAGCCAAATTTGAAAACGGTACATTGAAGATGCTGGTTCCGAAAAAAAAAAGAAGAGCAGAAGGCTGTGGAAAATAAGAAATACATTGCCATTGAAGGATAATGTATTCATGACATAGATGTTCAATCTGCCGGACTTCAAAGGAAGACCGACTGACATGACAGGTTCATAAAAAGGAGGAATGACTTATGTTAATGCCTAGTATTTTTGGAGAAAACTTATTTGATGATTTTATGAGTGATTTTCCATTCTTTGATGATAGAGATTCTGAGAAAGACAGAAAGAAAAACTGTACGGACACAATGCAAAACGCCTGATGAAGACTGATATCAAAGAGACAGATTCCGGCTTTGAACTGGAAATGGATCTTCCGGGATTCAAGAAAGACGAGATCAAGGTTTCACTGGACAACGGTTATATGACCGTCAGTGCGGCGAAAAAGGCCTGGACAAGGATGAGCAGGAGAAGAAATCCGGAAAATATATCCGCAGTGGAGCGTTATGCCGGAGCCTGCGAGCGTTCCTTCTATGTAGGAGAGAATGTTACGGAAGCGGATATCAAAGGAGAGTTTAAACATGGTATTCTGAAACTGCTTGTTCCGAAGAAAGATAAACCGGCAGTAGAAGAAAAGAAATACATTGCCATTGAAGGCTGATATGGAGATACAGGTGAGCGGGGGAGCAAAGAAATGCTCCTCCGCTCTTGTGCTATTTGGAGAGAAAATGAACGAGAGGTGACGGTGATGAAACAATATATACTGGATACCCGGATGGGAACCATACAGGAAGAACCGATACAGGGAAAAATGGGCTGGGATGGAACAGAAAACCAGCAAGAGAATACGTGTCTGATACTGGCAGCAACACTAAAGGAATTTGAAGCAAGTGAAATCCTGCATCCCTGTAAAAAGGAGCTGCTTCACAGTCTGAACTGTGAGAAATACTGCAAAGTAGAGTTCTTTCATAATTGTATTCAGGGAATTATCTGGTCACCGTTGACAGATGTGCACAGGCAGAAGCCGTTCCTTTTTGGATTCCTGCTGTGGCAGAACATGCTGTGGTTTGTGAGTGATGATGCAAAAAACTGACGAACATGGTGGAACAGATTCGGGAAGAACTATATGAGGGGTTCTCTATTCAGGATTTTCTGCTTGCCTTTTTTAATCATCTGATTGAGAAGGATATGAGCTTCCTTCAGAAAATTGAAGATGGGCTGGAACGTATGGAAGAAAAAAGTGCTTGACAGGAAAGAAGCCCACCTCAATGAAGCAATCATGCAGAACCGCAGGGAGTTATCACAGCGACACGGCTACTATCCTGGAATATGTATCTGCGATTCAGGCCATCATGATGCAGAAATCTGGAGGCAGGGGAACAGACCCGATGCAGTGTTCGGAAAGTCCATATAATACAAGATTCCCACACACTCCTGGTTCTATTACTGATCCGGATTATTCGATAGAGGTTGGAGTACAGACCTTTGCAGACTGTATCAGTCAGGCAGGATGCAGCAGCCCACAGGATATGGATAAGTTAAGACTTGCATGACAGGGATATAACTATGGAAACGGCTACATAGGATGGGCATTGCAAAGAGGCGGTTATACAGAAGCCAATGCATTGCAGTTTTCACAGGAACAGGCAGCTTCGCATGGATGGAGCAGTTACGGAGATCCCCAATACGTTCCCCATGTGATGCGGTATTATTCCGGTGGCAGCCTGTTTGCTGGTTTGTTTGGTAATCAGCAGATTGTGTCGGTTGCAATGGGGCAGCTTGGAAACAGTGGCGGTCAGAAGTTCTGGAGCTGGTACGGATTTGACAGTCGGGTAGAATGGTGTGCCTGTTTTGCATCATGGTGTGCAGAACAAAGTGGAATGGTTGCATCTGGACAAGTATTGAAGTTCTCAAGCTGTGCT
>VOFF01000379.1_pt1 | contig 24000 bp, 39 predicted proteins | sample 5384061 | NCBI WGS metagenome assembly VOFF01 (sample SAMN12384725, study PRJNA508395) | human gut metagenome | isolation source: healthy gut E | host: Homo sapiens
CATGGTTTCGGTGGTGAGACAGTTGCCTGTCGGGTTGCTCGGCGAGTTGATGACAAGTGCCTTTGTGCGCTCTGTAATCAGTCCTTCCAGTCGCTCAACATTGATCTGGAAATCCTCTTCTTCCAGTGTCGGCAGTTCCACAGAATTCCCTTGCCAGCTTCCACCTGCTGCGGATATGGTGTGAAATACGGCGCCTGCAGAATGACTTCGTCACCGTCGTCGATGATCGCTTCCAATGCCAGATACATGCCCAGGCAGGCAGAGGCAGAGACAAAGACCTCTTCATCCTTTACCTCCATGTCATATTCCTCTTTGTAGTATTTGCAGATTTCCTCCCTCAGCTCAGGATCGCCGCGAAAATCCGTATACTTGGTATGACCAATTCTTGCATCCTCATAAGACTTATCTATGATCAAACGATCCGTAATCAAATCCGGATCCCCCAGACTCAAATTGATGCAGTCATCAAAGGATTTAGCCATCTCATCGGACTTTCCCATGGCAGTGCTCTGGTCCTTCCAGTATCTTTTGCAATAAACTTATGCTTCACTTACTTCCGCCTCCTTTAATATATTCTAGGTGGTAAGACCTCTTATCAATTATTAAAACACATCTTCGGAGAAATTGCAAAGAAGAAAACACAAGATTTATAATTTTCTAATAACGGCGTCGCTTCGATTTAGCGAAACAAATCGATGGGAACTCCTTATGCTTCGGGAGACTTAGTCCAATTTAGCGAAGCGAAACCGCCGGCAGGTCCCCTGCCAGGAGTGCAGGAACTGTGCTCCGTGGCACTCGACGGCTGCGCCCCAGCCTTTGGCTGGCTTGGCGTTAGTCGTATGATGGTTCCGCTAACATCTTTCACAAAAAGCAAAACTGGCATCACGAATGGATGCCAGCAGCCTTCATAATCATCGGGGTAAAATTGCATTCAATCACTGCTGCTATGATCAGCAGCGGGATCACCACCAGGACAAAGGTCTTTGCCAGATGATTGAGCATGGTAAGAATTTTTTCTTCTTTCGCTTTACCTAAAAGTTTCATCGTCAATGTTCTGCAGAGATAGATGCCCATCGCCATAGACAAAAAGAAAGCAGGCAGTTCAAAGATACCGTGAGGCAGCAGTCCATAGACGATGGCAGGCAGTGGAGATATGGTTCCCGCCGCAGCGCCATAACCCAGCAGTGCGCCGATGATCATGCAGTTTGACAGCACTGACAGCGCAGGCAGGAAGATAAACGGAATACACCCCATGCCGATGCACATGGCGCAGGCAAAGACGTTGTTCATCACAACGCCCACATAAGACAGCGTTCCATCTTCATTCATGACGGACTGTGCTTTCGGTAAATATGTGGCAAAAAATCTGCTTTGCAAGTTCTGCATTTTGATAGAAGTAGACGGCAAAGGCCGCTGTCAATAGGACAAAAACAAAAGCCACCTTCCAGGTCAATTTCACGATCTTACTTTTCAAATTTTGTTTTCCCCTTTCTATTTTGTACCAGTTCTCCATAGAGCGCCCCGCCCAAAATCAGCGCTGCTCCAGCAAAATCCTTCACTGCCATGCGCTCACCTAGGAATACCGCTGAGAAAAGCAAAGGCGGAACAGGGGTCGATGTAGCTTAAAAGCGCCACTGTCTGCCCGGGAAGCTGCTGAATGGACGAAAAGTATAAAAAACAGCGCAAAACCGGTATGTATGATGCCGATAATCAACAGTGCCAGAACGCCTGACAGAGGCGGCATCGTCCAGCCAGACTGGTTGGTAATCACCGCATAGGGAAGAATGACGATACCCGCTGCAAAAAGCTGCATCAAGGTGATTTCCATTCCTGTGATGCCGCTGGCTTTTTTTTGTTCAGCAGCGTGACGGACGCATAGAGAACCGCCGCCAGGAGGCCGAATAAAAATCCCTCTTCGGATCGCTGCCGCCGCATGACCACGATAGGTGCGCAGTAGTATGCGATGGTGGACAAAGCCGACCGTGGTAAACTTGTACGCCTCAAATAGGGCAATCCAGTTAAAGCCCATGGCCGCACCAGATAAGGCCAGAACAGGGATGTTTTTCTTAAGCAGTGTGCGCGAGGACTTTTTCTCTGCTCAAGGCGTAGACAATTCCCAGGACGATGCCGCCTAAGACGACTCGTCCCAATACGATCTGTGCGCTTTCCATGGGAATCATCTTAGCAAAGAGACCGACGCTGCCCCAGATCAGCATGGCGGTGATCAGTTTAATATATGCTTTTGATCGCTCGTTCATGAATGTTACCAGGCGCCTCCTCCGCCGCCGCCGAAGCCGCCTCCTGAGAAGCCTCCGCCGCCAAAGCCGCCTCCGATGCTGCCGCCGCCAGTATCCACGCTGGTGACGTTCATAATGCCGCTGGAGAAATTGCGGCTGCAATTGGTAATCATGTGGCTGTACCACAAGGTACTGAACACCATGCTGCTGTTTCCGCCATAGTACCAGGAAGGCGGGTTCGTCGGTATATTTTCAAAAATTTTTCGCCCACTTATCCGACAGCCCCATGACATAAGCGTAAGGCATGATATCGTAAAAATACTCTGGATTTTCTTCCACCAGCATTTTCAATTTATTCAGTTCCGCTGCTTCGATGAAATCCTTAAATCCGAGAATTTTTGCCTTGCAGCGCTGCGCTCTTCTTGGTCCGCGACTTCATCAAAAGCACGAAAGCATAGGTTACGACAGTAGAGGCGATGACTAGCAATGCCAGAATCTCGCTCTTGAGCAGATAAGCGGTCAATCCGGCGGCAATCAAGATACCCAGTGCAATGAAAACAGTACCGATGACAAAGAGGGTCGTTCGTTTCCCTTTTTTCATAGAGTCGCGCCGGTCAAAAGTCATCATGACCATAAGCAGACCCGCCATGAGCAAAATCACCAGCGGTATCAAGCCAATCAGTGTCAGGAACTCAAGGGACAAAAGAGCACTGAGCAAAATGGACACTACCGGCGGCACGAACATCAAAACGGTGCCGATCCCCCGACAAACTTTCGAGCTGCTGGTAAATAAGGCTTTCTCGCCAGTATACCAACCCTTTAACTGATCTCTCGCCGCCCAATAAAGGTCGCCAAAATCTTCTGGCAGTTCGTCCAGCTTAATTCTGTCTCCCGACTCAAAAGATAGCATTAAAGAAAGTTTTCGCAAAAGCGCTTCTCACTGGAATCGATGTCCTTCAGCTTCTTGACCATGAATTTGGTCGTCTTCATGGCTTCATACTCCTGAATAGAGAGATAACCCTTTGACGCATAATACGTAATCATCGAAACGATATCCTTATTGTCAATCACACCGTCGATAACGTAGCCGATTTCTGCCGGGGTCATTCCTTCCGGCGGATAAAAACTCTACTGTTTTGATGATTTTCGGGTCACGTCCGAACAGCAGCCAAAGCAGACACATCAAAACGGGTATCCCGATCAAAATCCCAAACAGCAGATAGATCAGCCAATCGTGATTCGCCGGATCAACCCAGTAACCCTCTGGCAAATCCGCACGCAGCGTCACGCCCGTACCCTGGATGAGATTCTCACCAGTGATCCGGATCACATTCTTATTCTTATCGATGTGATACTCCACTCCAAGGTAACGATCTTTAATCACATTCTGATATCCGTAGGCGCCAGAGTAAATTTTTAGTTCGTCCCAGTCCATTGCCTTTGGCATTTTGACCGTAATATTGGCAGAGTTTATAGGTGTCTCCCAATTGGTCGGCAGTACATCTAAGGAGAGGTAGTCAAGCTGCTTCGATTCATCCTCGAAGCAGACCATATCGTAGCTAATCTCATAAGTCTTGCCGCCAGTGACCGTCTTGTCGGCGCTGCCGATTTGAATGACCTTTTTGCACCACGTTATTTTCCGCCTCAGTAGACACGTCAAAATCATCCCCTTTGACCTGGATGTTTTTGATCTTATAAAACTTGGGTTGATAGGGGATATTTCTGTATAGGCCGTGTTTTGCTGAATGAAAGTCCACACGGATGGTCTCTGTAATATGGATCACATGGTCTTCCCCGATGTCGACCTTGACGTTGAAGGCGTCGGTCTCGTAGTCCTGCCAGGCAAAGATCGCAGATGCCGACATGGCCAGCATCATAGTCAAAAGGGTTCCCAAAATCACGAGTCTCTTGATACCTTTTCTCATCTTAAAATTCCACCTTCACGTTCTGTCTCTCTGCTTCTGTTTCTACTTCGAACATCGGTTTCTGATCAAAGTGGAAAAGCCCTGCAAGGATATTGGTCGGGAACATTTCGCACTTGTTGTTATAAAGCTTGACAACTGCATTGTAGTATTTTCTTGCATTGGCGATGTCCTCTTCTACCTGTCTGAGCTGTCCCTGTAAATCCATGAAATTCTCATTTGCTTTCAGGTCAGGATAGTTTTCGGCCACGGCAAATAAGGATCTGAGGGTACCAGTCAGCATGTTTTCGCCCTGGATCTTGTCCTCCATGGTCGCAGCACCCTCCGCCATATTGCGAGCGGAGATCACCTTGTTCAAAGTCTCTGTCTCATGTTTGGCGTAACCTTTGACCGTCTCTACCAAGTTGGGAATCAGATCATATCTCTTCTTTAAATAAACGTCCATGGTGGAGAAGCTCTCTTCCACGTTATTTTTGCTTTGATAAAACCGTTGTAGCTGGCAATCACCCAGATCACCAAAATCGCGACCACTGCCGCAATGATAATTCCTGCAATCATTTCTGAACCTCAAATTTTTGTAGCTTTTATTATACACTATTGTACCCAAAGACTCAAGAAATCTGCAAGGTCTACTTCAATACTGCATGAAATTCTCGTCCGGCAGTCCGCAAACGCTCACTTTTCAAAAAAAATGTCTGGCACTTTTTTCACGGCCTGCACAAGGCTTCGCTCCACTATGAAACCATTAAATTCAAAACCCCGCTGAACCCCAACAGGGTAAAGAAGGCTATGGATGCCGCCGTCATCTGCAGGTGGCGTTTAAAGATCATCTGCCGGTCTGTGCCTTCCGGGTAAAGGGCTATGGTCATGGAGCCCAGAACTGAAAACGGGCAGAATAGGGCGCAGTTGGCCCCGGCGATGACGCCGGACAGCAGCGATGAGGCAGATACCCCCGCAAGACTTTCCGCAAGATGGCCGCCCACAGGAATCAAAGTCGGCATCACCACGCCAGAAGAGCTAGTCACCGTGGCTAGAAGGCCGCTGATCAAAGTCATAATGCCTGTAGCGGACTTTGGCGTAATCCATTTGAGCAGGATATCAGAGATCAGCTCGATGCCGCCGCATTGATCTACTACGGAAATCAACATGTACATTCCTGCTACCAGCAGCAGGGTATTCCAGTTCACAGTGGAAACCGCCTTTTTGTCCTCCATGACGCCCAAGAGAATCAACAGGGCCGCACCGGAAACAGCCGTTACGGAGACATCCAATCCTAAAAAAATGATAGCGCAGATAACGAACAAAATGACAGCCAAAGTTTCTTTCTGATGCAGGTTCATCTGCGGAATGCTTTGCCGCAGGTTTGTTGACGAAACCGTCTTGGCCTTGGCGCCACCGAATAAGAAATACACCAGCAGTACTTCTGCGAACATGGCGGCAGCGTAAGGCAGAAACAATCCCATGTAACCGCTGACTCCTGCCTCTTTTGCCAGCTCCTTTGCAATGATGCCGGAAGTCGCTACCGGAGACAAACCGCCAGAAGCCGCACCGATTTCCACGATGATTCCCATCATGAAACAGCTAAGTCCCGTCTCTTTGCAGACTCCATTGCAATCATCATAATCATCGGCGCTACCCCGGTCCTGCCCCGCTGGCTGAAAGCAGGAAGGAGAGAAGGTAGATGACAAATGGCATCAGGAAAGCCCTGCCTTTGGCCAGAGACAAGATCCTCTTCGCCACAATTTCCATGGTTCCATTGGCGCCCGCAATGCCGAAAAGCAGAAGAACCGAAAGCATCATAAAAAAGTGCTCACTGGCCACCCCAGACGATAGAGATCAGCCAGGTCCATCTGGGGAAAAAAAAGAGAATTAAGATAAACGATGCCAAAAATGGCTGCCAGGCCGCAGTTGACCTTGCGCACAATGCCGACGACGACGGTTATCAGAAACACGATCAATGATAGAACTGCTAAATTCATGATTTTCCTCCGCTAAAATGTGGTATGATAATTCAGAAAGATTTTGTTAATAGGAGATGTTTGATATGACTTACTTTACGCCTTACGAAGCGGCGCCTTCCCTCTTCCATATCTATGAGCCGGGTGACGTACACTGTACTTTGATTGTTGGCAGAGAGCGCGCCCTGCTCTTTGATACGGGCTACGGATTTTGTGACATCAGAGAAGCCGTCAGCGCCCTGACCGATCTGCCCCTGACCATCGTCAACAGCCACGGCCACCTGGATCACGCAGGCGGCAACTTCTGGTTTGAACAGAAAATCTATATCCATCCCTACGAGCGCCAGGTTTACGACCTCTATCAGAAAGAAAAAAAAAGCCTCATGGACCGAATGTGGTCTCTCTATCAGCAGGGGGAAGAAACCCCGTCCCTGGCCTGAAGGCTTCGATCGCCAAGATTATTACTCTTATAAGCCCTGCAGCTTTATCGATCTAACTGACGGGCAGGTCTTCGATCTAGGCGGGAGAATCGTGGAAGTCTTTTTCTTTCCCGGTCATACCCGGGGCTGCGTCGCACTCTACGACCATCAAAGCGGCCTGCTCTTTTTCAGGTGATAACCTGGGCCACAGTATCTGGATCATGTTCGAACAAAGCGCACCGCTGGCTGAGTATCGCAGCTGCCTCTGCCGTCTCAAGGACAGCTTCGACATCAAAGGGATTCTCGGTTCCCACTACGGCGGCATCTACCCTGCTTCACTGATCGATACGGTAATCCAGTGCATCGATCAGCGCCATGACGGCAACAGCACCATCTTTACCCATCCGCGAAAAGGTTATAAAGCGCTGCGCCGCAAAAAGTGCCCTTTACAGGAGTTCCAGGCATCAAAGATCTCTATCTCGTATATCCATTCGATTAGTTAAAACGTTTTAGTTAATTATAATACATTTTCTATTTGCAGTCAATATTTTAATTAAAACGTTTTAATTACTTCTTGACATTTGCTTTTTTGATGTAAAATATACTTAGAAAGAAAGTGAGGATATGACTCATGGCAACAATCAAAGACGTGGCGGCGCTGGCAGGCGTGTCTACAGCCACCGTTTCTCTGGTTTTAAATGGCAGAGGACAGGAACTGAAGGTATCTGCCGCGACCCAGCAAAAGGTCCTGGCTGCCGCGAAGACTCTGGCCTACAAACCCAATGCATCTGCCAGGAAGCTGCGGACTTCTGAGGTTGAAAAACCAACCATAGCGTTCTACTGGCCCATGGATCTAAGGATCAACTATCTTGCCGCAATTTTGACCGGCCTTCGAACAGAGATCGAAAAACTGCAGTTTGACTGCGAACTGATCATCTGCACTTATCGCAATGACCATCTGGCCGAAGAACAGGGTTTGAAGAACGCTTATCGTTACAGCGCCGCTATTATCGGCGCGCCGTCGGAAGCCGATATGGCATACCTGCAAGGCTTAAAAACCAGTCTGCCTATCATCCTCTTCAATCGATATTTGGAGAAATACCACACCGTCTGCTCACAAGACGAAAGCACCTTGCGCAATGCGGTCAATCTTTTAGCAGCAAAGGCCATGTGCGCGCCTGCCTGTTCCATCCTGATGCGCTCTACACGGTATCAGGCAAACGGCTTTTCTATGCTCCTTCAATTCGCAGAAGAGACGGGGCTTTCTATAGAAAGGAATTTCATATTTTCCGTAGAAGACAGCTGCGATGGCGGGGTAATCGCCGCCCGGAGATATCTCAGCCTGGATCATCCTCCCAAAGCGATTTTGTCTATGTCAGACACCATCGCCATCGGCGCGTCTTCTATCCTCAGCCGCAAAGGGCTCGTGATGCCAGAAGATGTGGAACTGATTGCCTTCGCAATCGGCGATCCCCAACCTGTCTCACTTTGCTAATCCTTCCCTCTCTGTCATTGAAATGCCTTCCCACGAGATGGCAGAAAACTGTATCGATATCGCCAGACAGGTCATCCAGACACCAGATTTACCCCTTTGCCATAGACAAATTCCGTCTAAGCTGATTCTCAGAGAAAGCTGCCCAGAATAATACTCGCATACCTACGGCCATTTCTATTGAAGTGGCCTTTTTTGTATTTATATGGAAGTTATTGACAGTTTTTAATACATGTGATAAACTTACATTAATTACAAATTATAGCAGATAATGAATTTATCCACCGTACAGAAAAGGAGCTCTCCATGCATATGCAAAAAAGCACCACTACCATTCAGTATCCCCTTGATAACGACATCATGTTCGCCCTGGTCATGAATGACGCCGAGCTCTGCAGAGGCCTGCTGGAGCGGATCTTCCCAGGCAGAAAGATCCGCATGCTGAAGGTCTGTGACGGTTCTGACGTGGAAGTGCAGAACACCATTATCACAGGCATGATCTCCAAAAAGTGTCCGCCTGGATGTCCTCTTCGAAGATGACGATTCCCTATACAGTATTGAAATGCAGCGTTTTGACGACACTGCCCTGCCCATGCGCGGCCGTTACTACGCCTCCGCTATGGACATCGACCAGCTGCGGAGAGGGGAGGCATACAGGGGAGCTGAAAAAAAGAACTACGTCATCTTCATCTGCACCTTCGACCACTACGGATTGGGGCAGGCTGTCACAGCTTCCAGAATTACGATGTCAAAACCACTTGCCATACGGCGACGAATCCTTTAAAACTAATAGTAAATACGACGGCCCCTGCAGAGAATACGCCGCGGGGACTGGTGCCGTTTTTCGACTACATAAACCGTATGGAGGTGCCCGATGACGACGCGTTCATCAAGGCCCTGCATGCCCAGGTGGAAAAGTACAACACTTCGGAATGGAGGCGGAAGCTGATGACATTGGAAGAGAAGATCAAGCTGCAGATTGAGATGGAGTTGAGGGAGCAGATTTTTTGCCGAGGGCGAAGCAAAGGCAAAATTGGAAAAATGCAAAGAAGATGAAAGAAATGGGATTCGATATAGAGATCATTTCAAGCATTACAGGCCTGCCTATCGAAGAAATCAAAAAAATCTATAGACCATATGACGAAAAAGACCGCCTGCCGGCGGTCTTTTTCTATTAGGCATTTATATTGAACATACTCGTTAAAACAATGGCGACAGCGGCGCGGCAACGGCGTACATGATGACCGGGAAGATGACGATGCCCAGCACCTTTTACCACAAAACCGCCCTTCATCAGATCTTTCATCTCTATGTAGCCGCTGCCGAATACCAGGGCATTTGGCGGCGTGCCCGTCGGCAGCATGAAGGCGAAACTTGCCGAAAGAGATACTGCCATCATCAGAACATCGGATTCATGCCGATGGTCACTGCCAGGCCCGATATTGCGGGCAGGAACGCTGCCACGACGACGAAGTTGGATACAACCTCTGTGAGGATCGCCACGACGACGCAGAGGAAGATGATGACCAGAATTGGCGGCCAGGAAGCCAGGAAACCCAGGCCTTCTGCAATCCAGGCGGCGATACCGGCGTTTTGAAAATACCGCCCAGTGTCAGGGCGCCGCCCAAGAGGATGAAAGTGCTCCAGGAGGTCTTCTCAAGGGCCGTCTTGGAGTCCATCAGGAATTCGCCCTTTTTCCAGTTGACAGGAATCACAAAGGATGCGACCAGCAGCACGATGGCAAAGCCTTCATTGGAGATAAACGGAAGCAATTTCGCGACCTGGTCGTTGAGGGCAAATCCCAGGATTGCCACCAGCAGATAAACGGTGCTGATTTTCTCCCCTTTGCTCATCTTTTCCAAAGCCTTCAGTTCTTCTCTGATCACCTTGGTATCGCCCAGGTCCGTCTGTCCCACCTTGAACATCTTGCAGATCAGCAGCGTCGCCAGGGGCAGCAGCACGATGGTAAAAAGGCAGGCCGATGATCAGCCAGTCCGTAAAAGCTCATGCTGATGCCAGTCAATTCTTTGATCAGCCCCACCGCCGACAGATTGGTGCCCGAGCCAATCAAGGTAGCCATACCCCCCGATGGATGCTGCATAAGCCACAACCAGAATCATGGCCACAGAAAAGCCGTCCCTTCTTCGTCATTCCTAACTGTGGAATCAGCGCGATGGCGATGGGCAGCAGCATAGCTACCGCCGTGGTATTGGACATGAACATGGAGATGACTGCTGTTGCAAGACCAAAACCAAAGACGATCATGGACGGTCTGCCGCCGACCATGTTGATGATGCTCAATGCGATACGCCTGTGCAGGTTCCACTTTTCAATGACAGCGCCGAGGACAAAGACGCCCAGGCACATCATGGTCACTGGCGCAGCGTAAGATCCGTAAGCGTTAACGCCCTCCTCTGTCACTTCCATTCCCGCCAGGTTCAGCACGATGGAGCCTGCAATCGGCAGCAGCGCCGTCACCCAGATGGGCAGCGCCGGGTCACCCACCAGATGACCATCCATAAGGTCAGAGCCAAAGCTTTGACACCGATGGGTGCAAGGCCGGGGATGCCGCCGGGTAAAATACATAAGATAATTGCTGCGATGGGTCCCAGGAAGAGACCGATTTTCTGAGATAATTTGAATTCCATATTTTCCTCCTCAATGGTGCGGGAGTCTCCCCGCTTTCCACTATACTATATTTCCGCTGTCAACACGAGCCTATTTTTTGCGCGCAGAGATTGGCCATGCTGCTGACCAGTTCCGCATCGATTTCTCTGCCCATTTCGACAGCAGTCTCGATTACCATCTGCAGGTCATAGCCGGTTGCCACCCCCATCTGCTCAAACATATTGATCAAATCCTCAGTCCCTATATTCCCCTTTGCGCCTGGAACGAACGGGCAGCCTCCCATCGCTCCCATGGACGCGTCAAATTTTGTGATACCCTCTTCCAGGGCTACATAAGCGTTAGCAAGCCCCATGCCTCTGGTGTCGTGCAGGTGGATGCTCACATGGTCAAAATCCACAAATCCTGCTAGATGTTGCAATACTTCTCTCGTGTGACCCGGGGTACTGATGCCGGCAGTATCCGCCAGGCCGATTTCCGTAACGCCTGCAGCGAAGGCTTTGTCGATGATGTCTGTGACCCGCTTCATCGGTATCTCGTCGCCAAAGGGCGATCCGAATACACAGGGCAGTGCCAGGGTGATGGCAAGACCCTCTGCGCTCTCCGCCAACGCAAGGAAGGTTTCGAGAGATTCTTTGATGGTGCGTTTTGAATTACGCAGGTTGTGCTCCTCGCTGACAGAGAGGACAAAGGATACGTCAGTCAGTCCCGCTTTTCTCGCATTGTCGACGCCTTTCTGGTTGAGCGCCAGGCCGGACAAGACACAGCCCTTTTCGTCTGCATAATCCGACACGCCTGCCACCACGTCAAAGGCATCTCCCATCTGCGGCACGGCCTTGGGATTGACAAAGGAGGTGACATCCATCTTCTTCGCCCCACAGTCGATCATCCTCTTGATATATTTGATCTTCATCTCTGTAGAGATCATCGTCTTGTGGTTCTGCCAGCCGTCCCGGGGGCAGACCTCCATGATTTCCACTTTTTTCCGGTAAGTTCAGCATCAGTTGATCACCCCCTTCTTCTCTGTACTTTTCCAGCTCTTTCCTCGGAGAATCCCAAGGCTTTGAAGATGCTGAAATTATCCTCGCCCAGATCCGGCGCCGCTTTTTTATATTGGCACGGGTACTCGTTCATCTTAATCGGGTTGCCGATCACGGTCAAGTCACCTGCCTCCTTATGAGGAACTTTGACCAGCATCTCTCTTGTTTCCGTGATGTTTTTATCAGCACAGACCTGTTCACAGTTGTAAATCGGTCCCGCTGGTACGCCGACGCTGTCGATGATCTCTACGCACTCCATGACCGTCTTGTCGCTGGCCCACTCTTCGATAATCTCCTTCAGAGAGTCAGCGTTCTTCTTTCTCAGCTCTGTATCCAGATAGAGAGGATTTTCCGCCAGCTCCTTCATGCCCATGGCTTCCGTCAGCTTGCGGCAGTGGATGTCGGTGCCGCTGGCCAGGACAAAATAGTCATCCTTCGCCTTAAAAAGAGCCATAAGGCGCTGACGAGATATACTTGTTTCCCGTCATCTCCGGCGACTTCCTTCGTACACATACTGCATCAGCTTGGCCTCCATGCCGCTGACGATGCTGTCCACCAGCGCTACGTCGATTCTCTGTCCTGTGCCCGTCTGCCCCCCTTTTCAGCAGGGACGCCAGGATGGCAAAGCCCGCATTGAGTCCGGCAAAGAGGTCGCCGATGGCCATGCCTGCACGGGTCGGCTCCATACCCGGCCAACCCGTGATGGACATGGAACCGCCCATGGCCTGGGCGATCAGATCATAACCCGGTTTCTTCGCATTGGCACCGTACTGCCCATATCCAGAGATGGATGCGTAAATCAGCTTCGGGTTCAGCTCGTGGCAGACCTCCCAGCTGAAGCCCAGCTTCTCCATGACGCCGGGACGGTTATTTTCCAGGAGCACATCGGCGGATTTTTACAAGATCGGCAAAGAGCCTCTTGCCGTCGTCGGTTTTTAAATCCACAGCCACGCCCCTCTTATTTCTGTTCAGATTCTGGAAATACATGCTTCTGCCCGTCGTCTTCTCAAGAGGTCTGGCGCCGCGGACGAAGTTGCCGCCGCTGCGCAGATTCTCCACTTTGATCACGTCAGCGCCCATATCGGCAAAATACATGCCGCAATAGGGTCCCGCCAGAAAATCCGTAAAATCCAAGACTCGGATTCCTTCTAATAATTGTTCAGTCATTTTCAATTTCCTCTTTTCAATATCATAATGTATTTATGCTTCTATTTTTGCCGATGACGGCTTGCAGCAGGTTCTGCCGACACCAAACCACACGTCGAGGACTTCACTGCCCGGTGCCGGTGTAAGCAGGCTGCCAAAAATCATCGCCGCGCAGGAGAATACCAAAGATGGGATCAGCGGCAGCATACCAAAAAACTCAACGCCGGTACTACCGTTGAAAGCAAATAGTATCCGATTCCCACAACCATGGAGGCGATACAGCCAAATTTGTTCGCCCGTTTCCACCATACGCCGAAGAGCACCGGCATGAAAAAAGGCACATGCGCCGCCTGCGATAGTGAAGTTGTTGATGACCCCGATCAGTGCCGGCGGTTTAATGGCAAAGGCTACGGTAATCACCATGATCACCACCACTGCCACCGTATTGACCTTCTTCAACTGGGCATCGGATGCCCTTCCTTTTTGATCAGTCCGCCATAGATGTCCATGACGACGCAGGAGTTTACGTTGAGCAGCTGAAAGGCGATGGTAGATTGAATCGCCGCAGCGACACCGGAAGAAACGATGCCCGCAAATACTGGCGGAAGCACTTTCAGCGCTGCATAGGGAATGATCGTATCAGATACCACATCAGGAAATACTGTTTTTCCCAATGGTGCCCAAGGTCGGCATCACAATGCACCATAAGCCGACAAAGGCAAGGGTGATGGCTGTTGAATTGTGCAGAGATTTGCTGTTTCCGATTTTGACGGCTTGAGAGACGTTGTCTTTGCCGATGTTTCCAGATACGCCCACTTGAAACAGATAGCAGGCCAAGAGCACAAAGCCAAAGGTGGACCCCGGACTTAAGATTCCCGGCTCGTCTGCAGCCAAATCGCGGAAGGCATTTTCCAGATTGCCGAAGCTGCCGTTGACATAGGATACGATGCCGATGGCAAGCACAACGGTCGTCACCGTCATGACAAAACCCTGGAAGACCGATACTGCCGCTGCCCCAGGCTGCCGCCGAAGATGGTATAAGCCAAAAGAATCAGTCCAAAGATCACCAGTCCGAGAGCATAGGGCAGCCCGGTCATGGTTTCCATCAGACGAGCCCCGGAGGTCATCTGTTGGTACAGGAACAGCCCCGTGAAAATCACGATGGATAACGGCGTATACCATGCGATGAATTTGTTATTGTCATAGCGGTGCTGCAGCACAGCGCCTAAGGACACCGCATGAATTCGATTACAGACGATTTTCAGTTTCTTGTTGATAATGCTGGCTGCAATCAGTCCGCTGAAAGCGAAGGTAGCCATACAGATCGGCCACATCAGCCCCCAGGCATGAGCCAGGCCGGGATTTGATAAGAAGGTTCCTCCACTGGCAAAGCTGGCTGCGATCATAAAGCCGGCTGCCAGAAAGCCCATGTTTCCGCCTCCGGCAAAGTAACTTTGCCAAAGCCATCCCCTTTGACCTTTTTTCTGGAAGCGACATTGCCCAGTACCACACAGACTAGTGCGTAGACGATAAAGGTGACGATTGCAAAAATACGCGTTGTATTGCTGATATCCATTATCTTCTGACTCCTTTCTCATAATCAAACTCCGGATCTTCTGCATCCAGAGAAACATTTCGGAAGACCCTCATGACCAGGTAGATGCCCACGAGAATGCCGACAATCATGATGCCGATACATACCGTAAACCAAAGGGGAAATCCAAAGAGATAGGTATAGTCCGCCGGATTTCCTCTGCCGAGGAAGATTGCAGACAGCATCACGCCGATAAACATAGCCAGCCAATAGACCAATACGATGATTGCTTCCTTCCCCATTGCCTGAAAACGACTGTCGGGGACGAATTCTATTTGTTGTTTCTTTTTCATTTTGTTCTGCTCCTTTTCAATAAAAATCTACAGCCAGTCTGCTGCTTCGCGTAAAGCGCTTTCAATGTAGTACCAATCCCTTTGAATCCTCTTTTTTTCTCTAGCTTCATAACATGGATAGACGCCCTGCATTTTTTTCGCGGAATTTTTTTCATTCATCGCCGCCCGCTCTTCGGTTGACAGCCAGATCTGCAGGACTTTCGGTCCCTTCGCAGTACCCGAAAGTCTTGCGAAAGCTGCCGGCCAGGTCGTTTTCTCCCATTGCCTGCAAACCGCCAAATACGGCGGAAAACTGTTCTCCTCTTCCCGGGTCATGGTCCATCAGCCACTGCAGATCGGTAATGCCGGAGATAGAGACGGCGGCAGAAAATAGCGCTGGATTGGCTGCTGCACACTTCAGGGCTCCAAATCCGCCCATGCCGATGCCTCCGATAAAGGTTTTTCTCTTTCTTTTTGATGCTGGAAAGGTGTTGCAGACAAAATTCACCGTGTCCAGAAGAAAGGACCCATATCGCATTTCGCTGAACTGCCCTTCGATATTGGAGGCTGCCGTTTTCTCCGGCGACCCTTCATTGACGTCCCTTTCTGCATAGTCAGTATAAAAAGCTGAGCAGTCCCTGTGGCAGAACGATCAAAAGCCCCGTTTCATCAGCAAGGCGGGAAACCGCCGCCATCTGATAAAGCTCCCCAGGTGAAGATGCTTCATCGTGAAGCAGAAACAAAACCGGGTACTCGTTCTGAAAGCTGCCTAATCTCAGCTCGGGAGACTTAGCTGATCTCACATGTTTTTTCTGCGGCACTGCAAGCAAATACGTCCATACGGTCTTTTTACCGCATCTGACACCATGTTGGTGCGAATCAACGCTGCCATGATTCTTCATCTCCTTTTTTCTGATCTGCCAGGAACCAGTCCAGAAACAGGTTCACCCCTTCATTGTGGATGCCCCAGCCGTGGGGTCCCGGAATTACCTTATATGTATAGTCGAGATTTTTAACGATTTCAAATGGGCATGCATGTTCTCATTGGGTACAGCCAGGTAATCCTCTTCACCCCAGCTCTGAAACAGCCTCGGAATTTCTTTTCTGCCCTCTGACGCTTCTCGATCCAGCTCTGCCGCCACATGGAACAGGTCATAGATTTCCCGCTGATATCCAGATTGTCGCCAAACTGCCGCTGATGCTTGATCGTCATGAAAGGGCGGGCCTCGATCGCCCACTTCATATCCAGCATGCCGCTCTGGGCGCCGACATGACCATAGACATCCGGCCTGTTCAGCCCGCAATAATAGGCTCCATACCCGCCTACGGAGCAGCCGTAGATCGCCGTATCCTCTCTTTTATCCGAAAGGGGAAACAGGGTTCTGGTCTGCTCGATGAGTTCCCGAGTCATAAATGTAAAAATACTGATGTGCATACCGATATTCCTTCTGATAATCCACGTAATAGCTGAAGGTGGGTGTCACACAGAATATGGCGGCGTCTGCAAGATCGACACCTTCGAAGTAAGAGGCTAAGTTCATTTCTGTGAGGACTGCTTCGCTGTGGCTCAATGCGCCCGGCAGCAGATAGATGGTTTTCAGTTTACGGCCAGGCTGCAGTCGTCCATTGGACAGATTGGCCGGCAGCAAACCGGAAATCTGTGTCGGACGTCCCAAGGCTTCTGAATACCATTCTCCTTGCACAATTGTTGCTGGCATAATTTTTCTCCTTTTTCCTTTACCGGCACCTGAAAAAGAAAAACATTCTGTGCCAGATTTACGTTATATAATTGCAATTCCCGTGCCATGATTAAAGACCTTGCAATTTCATTGTTTTTTAGCGCAAAAAAAAAGAGAAGCTGCACATACGTCAACTTCTCTTTACATCGGTTTACATCATTCTTCTCTATGGAGTTTTTTATACAGTGCCTGCCTGCTGATGCCCAGCGCCTTAGCCACATCATCGTTTTTGGAAGTTCCTTTCGCCAGCAGGGGACTCGATGACCATGGTTTCCACCACCTTGTTCAGCTGACCCAGGTCGATTTTCAGTTCCTCATCCACAAGGCCTTCGTCAGCCTGTCCATTCTGGATGATTTCGCCGCAGGAATTATCGCCGTCAAAGGCGTGATAACGCAGAGCGGCGCTTTTGATCTCCCGCACGTTGCCCAGCCAGTGGTGAGCCAGCAGCTCCTCTTCAAAAGACGGGGAAAGCAGAATATCCTCTGCCCGACATCCTCGCAGTTCGGCCAGATAGTATTTGAACAGAGGCACGATATCTCCCTTTACGCTCTTTCACCGGCGGAATATTCAGCTGAAAGGTATTGAGCCGGAAAAAGAGATCCTTGCGGAACTGGTTTTCCCGGATGCTTCTGGTCAGATTTCCGTTGCTGGCGGCAATGATGCGCACGTCCAGCGGGATGACGTAATCAGAGCCTACCCGCATGACCTCCTGCTGTTCGATGACCCTGAGGATCTTCGCCTGCAGCCCCATGGGCATGCTGTTGATCTCGTCCAGGAAAATCGTCCCCTGGTGCGCCAGTTCGAAAAGCCCCGCTTTGCCTTCACTTCTCGCGCCGGTAAAGGCCCCTGCAACATAGCCGAAGAGCTCACTCTCCAGAAGAGATTCGCTGAGGGCCGCGCAGTTGACCGCGACAAAGGCCTCTCTCTCCGCCTGCTGGCGTTATGGATGCTCTGGGCGAAGAGCTCCTTCCCCGTGCCGTTTTCTCCGTAAATCAGCACGGAGCCTTCGAAACCCGCGATGGTCTTTGCCCTTTTGATCAAAGCCTTCATGGCAGCATCTTCGGTTTTGATATCGTCAAAGTGGTAGGACGCCACCAGGCCCTTCTGCGCCAGCTTCATACGGATAGTATGTTCTAACTCCTGTATCTTGGTCACATCCTGTACCGTGGTCAGATATCGTTTTTCTGACTTGTAGAACTGGAAAGGATGAATGGTAAAGCTGAGCATGGCGCGGTCTAATTTCCGCACGAAGGAACGGGGCGCGGTCTCGCAGACGCCAGGCATTCTTTTTGCCGGCATATTAGGAATCACCTTACGCACGTCAGCAGCAAGAAGATTTTCCGCACTTTGGGCGAGCAGTTCCTCTGCTTTGCTGTTGACCTCGCGAATGCGATACTCCCGGTCAAAATAATTAGCCCCTCGTCCACATTGTTGAGTATCGATTCCAGCACATTGACCCTCTTGGCGCTTTCGGCAAGCTGGGTAAGGAATTTTTTGCCACCCTCACCGTCTCCCTGATAGTGGTATCCCTGTTCATCAGTTCTACCATGGTCAAGTCTTCCCGGTCACAAAGCATCGACGCCACACCGCTGGACAATACGACAACCCCCTGTTCTGGTATGGACTCCAATTGCCGCTTTAGAGATTCCAGGTCTGTATAACGTCTGACTTCCAAAGGAAAATCAAAGAGAGAAACAGCGCCTTCAAACTTCTTCGCCACATGTTCCCGCAGCACTACGTATATTTTTCCCCGGTAAGTTTCCTGACAGAGGTCAGCATGTAGAGAATATCGGAGGTACGGATTTTTTCTTCCATCACATGAACAGAATCGGATACCGCGGCCAAGTCAGTATAGATGCCCCCTCTGGCGATGATAACGCCATAGCCGTCTACTGCCAGCCTGCGGTATTCTGCAGCGGAACGATAAACATCCACCGTCTGCACCACAACGACGCCCCTTTACATCGTCAGCCAAAATCTCTTCTACTGCAGGAATCATCGTCTCTGACGGCACGATATAGGCAATCTTCTCCATAGTTACTCCTTCAAGTCCCAGTCGATCGGTCCTTCTCCTTTTTCTGTCAGAAATGTATTGGCCTTAGAGAAATACTGTCCGCCGAAAAATCCGTTATAGGCAGAGAAAGGGCTCGGATGGGCGCCTTCGAGAATCAAATGCTGCTTCCCGGTGATCAATTGTGCTTTTAGACTTGGCATTGGCGCCCCAAAGAATGAAGACAATGGGTTTTTCCCTTTCGTTGAGCAGCTCGATGACCCGGTCGGTAAAGATCTCCCAGCCCTTTCCCTTTGTGAGTTGGCCTGGTGTTCCCTCACCGTCAGACAGGTATTGAGCAGCAAAACACCCTGCTCCGCCCATTTGACCAGACAGCCGTGATCCGGCGGGTCGATACCCAGATCGTCCTTCATTTCTTTGAAGATATTCACCAGTGACGGCGGCTGTTTCACTCCTTTTTGCACAGAAAAAAGACATGCCGTGTGCCTGACCGGGACCGTGATAGGGGTCCTGCCCTAAGATGACGGCTTTCACATCCTCATAGGAAGTATACCGCAGGGCATTGAACATATCGTGCATGCCAGGGTAAATTGTCCGCGTCTTATATTCCTCGATCAAAAACTGCCGCAATTTCAAATAATATTCTTTTTCAAATTCTCCAGCTAATACTTCATCCCATTTGTTTCCTATGTTTACCACTTCTTTTCTTCCTTCCTTTCTTTATGATTCCTTTTTGCTCTGCAGCTTTCCGGATCTTCCAGCCACTTGCCTTTTTTGATGTAGATCAGCATCATGATCGCGCCGATAACCCAGGTGATCGGATAACCCAGCAAAAGCAGATATAACTTGTGTGCGAACTGGAAAGACCCCCAGATCCAGAGGATACGAACCGCGCAGAGAGAGCAGATGGACATGACCATGGCCTGCAAGGTTTTTCCCACACCTCTGATGGTACCCGTCGCAATATGGAAAATGGCGATGATCCAGTAGAACGGATACATATATTTCATCATGTAGATGCCGTAATCGATGACTGCCTGCTCGCCTGTAAAGATCCTGATAATATAGGGAGCAAAGATCAGCATCAAAGCGCCTGCCACGACAGCATAGACGGCGCCCATGCCGATGGAAACCCTTCATCCCCTTTGTGCACCCGGTCGAACTCCCCGCGCGCCGTAGTTTTGGCCGGCAAAGGTGGTAGCCGCCATGCTCATGCTCAGAATCGGCAGCAGAATGAAACCGTCAATTTTGTTGAATGCCGCATAGGAGGCCATGACGGTAGCGCCGAAGCTGTTGACCCCGGACTGAACCACCACGTTGGACAGGGAGATGACGATATTCTGTACCCCTGTTGGCAGACCGATTTTGACGATCTTTTCTAAAAGATTGTCATAAAAGCGAACGTCCCGCAGCCTGATTCTGTAGGACTCTTTGCTGCGCCGCATAAAAACGCAGGATGAAGATACAGGAGATCAGCTGGCTGATATCGGTAGCGATGGCTGCGCCGACGACACCCATTTTAAATACTGCTACAAACAGGATATCTAAGAAAATGTTCGAGACTGCGGCGATGATCAGATAGATCAACGATCTGCGCGAATTTCCCACGGCGTTGAGAATGCCCGCCGACATGTTGTAGATGACAGAGAAGATGATGCCGGCAAAGAATACCCGCAGATAATCCGATGCCTGATCAAAAACCTCCTCCGGTGTCCCCATAATGTCTAAAATCAGAGGCGCCGTCAAAAACGCCGATTATCGATAGGATAGCGCCGGCGGCGATGGAAATGGCGATGGTCGTATGTACTGCTTTGCGCACGCCCTCGTCGTCCCGAGCGCCGTAGTATTGGCTGGTGACAACGCCAGCACCGGCCGAAGCGCCGATGCAGAAGCCGACCAGAAGCTGGATGATGGCGCCGCTGGCGCCTACTGCGGCAAAGCGCTGCTGCCGACCACATTGCCGACGATAATGGAATCGACAATATTATATAACTGTTGAAATAGATTGCCTAAAAAATTAAAGGAATCGAAAAAAGAAGTATCTCCTTCCAAATCGTCCCTGATGTCATTAACGTGTTGTTCTTCATAATTCACTCCTTCTACTAACAATAGTATAAACACATACCAAAGGCGGAAGTCAAGAGGGAATCTGCAATAAATTTTTTTTTTCACCGGCTATTCGTGTTAGAATATTGCTATGAACAAGATATACATTTCAAAAGATGCAAACAAGATACTGACAGACTATTTAGAAGGCCTGGGCTGCCACCTGTCTTTTATTGCCTCCAGCGACATCGTCGATCCGGCAATTTCCAATCACCCTGATATTTTTTTGTGCAAAATGGGAGCCGGGGACGGCGCACCGATTTTCTTTTGCAGAAAAAAAAGAAGACCTGGGCAGAGATTACCCCTTCTGATGTAGCCTTCAATGCGGCCTGCACCGGCAGATACTTCATTCATAACCTGTCCTATACCAACGAAAAAAGCTGCTCCTTGCCGCCAAGGAGATGGGTATGACTTTGATCGACGTGGGCCAGGGTTATACCAAGTGCAGTATCGTCGTAGTCGCAGAAGATGCCATCATCACCTATGATGAGGGCATCATTCGCGCGTGCAGCAAATACCCGGAACTGGAAGTTCTGCAGGTTTCCCCGGTTTTGTCCGCCTGGACGGCTATGACACCGGATTCATCGGCGGCTGCAGCGGCAGAGTGGGAAACGAGGTGCTCTTTAACGGCGACCTCTTTGCCCATCCCGATTTTCAGCGCATCGTCACCTTTATCGAAAAGCGGGGCTTAACTTGCAGATGGTTCCCAGATTATAAACTGACTGGATATCGGGTCGATTTTGTAGGCCGCCGTGTTACAATACGGTTATGCTTTTTTGAAGCCTTTTACGGGTCTTCGCGTAACTGTTGACTGCTTTTTACTGTTTAGCAGGGGGGTATATGCTTTGTAAGGCTGCAAAAAAACATACCTTGGCGTAATACAGGCCCCATAAGCGCCCTTTTCTGCACATTCATACGAGAATCCGGCCACGAATAGCGAAGTTTTGCCGATTTCTGGCACTTAACATGCAAACAGTTACGCCAAATAAATCAAGTACCTGCAAAAAGCCTAACTGTATTGTACGAAACGGCTGATATATACCCCCATACCCTATATTCGAGAGAGACAAAGAACAAACCCATATCGACGAAAGGAGGCGCCGTAAAAAATCACAAAAAAAATCTGAGATTTTGAATTTTCTGGGCGTTTCTTACTCAGCGGTTTTGTACCAAAACCGCTGGTAGGGGCATAAAAAAGACAAGTGAAGAAACATGCAATCATACCCATCTTTATCCCCCACAAAGGCTGTCCAAACGACTGCATCTTCTGCAACCAAAAGAAAATCACGGCCAGGCAGAAGGCGGTCACAGGCGAAGATGTGGAAAACACCATAGAAACCTGGTTATCCACCTTAGAGAACCGGAAATCTGGACACCATAGAAATCGCCTTTTTTCGGCGGCAGCTTTACGGGTATTCCCTTAGAAGAGCAGTCTGCTTATCTGGCTATCGCAGGGAAATACAAGGATGCAGGCAGAGTCGACAAGATCCATATGTCCACCAGGCCGGACTACATCGACGAAAAAAAAAATCCTCGATAACCTGAAGCAGTATGGCGCCGATACGATCGAACTGGGCGTGCAGTCCTTCGATGACAAGGTGCTCGCACTTTCCAATCGAGGTCACGACAGCAAAGTAGTCTACCAGGCCTGTGATCTGATCAAAGACTACGGATTTGAGCTGGGCATTCAGCTGATGATCGGTCTGCCCGGGGACACCATGGAAACCTGCCTCTACTCGGCAAGAGAAACCGTCAAAATCGCCCCCTGCGATAGCCCGTCTCTATCCCACCATCGTCATCAACGATACGGAGCTTCACAATCAGTATCTGCGCGGCGAATACGAACCGCTCTCTCAGGACGAAGCAATTCTGCGAACCAAGGAGATGTACAAGCTCCTCGACGCTGCCGGAATCAATATCATCCGCGTGGGTCTCAAGAGTACGGATATCATCAGCGAACACGGCGAGATCAGCGGAAATACCTACCACCCCGCCTTTCGGCAGCTGGTGGAGGGTGAAATTGCCAGAGAGCGCATCGAAAGAGAAGCTGGCCGGGACGGATTTTGATCGAAACAGCCGCACAAAAAAGTCACTTTTTATGCAAATTCGAAGAGTTTTTCTAATATGATTGGAAATTCCGGCAGAAACAAGAAATTTTTTTTCTTGAAAAGTACCCCTGTCTTAACATATTATATAAGGTAAATGACTCACTCAATGATCATCAATTTCAAGTTGAAATAAAAGGAGAAAAGAAATGAAAGAAACATCAAAAGCTGTGGTAACAGTGATCGGAAAAGATATGGTCGGTATCTTAGCAAAGGTTTCCACAGCCTGCGCAGAAGCAAACACCAACGTCATCGAAGTGACCCAGTCCGTTCTGGACAGTTTTTTCTGTATGGTCATGATCATCGACATTACAGAATCGGACAAGCAGATCGACCAGCTCCAAAAATCCATCGAAGAAAAAAAGTACCTGCCATGCAGGTTCACGTCATGCATGAGAATATCTTTAATTCCATGCATAGAATATAGGAAGCGGAGGATCGTCACAATGTTAAATATGAGCGATATCATAGAAACCATTACCATGATACAGGAAGAAAACTTAGACATCAGAACCATCACCATGGGAATCTCTCTGATCGACTGTGCGGACAGCGACATCGACAAATCCTGTGAAAAGGTTTACAACAAAATATACAGCCATGCCAAGGATCTGGTAAAAACCGGAAAATCCATCGAAAAGAAATACGGCATTCCCATCGTAAATAAGCGAATCGCCGTCACGCCGATTTCCATGCTGGCGGGCGTATCCGGCGGAGATCCGGTCAAATACGCTAAAACCCTGGACAGAGTCGCCCACGATGTAGGCGTCAACTTCATCGGCGGCTTTTCCGCTCTGGTACAAAAAGGCTTCAGCGCCGGTGACAGAGAACTGATCGAATCCATTCCTCGCGCCCTTTCAGAGACGGAACTGGTCTGTTCCTCTGTCAATGTCGGTTCCACCAAAGCCGGCATCAACATGGACGCCGTCAAAATCATGGGCGAAACCGTCAGGCAGGCATCGGAGCTGACCAAAGACAAACAGTGCATCGGCGCTGCCAAGCTAGTCGTATTCTGCAATGCAGTAGAAGATAATCCGTTTATGGCAGGCGCTTTTCACGGCGTAGGTGAAGCAGACTGCGTCATCAGCGTGGGTGTATCCGGCCCCGGCGTCGTCCGATCCGTACTCTCCAAGATGCCTGCTGACGCACCGATCAACGTGGTGGCAGAAGCCATCAAAAGACTGCTTTCAAGATCACCCGCATCGGCCAGCTGGTCGGTCGTGAAGCTGCCGATATGCTGGATGTGGAATTCGGCATCGTCGACCTGTCCTTGGCGCCGACACCTGCTGTAGGCGACTCCGTCGCACACATTTTGGAAGAGATCGGCCTGGAA
>VOFF01000978.1_pt1 | contig 24000 bp, 35 predicted proteins | sample 5384061 | NCBI WGS metagenome assembly VOFF01 (sample SAMN12384725, study PRJNA508395) | human gut metagenome | isolation source: healthy gut E | host: Homo sapiens
GAATAATATAGTAAAAATATAATGCATCCGCCATAACCACGGATGTGATTAAGTCTAGTCACCTTTGTGATTAACTTTAACCACTCTTGTGGTTATAACTCACCTAGGTAGATAAGCAATTACAAACATATAAAAAGTAGAAAAGAAAAGAAAGAAAAGAAATAAGAGACAGGGAAATATGCACACATAGACTACCACCAACTCGATTCACAAGCCATGCAGCTGCTTTTATAAGAACGAACGTTAGGGGTGAATGATGAAAAAGAGTAGGGTATTGTGGCAAAAACAACACCAGAATTTGAGCAAATTTTGCCTTTGAGCAGTTTTTCAAATATCACTTTTCTTCTGCTACTTCAGAGAAGAAGGAAGGAAGAAGGGAATAACGGCTCATGAAGATTTTCAATTACCCGAAAGGACATACGCATCAAAAAGACATAAATCAACAATATAAATTTTTGCCTGTTACTGATTATTTGTAAGGTATCTCATAAATTGCATACTTTATCCACATCAACCATCGACATAAATTAAAAAACAAAGATCATAAAATCGCAGCACAGGAAGGAACAAAGATAGAAAAGTTTCTGTATTCCCTCTGTGACATACCTACTTAAAACGAAAACATTATTCAAAAGAATTCGCTGAAAATACAGGAATAAAAAGGAAATCAGTAACTTTGTATGTTATCATTTAAAAACAAAAAAGTATGGGCAGCCAAGATTTATCCTATCGGTATACAGAATTTTTGAGAATCTCTCCACTTTGGATGGCTATTTCTATATTGATAAAACAGCATTGATTTATCAATTGGTGTGAAAATCCGGACGCTATTATTTCCTGAGCCGCCCACGCCGCTTCGGAAAAAGCCTGCTTATCTCCACTCTGGAGCTTATTTCCAAGGGAAAAAGGAACTTTTTCAAGGACTGGCTATGGAAAAACTGGAAAAAAAGGACTGGACAAAATATCCCATACTGCACATTGACCTGAATACACAGAAATATGATAGTCCGCAAAGTTTGGAAAACTGAACCGTACGTGGTAACCTGGGAAAAGCTATATGGAAACGAGCCTGCCGAAGATTCCTTGTCCGCGTTTTTGAAGGCACCATTCAGCGCGCTTATGAACAAACAGGCCAACGTGTAGTGATTCTGGTAGACGAATATGACAAGCCCATGTTGCAAGCCATCGGCAATAAAGAATTGCAAAATAGTTTTCGCGAAACACTTAAAGCATTCTACGGAGCATTGAAAAGCAAGGATGGCTGCATCAAATTCGCCATGCTGACAGGAGTAACTAAGTTTGGAAAAGTAAGTGTATTCAGTGATCTGAATAACCTGGATGATATTTCGATGTGGAATGAAATATATAGAATTATGTGGCATCAGCGAAAAAGAAATTCATAAGAATTTGGAAACCGAACTTCATGAATTTGCAGATGTACAAAAAGATGACTTATGACAGCTTCTGCGAAAACTAAGACAATATTATGATGGCTATCACTTCACCCACAACTCCATCGGCATGTATAATCCGTTCAGTCTGCTCAATGCTTTCAAGCGCAAGGAATTTGGCAGTTACTGGTTCGAGACGGGGACTCCTACTTACTTGGTGGAACTGCTAAAAAGACATCATTACAATCTGGAACGGATGGCACACGAAGAGACCAATGCCCAAGTGTTGAACAGCATTGATTCGAGTCAACCAGTCCCATTCCTGTTATCTATCAAAGTGGATATCTTACTATAAAAAGGATATGATGAAGAGTTCGGTATCTATCATTTGGGCTTTCCAAACAAAGAAGTGGAAGAAGGGTTCATACAGTTTCTTGTACCTTATTATACCAGCATGAACAACGTTGAATCTCCATTTGAGATACAAAAGTTTGTCCGTGAAATACGTTCAGGCGACTACAATTCTTTCTTCCAACGCCTGCAAAGCTTCTTTGCAGACACTACATACGAGATTATCCGTGAACAGGAACTGCATTACGAGAATGTACTTTTCATCATCTTTAAGCTGGTAGGTTTCTATGTCAAAGTGGAGTATCACACCAGCAGGGGGCCGCATAGACCTCGTTTTGCAGACAGACAAGTTTATCTATATAATGGAGTTTAAACTGAACGGAACAGCGGAAGAAGCCTTACAGCAGATTAACGACAAGCATTACGCACTTCCTTTTGAAACAGACGGACGAAGACTGTTTAAAATAGGAGTGAACTTCAGTGCTGAAACACGGAATATTGAAAAATGGATTGTTGAATAATGATTCTGTCATTTCTATTATTTTGAATATCAGTGAAGAATCTGTAAACAATAAAAGAGTTGTTGTAAACAGATTCTTCACTCATGTTCAGGATGATAAGCTATATAATGATATCATCAAACAGATACGAAAATATCCTATCTCATATCATCCACGGGAATCACTTCCTGCATATAAATGGCATCCAGGCTCCAAAGGGCGGCATCATTGGTACTGATACTTGTACATTCATCAAAGGAGCGGGAACTTCCGGCGGAAGAACAGTTTCTATACGGAAAGGTGGAGCCGGGTATGTTCCAAGCGGGAAAACAAATCTGTCCAAGCCTCTTCCGCCATTTTTGCATTACGGGTATGATAGGCTGCATATCCCAACAAACGGGATATACGGAAACGATTCTTCCTTAACTCCCATGCTTTCTGCTTATAACGGGCGGCAAGATCAAGCCATGCCTCATTCCATTCGGGATAATCAACCATACGGATCATTTCATTCATGACTTCAAAACCTCCCATGATGGTCATCAAATGATTTGTACTTTCTAACTTGGGATCACATTCGCTGGTAATAATCCCTGTAGCCGGATCATAACCTAAAGCCAACGGACCTGTAAAGATACGGTTGGGCAGTGCCACAATACTTTTTCATCCCGGCTATAATTTTGTCACGGTAAACCGTATTGCCGGTACGTTCCCCATTCAGTCATCCAGTTTCCGGCGTATGCCAACCAGTCGGGACCGATGCGGAGACGTGCAGGTGCCGTACAAGGATACTGACTGCGAGGTTGCGCCAGACGCATGGGGTCCAGCGTGTACAATTTCTGATCGGCATCTTTTACTTCGGTCATTAAATCACCGCATCGGTCGTCCGTAGTAAGATAATAGTAGAAAACGATTCCAGGCAGCCTGACTGATCCGTGCTTCTTTTGGCTCCACATCCCCCAATGACTGACGTTGTGCCGGCTACCCAATCCTGCATTCGGACCGATATGATATACATCCACTTCCGCCGTATGACGGGTCATGGCTTCTGCCATGCGCCAGATATCAGCACGTCCGGTACGCAGGAAATTATACCATAGCCACATATTAGAAGCCAGTTCCGTGTTATCCCATGCAAAACCTCCGATATCATAACGCCAGGTATGGCGGACAGGATCGTATGCATGCATCACATCCCCATAATTCCAGAAACCATACCATTTGTTTTGCTCTATCGCTTTTTGATAGAAGCTGATATAAGCATCCAGCCTGTCTTCCACCCGGGCACGGAAAGGAGTACTACGATCGGGAAGACTCCAAACACCAAATGCCTGCTTGGCATGCAAATAGTCAGGTACAGGCATCAGCACTCCCCGGTCCGGCAAGTTGTTTAGCTTGTTCTGCAAAAGCTTTCTTTCCGCTATAACCACCCTGAGGTATCAAGGTAAGAGTCGTTGTACGGGCAATCCCGTAAGGGGTGCTCATTCCTTCTTGCACATCTTCGTAACTGGCATTCAAGTCATGGGCCACATTATCATAATGGCGCAAGTCCATCGGTTCAGCATCCGGACTCCATATCCATGCGGTAAGAGCAGCCACCGGAGTTTTTGCATCCGAGATTTCAATAGAAGACGGATAAGACTGCCAGAAATCATGCAACCCAAGCCCCATGCCTCCGGTTATATCTCCGGCAAAGGCATAACCCTCACTACGTGTACCGGAAAAAGTACCTATCCAAGGATTATTGTCATTGGCACGTTTACGGATTGAAAATGCATCCGCTGTCAGTTGGGACAGACGATAGCTGTCCCAAGAAGCCCAATGATCAAGCAAAGCACGGTTCTTTTCGTCAAAAGCTTCATAAGGAGGAATGCGTTTTTCCTTCCATCTGCTGTTGCTGTAACGAAGATTCTCCATTTCCGGTTTTACCCAATGGGTATGCGTCGTCCCACCAAAGGCTGAACGGGCTCGCTCCAGACTCCACCATCGGCACAAGAGAAAGCTACATGGCGATTGTATAAAGCCTCACGCATAGGAACGTCAAAACGAACTCCCAAGGCGCGAATGAAATCTTTGTTCTGATCTCCGTCATATACAAAGCTATGCACCATTTTCACTTGCTCACTGCCACCATAAAAATAAAGCCGTACCACAAAGGGCAACCACTCACGACCCTTCGGACTTTTGTGTACCCCTTCCAATTTAACAAGCGCACGCACAGAACCGGCACGCTCTACAGTTACAGATTTCAGTTCTCCTATATAATTAGTGAAAGAAACTTGAGAAGTACTTTCAAGTACCGGTTCGCTTTGCGTATGGCAGATAAGCCTAGCCTTTCCTCCTACTTTCACACCTTTATATAACAGACTATCTATCAAAAATTCGCCTTGACGAGGTATATATGCTGAAATGGCTCCGGTAGAAATATGAATACCCTGTGATGTTTCTGTAACAGAAACGGACTTCTTTTTATCTGTATCCGGCAGTTTGGATTTCGCTTTAGATTTCTTTACCGCCTTTTCCAGAGTCAGTTTTTCTGTTCCGGCAGGAATAACTCCAGCTATTCCTCCCCACTTTACAGAACCATCCGGCCAATAAGCCAAAGTCCAGGTATCAATAGGAATATCCTCACCACTTTCTGCAGATAGCCGTAACTTGTTTTCCGGAAAAACTTCCCCTTTATCAAAAGGCACTCCGAAACTTACGGCCTTATCCTGCCGGGGAGTCTCACCAATCCATTGCAAAGGAACAGCAGTCGCCTCTTGCGATGAGCATTCATAACTGAAATTTGTAATACGAGTACGCGACAAAGTGGTACGAAAACCAAACCAGCCTTCCCGTAACGGTTCAGCATCCCTGAAGTCCACCAAGCGCTCACCGTCTATGTAATAACTGACCCTATTGTTCTCGTTGGTAATCTTGATGTGATACCAATGATTCGGTTTCAGCAAATGTCCGGCATCCGTATATTCCTTTAGAATAGCAGGACGGGCTTTAGGATTTGTAATACCCGACTCATCCCCATCATAACGACGGAAACGTGTAGTAGAGTTATGATTGCCACCATATCCCAAATAGTAAAGCTGTAAAGAATAACAATTCAAAAATATACCGCTACGCCATTTTTCGCGCTTCCATAAATTATCGGGATATTGAGGGTCTGATGCCATCCAGAAGCAGTTCAAATCACTCAGACGATCTCCATCCGACTCCACCACCACACATGCATCATATTCAATGGTCACTTTTCCACTCATTTTCTCTTTTCTCCAAAGAGTCAATCCCTTGGGAGATACTATCTCAGCGGTATCTCCCCTGAAACGTCACTTTTATAATCAGGCGATTCCGATTCAACCTTCCAGTATTTAGTAAACTGACGGAATTTAAACCGGAAACCCTATTATCCTGTGCCTTTGACGTAAAGACAACTAATAGAAATAAAAACAGAAACAGATTTTTCATACGATGTTGTTTTGTTTTCATTTACTTTAAAAAGTCTTTTAACGGACAGTCCGTAGCTTTCAGCCCGTCAGCAATACTCCGGGCATTCATACGGGCACCTTTCAAAGAGGTATGGGTATGGTCATGATTGAAATACGTTCCTACTACACGCAAACCTTGATTGTATCCCATATCCTGGAGCTTGTCTCCTGATATTTTATTCAAATCTATAAAATAAGCCCCGGCCGCTTCTGCCGCTTCACGCGTCCATTTACCAAAAGAACTGGTATTGCGCTCTATCTCACCATTATCAAACTTATTGCGGGGTGTATGACTCAGGACAATAGGAACAGCTCCCTTTTCTTTTTACATCCATAATAAACTTACGCAAATACCAGCCGAAAGAATAAACCACTTGATAGCTGCCGGCTTTCTCCATTTTGAAGACCTTGCTTTCATTTCCTGATCCGGGTAATTCCGCACGCGCTTTCCCTGTGTTTATGTCACCTGCATCATTATGTCCGAATTGTATCAAAACAAAATCTCCCGGCTGAAGTGCATGATAGATTTTATCCCAACGCCCTTCATCTAAATAAGTACGCGCACTGCGGCCCGCTTTCGCATGATTCTCTACAGAGATCCTTTCCGTGTCAAACAGTTCGTGAATAACACTTCCCCATCCCCACATACCCCTTTTCATCTTTATTTTTACGGTAGCCCCCCGTAACCGTATCTTTTCTACCGGTTTCAAATAACGAGCCAGTTCAACCCTTTTTTACTACGGATTCTTTCTGGCTGCTGATTCTGCATTGACACGTGCGCCAAAAGCATTGAATGTGATATACTTTACTTTTTCTTTGAATTTGCGTGCCGGTCCAGATAGAACATATAGCTTTACAAATGTTTTTGCCAGGTAATAATAGTGCTGTCTGAAGCGTTTCAGGGGACATCAAAATAGGATGAGCGCCTTTTTCTTCCATCGCCAAGATAAAAACGACGCATATATTCCCCATGCATATATACGGTCTCTTTTTGCTCCTGTCTCTTTGTAGTCACATTCAGACTGTCTTTGCCAATTCCGGAATAAGGCTGAACTTTACGGCCACTATCGTACGGACCATTGTCATTATGTCCCAATTCTGTGATAACCCAGTCACCTTTACGAACTCGCTTTCAAAGGACATCAGGCCATAACCGGTTATAAAAGTACGGCTGCTGGTTCCTCCCAATGCGTGATTTTCAACGGTTATCTTATTTTCATCAAAATACTCGTGTTCAAAATATCCCCATCCCCATTGACCGTTATTTCCATTGCCCAAAGTACCGGTACGCATCGTTGAATTTCAACAAGGAACAACGCCGGATTATCCCCCTTCCGGCTGGAACCTGAAACAGGACGGGCGGAACGCGCCACATTCAAACTATCAAGTGTATTATCAACGACTTGATTCATACCTTCATCCGGAGCAGCTATTTTATTTTGAGCATGTGCTCCCCCCAATCCTACTCCGGCAGCTAACAAAAAGCATAAACAAAAAGTTTTCCTTTCATGACATTTATAGTGTTTTCTTTATTGCATTTTTCAAATTTCTCACAAAAAAATAAGATGAACGAACAAACCGGAGAATAGAAATTCATTCATTTTCCTGTTTATTCTGTTCAACCAATAGTACATATATCTAACGAGTAGCGACAAGGCTGGGGAAACTAGGGTGCGGCGGTTGGTTATACGCTACATTCTGCCAACTATCGCCAACCGCGCGACGGTCGTTTCATCCATGGCACGTCGTCCACAGCCGGTATGGTAGTAGAATAAATACGTAATTCCGTCTGGTCTTCGGAATCTAAAATATCACCCGACAAACACGGATTACCTTTTGTTCCATTATTGGAAACAACTCCCTCGGCTTTCAATAATAAATCACCAACCCACTTTCCGCATTCAATTCCATTTTTACTGATGGAAACATGATCAATAATTCCGCTAAGGGATCAGCGTCCCAATAAATGGTAAAAAATTACAGGAGGTCAGGCTTTCTATTCCACTGATTGTTTATCCGGTATCCCTCTTCTCAAACCTCCTATATTGCACCAACACTCTGCTCCATCCTAACGCGGATCAATATCAGCAGCTACTCGACCGGCATCTTGTCCCAAACCATCCTGCCAGATAATTTCTCCGGTCGCTCCATCAAACATAGCTACGGCAGGGTACGCTTTACAATTTCATTATCGCCTTCATTTTCATGCACGCCAAAAACCTGCATACCTTGACGGGAAGAATAAAACGTCCGGCATGTAAAAAGCATCACCGTGACGCAAGCCCGTAGTAAACAGTCCTTTACCATCATGGTCTACAGTCATAGCCCCCACACAGATTTCATCACAACCATCACCATCAAAATCCGCTACGGTCACACTATGATTTCCCATGCCCGAATAGGCCTCCCAACCCCGGTGCCGCACTATCAAAGTCCATGTATGTTTCAATGCCCCGTTTGTAAAAGTCCATGCAGCCACCACCGTCCGTCCGTACCATCCTCTTACCATGATAGGTGAAGGCGTTTTTCCATCAGAAAAGCTACTCCAGCTGTAAAACGGTCTGAACGACCACCAGTATTATCATTACCACAATTGCCACCGACACCTCCCCAACCATCCAAGGGATAACGGGTTGGAATATATTCTTTCGAATCCAGTTCTTTTTCCGGTACGTCCCTCAAAAACCGTGAGGTATTCCGGGCCATTTACTATCTTACCATACGTAGGACTTTTTTTTTTTATCCCATGTCCTCCAGTCGGCTTGGGCATCTCTATCCGATGTCCCAGCCCATCGACAATACCATCTCCTGTCTTACAACAGATTTCCGCACATCCATCTCCATCAAAATCAAAAACCAAGAAATTAGTAGTGGCTGCTCCGGAACGTACATTCGGTCCCCAAATCAATACGCCACAATCTTCTTCCATCATTTTATATGCGCGTCCAAATAGGTATTACCGGTAAAACCACGTTGTGGCGGTCGCTTTGAATTAGAAGGAGACCATTTTCGCACCTCCACTGGAACTACGGTATAAAACCAAATTGTAATCCGGCTGCATCCTCAAGGTCATGCGCCAAAAATACATTCTTCCTCTGTAGGAATTCCAATCAATCCTCTTGAAAGCTTTTTTCCACTACTTATAAGGTTGGGGAGAAAGCGAATATGCTTCCGACAAGCAGAAGCATATTCATCATAACCCAATGTTTCATCTAACAATTTATAAAAACCTTAATACAAGCATGGGGAGTTTCCCCTGCCTATCTACTTAAAAAGAAACTCCTGTCTATCAATCTTTACCTCTAAAAAATATCCACATCTCTATTGCCACAAATTCTCTTTAAACTCAATTTCAACAATGCGTAACTCGTGATTGGTTTTATCGCCATTTTTGCCTTAAACAAATCCAATTCACCCGCAGCAGGCGCAGCAACCTCTACAATTTGTCCGAAACCGTCACCTTCCTTTGCTGGCACCTTTCAAACGAATGGTTATCTCATTTGTCAATACAGGTTTTACATTCAGGTGGATATATCCCAAACTCTTTTCAGTCTCACCACTCCAAATCAGTTCATCACCTGCATATATTTCCAAAGGATAGCTACGCAAACGCCAACCGGTAAGTTTCATGCAAAATTTCATCCCACGGGCCGCACGTTTAAAAACTATAAGTTATCCATGCACTGTTCAGTCTGCCATCATTCTTCCATTCACTCAATTCATTATCATCGAAACTTTTTATCGCTTCATCCTGGTTGGCTCCGGCAACTGCCGATAAGATATTCACATCGACTTTCGTATCTTTGTAAGAAGGAGTCAACGGGAGTTTCTCCACGGGTCAGCCTGCCCTCCAGTTCATCTCCCGGAATATAGTTACTCAAGCCATTCTTCACTTCAACCGGTGCGGAAGAAAAGACTGATTTCGGCAGATTACAATCCATCAGCCTTGGCTGTTATACGAACTGCTCCCTGAGTCGTAGAGAGCTGCATCAAAGCCCGGTTGATTCCACATTCTACAGGCAAAATCTTTTGAAAGAATATAATTATCTTTGCCCGTGCTATTCCACCACGCCATTCAGCCGGTCCCTCTACGTCAAAATGTATCAGATCATTAGCCAGCGGGCAACGTCTGCCATCTTTATCCATCACTTCCACTTGAAGCAATACCATATCAGCTCCATCCGCTTTCCAGCCTTTAGGACTTTGAATCACACTAAGTTTAATCTGCAACTGGCTTGCCGGCAGTCTGCAATTCAGCGCGGCAACATTCTTTTCCATTCTTATCATACCCTACAGCTTCCAACTTGCCCGGAACAAATGCCACATCTTTGAAAGTATACAAGAAATGATAATCTCTTTGACTGTTTCTAAAGATTTACCATTCAGGAACAATTCCACTTTTTCAGCACTGGATACCACATAAACAGGTTTAACCACATCTTCTTTATAGTTCCAATGACCAACGATATGAATACGGGGATTCTCTATATCCACTCCATCCGTCCCACATCACCTGATGTGCAAAGAAAAGGGATCTTTAGGGATACGCATGGCATCAGTCACCCCGCTACGACGATAATTTTCGACTCCACGGTAATGCGTATTGGTATCGGAAAAGATAATCTTCACACCACCTGAGCTGACACGGTCACCTGTACCCGGGCGTTCACGCCAATAATCAAACCAACGAATCACATTCTCAATAGTAAAGGAATCCTGATTGTGATTATAAGCACGGGCATCCACCTTTTTTCTGGACCTTATTAGTCATTGCACAACGGAATGAATTATTTCCTTCCCATTTTTATGATATGGATAAGAATATTCATCCCAATATTTACGCAGACCTTCATCACGGCAGTATTCCATGGCCCACATCGGATGATGTTTGCTCTTATTGATATAAAGCATCTCGCCACCATATTCGGCTTCACGAATATCAAGCATTTCACGGAACCGATGGCACGGCCTCCATGAGGGTCATACTTATCACGAATCGCTTTCATTTCTATCATGTGTTCACGACTGATTGATTCGTTTCCACATTCATAGAATAAAATACTCGGATTATTACGGTTGTAAATAATGGCATCACGCATCAATTCTGTACGTTGTTCCCATTGACGGCCTTCACGGTCCTTTTCTGCATCACCGGCCTGCATCGCCTGAATCAATCCGACACGGTCACACGATTCAATATCCTGCTTCCAAGGGGTGATATGCATCCAACGAACCAAGTTGGCATTATCTTCCACCATCAGACGTTGTTGCTATAATCACTCAGCCATGCAGGAACACTCATACCGACTCCCGGCCATTCATTACTGGTACGCTGTGCAAAACCTTTCATCTGAATCACCCGGTCATTCAACCAAATCATTCCTTTGCCGAAACGAGTTTTTATGAAACCGGTATGGGTAGCCACTTCATCTACTTTTCTGCCATCTTTTCTGCCGAAGCTTCCAAAGTCGCAGTTTCACCCGGTTTTACTACCGTCTGAGTACCCTCAAAAACTTTTTATGCTTTTCTCCTGTCACGATCAAATACTTCAACCTTTATAAGCGACTTTTCTTATCCTGATTATATTCATTTTTATTTCAGACTCCGCATGAACCACAGCCTTACGAGACTTCACACGGATATCTTCCGCATAGATATAGACACCGGTAGTTTTAAATTACTGTACAAGGGAAGTGTCTGATAAAAAGTTTATCAGTAACATGAAGCCATACATTCTTTGGTATACCTCCATAATTGGCGTTGAAATTACGGTCACTCCATTGATATTTGGTGCCGGTAGCACGTTCCCTTATAATTCCAATTGTTATCAATGCGGACCGCCATTACATTCTCTTGTCCATATTTAATATAAGGAGTCAAATCGAAACCTACAGCCATCGCGCACCATTTTCATGCAAAGCCGATATATTCGCCATTGATATAAAAAATCAGCTCCTTGACGAACGCTTCAAATTCAACAAAGACTTTTTTTTTGTTCTTGCTATCGGCAGGCAGACGGAAATGTTTACGATACCACATCACAGTATCTGTCCAGTTGTTCTATACTCAAACGAAAAGCCTTCATCTTCATTAAAAGGACGGGGGTAATGTTGCTTTCTTCCAATCCGTATCCTGGAACGTACCTCTTTGGCTTCCGGTGTATCGCCAACATAAAGCAAACCATTCGGAATTAAAAATTGTATTTATCACGAAATTGTTTGTTGCAAAACTAGCATAAAGTCCTCTTGCCTACCATAGAATAAGATACATTTATATAGAAATTCGTTTCAAAACGAAATTTTTCAGGGTATTCATGTTGCGCATATTCATATCACATTAATACTCAACATATTACACAAACACCCTGAAACATTTATTCTATAGGTTGCAACATCAGGACTATATAATTCATTGCTTCACCATAGCCGGAGTCAACGTTACAGGTCCCAATAGCCCTGAAGATTTTGGTTCCCAATCAGAAGCATCAAAGATACCATTTTTTCACATTTTCCTTTTTTCTTGCAGACATATTTACATTATAGAAAATCTTCCAGTCCACTCCCTTCTTATCCATATAAGCAATTCGATTCGCCATAGAGTTGGCTACTCTGACAACTAACTCATCCTGTCCTTTGAATTTTTCAGCAGGGATATACAATTGATAAGGAGAGTCAATCACTGTACCGATATAATCTCCATTCAAATAGACAGATGCATTTTTCCGCTACAGAGCCAAGATCCAATTTGATCACATCCGCTACAGGCACCTTATTTATAGTAGTCGTATAAACGGCTGTTCCAGAAAAAGCTTTATATTCATCCCCTACAAAATCAGTCCATGAGCCCAAACTATCAACCGTTATAGAAGCAGGAAGTTGAGGACCTCCTTGAACAAAAAGAAACAGTCCAACTGCCGGAAACTGGATTTGGGCTCACCTGCATTTTGATAATAAGCATAGGCATCTCCTGTAAAAATTCTGACTGGAAGTTGATACAATGACAGTTTCACCGGATTCAATTCAGGTAAACATCTGTTTGCCCGTCATTGCGTTTCATAGCAGCCAAACCACTGGCACCAGTCATTGGATTGAAAATCGCCGCACTCCGAGCTTCTGTACGAAGTGGAATCCAATCCTCTATTTTACGGTCGCTACTATTTTCTATAAAGTAATATTTTCCCGTCGCACTATTTCTTCGGATACATTGCAAACCTGCCTGATACATTTTCTCGGCACTCCACATTCGCCTCATTCATCAGAGCATTAATATCATCTGACAAACAAATCTTCCCTTACCTACCCGAGCACATTTAACAGCACCTTCAGCATGAAAGTCCAGAGCATCCAGCATTTCTTTAAAATGAGCCTGTTTCTCTTCCGAAAGAATCATTCCGGCCATATCTTGAGGAATTCCCTTATAAAACACAACGGTAGCACCTTCATCAGCCAAAGCCATCAGTTTTTCCATTGTTTCATAAGGAATATATTGCGCCGCCGAAACAAGAACGGTTTTATATGCGGCACCGGGCGTTACAATCATTTCTTTCTCAATATTAGTTTTAAGAAGTTGCTTGTCAGAAATCATATCCCACGCATAACCATTCTCTGTTAAAGTTACCGCACTTTCTCTGACCGAAGATTCCAACATATTACGATCCAATCCGCTAAAATGCTGAAGACTTCTGTTCCCTTGTTCAGACATCACATCGGCTATGTTATAGTATAAAAGAACATCATTGTCAGGAGTGCCATCCTGTAAAAATGACTGCACGCGAGTAACATACTGATTCAAATATTTAAAATCCTCCCAAAACGGATTATTCGGATGAAAATGGACTGCCGCATAAAATAACCATCCCGGCCAGGGAGCCTCCTGCGGACTGAAACAAGTGCCATGATAAAAAATATGATTCACCCCACCCAGAAAGAAAAGGTCAAGCGCTTTCTTTACATCTCCCAGATTCGATTGAAAATGTTCATCCAGCCAAGTCGCACTTTCTGAAGATGAGAGTTTCTTTCCTTCCGTATGAGCTACAGACGGAGCTGCTTTTATACTGACCAAATCACGCCCCTCTATTTTCGGGCACATCACTCACTGCATACAAACCAGAATATTGGCAGGAGAACCATGAGCCTGATTCCTTATACCCTTTCCTTGTTTTGCCGCCCAATGTTGCCAACGAATAGAATAATGATTTATCAATAAATCGTTTATGGTTTGTCTATAATCATACAACACCCTTGCATTCTTGTCCGGTGTATCCATACCTAACAATGCGGGTAAAGTGCTGACGCAAGTCATATCCCCTATACTTTTTGGAATTCGTCAAAAAAGCAGTAGTCCAATTCGACTCGCCTCTTGCATCGTCCACTTCATAAGAGTCATTAAAATAATACCTCAGATAACTGATATCCTGTCCTTTAAAAAGCCTCATCAAATTTACTGAGATAATGATCAATGGCCGAAGCTGAAAAAATGGTCTATCACATCACCTTCACCACCAGGCCCTGCACGTTCTACCATTTTTCCATGATGACCTTGGAACAGAGCGCAAATAGTCCAGTCACCTTGAGGAGCCGTCCAGTCCAATGTACCATCCGGCTTTATTTTTTGAAGTCAAGTCAAGACATTCACCTTTATCACTATTAGCGGTCACTATAATCAAAGGCAGTTCCTTTTTATATCGTACCTGATCCAATGCCAATGTCTGTAAATCAGCATTCGCACTGACCTGGTTCTTTCAAATCCTCCAGTTTTACCGGAGTATGCCCTGCCAATCTGACAAAGCCTTCTTCCTTATATCGGACAGGTTCACCTAATTGTTCGCCTTCTTTCAATTGATAAGTTTTATAACCCACCGTCTTGCACGCATCTTCGGGAGTAACCCAAGGTCCTCCAAACGGCCATCGAAGCATTAGCCAAATCAATTCCTAACCCCAACTGCTTTGCTTCCTGCAAAGTATACAGAAACAAATCAACCCATTCCGGAGAAAGAAAATCTTTAAAGCGATCCTCATAACCATGTATTCCATAAATAGGAGTGATCTCTAATCCACCCAGATTTGCCTCCTGGTACTTACGCATAACCGTATCCAAGTCAGTAGTCCTGACCGCATTGCCTTCCCACCACCATCGCGTCCAAGGCTTGGTCTCGTTAGTCACTTGCGGCCATTCAATCTTCTGATTCTGTGTACAAGCCAAACAGCCACAAACTGCAAAAAAGTACATAACAGAACTTACTGCATTTCTTTAAAAATAAGGATTGCTTCATAAATCTTACTTGTTTAAAAATGGAAACGGGCATTTTCAACACGTTGACCACCTATCATATTCTTTAATTTCTTGCCACATCAGGATATTGCTTTATCACATTAGTAGTTTCTGCCGGATCTGTATAAATGTTATACAATTCTTCATAAGTTTTAGACGAATCACTAACTTCCAGTCTCACCAACTTCCAACCATCAGGTGTCATAATAGATTGCTTTTCCTCCAAATTCAAAGAACTCATAATAAATACAATCATGCTCCTTCTGAGTACCTTTTCCCGTAAGAGTAGGCAAATAAGATATACCATCAATATTTTGAGGAATATCCGCCTGCACCAATTCACCTATAGTAGGCAAAAATCCCAAAATGCAGAAATATGATTGGTAACTACCCCTTGTGGAATAACTCCCCGGCCATTGAATGACGAACGGAGTACGGATACCTCCTTCATATAAATCTCTTTTCTGGCCTCTGAACGGACCATTACTGTCAAAATAAGATGGATCGTGCCCTCCCTCCGAATGGACTCCATTATCGGAAGTAAAAACAATGATCGTATGATCATACAAACCTTTCTCTTTCAACTCTTTAATAATCAAACCCACACTTTTATCCAAATAAGTAACCATCGCCGCATACGCCGCACGCGGAGTTTGCTGCGATTTATAACCGTCTCTGCTTCCTCCAAAAGGAGTTTCACAAAATTCCCCCTCATACTCCGTCATCGCTTCCCCATTTATCAAGATCCGCATGGGGTATGGTCGGTGAAAAAATAAAGGAAGAAAAGGTTTCTGCGCATTTTCATCAATAAAATTCAAAGCCTTTTCCAACATCAAGTCATGCGAATAATATTTCCCATCCAGCATAATCTTCTGCTCATTCTCATGCAAAAACTCAGGGTAATAACTATGAGCAAAACGTTGCCCCAGATAAACCGTAGAAATAATCAAAACCATGTTTGCCGGGCATACCTTCCGTACCCGGTCCTCCCATTCCCCCATTTGCCTACACATCCGGTAACATAATTCTTTGTTTTAAAAATATCGGCTACGGTAACTTCACCGGCAGGAAGCGGAGTTTCATATAACAATCCATCCTGAACCTGCCACTTTTGCATTTCCTCTGATTGCGGCATGTCCCATATGCTTTCCTGTAATCAGAGCACGACGGGACGGAGCACTGACCGTAGAACCGGAATAATGCTGCATAAACTTCATCCCGTTCTGAGCTATCCATCAATATTCGGTGTCTTAATCTGACGCTGACCATAGCATCCCAAATCACCTATTCCCCAAATCATCCGCCATAATATAAATAACATTGGGCGATTTCTCTGCCGTTGTAGTCTGGGCCATCGTAAGCCCTGAAGACAACAAAGCTGCGGAAAAATAATATCTTACGTGTATTTTTTCATATCCAACCTTACTTTATTTAAAGGATGAAATATCCACCATCATTAAATTCAATCTTTTTCCATTTGTAAAATGTCCGGATTGAAAAGAACTTTCGTACCATCCGGACTAAAGCTGGGATGTGCATGATCCGGTTTCATCTTGGTATCCGACGCCAACCAATGACGCTCCCCGGTCTGTACATTAACCAACCATACATTTCTCCAAAAAGTATCTCCGGCAGCCCATTTTTATCACGGCTGGCATTACAATGCCAGAAACCTCTTCCTACCAATTGAGCCGTCAATCGCTTGGCGGTCTTTTTCTAATTCCACCTGCCCTATCAACTCTACATCATCCGTACGCAAATTGATACGCACAATACCACTTGCCTGTTTGCGAAGGCGCGGCTGAAATCCCAAGATATTGAAATATACAAAATCTTTGGTTGCAAAGTTTCATGAGTAAAGACTGTTCCATCTGCCGTGCAAAACCACATACGCTGATGGGCATCGCCACCGGTTTCGTTACAAAAAACGATTTCACCCGGAGTAAAACGGCTGGCTTGTATATGTCCTGTTTTAAACTCCGTATCAATAACCTTAGTTACTTCTCCCGTACTGAGATTCATTTTACGAATTCCGCAAAGAGTTGGCTTTATCTTTACCGGCTGGTTACTTTCAGGCAGGAAAGCGTTTTTCATCATACGTGTCCTTTTCCTCTTCCGTACCCTCACGCTCAACAGTTATGTAGGCATAATCATCATTACAATCCACAGCATATCCTCCCGGACGTCCCATCTCAGTGGGGAAAGTGCCTATGAAAGTTTCATAAGCGGATGGTTTACCTACTTTTCCTTGTTTTACATCGGCAAAAGAATTTATTCAAGTCCATTACATACATGTTCCAGTTTTTTTTTTTCTTTCCGGCTGACAAACATACGATTCGTTTTATTAGCCAAAAAAGCACTGCCCAAGTTCGGTCCTTCCGTAGCTTGAATAATCTTACCGGTGGCCATTTCAATAAAGTAAATCTGTGTAGGAGTCCATTTACGTTTTTTCTCCGTTAGGAAGCGTACTTTCCACCTCTTTGTCATTTCCACGGCTGGAAGACCTGAACAATAAGTATTTGCCATCAGCCGTCCACATGGGATCAGTCTGATAAAGAAAAACGGTCATTCTTCATCGTGTCGGTCAACATAGTGATAGTATTGCCGGTCGCACTATCTACATAAGTCCGCATTTCCGATGCAGTGCAGTTTCCAAACTGAGCCAATGCGGCTTTACTAAAAGCTAAAAATAATGTAATAGCTAAAAATGTCTTTCTCATAGCATGTCATTTTTTATCTGATACGACAAATTTATGCATGAGAGAAATTATATCAAATAGAATTTTATCCATTTATATGGTTAATTGTTCACTTTTTAGTTAACTCATAAAAAAAAAGTAAGATAGCACCGACAATGCCACCTTACTTTTTAACGAGTTAATCAAATTTCCTAATTAACCCCATTTCCAAGAACATATTGATATTATCAATTTAATTAATATCCATAATTCTGATAAGCTTTTTTTTGCAGCTTCATCAACAACACACCATTTTCATCTGTCAGCAACTCTATGAAAGTTCTAGAGAATGGTTTCAATGTCATATAATTCTGGAAATTGCCTTTTAGCATTTCCTGTTTGACCATTACCACCATTCACATTATCAGAAACATCCCATGAACCTACCGGATAAGTGTTATTAGCCGAATTTGCTCCCATTTGGTTATGCCACTGAATACGCTGAGCTTGAACACCTGCATGGTGAATCACTCCATAGTAGATAAATTCTTCATTGAACTCTCTCGCATATTCATTATATATAAATTCCAGAAAACGTTTTTCCGGAGTATCAGCAACAGGAGTATAATTTTCTAATTTTGATTTTTCGGAAGTTCCATCCCAATATGAAGCATCGACCTTTATTGCATCATAACTATTATTATCTACTTCATACGGCCATTGTTGTGACTCGTTACTTAAATTTTCATGTCCGGATATAAACGTGCAAGTACTTCATTACGAGTTTCACCAGGTTTAAAGGCTGCACGTCTGCGTAATACATTAATATCTTCAATTGCTTTTACCGTATTCTCCCTTACGTCCATAAGCCTCAGCACGCACCAAGTACATTTCAGCAGAACGCATAACCGGAATATCCCGACCTCCACTTTCACTATCAAAGCACCACGATTAGGATCATCATACTTCATATTTGTAACCTTACCTGTTTTTAGAAGTATTCTCCAATCCATAGAAAATTTTACTATCGGCAAACGAATAATCATCATTACCAACAATTTGTGGGCGATAATAATACTTATTGCCATCTTTCACCCATCTGGCAAATACAGGATATGGCTGAGCATTGATAACCTCCACATCAATAGCGGTTTCTTTTGTATTCTCAATCATAGCACGTGAGATATCTCCTGTTCCCATTTTATGTTCTCCCGCCACAGCTTTACGACCTCCCAAGAAGGACGATTATAAGTAGGCAAAATATGTTCATTGAAATAAGCTGCTTGTTCCTCATTCCAAACATACGTTTTATTTCTTTCATCATTGTAAGCATAATAATCTCCATTTGCACTGGGAGTAGAAGCTCCCGAAGTGTTTATGCCTGTCACATATTCCAAACGGAAAGTTTTTTGATAACGAGAGTCATTTAGTTTGTCTGTAAATACGTCTATACCAAAATCATCATTACAAAAACCTTGATTTGACTTACCGCCATATTCCCACAAACGACTAGGAATACCATACTTGTCACCTGCATAATCACCGACAAAGAAAGTCAAAGCACGTACACCGTAACGATAGTTATCACCACTTTCTGAAAATACTGCGTTCAAAACATTCTCTGTTGTCTTTTCATTCGAGAAATCACCTAGGTCATGGCGGAACAATTCATGATAATCATCTACCAACGGATGAGCATTAATCACCATATTAGCATAATAAATACAAGAATCCAAATCCGCAGCCCCCTCACCTTTATAAAGCATACCCAAATATGACTTTTCATTGCTATTATCTATCGTTCCATCAGCTCTACGACCATATTCAGGAGTACCATACTCTTTACCTTGATAACGATTCAAATAAATCTTAGCCAATAAATGAGCCGCTGCATATTTTGTTGCACGTCCATATTCAGCTTCACTATATTGCTCTGGCAAATGCTCCACCGCATAACGCAAATCACCAATCAGTTCCTTGAACATGACAGATGCAGGAGTACGCGTATATTGATAATTTGAAGGCAAAGAAGTACTACTTTCCGTTGAAAAATAGACATCACCAAAAACTGTATTCAGCAAATAATACACGTAAGCACGATTAAATAACACCTCAGACAAACGTGCTGCTGCAAAAGAAGGGTCAGAAGCATATTTTCCTAAAGCATCCCCTGAACGAATAGCAGTAATAGCCTTATTACAATTATCGATAATCGGATAGCCATTGATCAAAAATCCAGCCTGCTGCTTTGACTGAAATCCCATAAACTGATTAGCCTGATTTCCTATGAGCCCCGAAGGAGACCACTCAGATATTGCAAACTTATTCAATGACGTCGCACCACTTTTCATAGCACAGTCATGACCTGTTTCCAACATATGCAGACCTTCAGTGTACAACAAAGGAAAACGAACCGAATTATATGAACTCACAATCAATTGATCCAAACCTATTTCAGTATTCAAATAGTCCTGTGTTATGGAAGATACCATTTTTTTCTTCCAAGAAACTATCAGAACAACTTGCTAATGCAAGTGCAAATGTACCAGCTAATATATATTTTTTCATTTTCTTCATATTATAAAATCAATACTATCAATTAGAAGCCCAATCTTACTCCCAAAAACAAGACTGCGAGTAATACAAGTATTATTAGTTTGTCCACCAATATGATTACCTGCATCCCAACCAGTCAAATCATCCGGATTAATACCAGCTTTAACCAATTCTCCACCAAAAAGGAACGGATTCAATACCTGAGCATATACCTGTGCACTGCTTGCACCACACTTCTTCAACCAACTTTGAGGAACTGTATAAGACAAAGCTATATTCTTTTATAAGAACCATATTTCCTTTTGTATAATTTCTTACATAGTCATATTTAGTTTCACGAGTTGCAGTAGTAGGCTGAGCAAACTTTGCATCTGTATTAGTTGGTGACCATGTATCTTTTTCAATTCGACGACCAATAGTCTGGGTCAGACCATAATAAGTATTACCAAATCGAAAATAAGTAAAGAAGCTCAAATTCCAGTTCTTATAGGTAAATGAATTATTGATACCGCCTGTCCATTTAGGAGATTTATTATAAATTTTCTTATCATTATCATCAAATTTACCAAATCCATTATCCATATAGGAAACAACTTCACCTGTTTTATTACCTGCAGCATCTTTTATTTCTACAGTCTTTGATCCTTCTGTACCTTGTGGAACTTCAACTAATGGTTGATCCACAATCTTATATTGTCCAGGAAGGAAAGTCAATCCCAAAGAACGATAAACATCCATCAAATGATTATCCTCCTGAGTATTTTGCCAAATGCGGTCATACTGGAAATCATAAAAACTATTCAAAGGCTCACCCACCATCCAAGGACCTGTTGAATCATACGTAGCACCACCGGCCAATTCTTTAATTTTTTCATTATTCAAAGAGAAAGTCCAATCCGTTTGCCATGTGAAGTCTTTTGTTTTAACATTTACAGTTGACAACGAAACTTCAAAACCTCTATTTTCTGTCTTACCTACATTATTCAAGATTTGTGCATAACCGGTAATTACCGGAATAGACTGATTCATCAGCAAATCAGAAGTCTTAGCAATATAATATTCAACACTACCACTAATACGATTCTCCAAGACTCCAAAATCAACACCAACATTTAAAGATGAAGTTTTTTCCCAACCTAAAGAATAGTTAGGCATAATATTAGTCTTTGTACCAATAGTATTCGACGAAACATTGCCCACTCCAAATGGGATGCTAGCATAGGTAGAAGTAACAGAACCTGCTGTTTGATAAGGATTAACAGCAGAGTTACCTGTAACACCATATCCTACACGAAGTTTTAATTGGTTAATCCAATTAATTTGCTGTATCCATTTCTCTTGTTCCATACGCCATGCCAATGCAGCAGAAGGAAAGAAATCCCATTTGTTTCCAGCAGCCAACATAGAAGCGCCATCAAATCGTCCGGTAACAGTCAACAAATATTTATCCATCAATCCATAATTCACGTGCCATATAAGAAGCTCTTGACCAAGTAGAAAAATTGGAGCCTGGAGCATATTTTTGCATTATTCGATGCACCAATATTATACCTATCCACGCATGTTCAACCCTTCAGTACGATAACGTTCAGCTGATTGCAACAAAGTAATATTTACCGAATGAATATCTTTTATTGTTTTATTGATATACAGCAAGTTTTCCAATGTCCATGACAACTTCTGACTGTGCTCATTATTGGCTACATTAGGAGCCATTGCAGGATTTTTAAAAGGATTAGTATATCCCTCACCATAATAACTACCCACACGGGAGTTACGATATTGAGCGCCTAAATTCGTACGCCATTTTACACCTTTCAAAGGTTCCCAAAATTGTCCAAAATCCAATTCTGCATAAGAAGAGAAGTTCACGCCATAATAACGTGTTTCATTCCAAGCATCATCTATATTTCTCAAAGGATTATGATAAGCCTGATCATCGGCACTTGCAACCTCCAGTATAGAACCATCTTCATTATAAGCCGGTACCCATGGCATCATACCCATAGCCAAACCATAAGAGTCTTTTGCTCCTGTATTACTTGTATTACTTACAATACCATAATTTTTAATAGAATGAGTAGCATTCAATCCCATTCCCACTTTCAACCATTTAGTCGGAATAATTTCACCGTTTATATTGGCTGTATAACGTTTGAAATCTTGGTCTTTCATAGGTACTTTCTGATCCAAATATCCCAATGATACATACAATTTGGAAGTTTCCGTTCCTGCTGAAAGAGAAATCTGATGATTATGAGTAAATGCTGTACGTGTCACCAATTCGCCCCAATCAGTTGTTTCTAATTGTGAAGGATCATAAGAATAAGTTCCATCAGCATTTTGCTGATATACTTTTTTCAATCGTTTTTATCCATATATGACATATTGTTGGGATTCAGCCATAAAAAGCTTTATCACGCTCAGGATCAGGGTTGTCACCATATCTACCATTATAAGTACCACCCGTAATAGCTGACTGACGATTATAATCCAACAATTGACCAGAATTCATATAATCAGTTGTTGAATCCAAGAAACCAAAACTAAATGAGCCATCATAATTAATAGTAGTTCTACCCGTTTTACCTTTTTTTGGTTGTCACCAAGATAACACCATTAGCACCACGAGAGCCATAAATAGCGGTAGCAGAAGCATCTTTCAAAATTTCCATAGATTCAATATCACTCGGATTAACATCAGCAATCGAACCTGCTGACATAGGTATTCCGTCAATAACATATAAAGGATTATTATCCGCAGTTAAAGAACGATTACCACGAATACGAATATCGCCCAACTCACCGGGGACGATTATTAGACGTAATATCCACACCTGTCACACGTCCTTGCATAGCCTGCAAAGCATTTTGAACAGGACGATCCTCTATAACCTTACTCGTAACACGTGCCATAGCACCAGTCACATCACTTTTTTCTGAACACCATAACCAACCACTACCACTTCATCCAGTGTTTCGGTATCCTCCTCCAAGATTATTTTAACGGTAGATTGTCCTTTCACTTGGATATCTACGGTCTTGTACCCTATGTAATTTAATATATCCCACTTTTAGCAGGATATTACTTTACAGTTGTTAACTCTTTTAAAGTGTCCGTATCTTCACTCCGATTGCTAAAAATTGTTTTCCTGTTTTCCATCCGATAGCTGTTTCTTGACAGTTGTATAATCTCACAACAGTAGAGCAGTCTGTCAAGCAATGCCGCTGCGACAGCTTCCTCTCCCGGTATTGCCAGCCACTCTGTAAGGGAGTAGTTGGCTGTAACGATAAGCGATGTCTTTTCCTGAAACTCATTCACCAGTTTGAACAGCAACATGATATCTTCTCTTTTCAAGGGAAAGAGTGTGGCATTGTCAATGGCCAGCAGCTGTGCCTTCATGATCCGTTTGTAGGTTTTCATCGCATGCCTGGAAACATCCCTTGTCTTCAGACAGGTCAGAAGGTCCTCCAGCGTAACCATATATGCCCTGTATCCGGCTTTCACCGCCTCATGGACAAGTCCGGCGGCAATATAGGTCTTTCCTGTTCCGGAACCGCCTGCCAGAAGTAGGTTGTATGCCTGTCCCACCCATACCAGCTCGCGCAGTTCGCGCAGCTTTCTGGAGTCGATTCCTTCCGTCCGGGTAAAAAGTCGTAACGGTCCAGATCATGCCTTGCAGGAAGCCCGGCCGCTTTCAAACGGCACAAATATTTCCGGTTCTCCCTGGTCCGGACCTCCTCCCTGAGGCAGGCGAGTAGAAACCCGGAT